>Ga0209617_10000991_pt1 | contig 13036 bp, 8 predicted proteins | sample LakEriepJuly2011_2_FD_187459 | JGI IMG/M metagenome (GOLD analysis project Ga0209617, IMG submission 187459) | Freshwater microbial communities from dead zone in Lake Erie, Canada - CCB epilimnion July 2011 (SPAdes) (version 2) | ecosystem: Environmental > Aquatic > Freshwater > Lentic >... | reverse complement strand
TGTGGTTCACCCGCATTGAAACGAGCTCATTAAGCTTGTCAATGACCGGTTGATCATCTTTCGAAGACTGATACTAGAACATGGACTTAGGCAAATCAATTACCTTACAGGCTCTGGTGGTGCTTACCGGGTAGGATTTCATCAGGTAAACAGCCATGTTTTTTTCGTTCACCAAGCCTTACCACTTTTTTGAAAGCACATCCTTGAGCATTTTGTTGTCAAGGGCCAGGTCGGCGTACATGCTTTTGAACTTTCTGTTTTCCTCTTCCAGCTCTTTGAGTCGCCGGAGATGTTCGCCATCCATGCCCTAATAGCGTTTCTTCCAGTTGTAAAAGGTGGTTTTGGTAATCCCAAGGTCGCGGCATACGACCTCTGCTTTTTTGCCTCCTTCGTAATCCTTGAGGGCATGTACGATTTGGCTTTCGGTGAGCGGGTTGTTTTTATAGGCTGAATAAAGTTAAGGTTTTTCCCTTTTTAATCAGTCCGAAATTTGGGGAGGGTTACAATAACGTCTCGCGGCTAAAAGAAGTTGGCGGGTTTTTACTGATATGCTATTGCGGAGAAGAATTTTCTTTTACCTCAAATTTTTCTACGGAGCATATTGTCGCCAATTTCTTTTAGGTGCTGTTATGGGCTGGTTTTATTTTAATTCATCTGATTTTTCTTCCTTTTGTTCCGCTGGTAATTTAGCTTTAATTTCAGCAAATACACTCAATAAATCCTTAGCGTTAAAATTCATGTCACCTGTTTTTATTGTCACTGTTTTACTATCCTTAAATGTTAGTTTAATTCCTCCAGATATTTCAGCGGCAGCAATATCGGTAAATTTAAAATCGCCATTTTCATCGTTATTCCTGTACTTTAAATTATTTCCTTCTATTACAATAAAATCGTTTCGGTCTCTAATTAATTTATAGATTGCAAATAATATTGGAACGGCTGTTAATAAAATAAGATATGTCAAGCCAAATATATAGTCGGAACTAGAAATAGTTGGTACGCTAATTATTGTAAATAAATAATAGCCAATTGCTAGAGAAACCAACATATTTAAGAATTTTGGCAATTCTTTTGGATTATAAGTAATCACACCGTTATTCTCAGCGCGGGAACCAATTAAATGTCCGAGATAAGTAGTTGAAATTAATTCCAATAAAACTGTCCAAACCAAAGTCCAAAAACCAAAAACAAACCAAGTTTTATACATTAAATATAAAAAACCAATACCTAGTAAAATACCTAGGATAATTCCAAAGCCAGCTAATTTTTTCATAGTTCTTTTTGCGTAGTCGCCACTTTTTTTAAAAAAAATTATTAGTTCGTTTTTTTGAGTGGGTTCTGATCTCCACTTTTAAAATTAAATATTACTCTTTTTTGTCATATTGGCTCTCGCTGACCGTTTTGTTTATGGGCTAGTTTATATTATTATTTAAAGAACTTTTTGTAATCCGGATTGTCGGGTGTAATTACAACATACACAGTATCCACTACACAACCAGAGATGCTTTTTTCCGTTTTTCCTTCTAAAGAGTTAGAATGTGTTGAAAAACTTTTATCGACCACGATTACGGAGTCTATAAAATGACTCGTCTCTCCTCTGTTACTAAACCAATTCTTGCCAAATGTTTGGTGGTAAATTAATTTTACTTTCCACCCAAAACTAGCCGCACTATCAAGAAGATGAACGGTTTGTTCGTTAAGATTATCTCCATCAATCGAAAAATCAAAACCGTCCGCGGAATTCATCTCTGTTTGGGTAATGTTCAAATGGCCTTCCCATGTTTTCCAAATCAATCCTCTTTTGGAAAATTGAGTCACTAAACCTATTCTTTCCCCATTGGAGTAGTTTTCACTGCAACTTGTCAGAAATGTTAAAGCAATTAAAAGTACCACCAAAGTTTTACTGACTTTTTTCATTTTCATTTAATTTAAATTTTGTTCCTACTCTTTTGGATTTTCAGATTACTCCCTGTTTTTAGAGTGGTTTTCTTGTCTCCACTATTTTATTTGTCACTTACAGGTGGTCAGCCTGCCTTGAACCGATATATTGTTTAAACTTGCCCATAACGATCCGCGCATTGGCCACGGCCGGCTGACTGACCTTCCGTGGACCCTTGTGCGAATCCTAAATTAATAACAATCCAAGGAAATTCTGCCGGCTGGGGCTAATGCACTGTTATCTGCAGGGTTGCCCCTGTCATTTAGGGTCAAAAGACTCTTGCGGCCCCTCAGGGCCGTTGATAACAGACCAAATGGTAGAACGACCCCTCCAAACGCTCTTAAAAGCTCCTGAACCTCCCTCTATCCGAGTCGCTGTTCTTGCATTGGTTAAAGCGTCGCGGAAATCCGTTGACCGTGGGGGCCGGACTCAAATCCGAAATCCTTCGCCTCAAATGCCTTCATCAAAACCCGACGCGGTTCCCCTTCCGTATCCACTCAAAAACCAAAACTCAGCAAACTCAACCTTGCTGAAAACGGTTTGAGTGTAGGCGATGATGCTTTGTGTTGCGCCTGCGGCAAGGCAATATTGCTTACACGCTGTTGTAAGCAGTTAATTTTTGTTGGTTATTATTAAAGTTTGCATTTTTTCAATCATACCCTTTGAAATAAGCTGTCTTTTTACAAATTCACTCCAATCGCTTTTTAGCACTTGCGCGAATGTCATATGTTGGAAATCCTCACTAAATTTAAAGTCAGAAGGAAATAATTGATAAATCTTAATTGCCTGACTTATTTCTCCAGAAAGCATATATGAATGCCCCCAATTAATTAATGCCATTTTCTTTGAATCTGATATTGATGTAATATTTCCGCTAGATTTTATACAATCAATAATTGCATCAATAGGATATTGTAAGTTTCGTTTGAATATATATGCTTTTATCGGATTTAATTCTACATAACCGCTTCCATCCTCATACTCATAATACCAGAACGGTTTTTTTAATTCTATTTTTTTTCTTTGCACTTCCGGGATATCAAATGATCTAATTGTGCCATCGGGATGGTATTCTCTGATTGAATCTTGGTAAACAATACCATGTTTTACATCGTATACATAATCAACTATTACCACAGAGTTTTCATTGATACCGGCTTTCACACACATAGTTTTACCATCAGCACAAGGTTGCATAAGCCAAAAATCATTTATTACAATATCATCCCATTGTTTATTTGCATTTATAAAATCACCTGATAGCATCGTATACCATGCAAGAGAAAATTTCACTTCAGATGATAGGTTATTTAATTCTAATTGTTTAAGTAACGATGCCGCATGTTCTGGTTTTTGATTATATGCTTTTTGAATAAATTCTAGAGCAATTGTATTGAAGGGAACTTCAAAATATTGATTAAAATAAAACTCACCGTTCTTAAATCTAATCGCTTTTGTTAATGAACTAAATCCACCTAGTTTCCATTCTAAGTACTTTTCAATATCATAATAATTAACTTTGTTTTTTTCAGAAAACTTTTTGAGACATACAATAATATCACCGTCACTGCCATGACTATTGTAGTACTCTTGTGCAATTTTCACAATCTCATCGACTTCCGCAAGTCTATTTAGTTTAACTAACGATGCATATTTAAAATACAGAAATTCTTTGAAATAGGGATAAACGTCTAAACCCATTTCAGAATATTTTAAAGACTCATCGTATTTGTTGTTCTTGTAATAGAGTCTAGATAATGCTAAAACATAACCCAAATAATCAACTATTTCACTTTTAATTACTTTATTGAGTCCAATCGAAAAATATTTCTCTGCTTGAGAGTAATTATTTTCATTTTCATATTTGTATCCTAGTTCCAAATAGTCAGTTACATTTTCATTAACTTCTGCAGTCAAAATTTTAATGTCAGCTGTGTTCTTTGCTACCTGCTTTTTTAGTTCGTCAATTTCTTTTCTCAAATCATCGACATATTTAAAGTCAGGGCTAAAATCAAGAATGGTAGTAGTTAATGTTTCGGCCATTTGAACATTTCCAGAATCCTTAGCAGTAACGGCATTTCCGAAAGTGGTGATAGTAGCAACGGAAACTTCTTTATCCGGTATTGTAGGCTCCGTAAAGGGTTGAGATAAACTTAATGCTAAGTCTCTTGCTATGTTTGTCTTTAATGTCAGCCATGCTACAGTTTTTCCTTCTTGCTTTTTAGAAAAAACAATATCTCCTGTTTCCGTGTTGGTTAATCTAGCATTTATGATCAATTGATCATTTAGGATATATACATCACCAACTAAAAGATAATTCACACCAAGTATTTTACCTGCCTGAACTGCTGTATTTTTATTTACGCTACTACTTGCTTGAAAATTTTGTTCCTTAAGTAATTTCTGGATTTGTGCGCGCTCAACAAGCTGAAGTCTTTTGGGAGACACATTGGCTTCAATATCGGAAATGAGCATGCTGCTCATAGCTTTACCTAATCCATCGTATTTAGCTATTCCTGAGATGTTATCAAAATCGAGAATAGCAACTCTTGTTGCTTGTGCATAAATAAATGTGGAAAAGAATAGATGGATTAAAAGCGAAAATATGTTTTTCATTAGTTAAGTTTTTTTAAAAGGTTTTTAACTGGTTCAAAATCTGGATACTTGCTCACAATTTTTTCAGCAATTTTCTTGGCCTCAGTTTTTTTACCGTGGTCGAATAAATCGAGTGCCTGAGAATATTTATTCAAGTCTTCAATAGTAATTGCTTTTGTTTTCTCAATTGTCTCTAATTCTTTTTTCTCCGACTCTGAAAGTTTTGCATCCAAATTGCTAATTATCTTCCAGGACAACTGTTTTTGTATTTTGAAAAAAGAAGTAGTTGCGCCATCTACACCATCAGATTTTAATATTTTTCCAGTCTCAACTTCAATAAAACGAGCATCAATGCGAAGACTTCCCATCATATCAAAATAACCACCTGTTAGTATTATTTCAGCACCAAGAAGTTTTCCAACTTTTGCAGCTGTAGTTGCGTCAAAATCTTTAGAATTACTTAACTTTTGTTCTTTAAGTATAGCTTCGAGTTTATCTCTTTCTACTATATCAAGCATGTTGATATTTGATAAATCCGTAATTAACATGTCAGCAAGTCCTTTTTTTAGTTTATACATACTTGGTTCACCCCCTGAATTGTCAAAATAAATAATTGCAATTCTTTTAGCACTTACATCTTTTGTTCGTTTGTTAAGTTCTTTAGCTGCAGTTAAATCAACTGTGCTAGTCAAATTTTTAAGCTCGTTATCACCACTTACGATGCTCTTAACATCCTGAATATCTTGACTCATTTTGTCTGTAGAAACAGATTGTTTGCTTACATAGTATAAAATAACTCCTGTGAAAATTAAAGATGAAATAATACCTGCAATAATTAGTGAAGTTCTCTTGCGAATAGAAGCAGTATCTTTTTTAATTTCCTTTACATCACCCTTTACTTCATTAATTCCAGTGCTTATTATTCTATTATCCTCTTTTAATAATGTAAGGAACGATTCCATGATTGCTTTATCCAAGTCAAGATAGCTATCAGGATTTATATTGTTCATTTTGCTTTCTTTAATTAACTTGGAAATTGTTCTATAATATTCGTTTAACGCTTCAATTTGAATAAATGAAATCTTTTTGTTGTGAGCAATTGAATTGCGAATAAGTCGAATATCTTCTAGAATATAACGCAGTGATTCCCTACTTGTCTTACTAAGTTTTAACTGTGAGTTCTCAAAAATATCTTCTACGCTTTTGAAAATATTCTTATCAAGAAAAATATTTGATAGCTCACTGAATGTTGTTCCACTTAAAATACCTGTATCATCTGCTCTTTTAAGCCATTTTTCGACAACATCTTGCTTAAATAACTCCTGTAATTTTACGAGTACATTTTCTTTTCCTCCTAAATTCTCATTAACTACATCCCTAATAATGAGCTCTAAAGCTCTTACTTGTTTTATTGCTAATTCCTCGTTGCTAATTGAATCTTCTAAGGCGAACGGTACATTTAAATTTTTGCAAATAGTTTCTAGCCAAAGACTAATTCTAAAACAAGCTAATCTACTTTTCTCAACCACATCCTTGAATAGAAAGTACTGTCTTAGAGCTTCCTCAAATTCAAGAAGCATAGCTTCGGTAATCATTAGCTTTTGAGCTAATATTTTGGAGGAAAAAGATGACTTTATTTTATTGTATTCGTCAAATGTGAGTTCCAAATCCACTCCTTTAATTTGAGTGAAGATTTGATTAATTTTCGTTTGAATTATGTTTTTGATCATGTCTTTTTATTAATTGCTTATAACGGTTTGCGTGTAGGCGATGTTGCCTTGTGTTGCGCCTGCGGCAAGGCAATATTGCTTACACGCTGTTACAGGCTGGTTAATTCTAATTTATATATTTCGTCATTTATTTTATACAATAAGAACTTGTTTTCAGGAAATGAAATAAAGTACCCTCCAGATGAAGGGAGTGTAGCTCTTTCAAAATTCAATAACTTGAAACCTTTGTTGTCTTTTAAATTCCATAATGAACAATGATTTACAATTACTGCATCTTGACCAAATTTTGGTGATGGTATATTACCTGCCCAGTTCACAACCAAGTTATATTTCTCAATATATCCCATCGCCCCTTCATGTCTTATCGATTCTTCATTTGCAGGCAGAATAATTTTCCATTCCATGCTGATTAGATCTAGTTTATATGCATCGCGTAACCAAGTAAAATAGCCGACATCTGTGGCACTTGCAAGTCCCAATCTGGCTTTGTGTTCTCTTTGTATCCCTGTGTCGCTTCCAATTCCAGAAATAAGAATGGCTTTGGTTCCATTTTCAATTGGTAATAAATGACCATTTCGCGGATAGGGTGAGATACCAGGTTTATTTTCCTTGAGTTGAATCCATTTCCTATCTGTAATATCATAGACCCAAAGCCAATTCTTATAAGTAAAATATCCATAGCCACCGAACTCAAACAATCGATTATTTATAGGATCAAAAGCGAAGGACGCTCCGCATGCATGTACATCGTGAATGCCAAAAGATAAACGATTCCAATTTGCTTCTGGAGCAGTCAGCTCATAAACCGTTGAGCGAATAGAGGACCAAGCATAAAATATTCGATTTTTTGGATCATAAACCACCCGACTACATCCTTCAGGCCAATTACTTGGATTGAAAGTGACTAAAGAATTCTTGGTCCTGTCCCAATAGATGAGCTGTTTTTTCTCCGTATTAAAAAACCAAACTCCATTGTCCTCAGAGAGCCAGTTGTTGGTTTGAAATCCTCTCAATTCTTCTGAAAACTCCCACTTACTCCAAAGTCCTTTAAAATTGGTCTCTGTCTCCAAGAGAGCCAGTTCATCAATGGTGGGGTATTGAATTTCTTCTATTTGTCCTTCTTCAATTTGTTGCTTTACATTCAGCAGACGATTTGAAATTTGATTATCCTCATCATAATTTTTACTTAGTTGCAATGCTTCCTGAATTAAAACCATCCCCTCTTTTTTGTTCACTTTCGCTCTACTTTTGGCATTCTCCTCCAAGGCAACCAGTAAACAATATCGATAGAAATTATCCGTGTGTTCACGCGTCTTAAATGGAAGAGCCTCTACATATTTTTTCAACCAGGTGATTGCCTGCTCATAATTTCCCATGATGTATCGATTCTCCTGCAGATAGTGAAGAGCCTTAAACGTTTGTGGATGGGATTTTCCTAAATGCTTGAAATGATAGTTATAAGCCTGTTGAAACTGCTGGTCGGCATACTCGAAAAGATCCTTATCCATCCCTTCCAATAAAGAGGGATCAGCATGCCCCCAGCGCCCGACTCCACGAAGTCCACGCCAGAAATTAACCAACCCGATGTATAAATTTATTTCAGCTAATTCAACACTGTCTGAAGTTTCCTCCAACATAATGGCTTTAGCTTTTTCAAAATATTCTGTTGATTTAACCACTTGCAGTCCAAGGGACAAGTAAGCAAAGCCTAATAGTCTGTATGTGTTTTTAAGTTTATCTCTTTGAGGATTAGACTCTGACTCACGAATCGCTGCAGCCCTCGTGAGTGCATCCATGGCAGCTTTATAACCATCGTGACCGGAACGTTTATATTCGCTATCGCCGAGCTGCTCAAGCGCTGCAACCAATGATTGTTGGTCATTTCGCTTCTCGGCCTCCTCTATGAACTGAGTATAATAGAGTTTTGCCTGATCGAGGGCGTTTAAATCAGTATAGAATGATATTAAGGTCAAGGCCGACGAAAAATCTATCTCATTCTTACTTCGAAGCAAATCGCTAATTGTACTCTTTAGTTGGATTGATTCCTTTACAATCCCGTCCAATTGATCAACGACCTGTTGCTTTTGATTGGCCGAAAGGATTCCTCGCACATGCTTTATGACATTCCAATCGCTGGATGAAGGATTCTCCATGAGCGTTTGAAATACCTCCTCCACCTTACTTTTCATGAAAGCATGCACCAGTGGAAATCTTGCAACGCTTTCTGCTTCACCTCCTGCATCAATAAGAGCCACAAGTCGATCGAGTTTACCAAGATTAACTTCTTTAATTAAGCATTGTTCCACACCTTCTTTCACACCGTTCAGGTAATTTCTCTCTAAAAGCGAAAGCAGGTAATTATGATCTTTATCTCTTGATTGTTCAAAAATGACATCACCCAATACAAAGTGAAAATATCCTTCAACTGTAAAACTGACAAAAAGCTTCTCATCACGAACAGATTCAGTTAGAACACCCTCCAACAGCATTTGCTGATAGGGCGAATCAATCTGAATGCTCTTTACAAATTCAGAAATAATTTCAACGTCGAATAACTCATCAACGGGAAGAATATGCTGTTCTTGCTCCAGCATTCGCTCGGCGAGGTGGTATAGAAGGAGGTGGTTAGAGGTCATTTTTGCTTAAATCTTGGATGTAACTTGAATAATCATTCCGGACAATTTCTGGTAAGGTATTTATCCGATCTAAATAAATCATCAAATTGTGTCTGTCACCCATCTTAAAATAAACCTTACAGATATTAAGCCAAGTAATAATTCTCAGTTCGGGATTATTTGCAAATAATTCCTCCTCAATGCAGTTTGCTTCAAGAAAAGATTGTAAAGCTTCGTTATACTTACCAGATTTCGCAAAAGTGACCCCCAAGTAGTTTAAATCTCTATTCAATCTATCATTTATACCATTATTAAATAATTTATTAATTTCTATAGCCTTTGAAATTGTTTGAATAGCTTTTTCAAAGTCACCAATTTGAGAATAAATATGAGATTCTATATTGTATGAATATGCAATCATAGGATGTGTGGAACCATAATTAGCGATATCAATTTCTCGAGCCTCAAAAACACATCTCAATGCATCCTCAACTTGATTTTCGTGCCTTAAAGCTTCTGCCAAATTAACAAGCCTGGTAGCTATTATCGCATGTTGATTTCCAAGCAATTTTATGTCAATTTCTATTGCCATTCTCAAACAGGTTATAGCTTCATCATATTTTGACATCTCTAAATGAAGCAGTCCAAAATTCCCATAACGCGAAGCAACATTCCTGCTATATTGACCATACATCTTCAAATCAGCCAAAATCGCCAATTCAAGATAAGATTGCGCTTCATTAAAAATCCTAAGGTCTATGAATCGCAGAGCAAGATTATTTAATAAAACACCATAATCAGATTGATTCTCATCAGAAAATGATAAAGCCTTTTGAGATGATTCAAGTGCTATAGAATATTTACCGCTTTCCGCATAGTAAAATGAAATATTATCGTAAAATAATTTTAATGCTTCCCTTTCCCCGATTGATTCTAAAGATGAAATCAATTCTAAATTCCTGGAAATAAAATTTTCTGCCAATTGAGGCTGATTCAATTTTCGATACAATTTTATCTTTTCCAAATTAATTGTAAATTCCAACTTCGTGTCATTAGAGGATATATCATCAATAACATCGATATCAATTGATTCAATGAAAGAATTATTTAAAGCTTCTATATATGACTTTTTAAATTTATCTATTTGAGTTAAGAATTTGTATTTTAATAGCTCATTTTGTAATTTAATATGAGCGGCAGGAATCTTTTTATATAAGTATTCCAATACTTCAATCAATACATTAATATCATTTTCCGAATATTCCTTAAATAGATTATCTAGAACAAATTGATGCTTATTAAATACAATAAGTGATGCTAAGGGCTTCACTATCAACGATAATGAATCCGGGTGAAGATCAATAAAATCATAAATAATAGAATCCTCTCCTGTTCTGGCACATTTAATAAAATACTGTTCTAGACCAGATTTTGCTCCTACAAGCTGACTATTAATGGTTTTTTGAAAGAGGTATTTAGCGTTATTGTTGGACATTAAATTACTAATGACTTCTCCCAACAAATAATGAAAATATCCTTCCACCGTAAAACTCACATAAAGCTTTTCATCTCTCACTGATTCGGTTAATACACCATCCAAGAACATTTGCTGATAAGGCGAATCAATTTGGATACTCTTTACAAAATCTCCAATTTGCTCATCGTCAAAGAGCAGGTCAACGGGCAGGATGTGTTGCTCATGCTCGAGCATGAGTTCGGCAAGACGGTATAGCAGAAGGTGATTAGAGGTCATTACTTAGCTCTTCATATTCCTTTCTTGTTTGAATTGTCAATTCATTGTCAATACCCAATGAATTCTCGCGTATTAGAAGTGCTTGTAGCATAGAGTTTTTAGCTTCAGTCATACTTCCCATATTAGTATAGATTTTAGCTCTATCGTAATGATTCCAGGCCAACTCCGGGCTATCCGGTTCTACTTGAAGTAGTTTGCACTTGTCGGATATATAAGTGTAGTCCAATGCTTCAGCATGTTCTCCGAGTTCATTTAATGTAACCGCTTTCATTTCATATAAATTACCTAACGGATAATTTATTTCTGTCCGATATGTTTTTAAAACAATACTAATTGCTTTATCAAGGTAGATCAATGATTTTTCATAATCTCCCTTAAGTCCATAGGTATAACCTAAGTTTTCTAAATTCTTATATTTTCTGATTGAATAGATCCCTAATTCTTTATCTATTAGTTCACTGCTCTTTTCATATAAGCTAAGTCCCATTTCCAAGTGTCTCGGATCTTGGCTTTTTAATTCATACCAGGATTGAAAAAGAAAACCAGACCAGTTCATAAAAACGCCATTATTTCCATGAGATATTTTGCATTGGATATATATTTTCTCAGCAAACTCAAATTGCCCCGTCTCCAATAAAGGATAAATAATGTTGTAATAATTATCCATTAAGAGACTAGTTTCAAAATCATAAATATTAAAACTGAATGCAAAAGCAGTAGACAGCTTCAAATGTCCTTTGCTTACAAGAACACTATAAAAATCAAGCAATAAAGAAGGGAGGTAGTTCTCTTTAATCCCGGAAATTATCTCTGTTTTATTTTCTATTGCCTCATCAGCCAATTTAACAATATCATTCTGACTGGCATACATCAGCGAAGCTATCCTTGTACGAGAAAAATAAAATTGGTTGGTAAATAGTTTATTTCCCTTGAATCTTATTGCTAACCCTACTAAGATACTGTCAACGAGCTCAATTTTATTTTGCTTTTTAAGAAAAGAAATTATTTGATATAGAACTGCAAAATCATTTTCGGTTTCTTTTTGAAGGAGAAGCGATAGCATGTAGTCTACATCTTGCAATGCAAATGCATTGGCTAAAGGCGCTATGGTTAGATTAATAAAATCGCTCCCTTTATCAATTAACTCAATTGTAGTCTCAAATTTTGAATTCGTCGTTTGATTAATCAAACAAACTGTTAGGCCTTCCTTTAGGCCATTTAATGAGTTGGTTGCAATTAATTGGACAAAGTATTCTGAAGACTTATTGGCTGACAAACGATACAGTAATGAACCCAGTACGAAATGGAAATAACCTTCCACAGTGTAGCTCACATACAGTTTTTCATCCCTCACTGATTCGGTCAGTACCCCCTCAAGCAACATCTGCTGATAAGGCGAATCAATCTGAATGCTTTTCACAAAATCTCCAATTTGATCATCATCGAACAGGAGATCAACAGGTAGAACATGTTGCTCATGCTTGAGCATGAGTTCAGCAATACGATTGAGGAGCAAGTTATTCTCAGTCATATATTTATTGAGAAATCAGTTTCTCATGATATAAGGTCCAGATGCTAATGAACCCTCCTCGACTCTTAGGCAATCCTTTTCCATTATTCAACTCAAGGAACAAACGAAGAAGTAGCGGATTATCTAATTGATCGCTTAAGGAACGATCGTGATAAGTCAATTCTTCGTAAGAGAAATTAGGTTTTCGGCGCACCTTATCTTGTTTATCACTCACGTATTTATTCCAAGCACCCTCTACTTCAACTTTGTTCAATGGCTTTAGCCAATGACACGATCGAGCAATAAAATTCTCCTCCCGATTACCTTCCTTCGCATCGCTATATACGATGGATTCATGCTTTTCATCCGCTTGTGGCAATTCACTTTTGGTGTTCACACGCCAGCTCAATACAATTTTGATGTGTCCACCTTTATATTTATCCAAAAACTCAATGATTGAACTGAATAATGCCTTTGAATTGGAATTTTCATTGGCTCCATCTATCAGAATCATCAATGGATTCTCTTGCTCGTACTTTACAAAACCAGCCTCCTCCAATGAACTATCCGGAGTTAGATTCAATCGATAACACAACTCTTCCCATATATGAGGTGTGCGGAAACGATTGCCCCGGAGTAAAATAGTATCCAGACCACGTTCTGTATATTGGCGGATCATTTCGGCGAGCAAATTGGTTTTTCCACTTCCTGCTTCGGCTGCGAGAATAAATAATCCAGCTCTAGCACCTACCCACGATCTAAGGGCAACTTCCGCATCTTGTCTTTCTTGATAAATCTCCTTGATCACTTTCTTTTCACTCAAGAGTGATTGAATTGTGGCCTCGTTGTTCTCCTTCAACAGGGCCTTCCAACTTGCTTCATTCAAATCTATTA
>Ga0209617_10000990_pt1 | contig 13038 bp, 8 predicted proteins | sample LakEriepJuly2011_2_FD_187459 | JGI IMG/M metagenome (GOLD analysis project Ga0209617, IMG submission 187459) | Freshwater microbial communities from dead zone in Lake Erie, Canada - CCB epilimnion July 2011 (SPAdes) (version 2) | ecosystem: Environmental > Aquatic > Freshwater > Lentic >... | reverse complement strand
TAGATGGCAGAGGCACCGTCCTTGAGGACTTCAATGCGCTCGACCATGGCAATCGGGAAACGGTTAAGGTCAACAAAGACCGTGCCGCCCGAGTTGTTACCGGTCGGGGCGACCCGACGGCCGTTGACGATGATCAAGGTGTTATTCGCGCCAAGACCCCGAAGGTCGAGAGCCGTGGAGCCACGAACCGCTGCGACCGTGCCTCCCTCGTTGATTCCGATTTGACCCGCCTCGGGGAGATCGCGAAGCAAGTCGGTCAAATTGGTGCGACCGGTGGCGTCGATCTCTTGACGCGAGATCATTTTGATCGGCGACGGGCCCTCAAGGTCGACCCGCTTAATGTTCGAGCCCGTAACCTCGAATTTCTCGAGTTTCTGGGGAGCGGAGTTACCGGCGGAGGTAGTCTCCACGACGGGCTTCACCGTCGTTTGCGCGACCAAGAGGCCGGCACCGAGGAGGAAAGCAGTCGTGAGACGCAAGGCCGCAGAAGCGGCAGCGGACATCGATTTGTTCATAGCAGTTTTGTTGGTTGTGGTGTTTCCGAAACCGCGGTTATGACCCGATTCCGTTTAGATAACTCTCCATCTGTAGGTACCCCGGCGCATTTTGGCAACGCGAATTTTTCAAGAAAGTAACCTTAGCAACAATTGGCCACCGGGATTGACTCGTCGGACAAATCCGCCTGATTTCGCCAAAATATCCGTCCATGAGAACCCCTCGCTTCATCCTGCTGTTGCTCCTTTCAGTCACCGGTCTCCAGGCCGCGCCGGCTCCGCTCATCCCGCTCGATACCCTTTTCGCCGAGGCCGACATGACCGCGGTCGCCATCTCTCCCACCGGCCGTTACCTCACGTGGCTCGCGCCAAAAAATCAGCGCATCAACCTCGCTATCATGGACCGCGAGACCAAGCAGGTCCGTTGGCTCACCAATATGAAAGAGGAGAGCATCACCGCCTACCAATGGGTGAAGAAAGACCGCATCCTCTTCGCCCAACAATGGGGTGGCCGCGAACAATTCGGCATGTTTGCGTGCGATCCCGACGGTGGAAATCTGGTGGTCATCAACAAGCTCGAGCGGGTCGAAGCCAACGCCGAGGGCGCCGGCCAAGCCGACGCCCCCAGCAGCGAACGCGATTTACCGAAGAACCTCATCAGCACGCTGCCAAAAGATCCGGATCACATCCTCATGAACCGCATCCGGGGCAGCTCTTTCCTCGGGGACGTAGTGAAGGTCAATATCCGCAACGGCAAAGAAACCATCGAAGAGCGCAACTACATCAATGCCCGCACTTGGATCGCTGACCGCAACGGCGTCGTCCGCGTCGCCATCTGCACCGATTTCGAAGAACCCATCCGCGTCAAATACCGCTCTACCGCCAAGAGCGAATGGCGCACCATCGGCGAATTCTCCAAGGAAACGTCTCTCTTCTTGGAGGAAGCCGCCCCGATTGAACCCCACTGGCGCCCCAGCGTTTTCGCGAAAGACAACCGCACGCTTTATGTGAAAACCTTTATGGAGCACGATAAGTCCGCGCTCCGCACCCTCGACCCCGAGACCGGAGAATGGGGCCCGGTTATCTTTACCCACCCGCGCGTCGAACTCGGCAACCGCCTCGCTAATTACCGCCGGGGCGGCCTCTCCTCCCGAGCCGCCCTCGACGGCCTCATCTTCAACTCCGACGGCGAACTCGGTGGCATCGCCTACGAAGACGAATATCCCGAAGTCAAATGGCTCGAGCCCAAGCTCGCCCAACTTTCCGCCGAGCTCAACGGGGCCCTCGCAGGCACCACCAACTCGATCGACAGCGCCACCGCCGACGGCAACCTCATGGTCGTCCGCGCCCACAGCGACCGCGACCCCGGCACCTACTACCTCTACGACGCCGTCAAACAGGAACTTTCCGAAATCGGCCGCGCTCGCAAGGCGATCGACCCGAAGCAGATGAGCGAGATGCGCCCCATCCGCTTTAAAGCCCGCGATGGCTGGGAAATCCCCGGCTACCTCACCTTCCCTGCCGGCCGTGAGCACAAAAACATGCCCATGCTCGTGGTTCCGCACGGAGGCCCCTACGGCCCCCGCGACTCGTGGGGCTACAGCGCCGATGTCCAATTCTTCGCCAACCGCGGCTACGCCGTGCTCCAAATCAACTACCGCGGTAGCGGCGGTTACGGCCTTAAGTTCCAACTCGGCGGCTACAAAGGCTACGGCCGCCAGATGCAAGATGACCTCACCGACGGCGTGCGGTGGTGCATCGAGCAGGGCCTCGCTAATCCAAGTCGTGTTGGTATTTACGGCGCCAGCTATGGCGGTTACGCCGTCCTCGCCGGCCTCACCCTCACCCCCGAACTCTACTGCTGCGGCGTCAACTACGTCGGCGTTTCCGATATCGAGGGCCGCCAAGGCTCCCGCACCTACGCCGGACCGCGCGTATTTAAGGAGGGGAATGCCATCCGCAACTTAGATCCGGTCAAAGACGTCGCCATCATCCGCGCCACCAATCCCGTCGAGCATGTCCCCAACATCCGGGTTCCCCTCTTCTCCGCCTACGGAAAAAACGATCCCCGCGTCCGTTTTGATCAATGGCTAACGCTTGAAACGCGCCTCAAACAATACGGCAAAGAATACGAGATCATGGTCGGCGAAAACGAGGGCCATGGTTTCCGTAAACTCGAAAACCGCCTTGAATTTTATCGGCGGGTCGAGGGCTTTCTGGCCCGCAACATGAACACGCCCGAGGGCCGCGTAAAAGTCGGCACCCCCGTGGTCAAACCGGCCAAGGCCGACTGATCCCCCGCTTCAGAGCCTCCAGCCGAAGACGTTTAGTCCCGCCCTCATCGCCACCTCTATGCCCGAGTTGGCTGCCATCGTCGCCCACCTCGCCGGCCCCGGTCGCGGGCCAGCGGTCCTCGCCACCCTCGTCGCCGTCGCGGGGTCTTCTTATCGGCGCCCCGGCGCCCGGCTCCTCGTCACCGCCGCCGGCGAACGCCTTGGCTCCATCAGCGGCGGCTGTCTCGAAGAAGACGTCCTAGCTCGCGCCCAACGCGTCGCCACCACCGGCCGGCCCGAGCTCGTCACCTACGACACTTCGGCGGAGAACGACCTCGTTTGGGGCGTCGGTCTCGGTTGCCACGGCGTCGTCCAAGTCCTGCTCGAGCCGATCCCTTCCCCTGCGCCCGCCTGGGTCGCGACCGTCACCGCCAATCTCGCCGCCCGCCGGACCACCGAACTCGCCGTCGTCTGGCAACACCCCGCGTCCGAGCCACCGTTCGCCCTTGGCACTTACCTCGCCGCCGCGCTCCCAGCGGGCTTTGCCCCGGTCAACGCCGAGATTTTCCGCGAGTCGCTCCGCCCCCCGCCGTCGCTCCTCATCTTCGGTGCCGGCGACGACGCCCAACCCCTGGCCGCGCTCGCCGGCCAACTCGGCTGGTCCGTCACCGTCGCCGATCCCCGCGCCGCCTTCGCGACCGCCGCCCGCTTCCCCACCGCCGACCGTCTGGTCGTCGCGCCCGCCGCCGATCTCGTCGCCCGCCTCACCCCCGAGCCTGCGGCCCTCGCCGTGGTCATGACGCATCACTACGTGCACGACGTGCCCCTGCTCCGTGATCTGCTGCCGCTCAACCTTTCCTACCTCGGGCTCCTCGGCCCTAAGAAACGCGCCGATCGCATCCTCGCCGACCTCGCCCGCGCCGGCCTCACGCTGAATTCCGACCAACTCGCCCGGCTTCACGCCCCCGTCGGTCTCGACCTCGGCGCCGAGCGCCCCGCCGAAGTCGCCCTCGCGATCCTCGCCGAGATGCAAGCCGCCCTCACCCGCCGCGACGCCCGCCCCCTCCGCGAACGCACCCGCCCCATCCATGGCTGACCTCGCCCCGCCCGCCCTTCGCTTCGGGGCCATCATCCTCGCGGCCGGCGCCTCCACGCGCATGGGGTCGCCGAAACAACTCCTGCTCCTCGACGGGCAACCGCTCGTCGTCCGTGCCGCCACCGCCGCCCTCGACGCCGGTGCTTGGCCCGTCGTGGTCGTCCTCGGAGCCCACGTCGAAAAGATCCGCCCCGTGCTCTCGCGCTTGCCCGTGCTCGTCGTCGAGAACTCCGCCTGGCCCGAGGGTATGGCCGCGTCGATCCGCACCGGCATCACCACGCTTGGCCAATTCTCGCGCACCCTCGACGCCGCCTTGATCGCCCTCTGCGACCAACCCGCGTTCTCCGCCGCCGTCGTCGCGCAACTGCTCGCCGCCCAAAGCGCCACCGGCCGCAGCATCGTCGCCGCCCGCTACGCTTCGCGCCAAGGCGCACCCGCTCTCTTGCTGCGCTCCCATTTTCCCGCCCTCGCCGCGCTCACGGGCGAAGCCGGCGCGCGCGATCTCCTCAACGGCGACCCCGCCCAAGTCACCGCCGTCGATCTGCCTGCGCTGGCCCACGACCTCGACACGCCCGCCGACTACGACGCAGTTAAGTCCGCGCCGTAGGAGCCCGCTCGCGGGCGATTTTTACCACCTAGCCGCAGGTTCCCGCCATTGGGCCCATCGCTCGCCAGCGAGCTCCTACAATCTCGCCTTAAGCTCCCGCGCCCGCGCCAGCGCCGTCTCCACGTCCGCCGCGCGCACCGTAAAATGCCCCATTTTGCGCGCCCGCCGCGGCTCGCTCTTGCCGTAGAGATGCAACTTCGCCCGCGGCTCCGCGAGCACCGCCGCCCAGTTCGGTAAACGTGGTCGTTCGCCCGCGCCCTTCTTATCGGCGCGCGCCGCCTCGTTCGCTCCAGCCCCCTCGCCCACCGCCCCGGCGCCCGCTGCGTCCGCTGCGTCCGCTGCGTCCGCCGCCGGCGCATACCACGCGTCGCCCAAAATATTTACCATCACCGTCGGCTCGCGCACGGCCACGCCGCCCAACGGCAGCCCGCACACCGCCCGCACGTGCTGCTCAAACTGGCTCGTCTCGCACCCGTCGAGCGACCAGTGCCCGCTGTTGTGCGGCCGCGGCGCCAGCTCGTTCACCACCAGTTCACCCGCCGTCGTCAAAAATAATTCCACCGCGAGCAGCCCGACGACCCCGAGTTTCGCCGCGATCTGCTCCGCCAACGCCTCCGCGCGCACCGCCACCTCCGCCGTGACCCGCGCCGGCACGATCGAGACATCCAAGATGTGATGCGTGTGGATGTTCTCCGCCACCGGGAACGCCCGCGTCTCCCCCGCCGAGCTCCGCGCCACGATCACCGAGAGCTCGCACGTAAACTCGCACCACGCTTCCACCACGCAGCGCCGTCCGCGAAAAATCGCCGCCGCCTGCTCGAGATCCGTCGCCGTCGTGAGCTTCATCTGGCCTTTTCCATCGTAGCCAAAATCCGCCGTCTTCACCACGCACGGCAATCCCACCTGTCCGACCGCCGCCGCGATGTCCCCGTCGAGCGCCTCCGCGTAGGCCACATGAGGAAACCCGTTCGCGCGCAACCACGCCTTCTCGCGCTGCCGGTTCTGCGTCGTGTGCAACACGTCCGCCCGCGGATGCAGCGGCACCACCGCCGCGATCCCCGCCAGCGCCGCCGCCGGGATGTTTTCAAATTCATACGTGACGACATCGACCCCGCGCGCGAATTCCCGCAACGCGCCCGCGTCCTCGTAGCTCGCGTTCACCTCGCGGTTCGCCACCGCGCCCGCCGGACATCCAACCTGCGGCTCATACACGTGCACGCGATACCCGAGCGACTGCGCCGCCTGCGCGAACATGCGCCCGAGCTGCCCGCCACCCAACACGCCGATCGTAGCTCCGGGAAGAATCATGAGGAAGTTGAGAGTTGAGCGTCGGACGTTGAGAGCGGCAAGCCCGCGCTCCGGCCCAGCCTTTCGCCTCCTCGTTGGTTGCGTTTCCTCAACTCTCAGCTCTCAACCCTCACTCGCGTTTGCCCTCACGGCAACCGCGCCTCCAACACCTTCGCCGTCTGCGCCGCCCGAAATTTCTTCCACGCCGCGCGCGTGCCCGCGTCGCTCTGCGCCAACAACGACGCCGCAAACAACGCCGCGTTGATCGCCCCCGCCTTCCCGATGGCAAACGTCGCCACCGGCACTCCCCCCGGCATCTGCACGATCGAGAGCAAAGAATCCATCCCCTTCAACGCGTGCGATTCCACCGGCACTCCGAGCACCGGGAGCGTCGTCAGCGACGCCGTCATGCCCGGCAAATGCGCCGCGCCGCCCGCGCCCGCGATGATCACCTTGAGCCCGCGTTTCTCCGCGCCCTCCGCATAGCTCACCATCAGCTTCGGCGTACGATGCGCCGATACGACGCGCTGCTCATACGGCACGCCGAGCGCCTCGAGCTGCGCCGCCGCGTGCTGCATCGTTTCCCAATCCGACGTACTGCCCATGATGATTCCAACGAGAGGTTTGATCATGCGCCGAGGCAAATTCCCCGCGCCGCGCGACGCAAGGCCGCAACGCGCCCCGCCCACACCGCTTTCCGATTTGTAGGGGCGGACCTCGTGTCCGCCCGCGCCGGCGTGGCCGCGCCCCGCCCACCCCGCTCAACCAGCCTGTCTCCCGCCCCGCCACCTCCGCTCGTGCGCTAACCCAAGCCCTTCCGCCAAGACCCTGGCGCGGGAGCGGGTAACCGGCCTAACGACTCCGCGGCCGGGCGAGCGGAAACAAGCCCAGCAGGTGCGCCTGGTTGACCGCGGCCGGGGCGTTGCGCACTCCGAGTCGTTCATAAATATGGGCAACGTGCTCATCGACGGTCGCGTAACTGATCTTCAAGCGGTCCGCGATTTCCTTCTTCAGCAAGCCTTCGCCCAGCAGCCCGAGAATCTCCCTCTGCCGCTCGGTGAGTAGGCCTTCGGCGTCGCTTTTGGGCAGCCGAGTTTTCAGCGTGTTCAGGATGAAGCGCGCCACCCCGGCATCCAGTGAGGCGCCGCCTTTCATGACGGAGCGGATTCCGTCGGTAATCGTGCTGACGGTGGACGATTTCAACAGGTAGCCGGAGGCGCCCAAGGAAATCGCCCGCAACACATCGGCTTCGCGATCGGACTGAGTTAGAATCATCACTTTCACCTCGGGCGCGGCGGCCAGAAACTGGGGCAGCGCCTCGAGTCCGCCCATGCCCGGCAGTTGCAGGTCCAGCAGCACGAAGTCGGGCCACTCCCCGCCCGACCGATCCTTCAAACTCCGCAACGCGATCTCGGCGGTGCCGAATTCGCTGGCGAGCTGGATGTCCGGCTCCTGTTTCAGCGCGAGGGCAATCACTTCGCGGTAGCGGGGATTATCCTCCACCAGCATGACCCGGATTTTATTTTTCATGGCAGAAATCCGAATCGGCGACGTTTCAGCCGCAACACGATGCGGACCCCCTTCCCCTCCGACGGACCGGCCTCGACGTCTGCTCCCAGCAGGCGCGCGCGGCGCTTCAATGAGGCCGGCACCCGACCGTCCAGACCGCGGCCGTTATCCGTCACCTCAAGCGTGATGGCGCCGTCGAGCGCCGTCAGCCGCGTCCGGGCGCGGGTGGCACCGGAATGACGGATGATATTGATGAGGCTTTCCTGATAAAACAGCAGCAGGTCGATTCGCTTGCGGGGACTAAGCCGCCGCAGTTCGGCCTCGCCCATGAATTCGATGTGATGCTCCAAATCCGCCAAGATGCGGGTGGCGGCGCGGCGCACGTCGTTCACGAGATCTTCGTGCAGATCCTCGGCTTCGAGCAGGTTGGTGCAATGGCGCGCCGCCTGGCCGGTGCGCTCGGTGAGCGACCGCATCCGCCGCAACAGATCGTCCAAACGCTCCGGCGCCTTCCGGGCCGACAGCGCCAGATCGCTGAGCAGGCCGATGGCGTGCAGGTCGGCCCCAAGCTCGTCGTGCAGGTCGGCCGCGATCCGTTTGCGGGTCTCCTCAATCGCGCGTTGTTGGCGGCCACGGTTGACGAGGACGATGATCACCACCCCGCAGGCGAGCGCGGCCGCCAGCCCGGCCAATCGAGCCATGTTGATTTTCTGCCCGGCATAGCGCCGATTGAGTTCCGCGCTGACCAGCGGACGCTCACGCTCCAGCTCGTGCCGCTCCGCCAGGTGGTTCAACCAAGTGCGGATCGGCAAAATCGTGCCATAAAAATTCCGGCCATCCGTCAGACTGGAGAGGAGGCGGGCGGGATCCTCGGTCTTGAAGTTGGCGACGACCGGTTGATGCAGCGCGACATTGCGGCCGTTAGAAAATAATTCGATCTCAGCAAAACCCAGCCGCGGGGCGACCGACGGAAAGTTCGGATCGCGGTTCATCTTGACCGCGACCAGACGCACGTAGCGGCCATGAGCGACGGGAAACGTCTTCATCAGAATCGGGCCCACCTCGTAAAGGGTGTCGCGACGCAGTTCGACCAGGACCCGGGCATCCGCGAAATCGGGCGCGCTCGCCGCCTCGACGCGGAGCACGTGTGGAATGCCCACATCGCCGGCGAAAGCCTGCGGCACCGTGTCGCTTTGGTCCACGGCATGAAGATGAAGCCGGGAGAGCGGAAAACTCGCGCCCAAATCGACGGTCAGGGCCGGCTGATCGCCCAGCTCCGACGAGCTGAGATAGGCCACACTTTTGTTGCCCGAGGCGGCCACCATCAAATAGGGTAGGAACCCATCCACGACCGCCCGATCCGGCCAGCCGGGCGCGCTGCTGCGCTCGTGGTTGCCGGGGTAGCGCACGGATTTGTGCAGGGCCACGTTCTCCTCGCCGCTGAAGGCCAATATCTCGGAAAACTGGAGGACAAACTTCGCGTCGAATTCCCGTCCGGAAAGGATTGTGGCCTCAATGCGCAGCCAAGAAGCATTTACACCGTGGCAGGGTATGACCACCGGGGCGATGCGGGGCAGCAGACCGTCGCGGCCGGTAAATTCGCCGACAATTTTCCCGGTGCGGTCCGCGCCGGTCCCGGCCCGCAAACGAAAGGACTGGGGAAAGCCGTCCGCTTGGAAGCCATTGACTCCATCCCGTCGGATCGCGGGCACCAACACGACTTGATCGAGGGTCACCGCGTCGCCCAGTTCGATTTCGATCCACTCGTCCTGCTCGGCGGTATCGTAGCCATTGGAGCGGGAGCCAATGGCCCCGACCCCGCCGCTGAGGTTGTAATTCGCCAGCTGCGCCAACTGCCCGTCGATCTCATGCACGCGGTGCTCCAAGGCGGCCAGAGAGAGATGCTCCAGCGGGGCGGCGGCGGCCACCGTGGAAAGCGTCACCGCCCACCAGCCCATGAACCTTCTCGTGACCATTCCAGACATTCACCCCTGATACGGGCGGCCGTCTCGACAGTCTAGCCGATCCTGTGGCCACGGCGCCCACTCCATCGGCCGCACCCCGCAAACACAGGGTAGGCGCGCCGTTGTTCTTCGCGTAGGGTTCTGCCACCCCTATTCTCCCCCACCACCCGATATTCTGCCGCTACCCCGTTTCATTACCCTACCCTTTTTCGGCGGGTTAGCGCGCAGTGTTCACTCCAATTCCAACCATCCATCCTATGAAATTCGTCCCTACGCAGTCCTGGCTCGCGCCCCTCGCGATGCTTCTCAGCTCCTCCGCCGCGATCGCCCAAAACGCGCCCCCCCAACCACGCGTCGCAGCCGCCGCTGCTGGCACCATCGTCCTCACGCCCTTCGAAATCTCCTCCGCAAAGGATAACGGCTACGCGGCGACCGAGTCGCTCGCCGGCACCCGCTTGCGCACAGAACTGCGCGACATCGGTGCTTCACTCAGTATCCTCACGCCCGAATTCATGCGCGACCTCGGAGTCAACTCCTTCGACCAGGCGCTCCTTTACACCCCGAGCGTCGATGCCAGCGAGGGCGACAACAGCGATAACGGTCGCGCCTCCGGCAACCAGATGCGTTTCGGGACCGGCCAGTCCTATTCGATCCGCGGCTTCAACACCAACGCGGGCAATCAATCCGCTTCCCATGATTTCTTCACCGCGCTCGACCCGGCGGACAATTACAACCTAGAGCGCGTCACCCTCTCGCTCGGGCCAAACGCGTTGTTGATCGGCGTGGGCAATCCGCAGGGCACCGCGGTCACTTCAACCAAACGGGCGATCCTCACGCGGAGAAAATTCGACGTTCAGACCCAGTTCGACACCAACGGATCCCGGCGCGCGGCGTTCGACTTCAATCAGCCACTGCTCAAGGATAAGTTAGGCATTCGACTCAATGCGCTGCACGACGAAGCCCGGGAATTTCGGAAATATGAAGGTAAGAACCAAGAGCGAATCACACTCAGTGTCGCGGCCAAGCCTTGGGCCGATACCAAACTTACATTCAACCATGAGGGCTACTCGCTGGGCACGAACGCCGCGAGTTTAACCTGGGGCTTCGACAGTGCGGCGCTGCGCTGGGCGGCGGCCGGAAAGCCAGCCATCACGTTTGTTCCTATTCCGTCATGGACCACCACCGCGACCTACGTCGATGCTGCGGGTAACCGCATTCCGGTGGCGCGGGGCGTTGCGGACGAAGACGGATTTGTGGATGCCCGGACCGACTTCGACCCAAACCTCGTGTTGAACCAAAATACTGGTAACGCCCAAACGTGGGTCGTCGGCCTCAACGTGCCCAACCCGATGATGAACTTGCGCTATCAGGCCAACCTGGCCAACGCCACGTTCAGCGGGCAAAACAACGCGTTTATCCATTCGAAAGATCCTTGGGCTACCTTTGGCTTGGCTAAGGACGCGTATCTTTATGGTGGCACCTGGGACGAGCCCTCCAACAAGCAGCACGGCCGCTGGAGCCAGTTCCTCGTCGAGCAAAAGCTGGCCGAGAATCTCTTTCTCGAAATGGGGGCCAATCTCGCGCTGCACAAGCAGACGATGGATACGACCAACTTCATCAGCGTCTCGATCGATCCGAACCGTTATCTACCCGACCGCACCCTCAATCCCGGCTACCTCGTGCCCTTCGCCACCGCCAACGCGCAGCAGCGCCCGGTCAAAAACCGCACGGCGGAATACCGCGCCACCCTTTCCTACGAACTCGATTTGACTAAGCGCCACCGCTGGTTCGGCCTGCACAATTTTTCCGGGCTCTGGCAACACACCCGCAACGATGCCGAACAAGAAGTCACCGGCCTAAGCAACCTCGCAAGCGTCAGCCTTCCTGCTACGGCTGCGACCGGTTGGTCGGGCGATGTCTTGAACGGTGCGAACGCCGTCGGCTTTCGGGCGTATTTTGTGAATGGCAACATGCCCATCCTCCCCGACTTGATCCAGGCCAAGAACAACATCCCGCTGCTCAACAGCTACGGCAAGCTCGTGGGCTATAGCGCGAACGAACAGGCGCCGATCAATCTCCGCGCCATGACCAGACTGAATGTGCTCAAAAGTAAATTCCTCGACGATGCGATCTCGCTCGGCTGGCAGGCCCGCTGGTTCGACAACCGCCTCGTCACGGTCGCGGGCTATCGGCAGGACAAAACCAAGAGTTTCGGCGTGCCGACGGTGCGCAATGTCGTCCACCCCGAAATCCCCGGCTCGGCCACCGACCTGCTGAAGCGGAGTTTCTCCCCTTCCAGCGCCGTGGAATATAATCCCAACCCCTCGATCGTCTCAAGCGGCCTCACGCGCACTTACGGCGGCGTTTATCATGCGTTGTCCTGGCTATCGCTCACCTACAGCCGCTCGAGCAATTTCTTGCCGGTCACCAATGCCTCATGGGTCAACGCCCTGGGCCAGCCCGCTCCGAATTCGGCGGGCAAAACGGTGGATTACGGCTTCCGGCTGGCCCTCTTGCAGAACAAATTGTCCGTGGGCTTGAGTAAATTCGAGACCTCCGCCGCCAATCAGGCGCGCAACGCCAACGCCAGCGTGGGCCCCACCCGCAGTATCCTTACGCGCTTGCGGACCTACAAACTCGCCGGCGATCCCTACTTCACCGACCTAGCAGCGGCGGGCGATTATCCCGTCGATACCGGTAACGTCTCGGACACGTGGAGCTATGTGGCCACGGGCTACGAGATGAATATCGTCTTCAACCCTTCCCGAAACTGGCGCATTTCCCTTTCTGGCAGCGAGAATCAAAACGTGCTGGGCGATCACCTGCTCGCCGTGGGCGCCTACCTTTTTACCGACTCGAAATATCAGGGTCTGGGCACGTGGAAAAAATTCGCGGCGGAGCTCCGCAAGATCGAGGCCGGCCAGCGCTCCTCGATCTTCTCGCTCAATCCGACCCTCCCGGCCGATGTCACGCTGGCCGCCGCCGACGCGCTTTTCCTCGAACAACAGATCGCCGCTCAAGAGGGGTCTTATCTCGATGATCAGGCCCTCAACGGCGTGACGACGTCACGCGCAGGCAAATACGCGTTCAACGGCCTTATCACGCGGTCCTTTTTTGAGGGACGCCTCAAAGGCTGGAGCACCGGCGTCAACTTCCGCTGGCGCAGTCCCGGCAACATCGGCTACGAGCGAATCAAAAACGCGGCCGGTGCGCCCGTCGGCAACCTTGATGTGACCCGCCCGCTTAACGGGAAAGAGTCCTGGGATGTCGGGGCGATGATCGCCCACACGCGCCGCATTTTCGGCAACGTCAACTTGCGGCTGCAGCTCAACATTCAGAATCTGCCGAACTGGCAAACCCCTCAGCTCGTACGGACCGGCTACGACACCAACGCGATCTACGGCACCACGAACGCGCTGGTCGGAACCAACTGGCAGCTCCGCCGGCCCCGAAACTTCATCCTGACGTCCACGTTTGAATTCTAATTCCTAAGTAGGGCAGGTCTCCGACCCGCCCTCCCACGCCCTCGAAGAACGGGGCCTCCCCCAGCCCCAATGCTGTCTCACTTTAAGTCATTGAACATCAATTGATCTGACTGCGAAGGCAATGGTCGGCTTGTATGCAAATCCGCAAATAGCTCGACAATAGGTATTTTTGAAATCGCATGAAGCGACAGGACTTGGACAAAGGTCGTCAGATTTGTAGTGATGCCGAGCTGCTTGCGGGTGATCGCCATGGCGAGATAAGTGCAAAGCGAAGCCCACAACTGGAGTCTGACAGCGTTGGCTGTCGTGCCATAAAATATCCG
>Ga0209617_10000986_pt1 | contig 13052 bp, 9 predicted proteins | sample LakEriepJuly2011_2_FD_187459 | JGI IMG/M metagenome (GOLD analysis project Ga0209617, IMG submission 187459) | Freshwater microbial communities from dead zone in Lake Erie, Canada - CCB epilimnion July 2011 (SPAdes) (version 2) | ecosystem: Environmental > Aquatic > Freshwater > Lentic >... | reverse complement strand
AAAAGATGACAATAAATGGGAAAAAGACGAAGAACAAAAGAAAATGCACAAAATGATTAAAAAGGTGGCGGATAAAAATGCACGTTTGCTACCCAAGTTTACAGAAAAATACCCGGATTATAAAAACTATCATTCCAAAACTTCGGATATATATAGTAAAATCATTGTAGAAGCAATGGGTGGGTCAGGTGATAACGATTATGAAAAAGAAGAGAAAATAATAAAAAATATTGCCAAAAATATTATGGTGGAAAAATAATTGCGAGGTGTATTATTTATTATATATTATGTAAAATTCATTACTATAACAAATGTACTAATGAATTAAATTAGTCTTATTTACGATGATGCATACGTTTATGTGATTTTGTCATTCTTCGTTTATGTGATTTTGAGTGTTTTTTATGTTTGCGATGTCTTTTAGTTTTTCCACCCACCCAATTATGTGGTTGAGCAGTTCGAATATCTGAAATTGGTGACGCGTAAAAAGCCAATCCTGTTGTAGGTGTATTAGGTGTGTAACCACCGTGCATTTTTCTACTTCGTCTTCTACCACCCATAGTGGGAACATATTTTTCCTCAGTAATTGACACTGGTGCTGCGGCTGTTACTGGGGCTGCTGGTGGATTATATTGAGCAGGATATACAGGTGCTGCTGGTGGATTATATTGAGCAGGATATACGGGTGCTGCTGCTGGTGTTTCTCCTGTTACAGTTGCATACGCACCTCTAGTGGTGTCCTGCACGGTATCAACAGCCGCCTTTGCGCCTTTTGTTACAGATTCTTTTACAGATGTCCACAAGCTACCAAAATCAACACCTCCTCTCATTGTTCTACTTCGTGTTCTTTTTTGATTTCTATTTCTTTTTGGCATATATATAATATACTAAAAGAAATTAATTAAATGGTTTATATGATTATTTAAGCCTTATTTACGAACTTTTTATATGCATAAAACGCGGCTAAAGCGCCCAATATTTCAACAATAATGTATGGAAGTACATCCGATTTAGCTAATTTGCCTGCCGCATATAGAGAGATTGCTACCGCAGGGTTAAATGCGCCACCTGAAATAGGGCCACCTAATAAAACGCCGATTGCTAAAGCGGCACCAATAGCGACCCAATTACCTGTTGCAAAAATAACAAACATCAAGAACATAGTTCCTAAAAATTCAACTAAATATTTGTTCATTATACATAACATTGATAAAATATTTATGTATAATAAGTTATAATCTTATATAAGACACTTACAATTTATAGGTATGTCCAAGGATTGATGTTCTTTTGTGGGCCAAGTGCACCCTTCAAAAAGTTAATGTATTGTTGTCCTTTACCTCTAGACTTATAATAAGCGTAAATTCTACCTTGTGACCCAATTTTATTACGTGGGCTACTAATAAGAAGAGCAGCGCCAGTTCTTCCGTAACTGCCAAGACCGTATGCAGGAGTTAATGCAGGAAATCCATAATTACCGTATGCCATTATTTATAATAATACTAAATATTATATTTTTATTTATTCTAATAATTTTGACGAACGATTGCACCCCACGCACATACTTGTCCATTTGATAAAGATGTATTGTAAATAGACCCCTTCTTTTTTGGTGCAACACATCCGCCTGAACGCGCTCTTCTTAGCGAACTTCTAGTTCCACTTGGGTAATAACTTTTAGTACCAGTGGGTGTGGTAGTTGGCAAATTCACTTTATATGCAGTCTGACCCACTGCGTTACTTTTACGTACATTTACATATAAAGAGGATGGAACTGGAGGAATATAATTTGTATGAGATGATACGGGTACCATTCTTTGAGAAGACGCAATATTGAAACCTAAAGGCGACGATGCTTTTGCTAAAGCTATTTGTTGTTGCAATGCTTGATTATTTACCGATGTTCTTAAATATTGGTGTCTAGCATTCGTGTTCATTTGAGCGTCAACTGGTGTTTGCATTGGGTAAAATTGTGGAGGGGTGGGCCGAATACCAGGTAAAATGCCATAATTGTGATATGGTATTTGACCTGGGGTTTGATTCGTGCTTAATGGTCCGGTGATGGGAGCATTTACATAATTGTTATAAGAAACTGAACCTATGTTTGTGGAAACAGCATATGGAGTTGTCATTAATATATACTTTTATAAAAAGTTGCTGAAATAAGCGTTCTAAATGTTCAAAAGTGGACATTTAGAAAGCAAATAGCAAACTACACAGTGAAACTATAAAAATAACTTTAGTAATACTGTGCCTTGTATGCATTATAGTGCGGAGCTTGAACGTAACCGTAGTGTCTAGTATACGGTTGTTCGTGTACTACAACAGTCTTGGTTGTGGAACTTGTTGTGACCGGTTGACTATAATTACTATGTACCAGCCCTAAAAAAACCAAAACGAGAATGGCAATTATCAATATATGTGATTTTTCCATATATATTTACAGAATACTTTATCTTTTCACATAATTAGGAGTACCACAAAATAAACAATTTTGGCTTAATGTATTTACTGGAACGATAATACTATTGTTACGTTTACATTTGCAACACTTGAAAATAGATGGTAGTTGGCAAATAAGATGATTGTTGAAGTCCGTTTTTTGATATAATATTTGTTTTCGTTTGTCCATATCCACCTTTAGAAAAGGTGGAGCCAAATATATTAGATTTGGAACTTACTTCTTTACACATTTTATCAAAAGTATGACAAATATACTTTTGATAAAAGTAAAACAAAACAAAATAATTATGCTCAACTTTTTCTAAAAGTGAAACAGTGTTTTGCTCAACTTTTTCTAAAAGTGAAACAGTGTTTTGCTCAACTTTTTCTAAAAGTGAAACAGTGTTTTGCTCAACTTTTTCTAAAAGTTGATTTAGTATCTTCTAATAGCTCTTTGAGCGGATTGACTACCTTTATAGTCATCACCACCAAATGAGAAATCATTGTAATTCTTATTTACAGCACGTTGTTTCAAGTATGTAATGTAATCAGAACTGTCATAAACGTATTTAACGTTACACGCAGCTGCAGGCACATTGGTAATTAATTGAAGACTGTTGTATGCGGCTGAAGGGACACAAGTAGATTGTATCGAACCAAAACGCTGTCTTAAACCGCGAAGACCTGGTCTACTTTGAAATGACTGACAAGTACCTCCACAAGAATAATTCTCTCGGCTTAATAGGTCACCCGCGTTGTTTACCGCGCGAAAAGGGGTAGTAATACTCTGTTTTAAATCATTTGCTCTTAATTGTCTTCTATAACTGGTATTCCAGGCATTCTTTAATGTAAAACGAATTTGTTCATATTCAGGGTATCTTTTATCTGTTAATTGAGTAGTTTGAGGCATCCATCCTTGAATAGCACCTCCTGCGTTTTTTGCATTTTTTGCATAAATACTGAAGGCTGTATTACTTCCATTAATTGGGCTAGTATATCCGATAGACATTTATATAATACTATAGTAAAAAAAGTTTATAGAAATTCATAACTTTATCTAAACTTTCAGTTCAAGTATTACAAAATAAAAATACTAAAATATTCTATTATTATATAAAATATGTTTGATTTTATAATGTTGATAAGCGCGATTGTCTTTATATCAATCGATTTTATTTATTTAAATGTTATGAAGGGTTATTTTGACAAACAAATTCAAAGCGTTCAAGGTTCACAAACTAAAATGAATTATTTAGGCGCTGCCCTTTGTTATATATTTTTAATTGTTGGAATAAATTATTTTATTATTCGACCTAAGAAAAGCATAACTGACGCGTTTTTACTTGGTATTGTTATTTATGGTGTCTACGAAACAACCAATTATGCAATATTCAAAAATTGGTCTCTCTTAAGTGTAATCATTGATACATTATGGGGCGGTTTATTATTTGCGTCCACCACTTATATAGTGAATATATTAAGAAATATAATAGTGTAAACATAATATTTATTTGCACATAATATTTATTTGCACATAATATTTAATTGCACATAATATTTAATTGCAAATTATATAAAAGTATCGTCTTAATTTTATATAATATACACAATAGAATGATTGAAAACAATGTATATTTATTAGTGATACCAATGTTTGCTATGATATTACTAGGAATTTCAATATCAACAATGTCTATGTCATCGAACAATGTAGTATCTTTATTTATGGAGGGAAAAACTACAGATAGCAAAAATACAGGATGTGACAATTGTCCCAATTACATAACCGAGTTTCCGTGTTCAATTGCAGGCAACAGCGTATTGGGTGGTGTAGATTTTGTGCAATATTTTGTGAATTTTCAATTAGACGATGGAACTTATAATGAAACGCAAATAGGTATACAAGGCGATACTAATATTTATACTACATATAAAAATTTTACATATAATTTTTTAACTCAAGAAAATAAGCAGTTGTTTGAAGAAACCCCCGAAAAATATATACCACAATGGGGTGGATATTGTGCGTGGGGTGTTGCAGGTGAATATTGCCCAAATTATCCGTGGAGTGCGGATTGTTTAGGACCATCGGGAAATTGGGGTCACTGGACGATTATAAACGAAAAATTATATTTTTTTTTGTATCAGGAAGCGAAAACTAAGTTCATAAATGAAAACGACCCCGATAAAATGATAATTGATGGTGATAGTCGCTGGACAGAATGGTTTGGTGAAAATGATGAAATACCAATGTCAACATCGTGTTATGTATCCTATTCATAATTTAACATATACGGAAGAAAGTAGACAGCAACTACAAGACTAATAATATTGAAATTTACACTATATGTAGCAAAATGAGATGTTAATAAACACGCCAAAACCATCATAAAACTATCGCCCAATATGGCACCAAACCCGACTTCTTTCGCGTACTCCTTAAAAAAATCCAACATTGCATTGTATCCGAGAGGTAAACTTTTGAATAACCAATAAAACAACACATCGTGTATGATTTGTATAGCAACGGCTAATCCAGTAAATTTCCAAATATCAAAGGAGACAAATAAGTATTTATAGAAAAAACGCGCTAAAATAATGCCTATGAAAAGAATGAGTGTATCCGCTAAAAAAGCATTTAATTGGTATTTTTTGTACCATTTTTTCAAATAACTAGATTTAAATACTCCGTGGAAAGCTAAAAAAATGATAATTAAGTCGGCATTGATAGAACCATTCAATATATTTAAATAGTCCTTTGTATTAGTGAAGTTTGAAATATCATTGAATATCATTATATAATATGTAATGATATTTTACTAAAATTTATTTATGTAACAGTATTTATCTAACAGTATTTACATTCTATTTTGTATATTTTTTTTTGATAAATTAGGTGTTATTAGTTGTCTATAGTCACGGTCCCATTTATTGAAAATAGTAATTAGTTTATGATGATACGATATGTTTATTCCATCTAAAAGACAATACAGTCTAGCCACTTTATGATGCGGGTGTAGTGTTTCTACAATTAAATTATTTACTTGCATTTTTTCGTAATCTTTTAATAATACATTATACAATATCTCACCCTTATATGGTACTAATGTAACTTTGTCTAGTACATCCACAAATTGTTTTGCTTGAAACATTTGACCTTTGTAGAATATTTGATGATTTTTACTTATATACGTAGTTTTATCAGGGTAATTCATTCCTAGAGCATTTTTTGCAATACATACTAAATGTTTGTCGTGTGAAACTGTTTTAGTAATGGCAACAATTTTTTTATTGCGGATAGTATGAATTAATGGGTCTATGTCTTCAATATTAATATAACCTTGATTTGTTAAGATAGGAGTTTTTGCTGGGAAACAAATGTCACTAGTAGGAGCTGATGTTACGGTGACAGCATACGCAGATGCACCGAAAGCACCGGATAAATTAACAGATGAATAGTTTGAACCTGTGTAATTAATAGTTACCGAAGTTGTTGAACCAGACTTACTTCCGTATTCTATTATATTGTAGCTGGAACCAGCTGTTAAATTGGCGGTTATATTAACAATCATAGTTCCATTCAATATCAAAGACTGAACTGTTATTGGACTACCTGATGTAGTATAGTCTAATTCTAATGTAGCACCTGATGCAATAGTAACGTCACTATTAGGTACCGAAACACCCCCTTCAATGGTTAAAGTAGTCCCTGAAGTAACCGTTGTTGGACCGTTATAACTATACGTTGCGCCATAAGCATATGTTACATCACCTGGATATGTAGTAGTACCAACAATTACATCTGAATTTGCAGAACTACCTAAAATACCACCAGTTACATTTAAATCACCGCCCAAAGTAACTGTTGTCCCATTCTTTGTTATAACGCCCGCAAGAGTTGAAGTGCCTGAACCACTATTATTAATTAAATTTTCGCCAGTTCCTAATATAGAAATGTTGTTTGATAATGTTGATGAGGTCGTTGTATTCATTTCTAATGTTACATTGGTACTAGTGCTGCTAGTTCCTAATGATACCGAGCCACTTCCCAATGCACTAGAATTTGTTAAACTGATTTTTCCGCCATTAACATTGACACTTCCTGAATAACTACTATTGGAACCTCCAAGTGTCAACGTTCCTGTTCCTGTTTTTTTCAAACTACCGCTTCCTGTTAATGAACCGGAATGAGTACCGCTTTTTATTGTCAATGTTGAGGTACTACCAATTGTAATAGTACTCGTTGAGGATGATACGGTAGAAACAGTGGAGTCTCCTGTAACGGCCAAATCTCCGCCAGTTAATGTGGAAACAGTAGAACCTGTAGTCAATACTGTAGTTCCTGAAGAAATAGCCATACTTGATTCTAAGACTACTACACTACCGGCTGTCGAAAGAGTACTGCTGCTAGTGTATGGATTAGCAATTGCTAAAATGTTACCGTCCGAATTTAAGGCAACCGCGTTAAGAGTACTTGTGCTATCAGCAATGCTTGAGCCTATTAACGACCAGGACCCACTAGTGTATTGATACACACGCGCATATGACAGTGAACACGCAGCCATAATAGTACCATTAGAACTCAATGCAACAGATAACCCAAATGTATGGAGTGAGGTATCACCGTAAATATTAGACCCTAGTTTCGTCCAAGAACCACTATTGTATTGATAAACACGAGCACATCCGAAATTAGTGCCATTAGTACTATTTGTCCAAGCCCCAATTGCCAAAATTGTACCGTTAGAACTTAATGATACACTTACTCCTGATTGTTCACCAGATACTTCGCCATCAATATCAGAACCTATTTGTGCCCATGAACCACTACTGTATTGGTAAACACGAACGCTACCACTATTATTATTACTATTGGTGTTACCATAAGCGCCTGCAGCCAAAATGGTGCCATCCGAGCTTAGTGCAACACTTATACCCGAACCGCTATATTGGCTTTCACCGTCAACATCACTACCTATTTGTGCCCATGAACCACTACTGTATTGGTAAACACGAACACTGCCAGCTCTGGTGCCATTACTATTGGTGTTCCATGGAGATCCAACCGCTAAAATGGTGCCATCCGAACTCAAGGAAACGCTGGTACCAAATACATCATCCAAGGCTTCACCGTTAATATCAGAACCTATTTGTGTCCAGGAACTATTACTGTATTGGTAAACCCTAACACTGCCTGCATTATTAGCGGTTCCATCATTTTTTGGCCCACCAACAGCTAAAATGGTACCGTCTGAATTCAAGGCAACACTTGTACCAAATAAATCAGACTCCGCTTCACCATTAATAGTAGACCCTAATTGTGACCAAGTTTCGTTGCTATATTGATACACAAAAACAGCACCAGTTGAATTTTGATATATAGCACCCACTGCCATTATTGTACCATCACTATTAAAGTCAATAGAAGTCCCAAATCTTTTACTAGACGTTGTTCCATACAAAGTATCAACAGTTGTCCAACTATAACTACTCATTCTATATAAAAATGTAACACAAATAATTTTCCCAAAAAAAAAATCAAAAATTTAATATTCTAACAATTATACCTTTAGTATTACAATATTCAAGTACATAAAACACATAAATATAACGTAATAAGCAGATAATGAATAAAATAATATAATATAAATACTTTTCGAAAAAAAAGTTTCTAAATGCATAGAAAATTCATAGTAAAATTTTATACTAGTTATTTTATGCATATTTTGTTACAATAGAAGTTCTTCGTAACAAATGATATAAGGGTTTAATGGTCAGTCATAATACGCGGTGCTATATTCATTGTATTCAATTCTTGGAATAATAATTTACAAGCATAAGGTATCTCCACATACGCAAAGTCTACCCTGTTATCACAAGTGCGACAATGATGAATATGCATTTGGTCGTTATATGACGCAATTAACCCACATTTCTTACAAATATACACTGAATATTTATCCGATGCATCATACATTCTTCCCCTAGTAAATCTAGAAGCGCCGTGTGAAATCATACAATTATGCGCGACAATACCATTTGCTAAGAATGAATGTGTATTATCAACTTGAATATCGTAAACAGGATGTATTCCAGCAGGACGTATATCTATGACCTTTAAATTCATAGTAGGTAAACCTTCACAGTCACGACTTACACCATAACAGCTGATTATATCACTTTCTTCTGAAACATTGTCTTCACTCAAGTGTTCCTCCTCTATAATAGGCTTTTTATTGTCCTCTAAAAACCAATTAAGTGCTCCAATGTTGATTAAATATTCCTCTGCAGTAGGAAATGATTTACTTGTAAATTTACCAAATACTGTACCCTTTATTAAATGGTCTGTAATATCGTGGGTATACGGAATAGCATATGAATGTATTAATGGTTCTATTAATTTTAATTCACTTACTGCTTGTTCAATCGCTTTTTTGGTTGGAACTATTTTACCGGGATTTTCAGTTTTAATATTCTTAAAATTTGTAATTTCATCCACGCGATTAACTAACCAATTATGTTGTCTAGTCACTGTATTTTTTAATCGTTTATAGGAAACACCTGCTTCTAAACGCTGCGATTTATGACAGCAATATCTAAAACCAATCTTATCGTGAAATGGTATTAATTCATCTATATCTAAATGTAACGTTAATTGGTAACTTTTATCAGTATCATTTTGAAGTTTCTTTTTTGAAGAACTGGTTTCCTTAAAATTTTGTATAGTAACTTTATGAATATCAAATCGTGCTAATAAGGTTTGAATGCCGTTCATCATTTGCGTAAGAGAACTTAAATGTTGATAGTTTTTTGTTTGGGAGAATGAAATACCGGACAATATATCGCGTTTTCCCCTATGCATCCCTAAAACACACGTATGACCATCACCTCCAAATAAACCACCTAAAAACTCGCGAACAATTGGTTTGGGACATTTTGTGTCTAAAATAAAAGCGGGTATTTGCGCGTGTTGTATAACTTTTTTACCAACAAGAATACCTTCCAATTGAACAATGTTATTTATTAATTCAGACGGAATTCTAACATTATATAAATTTTTGCTTTTGAAATTGGTTTGTTTTGTAGTACATAATAGTTTAAGGTCATTTAGAAAACTATTTACATCAATCATATGACCAAAATATATTGTTGAATTATAACCATATTTATATTTATTAATATTTCCATCTGTTATTAAATATCCAATTAATTTGGCAAGCACAAGGGTTTTCTTATAATTATTCATATTGTCTGTTTTGAAGACCAAGTCCCCTACTTGTAAACTCCATCCATTACACTCTTTTAATTCGTCATTAAAATCAACTACTGGACAAGTTATACTAGATTTTACCTTTTGTTCACCAACTAATAGGTCTTTTGCTTTTATCCATTGATTATCAGAAGTTAATATGGGGTGTTCAGGAGTACAGATTTTTGTTCGGCCATCTTCAAATGTTACTTTAACACATTCGCGCTCTCCTTTATATAAGAACCCTGTTTGTTTAGAAGGCACCATTTGATTTATTTTTTCATCCCATCCTAAAATTTCATCCGTGCAACTTTCCATATTTTGTATATAAACGCTAAGACCATTTGTCATAGTGATTGGTGTATTGATTGCTTCACAATCCCTTTCCATTTCTCCAAATCGAAGTCCACCATCTCTGCTGCGACCTTCTGCGGGTTGTCTTGTCAAATTCACCATCGGACCAATGGAGCGACTATGCGCCTTGTCGTTAACCATATGTTTAAGACGTTGGTAAAATACAGGCCCCATAAATACACTGCACTCGTGTTGTTCGCCGGTTAAACCATTATACAATAATTCATTGCCGTGTGCTTCATATCCAAGTTTGATTAACTCGTCGCAAATATCTTTCACATCAAATTCACCAAATGCAGTTCCGTCACCAAACAATCCTAGTTCAACCAGCACCTTTCCTAATACAGTTTCCTTTAATTGTCCAATTGTCATACGAGATGGGATTGCGTGTGGGTTTATAATAATATCCGGTTTTACACCGTTACTAGTAAATGGCATATCGCATTCAGGAATAATATTACCAACCGTGCCTTTTTGCCCGTGTCTTGAACTAAATTTGTCACCAATTACAGGTTTTCTAACAGTACGGAGACGTACCTTTGCAAAATTATAACCTTCGCCATTTCGGTCAATATAATTTTTATCAATATATGTTTCTTCTACAGTTTTATACATTTTACTTTGGTCTTCATATTTAATCACCTTGGTATGGTCATTTTTGTTTTCCTTGATGGGCGTTACTTTTGAAATAATAATATCACGGTTTTCAACTAGACTATTTTCAGGAATTACGCCCTTCGAATTAACTTTATTATAATTTCCCATTTTCATTCCTTTTGTTTTGCTAGAATCAGGCTTGCATCTTATTTCTTCGTCACCATTGATTTTCTGTTTGTCTTCATCTTTTTCAGTATGGTAAACCGTTACCAATGCCATTCCTCTGTCTATGGAGCCTTTGTTGATCAACAACGAGTCTTCTTGATTGTAACCAGTGTGGGTCATAATTGCAACAATCACTTGTGTACCGGATGGAATTTTATTTAATTGTATCATATTCATAATTCGTGTATCGACTAGTGGACGCATCGGATAATTTAACACGTATGCGGTTTTATCCATTCTATTCTCATAATTGGTCACATAAACACCCATCGCTTGTTTGCCTTGAGCGCATTGATATGTGTTTCTTGGAGATTGATTATGCTCCGGAAATGGAATACACGACGCAAGTACTCCGAAAATAGTGGAAGGATGAATTTCACAGTGTGTATATTTATAAATATTATCCGTTTTTGCAATGATGACCTTGGGTTGGGTTGCTATCAAAGACCAGCTTTGTTCCTCAGGGTCTATATATTCTAACACAGAGTCATCTATTTTTGAACTAGTTAATAAATTATCCCACACGAGTTCTGATGTATTCAATCTACGAATAATATCATTCGTCAATAAGATGGAGCTATTCTTGACACGTAATAAAGGCCTGGTAAGTCTACCGCTATCATTACAAACACGAATTTCGCGCAATTTATAATCAAACGTAATAGATGTATAAATATTAATAATACCCTTGTATTTTTTATCTTTCAACATCAAATACAATTCATATGGCGTATCGGTTATACCCACCCAGGCACCGTTAATAAATACCTTTACCTTTTCGTACATATCATAAGGGGTGATTTCAGCGCTGTCAATGTGTTTGATATTTGGCATAATATATTCATATAGTGGCAATGAATTAGAATAAATGGTAATGTGTGTCATATAGCTCATATTTTTTACTACACCAACGGATTGGCCTTCTGGAGTATTGTGAGTGGCCAGACCATCTGATAAACAAAATCTTCCACGTTTATCGTGAAGTTGCCAACCGACATAAGGTCCAACACCAGCTTTTGTTAAACTAAATTTACTGCACATAAACGATTTACTTCTTTGAATTTGTTTTTCATTTTCTAGACTAGCCAATTTCTTACGAGGGAGAAGTGTTGGTATTTCAAAGATACTATGACCCGTAATAGTTAATTCTTTATAAGTGCTGAATTTTTTCTCAGCAGTTTTTTCATGGTTCCATTGACTTGTTCCTTCTTTAACCCCACACGAAAATCCAAGAGACATTGCCAATGTATAAGCATCATCAATTATTCTATAATTAGCAGGTCCTTGACAAATACGAATTTCACGACCTTCTGCACGAACAGAACCATCTGTGTCCACCAATCCAGCCAAAACCTTCAATCTCGTTTCTCTATCATTTGTAAGATAGTCGCTTGGAATGTGTTTATTTTTCAAAAGATTGTATTTTCGAAGATATTTTTTAAGAGGTGCTTCTTCTACTCTATTACAAATTCCATTTGAATATGCTTCTTTATTTTTTTTCGAAACAACCGAAAAACTGTATCTTTTACCTTTTGTAATATGTGCTCCATTTTCTTGAGCCCATTTTTCCCAATAAGAAAGTGTCTCCTTGTCTGTTTTATAATTCAAAGCAAATCCTCTTCCATCACTAAGGCCATCACCTAACCACATACCCAGCAAATAGGGGTCCATTTCAACGTGTTTTTTTGTCCAATTAATACCTTCTACTTTGAAAAGAACCAATTTGTCTTTAGTTCTCTTGTTTAATTTTAAATAATTTTCAATTGTGATATCTAGTGTATCGTCATCATCAAAGTTATTTATAAAATCTTTCGCGTCATTTAATGATTTGAAATGTTTTTCTTGAAATTTTATTTCTTCACGATTAAGGAATTCTACAATATGACTATATTTTCTATCTTTTCTATTTGAATTTCTAATAATTTTGTGTCCACGTATTTTAAGGGTTAGAATATGGTTATCTGTAACTCTATGTTTCAAGAAATTTGATTTATCAGGAACCACATCATACATATTTTTAAATCCTGAACAAGTAGTACGAACTTTTGTTGGATTTCCTAGGTCATCTATAAGAACATCATCTATTACTATATCACCTGCTCGTTTAGTAGTGCCATCCCACATCAAAATGGGTGTTTCAGGGTCGAAACATTCTGCGGGACATAAGAAACCCCAACAGATCGGA
>Ga0209617_10000984_pt1 | contig 13057 bp, 10 predicted proteins | sample LakEriepJuly2011_2_FD_187459 | JGI IMG/M metagenome (GOLD analysis project Ga0209617, IMG submission 187459) | Freshwater microbial communities from dead zone in Lake Erie, Canada - CCB epilimnion July 2011 (SPAdes) (version 2) | ecosystem: Environmental > Aquatic > Freshwater > Lentic >... | reverse complement strand
AATTTCAAAGTCTCCATTGTGCCGGCGGAAGCTGTTGCCCTGGCGGTGATCGAACGACACCAGATACCCCAGCTTGCCGTCGGTGCCATCGATGAGGGTGTGGGTGGTGTAAAGCCCGTAGCTGCCGAAGACGTGCTGGGTGCGCAAGCCAAAGGGCCGATCCCGGCGCGGTTGGTGCGTCACGTAGTTGAGCGCACCCGAGGGCTGCGGGCCGTACATGAGCGACGCGCCGCCACGGATGAATTCGAGCCGGTCCACCGATTCGAAGGGCGGTGCGAAGTACACGGTGGGGTACCCGTAGAGATCCACCACGAAGGGCATGCCGTCCTTGAGCACCAGCAAGTTCTGCGACTCGTGCGGATCGCCAATGCCTCGGTATCCCAAGCTGAGCAAACTGGCATTGGGCAGCTCGCTAACCATGAGTCCGGGAATTTGCGAAAAGGCCTGCCGGTAGTTGTCGCTCTGGATTTGCGGTAGCGAATCGAAGTCTAGAATGGTGACCTTTTTGCCCGAGTACACCTTGGTGCCCTCCACCTCGGCCGGGAACGGATGGGTGACCACGTTGTCCGCGTCCGACTCTCCGACCACGGTGACCTTCGGCAATGAACCCGCTACTTCGGGACGCATCTCAGCCGCGCAAACTGCCACCATCGGAACCGAAACTAAGAGTGCACCCCTTCGCAGCAGGGCACGTTGGAACAGCCAATTCATCTTGAAACAGCGTAGTGAAGCGGCCCCCACCATTGCTGCCGGTGGGTTGCGGAAGATTGCTGGAGGCTTGCGGCGACGGAGGCCCAGACCGACGCCCTATACATGCCCCCTGCAGCGATTGGCAGTCCTGCGAACACACCTCCTCTGGATCTCGCGTGGACTGGGGTAATTGGAGGCCGCCGTCACTGGGAAACCGACCCACGCTGCGGTGCAATTTGATCGCGGGGTCTGGACAACGCCTTGACCGGATTCAGTTCACCGAAAATCCTGACTCCACATCCATGAATCGATTCCTGCCCGCCGCCATCGCCGCGCTGGTGGCCTTGTTGCTGACGCCGACAACCTCCCTGCTCGCCAAGGACGCCGCCAAGACACACCGCATCGCACTCATTGCTGGACGTCCCAGCCATCCCTCCGGAATGCACGAGTTCCGGGCCGGTTGTCTGCTGTTCCAGAAGGCGCTGGCTGGTGTGCCAAATTTGGAGGTGCAGGTGTATTCCAATGGATGGCCCACCAAGGTCGAAGGCGGCAAAACGGTCGATGACAACGCGGCCTTGGAACGGGTGGATGCCTTGCTCATCTACGCCGACGGCGGTGGCGGACATCCGGCCATCAAGCCGGAGCGCATGGCCTTCATCGATCGGTTGTCCTCGCGCGGGGCCGGACTCGGCTTCGCCCATTACGGCGTCGAGGTGCCCGCCGGCGACCCCGGCGACGCCATGATCCGATGGATTGGCGGGCACTATGAGCACCAATACAGCATCAATCCGATGTGGAGCCCGAAGTTCACCACCTTCCCGAACCACCCGGTGAGCCGCGGCGTGAAGCCCTTCTCCACCCGCGATGAATGGTACGTCAACATGCGCTGGTCCGAGAACGGCCGCCCCGTCACCTGGTTGCTTGAAGACGCTCCCTCCGACGCCGTCCGCAAAGGCCCCTACGTTTACCCGCCAGGACCCTACGCCCACATCGTCGCAGCCTCCGGTCGGCGCGAGGCCATGATGTGGGTGCACGAGCGCATCGACGGCGGCCGCGGCATGGGTTTCACCGGTGGCCACACGCACAAGAACTGGGGCGACCCGAACCAACGGAAAATCTTCCTCAATGCCCTGCTCTGGCTCGCACAAATGGAAGTCCCGGCCGGCGGCGTGGAATCGTCCATCACTGAGGCCGACCTCGCCGGTAATCTGGATCCCAAGAAGTAGGAATCCAGCCCGCTCCAAGGAGGCGACCCCACGAGGGTCCTCGACGCATCGCCTCCCTCGCAGATCCGAAAAACCCTTACCGTCCTTGTCCCAGGGACGGTAGGGCATAGACTTTCGTCGCAATACATGGAGCAAACGGCGTCCCAGAAAAAAGCCCTGAAGATGGTTTCCTGCCCGGTGTGCGGGGCCAAGCAGTTCATCCCCGGCGATCTTGCGCCGCTGGGCACGGTGGCCTGCACCAAGTGCCAAGCCTCAGTCATGATGCCCATGATGCTCCGACAGTATGAACTGCGCTCGGAGATCGCCTCGGGCGGTATGGGTACGGTCTATCGCGCCTGGGACACCGCCCTCGGTCGCGAGGTGGCTGTGAAGCTAATGAAGCGCGAGTTCGCCGAAGATCCGGCCGCCGTGAACAACTTCGCCGTGGAGGCCCGGGCCTGCGCCCAGATCAATCACACCAACATCATCCACATCTACAGCTTCGACTACCACGAGGGCCTACGGTTCCTGGCGATGGAGATTGCTGATGCTGGGAGTCTGGACAGCCGGATCGAGTCCGAGAAAACCCTTCCGGAGCTCGACGTGTTGGACATCGGGATCAAGGTGGCTGGCGCTCTGCAAGCAGCCCTCAAGCGAGGTCTGCTGCACCTCGACATCAAGCCCGGCAACATCCTCTTCAGCGCCGACGGTGAACCCAAGGTGGTGGACTTCGGTCTGGCCAAGAAGGCCGATGCCGACACCGATGCCTATGCCCCGATCTTCGGCACGCCCTACTACATCGCGCCGGAACGAGTGCGGCAGGAGGGAGATACCTTCCTGTGTGATATCTACAGCCTCGCCGGAACTTTGTACCACGCCTTGACCGGGCATGTGCCCTTCGAGGCACCGACGGTCGAAGACGTGGTTGCGGCCCACGTGGCAATCCCACTGCGCCCAGCAAACGAAGTCCTTTCGACCATTAGCCGAGCCACGAGCGATGCGTTGTCCAAGGCCATGGCCAAGAATCCCGGAGACCGTTTTGCCGGTTACGACGAATTCATCATGGCCCTGACGGCCGCACGCAGCCAGTTGCTGGTGCGTCAACTCACCGGGCGCAATCCAGAACCCGCGGCCACCTCGACGGCGGACGCTGCTGACTCCGCGGCGGCCCCGGCCTCAGGCCGGAGTTGGTGGCGACGCTGAGGGTTTGGATCCTGAGTCTTTCCCAAACAGGCCCCGTTCCCAAAGGTTATCGAGTCTTTCTGGGATTCACGCACCGCCCGACTGCAAGGCGTGCAAACGACCATAAAGGCCGCCACGAACCAGCAGTTCGGCGTGAGTTCCCTGCTCGACAATGCGTCCAGCCTCCATGGCCACGATGATGTCGGCCCGCTGGATGGTGGACAGTCGATGGGCGATGCACAGGGTGGTGCGACCGACCATGAGCGTTTCGAGGGCGGCTTGAACGGCCCGCTCCGACTCGGCATCGAGGGCGCTGGTCGCCTCGTCGAGAATGAGGATGGGCGAGTTGCGCAAGATTGCGCGCGCAATGGCAATGCGCTGGCGCTGTCCGCCGGAGAGTGAATTACCCCGTTCTCCGACCACCGTATCGTAGCCCAAAGGCTTTTCGCGGATGAAGCCATCGGCATGGGCGGCCCGGGCCGCAGCCTCGATCTCGGTGTCGGTGGCCCCAGGACGCCCCATGCGGATATTGGCCCGGATCGTGTCGTTGAAGAGCATCGTATCCTGACTCACCACCGCCATCTGGTCGTGGAGGTCTGAAGAACTCACCTCACGCAAATCGACGCCACCGATCCGGATGTGTCCCGTCTCCGGGTCGTAGAAGCGCAGCAATAAGTTGGCAACGGTGGTCTTGCCCGAACCGCTCTCGCCCACCAAAGCCACCAACGATCCGGTCGGGATAGACAAGGAGAACCCGTCGAGAACCGGTCGATCGGTGTATCGGAACGAGATGTTCTCGAAGGAGACGGTCGCGCCCTGGGCCCTCAATGCTCGAGGCTGGGAAGGTTCCACCACAGAACTGGCCGTCGCCAAAATCGGGAACAACCGCTCACCCGCGGCCCGGCCTTGTTCCAATTGGCTCCAAAGGCGGCTGAGATTCTTGATGGGCTGATAAAGCATGAACAGCGAACCAACGAACGCGGTGAAGTCGCCCGAGCTCGGTCGCTCGCCGGCCGGCAACCGCAGCACGTAGAACAACATGAGACTGACGCCAACCGCTCCGAACGTCTCGATGACCGGACCCGGAATTTCGCTCCCTCGCACGAACCGCATGAACTGACCGGTGATGCGCCGTGAGGTGGCGCTGAAGCGCTCGGTCATGGTGGCCTCTAAGTTGAAGGCCTTGACCACACGGATTCCCGTGAAGGCCTCCTGCATGAGATCGCTCAATTCGGCCGTGTGGGTCTGAGCCGCCTTCCATGAACGCCGCACTTTGCGGCCGTAGATCACCACCGGAACCACCACCAACGGAAACACAACCAGGGCCACCAGGGTGAGTCGGGTCTGCATCGAGAAGAGGTAAATCAGGATACCGACCACGGTCGCCGGTTCACGGGCGATGGTGGAAAAACCCTGGGCGATGCACTGCTGGATCGCCTGAGTATCGTTCATCAGCCGCGATTGGAGATCCCCCGTCCGGGCCGTCGTGAAGTAATCCAGCGACAGCCGTTCCAAATGGTCGAAAATCCGAACTCGCAGGTCATGAATCGTCGCCGTGCCCACCCAGGTCATGCTGTAGAGGCTCAGGTAGGCCCCCCCGCCACGGAGAACCATGGCCATCGGAACGCTGGCGATGATCCAAACCAGCGATCCCGGATTGACCTGGCTGCGCAGGGATTTCATGGCCGCCAGCAGCGGATCACGGAGCACCGCTGGAAGCATCCCGAGCGATTGAACTAAATCACGGGCTCCTTCGGTGGGGAAAATGGCATCCAGAACCAGCTTCACCGCCAGCAGCAACAGGGTGCCTCCCAGCGCGTAGATCAGGCCCGACAGGGCTCCCGCCATCAGCCGGCCGCGATGGGGGGCTATGAATGGCCAGAGTTGGCGAAGAAAATCTCCCATGCGGGTATCGGTTTTGGGTTCGGACTCTGGAGCGGTTGATCAGGCTCAGCCCTTGGGCCTACAGAGCAAATAAAGCTGACTGGGCAATGGCGGCGTGGCCGCTGCGGTGATCATGGTCTCCATGTCTGAGAACCGTCGCCCCCGATCCGGCGCATACCGGGTCAGGCTGCGGAACAATCCCAAGGAACCGCGATCCGGGCTAAAATCCCAGGCCTCCAGATCATACATCGGAGACAGGAACTCGACCACCTGGCGCACGCTGCCCCCAAATTGCGGCAGGAACTGCGGATGAACCTCGATGAGTAGCACGGGCCGGTCGCGACGGAGAACTTCGCGGGCTCCCTGAAGGATTTTGAGTTCATAGCCCTCGCAGTCGATCTTCATGAGCGCGACCGGAGTATTAACCAACTCCGTGTCGAGCGTGACCACGGGCACCGGAATAATCGGTCGACGCTTGAGGGTGGTTTCGGCGGCGGCATCGAGATCCGTGGACGGGGTTCTAGTGGACGCCGCGACAGCACTAGAAACGGCTTCCTCGGCCGACACAATGTTGCCGTTGGGGCCGCTCTGGAACAGTACCTCACCCGGTGCATCCCCACAGGCCAGTCGCCTCAGTTCCACGTCCTTGAGTCCGCTGTCAGCCACGCTGATGGACGCCAACTCATGAAGGAAGGGCTGAGGCTCGAAGCCTACAATAGGCACTGCTGTTTCACGGCGGATGAGCAGCGGAAAATATCCAATATTCGCACCGACATCGACCACGGTTCCCTGTTTCAACGACCGCAAGATCGGAGCAATGAGGCCAAACTCGGGCAATAAGTGTTCCCCGGCCACCAGAAGAGTGGCAACCGCCTTGGTCCACGAGGCGGGATGAGCCAGACGCCCCGCACCAAAGGGCACCGAGACCCGTCCGGAGGTTCCATTAATCCAGCCCAGCAGCGCATGAAACTTCCGACCCAGGGGGAGGTTCCGGATTAGGCCCGCACCCTGGACTGGCCGAGGCGACGAGTGGGTATTGGAGGCTGTGAGCATCGGATTCTTGAAGAAGCGCATCCAACGAAGGGCGCAGGACGACGCTGCCAATCCCCCGGCCAGCAAGGAAGCGGCTTTTTGCGGGTTCCATGAGTTCAATAGGGCCAAGCGTGCGAATCTCGTTTGAATTTAAAACCTCACCCGACAAACCCCATTTGCCCGAACGGCGGCATTCCGGGCAGTCTCGCGGCCACATGAGTTGGCTGTATCGCAACATCGCCCGCCCGTTCCTCTTCGCCCAAGACTCCGAAACGGTCCACAACCAGACCCTAGGGCTGCTGGCCCAGGCCAGTCACCTTACCGGGGCACGCAAGCTGGCCCAGGCGCTCTTCGAGACAGCCCCGCTCCCGGTGCAAGCCATGGGCCTGCGCTTTCCCAACCCGGTGGGGCTTGGCGCTGGCATGGACAAACAAGCGGTGGCTGTCCCGATGTGGGAAGCGATGGGATTTGGCTTTAGCGAGCTGGGCGGGGTGACCGCTCACGCTCAACCGGGCAATCCCCAGCCCCGGATGTTCCGACACGTTCCAGACGAAGCTCTGGTCAATCGCATGGGTTTCAACAATGGCGGCGCGGCCGCGTTGGCCGAACGCTTGGCTGCCTGGCGGGCTCAAGGGCTCTGGCCCTCCCATCCGGTGGGTATCAATCTGGGTAAGTCTAAGATCACGCCCCTAAATGAGGCCGCCGCCGAATACGCCCAGTCGTTCCGCACCTTGTGGCACTTGGCTGATTTCTTCGTGGTCAATGTGAGTTCGCCGAACACGCCCAACTTGCGACAACTTCAGGACAAGGCGGCGTTGGACGACATCCTCGCGGCGATGCAAACGGTGAATACGGAACTGTCCCGCGGCGGCCCCGCCAAGCCAGTGCTGGTCAAGGTGGCTCCCGACCTGTCGTTCGAAGCGCTCGATGAAATCGTCAGCCTGGTCGGCCCTCGCCAGCTTGCCGGACTGGTGGCCACCAACACCACGCTCGCACGCCCCGAACAGCAAGACCACCTCGCCCAGCGGACCTACCGACAAACCGGGGGTTTGAGCGGACGCCCCTTGGCTGCGCGGAGCACCGAAGTGGTGCGGCATCTTTACCGGCAAACCCGTGGCACCGTGCCCATTATCGGAGTGGGTGGAATTTTCACGGCCGCCGACGCCTGGGAAAAAGTCACGGCCGGAGCCTCGCTGGTGCAAGTGTACTCGGGCCTCGTGTACGAGGGACCCGGGCTGGTGCGCGAATTGGTCGAGGGATTAGCCCAGCGCCTCGGCGGTGGCCGCTGGAGTGACGCCGTCGGCAGCGCGGCCCGTTAACGGATCGACACGGAAAATGCCTCCGATGCAATCTAGGACTCCCTAATGCCCCCGCTGACCATTGGAATCCCATCTGCTTTGGCCGTCCTGAGCTTTGGTATCGTCACCTGGCAGTTTATTGCGGCGCAGCGTTTTCCTCTGCATCGGCGAAGCCCTAATCTCGGGTTCGCTCCGGGCATCACTCTCCTCAAGCCCCTCAAGGGCTGCGATGCGGATCACTCAGAACGTTGCCTGACCAGTTGGCTAGACCAGGACTACGCCGGTCCCCTGCAGTTCCTATTCGTGGTGGCCGACTCGAGCGATCCCATAGTGCCGCTGGTGCAACGCCTCATCGCAGCGCATCCCCACCGCGATGCCCGTTTGCTGATTTTCCCGCAGCAGGTGGGTGCCAATGCCAAGGTCTCCAAACTGGCGCAGGCCGAGGGTCAGATCGTCCACGACTTAGTACTGGTCAGCGATGCCGACGTGCTAGCGCCTTCGGACCTTCTGTCCCAGATAGTGTTGCCGCTCCAAGACGGTGGGGTGAGCTTGGTCCACAGTTTCTATCGGTTGGCCAATCCCTCCAACACCGCCATGGAATGGGAGGCGACCGCCACGAATGCCGACTTCTGGAGTCAGGTACTGCAGTCGCGGACGCTGGCTCCGATGGATTTCGCCCTCGGTGCTGCCATGCTTCTCCGTCGCTCCGCTCTGGAAGGCATCGGCGGTTTCCGCGCTTTGGCTGATTACCTCGCCGATGATTTCCAACTAGGTCATCGCATTGTCGCGGCCGGCGGGCGTATCGAACTAACTCCGGTGGTGGTTGAGTGCCTCGATGCCCCCACCGGTTGGAAGACCATTTGGACCCATCAAGTACGCTGGAACCGCACCATCCGCGTCTGCCGGCCAGGTCCCTACATCGCCAGTATCCTCGCCAATGGTACCCTGTGGAACGCACTGGCCGCGGCCGTGGTGTGGTGGCATCCAGCGCTGTCCTCCCGGGAACGCGGACCTTGGCTCGGACTCTTCATGGGGCTGATCATTGCCCGCTCGCTCATGGCGCAGCTCCTAGCTCAACACATCGCAGCCGTGCCGGGGCGGCCGAGTCGTGGGGATTCCTTTGTTTTCGGAATGGCCGCCGTCAAAGACCTGCTCGGAGTGGCCGTCTGGATCGCTGCCATCTTCGGCAACACCGTGCACTGGCAGGGCATCGACTACTCGGTGGACCGTGAGGGCCGATTGACCCCATTGGCCGAACCGAAGGGGTGAGCGGGAACGATTGCGTTGGACAAGCCTTAGCAATCTCAACGGCCATCAATGGCCTCGGACGACCCAAGCACACAGCCACGGCCCCAGGGCCAACACGGCATAGGCCAGAGCCCAGAGCTTCTCAAACCGCCCCCAACGAAACCAGGCGGCGAGCGCTCCGAGCAGGATGCCCCCAACAAAGCCGCCGGCATGAGCCAACACATCTGAGACTGGGTTTACTCCCAAGCTGAGGAAGAGGAACACTCCGGCTCCCAGGCTGATCCACACCGGCTTCGAGGCATGCCGACTTATGCGCCACCAAACCACGGCGTGACCGACCAGAAGGCCGAGGGCCGCCATCACTACACCCGAGGCTCCGAGGGCCCGTGCAGTCGGATCACGCAACAGTACTCCGGGGATATTGGCCGCGGCACCGGCCACCAAGCTCAAACACAGCGCGGTCCCGGGCCCATATCGACCCATAGCAAAGCCCAAAGTGAGCGCACCCGTGCCCACGTTGGAGGCCAAGTGAGCCACATCGGCATGCAGCCAAGTGGCCGTGAACAGGCGCCACCATTGCCCCTGCTGACGCACGGATGACGCCTCCACCCAACCGGCGGAACGAAGTGCCATTGGCAGCAACGCGTGAATCGCGCACAACACGAGGACCCAGGGCACCGCCGTCGGATTCCAAGATAAGGGACGCGCCGCGATGGCGGTGCGATGCCAGGCAAAGCGGCGGTTTTCGCGGCGATATTCTAGAACCACGGCCCGAGCTCGTTCCAGGGCATCGGGCTCAACCCGCAAACACCATCGGGAACGGCGAACACCCAGCGGTGACGGACCCGGATGAGGGGGATTAGGCCGATGAGGCCGATGATCCACGACCCCTTCGATCGGCTCTTCAGAAGCCTTTTCGGAAGCCCCTTCGGAGGCCTCATCGAATTGCGCTGCTGGAGACTCTTCCCGATCGATCACCGCGGGGATGCCTTGGCTGATCAGGGCTAAACCCCAATCCATGGCCTGCCGTTCCGACCGCGCGGTCAAGGCCGCCAAGAGCGGCGAGGCCGTATCGGAAGACGGGGGTGTCATGAGCCACCAATGTCGGGAAGCCCGGCGGGAAATCAACGGGCCGGCCGAAGATTTTCCGAGGGCTCGCGATCACCGACTGCGGTCACCGACTGCAATGACAAGTTCTCGAACTTCGAACCCACGCCCTCACTCAACCCATGACCGACAAAAGGAATCGGCTCGAGGGCTCGCTCACTTACTGATCTGCCAAAAGCGGATACCCACAGGCTCAACCCCGATCGGATCTTGCATGGAGTGCGGGAGCGGAGCATCGCCTCGAACACCGAAGATCCGGGCCGACCGCATCAAATCCGTCTCACTGTCGAGAGGCGCCTTCGGATTAAACAAAGACCATAATTTCGAGGCTTTAGGCTCCTTGAAGAGCCCACGCACCCACCCCCCTTGCTCCGGGACCGACAGCACCTTCGGACCAGCGAGGGATCGACGAAAGAGTCCACTTTCAATGACGAGCAACTCTCGTTGAGCTTCCTGAGGACTGACGGCCATCACCGAATTGTCGCCCAAGGGAACTGCGGAGGCTCGCACCAAGAGCACCCTCTCGGACGGTGGTGAATTTTGTTCGCCGCCGTTGGAAGGCACTAACGGTTTTGCTGCGACCGATGACTTAGCTGCGTTGGAGAATTTGTCTTCGGCAGCCCAAGCCACTGAAGCCGGCAACAGCAAGATCACCGTCACCAAGCTCAGGCAGTTCGAAATCCGGCCTTTGAGTACGTTCATGGGAACCAGGGGTTGTTAGCCTTCTCTTCTTCAACAGTTGTCAGAGGACCATGACCGGGACAAACGAGCGTTGCCGCGGGCAGTGAGAAAATTTGTTCGCGAACTTTCGAGCGCGCCAACTCCAACTGATCCCGGGCCCCACCCATGGATCCGGCGAAGAGAGCATCTCCCACGATGGCCACGTGCGGCGCATCCTCCGGCCAGTTGCCCACGATGTAGGTAACCCCGTCCTCAGCGTGGCCGGGCGTGTCGCGATTGGTCACTCGCAGGCTGCCCAGCATGATGAAGTCGTTGGCACGAATACGCTGTTCGACTGGGGCATTCTTGGAATTGGTGTGAATGCGAGCCTTGGGAAAGCGTTCCCTCAACCCCGCCAGTCCGGCCACATGATCCCCATGAGAATGAGTGATGAAAATGTGTTTGATCTGGAGTTGATGTTCATCAATGTGAGCGAGAATGGGCGCCGCGTCGAAACCTGTGTCGAAGACGGCCGCCTCGCGAGTGACTTCGTCCCAGACCAGATAGGCATTAACGGCCATACCATCACCTTGAGTGGTGATCACCCGCAGCTCGCACCAACCGTTGGTCGCCACCGGTTTCGGCAACCAGCCTTCGGCAATTCGCTTGAGCTTAACCCCATCGAGCAAGAGCTTGGCTCCGAGTTCGGCGAAGCGGCAGCCGGCAGCCGGCTTTCCTGTTTCTTCCATGCGCTCATACTCCGACACGGCCACCCCAGCCGCCTGCGCTGCGACCACTGGCTCAGTATGGGTGGATGTACGGGCCTTACGGAGGATATCACCCAGAGAATCTTCGAGAGTCACGCCGACAACGGTGATGAGGCACCGCTCAATCGGCAAGCCCCACCCACACTGCGGCTCCCTTCATTCCCTCCATCCCGTTTCCAACCTGCGACGTATCAGAAGTATTTTTCAACGATCCAGCGGGGTTGCCAGTCGTCGGGTTTTCGGGATTGGCCGGTGAGGTCGCGCATCAGCGGCTTGGGATTGGGGACGGTCAATGGCTGGGTATCCCCCACTCGCTTCTGCCACTCAGCCATCTTCGCGAGCAGCTGGGCAATCACTGGAGCGTTGCCTGGATCGCCCGACACATCCACGCGCTCGTCGGGATCATGGGCCAGGTCAAACAACTGACGATGATTCACCGGCGGATAGCAAATGAGCTTCCACCGTTCGTCGCGCACGGCTCGCATGAGTCCCTGATAAGGCAGGAAGACCGAGTCACGGACCTGCCGTGCCTCCGCGGTCCACAGGGGCCGAAGATCGAAACCGGCCACTCCGGGAGGAACCGGCAAACCCGCAAGACCACACACCGTCGGGAACACGTCAAAGAGGTAGGTGAAGGCTGCCGTGGTGCCCCCAGCCGGAATGCCGGGTCCAGCGATGATGAGCGGGCACCGCATGCTGTGCTCGTAGACGTTCTGCTTACCCAGCAACCCATGACTGCCCAGGGCTAGGCCATGATCGGCCGCATAGACGATGACCGTGTTGGTCGCATGGGGGGATTTTGCGAGCGCGTCCAAGACACGGCCGATTTGCGAATCCAAGTGCTCGATGAGTCCGTAGTATTCTCCCAATTGATCGCGCACTCCTTCCGGCGGGCGCGGCCACGGCAGCAGATTCTCGTCGCGCAAGATCAACTCACCGTTGTCGAAGGGGTGCTGCGGCAGGTAATTGCGCGGCAAAGGCGGACGTTGGTTCGGATTGGTGACCCGCCACGCCTCCGGCGGATTGCGGGGATCGTGCGGCGCGGTGAAGGCGGCATAGGCCAGGAAGGGTCGATCGCCGGAAGGGTGTTTAAGGAAGTCGATCACCTCATCGGCGAACTGCTCACTGGAGAACTTGGGAGCTGGCTGACGGCGGGTGAATTTTCCGTCTGCTTGGAGATCCTGAATGGCGGTTCGGGTATGGTCATCCATTCCGCCGAAGTGGATAGAACGGCCTCGCTCGAAACTGCGCAGGAAGGACGCCTCACCATTGTGCCACTTGCCGGTGGCGAAGGTTTCATAGCCCTGACGACGCAAGTGTTCAGGAAAGGTCGTCACACCTTGCAGCGTGTGGGGCAGACCAAACCAAGTTCGCCCACTCATGAGCATCGCCCGACTGGGGACGCACACCGCACCGCTATTGCCACCGAAGCAGTAGTTGCCCCGAAAACTGAAACCCCGCCCCACCAAACCGTCCAGATGCGGCGTGCGAATGTGGGCGTTGCCCCAAGCACCGATCGTGTCCGCCCGTTGATCATCGGCGAAGAGAAACAAAATATTAGGTCGCCCCGCCGCGGGCGTAACACCCCACAACCGCCCGGTGGGATCCAGGACCATCAACAGCACCACCAGCACACACCACCCTCGGGAGAACATGCCCCCATTCAACCGAACCCTCGCAACCACCGCCAACGGAAACACTCAGCCCCTCCCCCGCAACGCACGAGGTTGACACGATGGCGCGACGGCAGAGTCGACCCCTGGGTCGACCGTTGGGGTCGGTCCCGCATATGACACATATGCGGGACCGACCCCAAGACCGCGGAGCCCCCCCAAAATACGTCAAGCGGAGCGGGACCGGGCCGGAGCGAGCGTAGGAACGTCGACTCCCTATAATTCCCCTCGCGCGGCAGCGCGAAAGCTCCACCTGTCCCAACGTTCCCTGCGAGCGCAGGCACGGTCCCGCGGAGCGCCCAGGCACAGAC
>Ga0209617_10000982_pt1 | contig 13060 bp, 16 predicted proteins | sample LakEriepJuly2011_2_FD_187459 | JGI IMG/M metagenome (GOLD analysis project Ga0209617, IMG submission 187459) | Freshwater microbial communities from dead zone in Lake Erie, Canada - CCB epilimnion July 2011 (SPAdes) (version 2) | ecosystem: Environmental > Aquatic > Freshwater > Lentic >... | reverse complement strand
CCGCAGGACGGGCACCAGCCGGGCGTGCAGATCGGTGCACCGGGCGAAATCCTGAAGGTGGTCATTAAGTTCCGGCTCAAGGTCTGAGCGACTTGCAACTTCGCCCGCTTTGCGGTGTCCTATGGTTAACCCCATGAGACTCCTCGCCTCCGCATTACTTGCCCTCACCTGCACCCTCGGCTTTGCTCAGGATGTCACCCGCGTCTCCGACGTCATCTATACCAAGCATGACGGCGTGGCGCTGACGATGGACGTCTTCACTCCGGCCAAGCCTAACGGCGCCGCGGTCATCAAGATCATCAGCGGCGGCTGGAACTCCAACCATAACGGCATCAGCGACGGTGGCTGGCCGAAGCATGGTTTCACGACGTTCGTTGTCGTGCACGGCACGCAGCCTCGCTTCCACATCCACGAGATCGTCGCAGACCTCCAACGCTCCGTCCGCTTCATCCGCGCCAACGCTGCCAAGTTCGGCATCGACCCGAACAAGATCGGCGTCACCGGCGGCAGCGCCGGCGGTCACCTCAGCCTGATGCTCGGCACGCGCGTCCTCCCGACCAATCCGAAGTCGAAAGATCCAGTCGAGCAGGTTAGCTCCGAGGTCAACGCGGTGGCGTGTTATTACCCGCCAGTCGATTTCCTCAGCTGGGCCAAGGAGGGCGATAGCAAGGAAGGCGCCGGTCCCCTGACCGTCCGCGCGCCGGCCTTCGGGCCGATCGTCACCACCGCCGAAGGCCGCGAACGCGCTGGCCGCGATCTCTCGCCTCTCTTCTGGATCAGCGATCAGACCCCTCCGACCTTTATCGTCCAGGGCGACGCTGACCCGCTCGTTCCCGACTCCCAGGCCCGTCGCTACCTCGCGCGCGCCAAGGAAGTCGGTGCCAAGGCCGAAGTCCTGATCCGCCTAGGTGGCGCCCACGGCGGCTGGGTCGAGATGGCCGATGACAATGTCCGTATGGCCGAATGGTTCAGCCTCCATCTCCTCGGCCAGCAGCCCGCCAAGCCCTTCAACTTCGATATCTCGTCCTTGCCCAGCACGCCCGCACCGAAGAAGGCTGCGAAGAAGTAAGCAGGGCTGAGGGACGATTTACGCTGGCAGGAAAGCCCCGCCGTTTGCATAAAGACGGCATGGCTTCGCCTTGCCGACTCATCCTCGCCCTCGACGTAGAGACCAAGGAGGAAGCCTTGGCGCTCGCTCGCCCGCTCGCCGGCAACCTCGCCTGGGTGAAGCTTGGCCTCCAGCTCTTCACGCGGCACGGCCCCGGCATTGTCGACGAATTCCATGCGCTAGGCTTCAAGGTCTTCCTCGACCTGAAATTCCACGATATCCCCAACACGGTCTCCTCAGCGATCAAGAGCCTCAAAGGTCGCCCCTGCTCCCTACTCACCATCCACGCTTGCGGCGGTCCTGAGATGATTGCCCGCGCCGCTGAAGCCGCGAAGTCCACCCTGCCTGATTGCACCGTACTTGGCGTCACGGTGCTGACTTCGATGGATCAAACCCAGCTTTCCGCCACGGGTGTCGCCCGCACGCCCGAGGAACAGGTCCGCCTGCTCGGCCGCATGGCCATCGGCGCCGGCATCGGTGGCCTGGTCTGCTCCCCTCTCGAACTCCCGATCCTTCGCCAAGATCTCGGCGCCGGTCCCATCCTCGTGACCCCTGGCATTCGTTACCCCGACGCCGCGGGCGATGACCAGAACCGAGTCATGACACCGGCTCAGGCCGCCGCCGCCGGCGCCAGCTTCATCGTGGTCGGCCGTCCGATCCTCAAGGCCAAGGATCCCGCCGCGGAGACGCTCCGCATCCGCCGTGACATCGGCGAGATCGCATGAGCGCCGCCGACGACATCCTCGTTCTTCTCGCCGCGGGTTCCGCGCGGCGCATGCAGGCAGTCGTCGACGACAAAATCACCGCGCTCCTCGCCGGTAAGCCGGTCTTCCTCCATTCGCTGCAATCCTTCCTCAGTACGGGCCTCATCGGCCGCGTGGTCATCACCTATCGCGACGAAGCCCAGCTCGCCAAGCTGAAGGCCCAGCTGACCGGACATCTACCCACGGCCACCCGAATCGATTTCGTTCCTGGCGGCGAATCGCGCCAAGATTCCGTCCTCGCCGCGCTCAATACCTGCGAAGGCCATACCGGTCTGGTGCACATCCATGATGGCGCCCGCCCGCTAGTCTCGCCCGAAGCCATCCGCAAGGTGCGTGAGAAGGCCAAGGAAACCGGGGCCGCCATCCTCGCCGGACGTGCCGCTGACACGGTGAAGATTGCCAAGGTCGGCTCCGCTTCCGTCGAAACGTCTCCGGATCGCGGACTAGTCTGGACGGCCGAGACGCCGCAGGTCTTCCGGACTTCAGTCGTCCTCAAGGGCTACCGCAAGGTCGCCGAATTACAGCGCAAGGTGACCGATGACAGCTCCGCCGTCGAATTCGTCGGCCAAGACGTGTCCTTGGTCGAGAACCCTTCGGTGAACCTGAAACTCACCCGCCCCGCCGACTTCGTCCTGGCGGAGGCCATTTTGAAGACGCGCTGAGCACTCAGTAACCGGCTTGACGGAGAGCGGCGTCCAACTTGGCTTGGAAATCCGTGATGTCCTGCGGCGTGGGGCGATACCCAACAGTGCGCGCCGCCATGCCTGGCCGACCCTGGTGGTCAATATACCAATCGGCTTTTTCCCCATCAGAAAAGGTGACATGGCCGCTGACCATGGCGTGCGGCTGCGCAATCGTGTCGACCTCGACAGTGACGACGCCCGCGCCTTGGGCGGTCGGCGCTTCGGCGGCGGGCGCAACCGCCTCTCCCGGAATCGCCTCGACGGCGTCCTCCTCGGGCTTCTTCGGCTCTTCCTTCTCGACCAAGGCGAGATTGAGGTCGTCCACGAGGAAACGGACGTCCATGTAAGTCATCGAGACGTCGAGCTTGGATGAAAGCCGTTCTTGGATCTGCGAAAGCGTGGCGCCTTCGGCCACCCAGGCGGAAACCATGGAAATCTGTTCGGGCGTCAGTCGGGCCATAGGCGGTCAAAGTGTGGGAGCGTCCGCCGATTTTCAAGCATCGCGTCGCTTATTCGCTGGAATTCGCCCCCCCGCCTGCCAAGTTAACCCCATGCAGTCAGAGATCCGCTGGCAAAAGCAGGGTGCGTTCACGGACATCGTCTACGAAAAGGCCGACGGTATCGCGCGCGTGACCATTAATCGGCCCGATCGTCGCAATGCCTTCACCCCGGAGACGATCGCCGAGATGCTCACGGCCTTCGGCGACGCTCGCGATGATGCCACGATCGGCGTGGTGCTGCTCCGCGGCGCCAACCCACAGACCGACGGTAAGTTCGCCTTCTGCGCCGGCGGCGACCAAAAGATCCGTGGCGATAAAAAAGGCGGCTATGTGGGCAAGGACGGCGTCCCGCGCCTCAACGTCCTCGATCTCCAGCGGCTCATCCGTTCGATGCCCAAGGTCGTCATCGCCCTCGTGGCCGGCTTCGCCATCGGCGGCGGCCACGTACTCCACGTGATCTGCGACCTCACCCTCGCCGCCGACAACGCAGTCTTCGGCCAGACCGGCCCGACGGTCGGCAGCTTCGACGGCGGCTTCGGCGCCTCCTACCTCGCGCGCATCGTGGGCCAAAAGAAGGCCCGCGAGATCTGGTATCTCTGCCGCCAATACAACGCCACGCAGGCGCTCGAGATGGGCCTCGTCAACTCGGTCGTGCCTTACGCGCAACTTGACGCCGAAGGCGTGAAGTGGGCGCAGGAGATCCTCACCAAGAGCCCCTTGGCCATCCGTTGCCTGAAATCTGCCTTCAACGCCGAACTCGACGGCCAAGCCGGCATCCAAGAACTCTCTGGTAACGCTACCCTACTCTACTACCTTTCGGAAGAAGGCGACGAGGGACGCGCCGCTTGGAACGAAAAACGCGCCCCCAATTTCCGCCAATTCCCGTGGCTCCCGTAAATCCGGTCCGCGTCACCGAGCGCGCGCAGAAGCTGGCGACGGAAATCCTCCGCCCCGGCGACCTCGCCGTCGACGGGACGGCCGGCAAGGGGCGCGACACGGCCTGCCTGGCCCAAGCGGTGGGTCCCACGGGTCATGTGCTGGCTTTCGACATCCAGCCAGAGGCCATCGCATCTACCCGCAACCTGCTCGAGTCCGCCGGGCTGAGTGAGCGCGTCTCGCTGCACCTCCGTAGCCACGCCGATCTCGCCGATGTCCTGACCCCAGCCCAATTCGGCAAGCTGGGTGCGGCAATCTTCAACCTCGGCTATCTCCCAGGCGGCAATCCGGACATCATCACCCAGCCCGCCTCCACCGACCGTGCCCTACGCTCCGCCTACGCTGGCCTACGCCCGGCCGGAAGGCTCATCTGCGTGGCCTACACGGGCCACCCGGGCGGCGCCGAGGAGTCCGATGTCGTGCTGAAGTTCGCCGAGGCGCAGGCCGCCGCCGGATTGCACGTCGAGAAGATCGGTTATTACCCGACCCTGGGTAAGCCTTGGATCTTGGTCGTGAACAAGCCGTCGACTTGATGCGGGAGGGTTTCCCTCCACTCTATCCCTGATGACCGTAAGCCGTCGCATCATCCTGACCGGAGCCAGCGGGCTCATCGGAAAAGCCTTGGCACAGCGACTCCGTTCGCTCGGCCATGAAGTGGTGGCCCTGCGCTCTCGCCACGACGGACCCGGCGGCTTCAATGCGCTGACGGGATACATCGACCGCGCCGCACTCGAAGGAGCCTTTGCGGTCATCCACCTGGCGGGCGAGACCATCGCCCAACGCTGGACCGAGGCCGCCAAGGAGCGGATTCTTTCCAGCCGACGCGACGGTACCCGCTTGCTCTCGGAAGCGTTGGCCGGCCTGAAACAGCCGCCGACGGTGTTCCTCGCGATGTCGGGCATCAATCGTTACGGACTGCGGCGGGCGGAGACCTTAGACGAGACCTCCGCCGTCTCGGACGACGGCTTCCTGCCCGCCGTGACAGCGGCCTGGGAGAACGCGACCCTGCCTGCCAGCGCCAGCGGCATACGCACCGTCTGGCTGCGCACCTCGCTCGTCCTTTCTTCCGCCGGCGGCGGACTGCAAAAGATGCTGCCGGCCTTCCGGCTGGGGCTCGGCGGGCCGATCGGCGGCGGACGCCAACACCTGAGCTGGATCGGCCTTCCCGATCTTATCGAACTCATCGTTTGGGCGCTGGAGAACCCTTCGCTCCGCGGGCCGCTCAACGCCGTGGCCCCTCAGCCGGTCTCCCAAGCTGAATTCGCCCATACGCTCGGCGCCGTGCTCGGCCGCCCCAGCTGGCTACCCATGCCCGCATGGGCCCTCTCCTTGCTCTTCGGACAGATGGGCCGCGAGACAATCCTCAGCGACTTGGCCGCCCGCCCCGCCGTCGCCGTCGCCGGGGGCTTCCGCTTCGGCACGCCGGACCTCGCCTCGGCCCTTCGCCAGGCGATCCAGGGTTGATTTTGGATTGAAGGTCGGTGGCGGAAGGAGATTGTCCCGCCATGGTTCGCGTCACCCTCGTCCTCATGGTCCTATTGCTCGCCGGTTGCGAGGATGGCGAGCGCGCCGACTCCCGCACCCTCGACGTCGAGGACGATGAATTCCGCCAAGCGCAAAATTTCTACAAGCAAGGCGAGGTCCGCAAGGCGTTGGAACGCTACCTATCGGTAATCGACAAGCGCAAGGGCGCCGCCGAATCCAATCTCGAGGCCGGCCGCATGTATCTCGAGCTACAGGATCCGCTGCCCGCCATCTACCACTTCAACCAGTATATCCGAATGAAGCCGACGTCCGAGCAATCGAACCTCGTCCGCCAGCTTATCAAGACGGCGGAAAAACAGTTCATGCAGCAACTCCCCGGTCGCCCTTCGCCAGATTCCGAAATCCCAGGCGGCTCGGACCTCCTCGCCCGGCTCCGCACCATGCAAGCCGAGAACGACCGGCTGAAGCGCGAACTCGCCGACACTAACCGGGGCCAGAAGGGCCTCACGATTCCGCCAAAGACCACGGGCGGCGCGGCCCCTGGGCGGTCCCCGGGCACCGAGGAAGTTAAGCCTGGGCGCGGGCGGCAATATACGATCGTGAAAGGCGACACCCTCACGAGCATCGCCCGAAATATCTACGGCGATTCGAGCGCCACTCGCATCAGCGCCATCTTCGACGCCAACCGCGACAAGATGTCGTCGGTCAACACCCTACCGAAGATCGGTACGGTCATCCTCCTACCGGAGTAAGCCATGCGCCTGACGCGCATCCGGGTCGCCGACTTCCGCAACCTCGCCTTTGCGGACGTCGCCACGGATGCTCCCCGCGTCTTCTTGCTCGGCGACAACGGCCAAGGTAAGACCAACCTCCTCGAGGCCGCCGCCCTCGTCTCGTCCTTCCGCTCTTTCCGGACGACGGATATCAGCCCGCTCATTCGCTCCGGTTGCGCCGAGGCCCGCCTCCGCCTCGACGTCCGCCTTTCGCCGACCGAGCAGGCCGAGATCGAGATCCGCCTCGCCAAGGGCTCTCGCAAGGCGCTACTCAACGGCACCGCCATCACCTCGGTTGCGCAGCACCTCGGTCAATTCCCGACCATCGTCTTTTGCTCCGACGATCTCCGCCTGGTCCGCGGCTCACCCGCCAACCGCCGACGTTGGCTCGACGCCGCCATCGGGGGCACCGATGCGTCCTACCTCACCGCGGTGCGCGACTACGGCCGAGCCCTCGACGGGCGTAACGCGCTCTTGAAGGCCGATGTCCGCTCCGACGAGGAACTGCGCGCCTTCGAGCGGACCATGCTCGTGCCGGCCCAGCTCATCGCCTCGACCCGCGCGCGTATCCTCCCCGAACTCGCCGCGACCCTCCGCGAGGCGTGCGCTCGGGCGGGCTTCCCCGATCAAGGCGCCGACCTCGTCTACCAACCCGACGTGGCCGCCGAGCAGCTCGCCGACCTTTGGGCGAAGACCCGCGTCGCCGATCTAGCGACGGGTACGACCTTACGCGGCCCCCAGCGCGATGATTTCGGGATGCTCTTCGCCGGCAAGGACGCCGCCGACTACGCCTCCGAAGGCCAGCAGCGGCTCTTAGTCCTGGCCCTCTGCCTGGCCCGCCTCCAGCGCGACACCCTCCTCGCCCCCACACCACCCATCATCCTGGCCGACGATGTCCTCGGCGAACTCGACGACACCCGCCGCCGGGCGTTCTGGAATGAAGTCGGTGAAAAGCATCAGGTTATCGCGACCGGCACCGTCCCCCCGCCTACCGGCAAGTGGCTGACTTACCGGGTGGCCGCGGGCAGCTACGTGGAGGCCTGATTTTGGCGTTGTTTTATGGGAAATTGACCCCTTGGATGGAGGCATGTCGGACTTCCTTCTCTACGCCTCCGTGGTCGCCCTCTTTCTCGTCTGCATCCTCGTGGTCCTCGTGATCCTGATGCAGCGACCCAGCGCCAATGCCGGCATGGGAGCCGCCCTCGGCGGTGGTGCCGCCGAAACCGTTTTTGGCGGCGAGTCCGCCAATGTGCTCACCAAGATGACCACCACCCTCACGGTCATCCTCTTCGTGCTGAGTTTCGGCCTCTACCTGGGCTTCGTCGCCCGCGAAAAACCGTCCGCCAAGGCTCTCGATGCTAAGGCTACCGCCCCTGTCGCCGCCCCAGCCTCCCCAGCCGCAGTCGCACCTGCGGTCCCAGTGCCGACCGCTGCTCCGACTCCTGCCCCAGCCCCGGCTGCGGCCGCGCCCACCCCGGCTCCGGCTCCGGCCGTGACGACCCCGGTGCAGCCCGCTGCTCCGGCTCCGGCCAAGTAAGCCGGAGTGAGAACCCGACTGCTCAGCCTGTCTGTCCGCTGGGTAGCGTGTCTCATCGCACTCAGTTGCCTTGCGCAATCGAGGGTCCCTTCCGCCCCTGCCCTCGATCAGCTGACGCCCGAACAAGGACAGGCTTTCCTCGCGGGCTTCCGCGCCGCGCGTCTGACCAGCGCACTCTGCCTACGCTTCGAAATCATCCATAAGCCGCGCAAAGGCGATTCGCTGGCCGCGGTCAAAGGCACGCTCTGGGCCGCGTCGCGCGGCTCAGACCAACTCCTCCGCGGCGAGATCAAGGACGCCCAAGGTCAGCCCGCCTTGGCCTTTATTACCGTCAAGTCGACCCAGGGAAGCCGAGTCTGGGTCTCCCGCCGCGGCGCCCCCGCCCAAGAACTCGACAGCAAGACTCCGCTCATCCCCCTCGCAGAAGGACTCATCCTCACGCCCTTCGATCTTCAGTTGCCCTTCACGCATTGGCCGGCCACAGCCTACCTGACCACCGAGAAACGTCGACGGCCGGTGCACACGTTCGATGCGCTCAATCTGGTCGGCCACGAACCCGCCAAGGTCCACTACGCAATCGACCATGTCTACGGCGTGCTCATCCAGGCGACCTGTTTCGATGCGAACGGCATAAAGACGCGCACACTGCAGGTCGAGGAATTCTCCAAGGTCGACGAGCAGTGGATGCTCGCAGCGTGCAGCCTACTCGACGAAACCACGCGCGACGCCGACCTACTCCGCATCACCGAGGCCGCCGTCGGCGAACATTTCGCTCCGCAGACGTTTGAACCCGCCACGCTCGCGCAACCCGCCAGCCATCCGGCCAACTTCAAAAAACTGTGAAGACAAAAGTCACCGCCACCCAGGTCGCCCGCTACTGCGACCTGCTCACCAACGGCAAGCACATCGCCGACTTCAAAGGCTCCCGCAACGGACTCCAGCACAAGGGTACACGCCCGGTCCGCAAGGTCGGCGCGGCCGTCGACGCCGGCGCCAAGGTCTTCGCCGAAGCCGCGCGCCGCGGCATCGATTTCCTCATCGTCCACCACGGAATGTATTGGCGCCCGGTCTCGCCCGAACGCGAGGTCCGCGCGTTGCGCAAAGCTGCCCTGAAGAAGACCGGTCTGTCGGTCTACTCCAGCCACCTGCCCCTCGACGCCCATCCGGCCATCGGCAACAACGCACTCATCGCCCAGGACCTCGGCCTCAAGGTCGTGGATTGGTTCGTAGATTACGAAGGGCTGCCCATCGCCTGCATCTGTAAGGGAATTCCGCGAGCGACCCTGCGCCAGCGTCTCAAAGCCTCCTACCCCGAAACCTACAAAGGCATCGAGTTTGGGTCGGCGAAGCCGAAGAAGATCGCGATTCTCAGCGGGAGCGGCCGCAGCGCACTCAGCCACCTGAAGGCTGAAGGGTGCGACACGCTGATCACCGGCGAGCTGCGCGAAGAACATTTTAACGAAGCCCACGAGCAGGGTTGGAATCTTTATCCGTGCGGACACTACGCCACTGAGACCTGGGGCGTGAAGGCCCTCGCCGCTGCGGTCGCCGCGGAGTTCGACGTGAAGTGGGAATTCATCCCCACGGGCAATCCGCTCTGATGGCCCGCGGAAGGCTAGCCCCGACCCCGACCGGCTATCTGCACGTCGGCCACGCTCGCACCTTCGCCCTTGCCGCCGCCCGCGCCGCTTCCGGCACGCTCATCTACCGCACCGAAGACCTCGATGCCGGGCGGTGTCGTCCCGAATTCGCCGCCGCAGCGATCGAAGACCTACGTTGGCTCGGACTGAAATGGACGGAAGGACCCGACGTCGGCGGACCGCATGCGTCCTACGTCCAATCCCAACGACTACCTTGGTTCCGCGAAGTCTGGCAGCTGCTCCAATCCACCGGCGCCATCTATCCGTGCGATAAATCCCGCAAGGATGTCGAACGCAGCCTGACGGCGCCGCATGCCGAGGATGACGCTGAGCCGATCTTTCCGCCGACCCTGCGGGCGCCACTCGGTGCCAGTCGCGAAGCCCGCGAACCGGGTCCGACGAACTGGCGCCTCCGCGTCCCCGATGGCGAGACGATCACGTTCGTGGATGCAATCCAAGGCCCGCAGGCGTTCGTCGCCGGACGTGACTTCGGCGACTTCCTTGTCTGGCGTAAAGATGGTTTCCCCGCCTACGAACTCGCCGTCGTCGCCGACGACCACGCCATGGGTATCACCGAAGTCGTGCGTGGTGCCGACCTCCTGCTTTCGACGGCACGCCAGATTTTAATCTATCGCGCCCTCGGCTGGCAGGCTCCCGCCTGGGCGCACGCACCGCTCATCGTCGATGCCGAGGGCAAGCGTCTCGCCAAGCGTACTGCCGGACTCTCGATCCGGGAACTCCGCCAAAAAGGAAAGACGCCGGAGGAAGTCCTCTCGACGTCTTTGAGCCAGTTACTGAGCTGAAGGCCTACGCGCCCTTCTTAGGGTCGGCCGACGCCTTGGGTGCAGCGCCCTTCGGTGCAGGGGTCGGCGCAGCAACTCCACCCGAGAGGATTTTCTCGCGGACCGCCTTGTATGACTTGGAGAGCGCCTCGTTGTCGGCCGCGAGCACGATGGCCTCATCCATATATTTCATGGCCTTACCCAAGTTGGCCGCCGGGTCGATCTGGATGAGGATTCGTGCCTTATTGTAGGCCAGTATGGCCTTTTGCGAGCCCTTGTCGTCGACGAACATCTCTTCCAGCGCGGCTTCCGCAGCCGGGAAATCCTTGGCAGCCACGGCGGCGGTAATCCTCTTTCCGAGTTCGCTTCTCTTGGCTGAACTGGCAGCCGCATCTTTCTGTTCCTTATCTAAAGCCATCTTGCCCTCCGGCGTGTTCTTGAAGCTGGCCAGCTTGTCGAGATACGCTTGGGCAGTCTGGCCGCCGAAGCCGACGGTCTTGCCGAAGACCTCGCCGGACTTCGCATCGAGCAAGAGCACGGTCGGGTAACCAGTGATTCCATACTTCTTCTGCCACTCGCGGTTCTTAGCCTTGAGCTCAGGCGTCTGCGGCTTCTTGTTCGGAAAATCGAGTTCGACGAGCACATATTGGGAGGCGGCCGCAGCGAACTCCGCGGACTCGAAGACGATCTTATGGAGCGTCTTACAAGGTGGGCACCAGTCGCTGCCGGTAAAATCGACCAGCACAGGCTTGTTCTCCTTCACGCCCTGGGCCTTGGCGGCGTCGAGGTCGGTCAGCCAAGTGACTTCGGCACGTGCCGTGACGGTCGCGAGCAGAAGTAGGGTTAGGATGAGTTTTTTCATGGGTAATTATTTCTTATCCTTGTCGGCGGCCTGGGCGGCGGCGACTTGGGCGCGGAACTGCTTGAGTTCGCCGGTCAGGTCAGCGGGATTATCCGCGATGATTTCATCGAGGACCTTGAGCACGGCGGCATGGTCGCCCGGTTTGCAGGCCTGGACGCTACCCACGCGGGCGTTGACGGAGAGGGTCACCTTGGCAGCGCCGGTGACGGCCTTGTCCTTGATGAACTTGGCAATCGCGGCCTCGGCGGCAGCGAGGTCTTTCTTCTCAAGATGTGGGGTGATGAGGACCTCGAGAGCTTCGCCGTAGCCACGCAAGACGACTTCGTCCTTCTTACCCTGGGCGAACTTGGCCTTCCCGGCTGGAGTGTTGTCCTTCAGTAGCTCGGCGAGATGGGCGAGGTACTTGATCGGTCCGCCGGCTTGGTAGCCAGTCTGGGCGAAGGGCTCGCCATTGGCGTCTAGCAACAGGATCGTCGGGAAACCCTCGATGCCGAACTTCTCGGAGAGGGCCTTGTTCTTAGCCTTCACCTCGGCGCTCTGCTGCTTCTTCTGAGGGTAGTCGAGTTCGACGAGCACGAAGTCCTTGGTCGCCGCGGCGAATTCCTTCTGGTCGAAGACTTCCTTCTTCAAGCGGATACACCAGCCGCACCAGTCGCTGCCGGTGAAGTCGACCAAGATCGCTTTCTTCTCAGCCTTGGCGACCTTGATGCCCTCATCGAGGTCGGTCAGCCAAGCATCGGCGGCGGAAAGGGAGAGGACGCTCAGGCACAGAGCGACAGCGGCGAGGAAACAGCGGGGCATCCCTCAAGGATGCCTTGCCGCTTAAACATGGCAACCCTGCGTTGCCAATATGAAGTTTATCCCTCACTTAACCCCCATGGCCGGCACCCGTATCTTCCTCGTCGACAATGGCTCCTACGAGCCCACAGCTACGTTAGCCCTCCGCGGACTGGCCCAAGAAGTAGGCAAACTGATCGAACAACCGGTTCTGCCAGTCTCGACAATGCACTCGACCAAGATCGACCCTGCCCTGCTCGGCGGCGTCCCGGCGGTCATCTTCGAACACGCCGTCCAGCAGGCGAAACTCGACGGTATCGACGAGATCGTGATCATCCCACTCTTCATCGGACCGAGCCGGGCGATCACGGAGTATCTCCCCAAAGTCTTCGCCGACGCCCAACCAGGAACGATGAAGCTCGCCATCCGTGAACCGCTCTTCGGCCCCGAACTGGTGAACATGCTGAGCGACAACCTGAAGTCGACTGGCTGGACCAAGGGCAGCGGAACGGTTCTGCTCTGCGATCACGGTTCGCCCATCCCCGAGGTGACTCGTTGCCGAAACCTCTTCTCCGTCGCACTCCGCAATCAACTCGGCCTGAAGGACGATGAACTCATCGCCTGCTCGATGGAACGTCGCGAAGGCGCGGAATATGACTTCAATAAGCCCTTACTGGAAGACGCCCTGCAGGACGCCAAGGGCGAGGCGGTCATTCTGATGCTCTTCCTGCTCCCTGGCCGCCACGCCGGAGCCGAAGGCGACGTCGCGACCATCGCCAAGGATCACGCGCCTGCCGGCCTGCGCTGGAAGCTCAGCCCCCTGCTCGGCACGCACCCCGCCCTGCCGGCGCTGCTCTTCAAGCGGCACCTCATCACCTCCAGCTTTAAGTCGGCCAAGAATATCGTCATCGGGACCATCCTCCTCATGGGACTCCTGCCGGTGTTAATCGGCGCCCTTGCGCCCGAAGACATGGACCTCGGCGGACGTATCATGCTTTGGCTCAGCGGAGTCGCCGTGATCTTTGCCGCCCTGTTCTTTTTCCTAAAGGCGAAGGTCTGGAAGAAGTCCTGAACTCAGGCGAACGCCGCGATGCGGCCCATCAGGCCGGCATGACGAGGCGGAGCGACGACCGCGCCAACGACCGCGATGAGCGGGGTGGGCAGCACGGAAACATCGACCTTACCTGAAGCAAGATCGGTCAGCGTGGTGAGG
>Ga0209617_10000981_pt1 | contig 13063 bp, 8 predicted proteins | sample LakEriepJuly2011_2_FD_187459 | JGI IMG/M metagenome (GOLD analysis project Ga0209617, IMG submission 187459) | Freshwater microbial communities from dead zone in Lake Erie, Canada - CCB epilimnion July 2011 (SPAdes) (version 2) | ecosystem: Environmental > Aquatic > Freshwater > Lentic >... | reverse complement strand
GTGCCTGCAGGCGAGCGATCAGCGGTTCCACCTCGCGCTGCTTGCGTGTGCGGGCCACGGTGGCGAACAGCTTCCACACATCCTGTTCGCCCGCGTAGTAGTCCTTGCGATCCTTGGCGTTGTGGCTTCGCGTGATCATGCCCCACTCCACCAGCGTGCGAAGCGTCATGCTGGCGTTGCCGCGACTGATCGACAGGCGCTCCATGATCTCGTCGGTGTTCAGGGGACGACCCTCCATGAACAGCAGCGCATTGACCTGTGCCATGGTGCGGGGAACGCCCCAATGCGTTCCCATCTCCGCCCACAGTGCCACGAAGGCCTCGCCAGCGGGGGTGCTGTCAGAGGCGTTGGTGGCGGGCGGTTGGGTCATGGATGAGCGGGTGGGCCTTGCCCACCGCGTGGATCACTTGGTCGGCAGTGTGGAGTTCGTCTCGATGCCGAACAGGTCCCACCATGCCTGATAGGGGCCCACGATGCCGAACGGATAGGTGACCACGCGGAAGTACACCACCTTGTCGTTTCCTTCGGTGATGAGGAAGTTGGATGAGGGGTAGTACGTCGCGGCCAGGTTGGTGGCGATCGGCGTGGATTGCTGGTTGGACAGGAAGCCGAACGCGAGGAAGTTCCATCGACGGGACACGCGGTTGTACACGTACGCCATGGTGAGCGCGGTGTTGGCCGTGCCGCCGGGCGGTGGCGATCCGTTGGTGGCTGCGCCTGTGGCCGAGAACGACATGTTGTCGAAATCGTCCTCCGAATTCAGCAGCGTGTTCGCGCGGAGCTGGATGTCGGTCACCAATCCGTTGGCCGCGTAGGGGAATGCAGGCCCGTACGCCTGTCCCGTGGAGCCGCGACCTGTGCGGACGCCCTGGATCTTGAGGAAGTAGTTGTCCTCTCGAGCGCAGGCGTAGGCATATGACGCATTGCTGCTGCCGCCGCCACGCACGGTTCCCTTCACGATCGTCACGTTGAACGGCGTGCCGCCCGGGTTGAAGGTGGTGCTTGCCACCGCGTAGAGGCAAGGCGTGGCCAGGGGGAATCCACCGACCTGGTGCGGGGTGAGGCCGTCCTGCACAACCAGGTCGCCGTTCTTCACCACGATGGTGCTGTCGGACGTCGTGGACGGAAGGACGCTGCCCACCGTCTGCTGGCACTGGAGGATGCAGGTGAACAGATAGCCCTGACCCCTTCCATCGGCCGGATCAAGCTGGTTCGCCAGGATCTGTCGCACGCGCGCCGGGCTGATGGGTGCACCGAAATAGGTCTTGGCAAAGCCCTGCATCATGCCGCCCAAGCAGGCGATCTGCGCGCTGGCGCCACTCGTGCCACCGAAGTTGTACTGGTAGGTGCGAAGGCGATTCGTGGTCAGATTGGGGTTCGAATACACGTCGAGCTGGCTCGGCTGGTTGTCACCCTTGAACAACGTTCCCAAGCCCGCCGTGCAGATGCCCAAGCCCCAACCTTGAACATCGACGCCGGGAGCGTTCGCGCTGGATCCCTGCGTGGCGGTCCAGTTGCTGTCCATGTAACGGCAGTACGCGTTGCCAGGGAAGGTGCGTGCACGCTGGCAGAACAGGTTGCCGGTCGTGCCGGTTGGAGGCGCCGTTTGCGCGCCTGGCCAGCCTGCGCCCACGGTGACACTGTAGGTGGACTCGGTCGAGCCGCCACTCGGCGTCAAGGACACCTCGAAGCCACCGTTGCCGGCCGGCTGGAAGGTTGTGATGCCGATGCTGAAGCACACACCCATGAGGGTGTTGAGGACCTGCACCCCCGAAAGCGCCACGGCCGTACCGGTGCTGTAGTTGCCCGTGTAGGCAAGCGGGATGACCAGAATGTCGCCGGGTTGCAGTGTCTGGCTTGCGCGAGAGATCGCGGTTGGGATGCGGCCCGCTTCGGTCTCGCTCACCGCGGGGAAGAAGTACGCGGTCGCGTTGGGCAGCACGCTGTTCACGCCGCCACCACCGTTCACAGGCTTGCCGATCAGCATGGCCAGCACGGCAGTGCCGTGGTCTGGATTGATGAGCGGCGTGGTGCCTTCGGGTGTGACCACCAGCGTTTGGCCGGGCTCGATGATCAGACGACCGTTGTTGTAGGCATCCAACAGTGCTTCATGATCGGGGAAGCACGAACTGTCGATCACGCCAACATTCAGGCCGCTGCCAGAAATCGAGGCTGTGTTGATGCCTGGGAAACTCGCCGACACCGACGCCACCGTCGTGTCCACTGAAATGCCGCCACCACCGAAGCCGGTGTTGATCATGGCCGCGGTCGCGGACAGCTGGGTCTGATCCGTGATTGCCCGGAGGCTGATCTGGCCTGGTTCTGCCGTGGGGTAGTTGCGCACGTATTGGCTGCACGAAGTGGCCACCGGCAGGCCCCAGTTCCAAACCTGCAGACCCTGCGCGGTTGTCGCCGCCGGGTCGTTGGGCGGAACACTCTGGCCGCGGAAGTCCGGGGTGTCGCCGCTTGGCGGGAAGACCGCGGGATCCAGCGCTGTGGCTCCGCACACGCCCGAGTTGGTCGCGTTGGTGGTCAACGACACGCAGGCGTCATCCCATGCCACGGTGCAGCAACTTGGATCCTGGATGCACACGCTCACGCAGCATGGCGTGAGGTAGCAGCCCGGCGTGACGAAGCTGGGGGTCGTGCAGTCGTGCGAGAAGTAGAAGGGATACGACTTCAACGAATCGTTGAACTCGGCGAACACGGCGTTGCTGGCCTCGTTGGGATTCGTGTTCCACAGGTAGAGGCCACCAACGCTCACGTTGTAGCCGATGGGACAGGGGACATCGAACGTGCCAGCCGGCTCAATGGCCTGCAGATACGCGTTGGCGTACGCCTGACTTCCGGCTGCGGGTGCCGTGTCGAAGTTGAAGGCCCACGGACGAATGCCGGAGCCGTCGCCCACATCGGCGTAGGCCACGATGCCCTCGGTCGGCACAGGCCCGCCGGTGGACGTTGGATCGATGGTCGGTGGGTTGGCCGGTCCGCGGCGCACAAAGCACGGGTCGTAGCTCGAAGAATCGCCGTCGGAGCCGCCGCCGGTCAGTCCGACGCCAGTGCTTCCGAATGTGTACTTCGCCGTGGCCCATGTTGCGGCCAACGTGGATTGCGTGAGCGCGTAGCAGGTCTGCGTGGCCTCGTCCGGCAGCCATCCAGTGCCCGGCACGCCTTGCGGCAGGAAGTCTCCCGTGATGACGTACGGCGTGTAGCCCGTGGGGCCGCCGCAGTAGATGTTGGCGATGGTTGCACACAGCGCATCCCAGCCCTGCGTGGAGTCGGGGTTGTTGCAGTTGTCGAAGCCCTGACCCGTCACGATGCTCACGCAATTCAGGTCCTGGCAGCCGTACTGGCAGCCCTGCACCGAGGTGTAGCCAGTCGGGGGGTTGGAGCAGTTACCGTTGCCGCCCTGATTGCAATTGGGAGTGCAGTCGAAATTCGAGGGCTGTGAAGCTGATTCAACGGTGTAGTCCGGCGACTCGGTGTTGCATCCGGTCGCCGTCTTGACCGACGTGATGTAGCCATTCCAGCGATCCGGCGCATGGCACGGCACCACACCGATCGGTGCGGCGAGGGTGCGATACACCTGGTCACCACGCTGCGCGATGAACACCGGCGGCGGCGTGGGACAGTCGGCGGGGTTGCCCTGATTGTCGGTGTAGGAAATGCAGTTGGTTCCCTGCTCGATGTCCGTGCCCGCAGCGGCGGGTCCCGACTGCAGCGACACGTCCTTCTGGCAGCTGTCCTGCGCTGGGCCCGGCAGGTATTCCACTTCGGCGTACTCAACCGAAGGCAGCGCATTCAGCGCCTCGGCGAGGTCCGCTTCCATGCCCGGGGCGCCCGGCCGCGCATAGATGATGCCGGCAAGATCGGGCTGTTCCACGCGACTGATGTTGCGCGCGCGGGTTTCCAGTGCCGTGAGTTCGGCCTGCGTCATGCCGATGCACTGACGGATGGTGGCGCTGTGGCCGTGCAGCACGGCGCGAATCTCGTCGAGCTCGCGGTCCCTGTCGGTGCCCGGGCCGGCGGTCGGTGCCGCACGAAGTCCCTGACCGTTGGTGGTGGCGGCGCTGGTGAGTTCGGTACCGAAGCGCATGCCGGTGCGGGCCTTCAGTTCATCGCGCACCTTGAACACAACGTTGCCGCTCTTCGGCGTGGTGGGGGAGAGGCGGGTCTCGATCGAACCGGGACCGCGCACAGGCACCTTGGCGTTGACGCGACGAGGCTTGATCGGTGCGTCGGGGTCCACATCCACGAGCACGCGAGCTTCCAGGCTGCCGGGTTCGTGGGTGGCTTCGTCAGTCTGCGCGGTATCGCGGTCACTCAGTCCACCCGGCGTGCCGTTGGGGGCCTTGGTCGAGGCTGGCGCAACCACCTGCACCGACTTGGTGGCGGTGGTGGGGGTGGGCGAAGCGGCGGCGATGAGCAGCGTGTTGAGGGCTGCCAGGACGATCGAGAGAGTCGCTTTGAACATGGGGCTGACGAACTTTCGTTGACCGAGCGTGGGGGACAACCAGACGTGAGGACCGCATCGTACCCGTTCGGGCGTTGTAGGCAACGCGCAAAGGGCTGCGATTCATTCGGTTCAGCAGGGGATTTGGTTGCCGGGCCGGCGGTCGATCGGGTGCCAGATCTAGCGGATCCGGTGGCCAATATCCCGGCGGAAGAACGCGCCCTGAAACCGCACCTCCGCCGCGTGTCGTGTGGCGCTTGCGCAGGCCTGCTGCACGTCGGGCGCCAACGCCGTCACCCCGATCACGCGGCCGCCCGCGGTGAGGGGCTGGCCGCCGGCCTGCGCCGAAGGCTTGGTGCCCCCGTGGAAGCATTGAAGGCCCTGGGTGTCGTTCGGCGTGATCGGTTCCGGAAGCGCCTCGATGGGGTCCCCGGAACGCGGGGTGCCCGGGTAGCCCTGCGCGCACACCACCACGCAGCAACTTGCGCCGCGGGCGAAGCCGATGTCGGCCCCGTCCAGGGTGCCCTCGGCCGTTCGCCACAAGGCGTCCAGCAGGTCGCCCTGCCAGCGCATCATCAAGGCCTGCGTTTCGGGGTCGCCGAAGCGGCAGTTGAACTCGAGCACCTTCGGGCCACTGTGGGTGAGCATGAGGCCGGCGAACAGCACTCCGCGGTAGTCGATGCCTTCGCGGCGCAGCGCGTCCACGGTGGGCACCATCACTTCGCGTTCGACGAACTGCATCACCTCGGGGGTGGCCAGTGGTGTGGGGCAGTAGGCACCCATGCCGCCGGTGTTGGGCCCGGTGTCACCTTCTCCAACCTGCTTGTGATCCTGACAGGCGTCCAGCATCCAGATGTTGCTGCCATCGACCAGCGCCAGCACGCTCACTTCCTGTCCGTGCAGGCGCTCCTCGATCACCACCTGCGCGCTCGCGTCGCCGTGCTGCTTGTTCAGCAGCATGGATTGAACGGCGGCCTCGGCCTGCTTGGCGTCGTCGCACACCACCACGCCCTTGCCCGCGCACAGGCCGCTGGCCTTCACGACAACGGGGTCTGGGCGACTGCGCACGTAGTGCAGTGCCGCCTCGATCTGCTGCGCGTTGAAGGTGCGGCTTTCGGCGGTGGGCACATTGGCGCTGCGAAGCAGCTGCTTGCACCACGCCTTGTCCCACTCCAGGCGCGCGGCGGCTCGGGTGGGGCCGAACACCAGTCGCTGCGGAGGCTTCGACAGGTCGTCGGCGAAGCTCTGTTCAAGCAGCGCCTCGGGGCCGACCACGACCAGTTGCACGTTCTCCTTTTCCAGGAAGCGTTCAAGATGGAAGCGGTTGCGCGGCTCGAAGCCCTGCGGGCACGGTGTGCCGAACTGGCGAAGGCCGGCGTTGGCGGCGGGATCCACCCACAGCTTGCCAAGGCGCGGGCTTTGCCGCAGTTTCCATGCCAGTGCGTGTTCGCGGCCGCCGCTGCCGGCCAGCAGCACGTTGCACTTGTCGGGCACACCGCCGCTCACGCCTGACCGCCCGTGGTTGCAAGGCGGTGCGACATGGTGCCCGTTCGGGTCATGTCGGCGACGCGCGCGTGCGGCTTCGATTCACTCGGGATTCCAATGATCATGCAACGGCTCCTGAGGCGACAAGTGCGTGGGGCATGCGGGACGGGGCCCGGCGCATGGCAAGTCGGCGAGTCTAGCCCGAGGTCCGGGGGTATGCTGCGCGCCCCTTCGGAGGCTTCTGCATGCGATTCATGAACACCATTCCCGTGCTGCTGTTGTTGTGTGGTCCGCTTGCCATGGCGCAGGACGCTGCCAAGACCGCGCCAGCCGCCACGCCTCCCGCCGCCAAGGCGTCCGCGCCGGCGTCTGCCGCCGAGGGCAGCAGCAACGATCGCCTGAATGTGTGGCTGAAGAATGTCAGCGTGAAGTCGCGCGCCGCCACCACGCTGTGGCCCGCATGGACCAAGGCCAGCGCGATGCCGGGCGATGGCGCGGTTCCGATGCCCGCGGACATCTGGTCGGGCATGACAGATGTGCAGGCCTGGAGCGACTGGGCGGCAAAGAATCCGGATCTGGCGAAGGCGCTGAACGCTTCGCGCGAAGCGTCGGTGCTGGGCGTGTCCTACGGCGAGCAGGGCGTGGATGCGGCGCTGAAGTCGAAGGGCCTGGTGGCGCTGCCGGGCTCCGCGGTCGGTGAATCCGCGTTCTCGTACCTGCGTGCGGTGCGCGGTCTGGCCGCATACGCGATCCTGGAGATGCAGCGGCTGGGTGCCGCCAAGAATTTCGACGGCGCCTTCCAGGTTGGCGTGGATGGCCTGCGCATGCTGCGTCAGGCGGCCGAACAGCGCATGTCCACGGAGAAGGTGGTGGCCCTTGAACTGCTGGCGAGTTCGCTTGAGGCGCACCGCGTGTTCCTGGCGGATCACCTGGACCAGATTCCCGAGGCGACCCTGCAGAAGTTCTCGCTGAAGGAATACCCCATGCTCAAGCGCGGCGAGAACGAGCGCATGAAGCGGCTGGAGATTCCCGAGGGCGACCGCGTGGTGGTGGAGTCGGTGCTGGTGCAGGCGTTCGGCGCCGATGGCCAGCCGAATGCCGCCGCGTTCGCGGAGCGCTTCGGCCGCAATCAGGCCGAGTCGGCGCCCATCACGCGCTTCGGCGCCGCCGCGCAGTGGCGCGCGATCGCCGAGGTGCACGGCAGCCTGGATGCCTCCAAGGAGCGCCTGGAAAGCGTGTACGACGACTGGTGGCGTCGATGGCGCATGCGCTTCTACGACCCCATGAACGAGCAGCCGAGCGAGTTCAGCAACCTGAACGCGGTGCGCTACGCGTCGGTGAGCCTGCTGCTGGGCGACATGCAGCGCGTGTTCGCGCTGCGCATGCGCGTGATCGCCGAGATCGACGGCACCTGCGTGTCGATGGGTCTGTGCGGGTTCCGCATGGAGAACGGCAAGCAGTGGCCGCGCGACATCAACCAGGTGTTCCCGCAGTTCGCGCTGCGCCGCATGAACATGGATCCATACTCGAAGAAGTACGGCGCCTTCGAGTATCGCGACGTGGGCAGCAAGCCGCAGGCGATCGACACCGCGTGGGGTCAGGTGACCGCCACGGGCGCGCTGCTGTGGAGTCTTGGCGGCGATCACGAGGACGGCAACACCGCGAAGCATGATCCGCCGGATGGCGTGGGCGACATCGTGATGTGGCCGCCGCCGAGGCAACTGGCGCAGAAGGCCGGACTGATCAAGTGAACCGCGGGCCGCATGGCCCCTCAGCAACGGAGTGACCGGCATGTCGACTGGCATCGAGAACGTGGTGATCATCGGAAGCGGCCCGGCTGGCTGGACGGCCGCCATCTATGCCGCGCGCGCCAACCTGAATCCGGTGGTGTACGTGGGCGTTCCGCAGACCAATCCCGCTCCGGTGCTGCCGGGTGGTCAGTTGATGCTGACCACCGAGGTGGAGAACTATCCCGGCTTTCCGCATGGCGTGACAGGCCCCGAGATGATGGCCAAGTTCCGCGAGCAGGCCGAGCGATTCGGTACACGCGTGGTGGATGCCAACATCGACCACTGCGAATTCGGCAAGCGCCCCTTCACGCTGACCGACTCGGACGGCAAGAAGGTGCAGGCGCATTCGGTGATCATCAGCACGGGCGCCACGGCGAACTGGCTGGGGCACCCGAACGAGCTGCGGCTTGCGCAGAACGGCGGCGGCGTGAGCGCGTGCGCGGTGTGCGACGGCGCGCTGCCGGCCTATCGCAATCAGGCGCTGGCGGTTGTGGGCGGTGGCGACACCGCGATGGAGGAGACCAGCTACCTCACCAAGTTCGCGAGCAAGGTGTACGTGATCCATCGCCGCGACTCGCTGCGCGCCAGCAAGAGCATGCAGGATCGCGTGCTGGGCAATCCCAAGGTGGAGATGGTGTGGGACAGCGCCGTCGAGGACGTGGTGGGTCAGGACACGCTGCAGTCGTTGGTGGTGAAGAACCTGAAGACCGGAGCCATGCGCACGCTGGAGGTGCGCGGCCTGTTCATCGCGATCGGTCACTCGCCGGCCACGAAGTTCCTGAAGGGCAGCGGCGTGGAAATGGACGAGAAGGGCTACGTGGTGCTGCGCACGCGCGGCAGCCAGACCAACCTCGAGGGCGTGTTCGCCGCGGGCGATCTGGCCGACCAGACGTATCGCCAGGCGATCACCGCCGCGGGCATGGGCTGTCAGGCCGCGATCGACTGCGAGCGCTGGCTCGCCGCCAACGACGTTCACTGAACGACGGCGAACGGAAGAGCAGACGGGCGTGCTGGATGGTCGCCAATCGATGGCCACCCAGCACGCCCGTCCTTTGTTGCGTTCACTTCGGGTCGAGCAGCGTCATCTTCATGCCGCAGTCGGTGATCTGCTGCACGTCGATGGGTCCGGGCGCGTCGATCATGAGGTCGGCGCCTGACTGCGTCTTCGGGAAGGCGATCACGTCGCGGATGTTGTCGGTGCCCACCAGGTGCATCACCAGGCGATCCAGTCCGAAGGCGATGCCGCCGTGCGGCGGGGCGCCATGTCGCAGCGCGTTCAGCAGGAAACCGAACTTGAGCTCCGCATCGGCCTGCGTGAGGCCGATCAGCTTGAACACCTTCTCCTGCACATCCATGCGATGGATGCGGATGCTGCCGCCGGCGATCTCGCTGCCGTTCACCACCAGGTCGTAGCCCGCGCTCAGGCATCCGCCCGGATCGCTCTCGAGCAAGTGGAACTGGTCGGGGTTCGGGCTGGTGAAGGGATGGTGCATCGCGACCCAGCGCTTGCCCTCGTCATCCCAGTCGAACATGGGGAAGTCGATCACCCACAGGAACTTCCACTTGGTGTCGTCGATCAGCTGCAGGTCGCGGCCCAGCTTCAGGCGCAGTTCGCCCATCGCCTTGGTGGCCGTGTCCCAGTGGTCCGCAACGATCAGCAGCGAGTCGCCCACTTCCAGGCCCAGCTGCTGCGTCAGCGCCGCGCGGTACGGCTCCAGGTGCTTGGCCACGCCGGTGTCGAAGCCGTTCGCGCCGACCTTGGTCACCGCCACGCCGCCCACCTTGAACTGCTTCACGAACTCCGTGTAGCCGTCGGTCATCTTGCGCGTGAGCTTCTCCGCGCCGCCCGGCACGCGGATGCACTTCACCACGCCGTCGCGGCCGGCGCGCTTCTTGCCGAGCGCCTGCTGGAACACCTGGAAGTCGCTTGCGCGCACCGCATCGCTGATGTCGCGGATCTCGAGGCCGAAACGCAGGTCCGGGCGGTCGATGCCGAAGCGCTCCATGGATTCCTGCCAGGTCATGCGCTCGATGGTGCCGATGTCGTAGCCCAGCACCTCCTTCCACACGGCGCGGGCGAACTCGCCCATCACCTGCATCACGTCCTCGCGGTCGACGAAGCTCATCTCCAGGTCGATCTGCGTGAACTCCGCCTGACGGTCGGCGCGCGGATCCTCGTCGCGCAGGCAGCGGCAGATCTGCAGGTAGCGCTCGCAGCCGGCCACCATCAGGATCTGCTTGAACAGCTGCGGGCTCTGCGGCAGCGCGTACCACTGTCCGGGGTGCAAGCGGGCCGGCACGATGAAGTCGCGCGCGCCCTCCGGCGTGCTCTTGATGAGCAGGGGCGTCTCGATCTCGGTGAAGCCGTTGGCGCCGAAGTAGTCGCGCGTGAGCTTGGTCACCTTGTAGCGCGTGCGCAGGATCTGCTGCATGCGCGGACGACGCAGGTCGATGTAGCGGTACTTGAGGCGCGTCTCCTCGTTGATCTTGTCGGCCTCGTGCTCGTCGGGCAGGATGGGCAGGTCCTGCGCCTTGTTGAACACCTCGATCTCCTTCGCGAGCAGTTCCACCTCGCCGGTGGCCAGGCGCGGGTTCGGGTCGCCGGCGCGCTTGCGAAGCGTGCCGCGAACGGCGATGCAGTCCTCGCGGCGCAGGCTGCGTGCGGCGGCCACCACCTCGGGCGGCACGTCGGCCAGATCGAACACCACCTGACACAGGCCCTCGCGGTCGCGCAGATCCAGGAACACCAGACCCTTGCCCTGATCGCGATAGGTGTTCACCCATCCGCACAGCGTGATCTGGTTTCCGGCATGATCGGCGCGCGGGGCGCCGCAGGTGTGGGTGCGCTTCAGCATGGTGTTCTCCGAGGGGGACGGATGGTAGCGAAGGGCCTGATCGCCGCGGCTCGGCTACCTTCCATCGCATGGCCATGAAGGGCGGCGAAGGCGAACAGGCGGCGGCGCGCGGCAGCGTGCTGATCACGGCATTCGAGCCTTCCGGCGATGCGCATGCTGCGCCGGTGGTGGCGGCCCTGCGCCGCCTTGCGCCGGAACTGCCGGTGATCGCCTGGGGCGGGCCGAAGCTGGCGGCCGCCGGCGCCACCGTGATCGAGCGTTCCGCCGACGACGGCGCGATGGGACTTTCCGCCATCTCGCGCATCGGTGCGGTGCGTCGCCACGCCGCGGCCATCGATCGCTGGTGCAGCCAGCATCGCGTGGCGGTGCATGTGCCGGTGGATTCGCCGGCGGCCAACTTTCCGGTTGCCAAGCGCATGAAGCGACGCGGCGCGCGCGTGTGCCATCTGGTGGCACCGCAGCTGTGGGCGTGGGGGCCGTGGCGACTGAACAAGCTTCGTCGTTGCACCGACTGCGTGCTGTGCCTGCTGCCCTTCGAGGAGAAGTGGTTCCGCGATCGGCAGGTGCCGGCGCGCTTCATCGGGCATCCCGTGATCAATCGACCGCTTGCGGAAGACGCCGTCGCGCGCGCCGCCGAATATCCGGCCGGTTCGCCCAAGGTGCTGCTGCTTCCGGGAAGCCGCTCGAGCGAGGTGCGCCGCAATCTGCCGCTGCTGCTGCGCGCGCTGTCGGAGATGCAGTCGCGCCATCGCCGCCTGAACGCGCTGCTGGTGGCGGCGAACGCCGAGTTGCTGCAGCTGGTGCGATCGCGCATCGGCGACTCCGTTCCGTCGGGTCTGCATCTGATCACGGGCGACCTCGACGCCGCCATCGCGTGGTGCGATCTGGCACTGTGCGTCAGCGGCACGGTGAGCCTGGATGTGACGCGTCAGGCCAAGCCGATGGTGGGGGTGTACAAGGTGTCGCCGCTGTCGTACTTCGGATCGCGACTGCTGCTCACCACGCCAAACCGCCTGCTGCCGAACATTCTCGCGGGTCGACGCATCGTTCCGGAGTTCGTGCCGCACATGGGTGGCGCCGAGCCGGTGTGGCAGGCCGCCGAAACACTGCTCGCCGATCAGGCCCGCATGCGCGCCGCCACGGATGCGCTGCGCGGCGTGCTGGAGCCCTATCGCGGTCACGACCCTGCCGAGGAAGCGGCGCAGGCCATCCTGCGACTGGCGCGCGGCGAGAATCCACTCAGTTCGTGATGTCGCCTGCGGCGCATCGGATGGGCACGCCCACCACGGCGGCGGTGGTGTTACCGCGACGTTCGCGCAACGCGAATGTGCGCACGCGCGGTGTCTCCACCTGCACGCCTGCAACAAGCGCCTCGTCGACCCACGTGCGCACGTCATGGCGAACGCTCGGTTCATCGCGGCCGAACAGCACCAGCAGCAGCAACGCGTGATGCAGCTGCGCTTCGCTCGCCAGCACGGCCGCGTCGGCGATGGCGGTGTGCGACAGCGTGCGTGCATACGCGGCGCATGCGCCTTCCACGTCCATGGCTGCCGCCACCTTCACCTCGATCCAGCAGGCGGACTCCGGGGGCGCCGGATTGACCGGATCGAAGAGCGAGGCCTCGGCATCGGGTTGCAGCGGCGCGTCGTGCGTCAGCACCAGATCGCATCGCGCGCCGGCGGCCTTCGAGCGAGGGCGGCTGGATGGGTAGCGCACCTCGCGCGCCACGATCCACCCGGCATCGGTGAAGGCGCTCGCCAGCGTCTCCTGCACCTGTCGCTCGGGCAGGTCATCGAGGCCGCGAACCGCGTCCTCCAGATCCATGGCCTGCGCCGCTCGGGCAAGACCGGCGGCGGCGGCATCCACGATGTCAGCGGGGCTCCACATGGTTCTTGCCGAGCGCGACCGAACGCACGCCATGGCACCGGAAACTCTATATTCGCGGCCCCGCGACCGCTTCGACCGCAACCGAAATCCGTCACGGTCCAAACACAGGCAACAACCCCATGCAGAACCGTCTCCTCGCATCCATCGCCTCCCTCGCCATCGCCTCCATCGCCCTCGCGCAGGGTTCGCTGAAGATCGTCAGCAGCCTTCCCCGGACCGGCAGCGCCAACGCGCAGACCACCAGCATGGTGAACGGCGTGAAGATGGCCATCGACGAGGTGGGCGGCAAGGTGGACGGCATGGCCATCGAGTACGAGGACATGGACGACGCCAGCCCGCAGCGCGGCAACTGGGATCCCGCCGTGGAGGCGCAGAACGCGAACAAGGCGCTCGCCGACGAGAAGGTGATCGGCTACATCGGCACCTACAACTCGGGCGCGGCCAAGATCAGCATGCCCGTGCTGAACAAGGCGGGTCTGGTGATGATCAGCCCCGGCAACACCTACCCCGGCCTCACCAAGCCCGGCACCGGCGAGGCCAACGAGCCCCGCATCTATCGCCCCAGCGGCAAGATCAACTACTTCCGCGTGGTG
>Ga0209617_10000979_pt1 | contig 13067 bp, 18 predicted proteins | sample LakEriepJuly2011_2_FD_187459 | JGI IMG/M metagenome (GOLD analysis project Ga0209617, IMG submission 187459) | Freshwater microbial communities from dead zone in Lake Erie, Canada - CCB epilimnion July 2011 (SPAdes) (version 2) | ecosystem: Environmental > Aquatic > Freshwater > Lentic >... | reverse complement strand
AAAAAATTAGCCAAAAAAAAATAGCCAAGAATCCAATTGGTGATAAGGAAACAAAATTTAGGTCAAATCCCTTTTTGGTTTGTCCGCTCCTTCGCTTCTTTGGTAAGTGCGAAGCTTTCTTTTCGGGTAATGTTTTTGATGTGATTGACCCTCCTGAATCTTAATGCGCTCCAATCTTCATCGATTGCTACCTGTCTAACCCCTTCAAATCCATACTCACCCAGTATCCCAAAACCAGTATCCCGATTAAAGGCACAGGTGTACTTCTTGGAGCTTGCTTTTGGGTAAGCTATCCAAACAATTGGATCAGCTGCTAATTTGGGTTGAATCGAATGGATAAAATTCTCAATAGCTGCCTGGTCTATCACAAAGCCCAATGTGAATTCAATCTCCCCTGCCTCTTCAATAGATTGAATAACCTGGGTTGATTCTTCCATTAGCGACAACTCCTCTCCAAAGGATTGTGGAGCGTTAACCACAAGGATTTGTTTGTGGTCTTTAAAATTGAGTTTTTTGAATAATGCTGTCATCTTAAAAATTAGTGACACTGATAAAATCAATCAAAATTAAATAATACAGGTAAAAAAAACTGATTTTAAACTACGCGTAACTCCCCTTTCTGGGTAAGCCCTACCACCTGCTCATAAAGATTGAGACTCAAGCAAAAATCAATATCAGACTCAATACCATGATTTTGTAAGCGCTTGGCGTGTGAAGCCTGCGACAGGTAAGTTGCCAAATTTCCACCTTCTAGGGAAAATAAGGATCCCATGGCAAGTGCTCCGTCTTCTCGGTTGGAATGACTCTCTCCAAGCGCTTGAACCAAGGCACCTGCATAAAGCGAGTCTTCCAAATTAAATCGTCCCTTCCAGCCCGCACAGTGAATCAACACATCCAAATCTCGCGATTGGATGTAAGTTACTGTGGCCTGAAGGTTGGGAAAAGCCCCAATCAAAATTTCTACTGCACCTTTGGATTTTTCGAGGGCTACCGTGCCATTGGTCGTAGTCATCGCCAGTTTCCTGCCTGCATATTTCCCTTCCAAAAAGGCTAATGGAGAATTACCCAATTCAAAACCCGGAGCCGTAAGTCCATTGCGCTCTCCAGCAATCATGTATCCTTGACTCTGCATCACTCTGCAGGCTTCCAAGTCTGAGAAAGGCAAAATCTCAGTCACCCCATGGGCCAGAGCAGCCACCATGGTAGAAGTTGCTCTAAAAATATCCACAACAACGACCAACTTACCGGTTACCTCGTGTAAGTGGATCAGCTCTGGACTAAAGCAAACTTCAATGGATCGCATTATCCTTTATATAAAGGGAATTTTTCTATTTGAGCCTTTAGGTTCTTGTTTCGGATCTGGATGTAAATCTCAGTTCCCACCTTGCTGTAGGCGGTTTGAACATAACCCATCCCGATGCCAAGACCCATACTCGGAGACTGTGTACCGGAGGTTACTTCTCCAATCACCTCTCCGGCAGCAGTTACGATTGGGTAATGCCCTCTTGGTATACCTCGCTCCTGCATGATAAATCCGACCAACTTGCGACTTACCCCTGCTTCTTTTTGTTGCTTCAAAGCTTCGGAATTCGTGAAGTCTTTGGTGAATTTGGTGATCCAACCCAATCCTGCTTCAATGGGCGAAGTGGTATCGGTGATGTCGTTGCCATACAAACAATAGCCCATCTCCAAACGCAAGGTGTCTCGAGCGCCCAAGCCAATCGGCTGGATACCATAGCTAGATCCTGCTTCAAAAATCTTTTTCCAAACTAAATCCGCGTCTGCATTTTTCACATAAATCTCAAATCCTCCAGCACCCGTATAGCCTGTTCCCGAGATAATCACGTCCGCGATGCCCGCAAACTCACCGATTTCAAAATGGTAAAATTTAACCTCCGAAAGAGTTACAGGAGTCAAAACCTGCATCGCTGCAGCAGCTTTCGGCCCCTGCACAGCAAAAAGGCAGTATTCGTCGGAGGCATTGCAAAGCCTTGCGCCCATGGTATTGTGTGAATTGATCCAAGCCCAGTCCTTGTCGATATTGGAGGCATTGACCACCAACATGTACTTCTCCTCTGCCATTTTGTAGACGATCAAATCGTCTACAATTCCTCCGTCTTCATTGGGATAACAGGAATATTGCGCCTGACCGATCACCAAGGTGGAAGCATCGTTGGAGGTCACTTTCTGGATCAGTGCCAAAGCCTGAGGTCCTTCTACAAAAAATTCTCCCATGTGGGAAACATCAAAAACGCCTACTCCTTGACGAACGCAGAGGTGCTCTTCCATATCTGAACTGTAGCGAACTGGCATCATGTAGCCTGCAAAAGGAACCATTTTGCCTCCTAAAGCCGCATGAAGATCATTTAAAGGAATTGTTTTGATGGGGGTTTCCATTGGGTTGTAGTTGTTTTTGTCGTGGGCAAAGGTAAGCAATGCCCTAAAAAATGGGGTTGCCAAACAGATATATTTTGAGGCTAGATACAAAAAAAGCAGCTCGGTAAAGCTGCTTTAGTTATTCTGTTTTGGATCGTTTAGACGGAGAAACTTTCCCCACATCCACAGGTGCGGCTCGCATTAGGATTTACAAACTGAAATCCCTTTCCATTAAGCCCATCGGAAAATTCCAAAGTCGTACCCACTAAGTACAAGAGGCTTTTTTTGTCAACCAAAATTTTGACTCCCTTGTCTTCAAACACGTGGTCGCTATCTACCAATTGCGCATCAAAGCCCAACTCGTACATCAAACCCGAACAGCCTCCTCCTTTCACAGAGACACGAATGTTTTCTTGTTCCATTCTCCCCTCTTCTTTCTTTAATTCAAGAATTCTCTCTTTGGCTTTGTCAGAAACGGTGATCATATCTTTATATCTTTACGCTTTGATTTGTTACTTCTTCCTCGTAAAACTACTTACAGGACAAAAAGATTCAAACAAAGATACTAATTAATGGCATGAGGAAAATCGAACATCTTGGAATTGCGGTTGCCGACCTAAAAAAATCCAATGAACTCTTTCAGCGGCTCCTTGGCAACGCACCCTACAAATCAGAAACTATTGCCACTGAAGGGGTTGAAACAAGCTTTTTTCAAGTTGGTAACACCAAAATCGAGTTGCTTCAAGCCAGTTCACCGGATTCTCCTATCGCCAAATTCATCGAAAAAAAATCCGAAGGCATCCACCACATCGCTTTTGATGTAGAAGACATCTATGCCGAGATGGCTCGACTGAAAGCCGAAGGTTTTGAGATTTTAAATGAGGTTCCCAAAAAAGGAGCCGATAACAAAATCGTGGTGTTTCTGCATCCACGAAGTACCAACGGGGTATTGGTGGAATTGTGTCAAGCAGATCCCAACCCAGAAAAACCCTAAAAACTCCTCCAAATTACAAAGAGCCTTTTCGGCTTTAACTACAAAAAGCATGTCTGAGAAAAGAACTGAAATCAGTGAATTGGGAGAGTTTGGCTTAATTGACCAGCTCGCCAAAGGTGCGGTAGTCAAAAACCCATCCACAATTAAGGGAATTGGTGACGATGCGGCAGTACTCGATGCGGGGGATCAGGTAACTGTCGTGAGCACCGACTTACTTTTGGAAGGGGTACATTTTGACCTTGCCTACACCCCCCTCCCTCACTTAGGTTTCAAAGCTGTAGCGGTGAATGTCTCCGACATTGCTGCTATGAATGCCATCCCTACCCAGGTTACGGTCAGTATCGCCCTGTCCAACCGATTTTCGGTAGAAGCAGTTCAAGCGCTCTACGAAGGAATATATGCCGCTTGCGAGCAGTATGGGGTGGATTTGGTTGGAGGTGATACCACCGCCTCCCGTTCTGGGCTTGTTATTTCCGTTACAGCAATGGGCCAGGCCAAAAAAGACCAACTCTCCTACCGCTCAGGTGCACAAGTAAATGATATTCTCTGCGTGACCGGTGATCTCGGTGCGGCACTGGTAGGGCTTCAGGTTCTAGAACGAGAAAAGCAAGTGTTCCTCTCAAATCCAGAAATGAAGCCAGAGCTGGAAAAATATACGGTAGTGACAGGTCGTCAACTCCGTCCCGATGCCCGCATGGACATCATCCACGAGTTCCGTGAACTAGACGTGGTACCGAGCAGCATGATCGATATTTCGGATGGGCTAGCCTCTGAGATTTTTCACCTCTGCAAGGCCTCAAATGTTGGCGCTACGATTTACGAGGATAAGCTGCCTATCGACAAGCAAACTTTTGACACGGCCGTCGAACTCAACCTAGATCCCATTACCTGCGTGATGAATGGTGGAGAGGATTATGAATTGCTGTTTACGATTGATCAGAAGGATTTCGCCAAACTCGAAAAGCATCCTGATGTGCATTTTATTGGGCACATCACCAAAGCAGAAGAAGGGAAATTCCTGGTAACCAGGAGCGGTACTGCGGTGCAAATTAAAGCCCAGGGCTGGAAGCACTTCTAAGCTACAGCTTTACTCCCTAAAAATTGGGGTTTAAACCTTGTTTTTGGTATCCATGATCAGGGTAACAGGCCCGTCGTTGACCAGGCTTACCTTCATGTCCGCACCAAAACTACCTGTGCCGATGGACTTACCTAATTCTGCATCCAAGACTCTGATTGCTTCCTCGTACAAGGGTAGGGCGATCTCCGGCCTCGCTGCTTTAATGTAAGATGGGCGATTGCCCTTTTTCGTACTTGCATGCAGTGTAAATTGGGAAACCAACAATAGCTCTCCACCCACATCCAGTAGACTTTTGTTCATCACTTCTTGCTCGTCTGGAAAAATGCGAAGGTTGACTATTTTTTTAGCGAGCCATTCGATGTCTTCTTTCCCGTCCGCCTCTTCGATTCCCAAAAGCACCAACAAGCCTATTCCAATTTTGGATTTGACTTTTCCGTCGATGGTCACTGAGGACTCTGAAACTCGTTGAATAACTGCAATCATGCTCCTAATTCTTGCATTTTACCAGATAGAAAGCAGTCCATACTGCTTTCTGAATCGCTTAGCGCCACATTTACCAAGGCTTTAGCTACGACATGGTCTCGAATGGGGCGAATATTTTTCCCAAGCTTCAGCCAAGTCAAAGGCATCATAAAAAAAGTAGCTATTTGTTCGTTTAGTCTAAAATCGTGCCTAGTACCCACCAATAAGGAGGGGCGAAAGAGGCCTAGGTAAGAAAATTGAAGGGCTTTCAGGTCATTTTCTGTCTCCCCTTTCACCTTGCTGTAAAAAATAGCGGAACCTGCATTTGCACTCATGGACGACACGTAGAGAAACTTGCTAGCACCTAATTTTTTTGCCCAGCTGGCAAATTCAATCACCAAATCGTGGTCTACTGCATAAAATTTATCCTTGGAACCCGCCTGCTTGATGGTCGTACCTAAGCTACAAAAAGCATGTACGGCCACCTTTTTTTCTTGCAAGGCCAACACCAAATTCTGGTATACTCCTCCCAAAGACTGCGCATTGATCTGATCTTCCCAAGCCCAAGTAGTTAATTTAGGCATGTTCCCATCGATTTGGAGCAATTTTTCATGCTTTAACGCAAGGCTCCTTCGCCCCACACTGATCACATAGCTGTAAGCAGCATTACGAAGGAGTTGATGCAGCAACTGCATCCCTACTAATCCCGAGGTTCCAGAAATCAAAGCAATAGTCATGGAATCAAAGTTGAAGAAATTAAAGGATAGATTTCACTTTCGAGTTCTTTCTGTTTGTTTTTGGCATACCAAAGATGCACTTCATCCAAAAAATCTACATAAGATCTGCCTTCTGAATTTTGCTTAAATGCCGCATGCCGATCCATCAGAAACTTGGGTTTGGGACCCCAAGTAAATAACTCCTGCTGTAAGTCTGCAGTAATTGCGATCAGTTTGGGAATAGATCGATTTCCATTCGTCAGGTAGGCGTCCATCAAATCCGGATGTTCGTCCCGAAGCACAATCTTGAGTGTAATGTTAGGGTTGAGATCCGCAAGTTTGGCCAAGTGCGGAATCGACTGAGCACCATCTCCGCACCAGGCTTCGGTAATCACCAGCCATACCTGAGGCTGATTGACCTGAAGGAGCAACTGTTCCAGGGCCTCTGACACTCTACTCGTCTTATTCCATCGGAGCATGCGTTGCATGGACATGCGCGTGTAGGCTAGGTATTCCTCACTTTGATTGGCACCTGTGGTCCGTTTTTCCTGTACTAGGCGGTCAGTAAATCCCACGAATTCTGGGTAAGAAAATCCTCCATCAAGCAATGCTGAGTTGACGGGGTAGCGCAACGATTTCATAGTATGGAATTTGACTGGCATTTTTGGAATTGGTTCAAAAAATGTGATTTCACACTATTGATGCCAATTCTTAAGTCCTTGATCGTGTTTTTTTGGTGAAATCTAGATTAAAAATAGACACTGATCTCCGCCTTCACTTTGCGAATAGCCAAGGCAATTGGATCGTTTTTACGATCGAAGGACTGAGTCAATACCACCTTTGCTAAGTCTACACCGGAGGCGGATGAATTCAATTGTTGACGACTCACATTGATGCGTGAGATAACCTCCTCAACTGCAATTCGTACAGCATCCCAGGTATCTTCTGAAAAATACACTTGTTGGCTGGCATTGTGATTAAACTCCTCTCTAATTTCTGAGATGAGGTGATGATGCAGTTCCTCCGCAGAAAACTGTCCAGGTATCGACCGACGGATCACTTGAGATGGCGTAATGCGTTCCAGCAGGAGGCAAAGCCGTTCGGCCGCTTGAAGCCGAATGGGAAGCACCACATTCGCTTGCTGGCTTCGTAGACCCAACTTTAATTTCTCCTGTTCCTTGGATAAAAAAGAAGCTACTACCAAATACATCCCATAGAGAACGGCAGCAGCAGGAAGAAGTATTTTTAAAAGTTCGAGAAGGTAAGTCATGTCTAAATTTTAATTCGAATATCTGCAATTCTTTGTTGCCAAAAAACTGAGTAAACGAGTAATTTTGTAATCCAAGTTGATTTAATCCCTAAACTTGGTGATTTTTAACCCATGTTGACTCCCATAGAAATAACGCCCAAAGCAGCCCTTGAAATCAAGCACATCATGGCTACCAAGAATATTCCCTTGGATTATTTTCTACGGGTAGGTGTCAAAGGTGGGGGTTGTGGTGGGATGGCTTTTGCCCTAGGTTTTGATAAGCTAAAGCCTGAAGATCAGCGCTATGAAGTTCAAAATATCCCTGTACTCATTGAAAAAAAACACCTCATGTTTTTGATGGGGATGCAATTAGATTTTTTTGAGGGGGATGAAGCAAGAGGATTCACGTTTACCAATCCAAGTATCCCCAAGCGGCACGACCTTTAATTTATTTGTTAAAGCCCTACGGCTACCAGAAATCACTACGCTTCAAATCCAGGTTTTACTTGATCCCAAAAGTCGTCCAAGGCAATTATTCTCGGTTTGAGAAAAGAAATGATGCGGGGCCAATCTTCTGAATTGAGGACATTGACCTCTTCTAAAACACATTCGATTTTGGAAGTGATTTGACCCAGGTCATTCGCTACATGCAACTTCCAGGACCAGTCCTCCTGCAAGCATCCTTCAAAGATTTTTTTAAGTTGACCAAATTGGTCCAGCACCAACTCCTGCATTTCTAAATCAGCATGTCCCAATTCTATGGCAATCGCAGCATAATCACGCTCTGCACGCATTCGGAAATAAATATCCTTCACTCCCGTCTTGTAATTGGGCCAATTGGTTCTCCTCCCTTGCGCATTGGGAACGGGCTTCATGTATTGCCCAAATGTTATCCAAAACTCCGTTCGGATTTTCGAGAGTTCCGCTCGGGTATACATGACTTATTCAGGAAAAATCTTCTGGATAGAAAAGTGTTACCCCAGAAAAATCAACTAAGCCTCCAATGGCAGGTTGCTGCTTTTTGAGCGTTATCCGGAGTTGGCGTACCTCAGGATAAGCTGCTCGAATGTCCTGAATGATGCCGTAGCCTAAATGCTCAAGCAACTTGACACGTTGGTCCATTCGAGTTTTAACCAGATTATAGAGTTGCGCATAGTCGATGGTCCCTTCGAGTCGGTCAGTCTCCATGGCCACCTTAAAATTGGTATGAAGTTCTAAGTCTACAGTAAACCGGTTGCCCAGCGCATTTTCTTCAGGATACACGCCATGGTACCCAAAAAACTCCATCCCCTCGAGTACTACTTTCCCCATTAGTCGAATTGATCAAAAAATGACCCTGAAGCTGGTTTGTTATCCTCTTTCTTTTGATCCTCTGGCAAGGAGGATGATTCTTCAGGATCGACTCCCTCGGATTGAATTATAGGCATATCCTCTAGCTCCTCTTCAAATTCTTCATCTAAGTCAGCTTCAACCTGTAAATCCTCTCCCAAATCATCGGAATCAACAAGAGCATCAGAAACAAGTTCCTCATCTGAAACCAAATCATTCTCAATTAATTCCTGAGATTCAATGGGCTCCACTTTTTCTTCACTAATGACCTGCTGAGGTTCTTTCTCAGCCTGTTCTGCTTCTAGTACTGGGTCAACTGAACTGGGAGCAAGTGCAGCAATATTTGCCACTGAAAAATAATTAGACCGAGATAGCTCTTCGGCCTTAAATTGGTAAGATTTAGCATCAATTCGAGAGAAGTGCGTTTCCGATAGTTCAATTTGATTCAGGGCATCTTGTGATAATCTGCGTAAGCTTTTAACCAAACCCTCACGCTGTTCAACTAAGCCTTCGTAGCTTTTGATAAGATCTTTTACATGCTCGATCAAATCCCGCATGGTTTCTTTTGCATTTTCTTCTGCAGCTTGCGTAATCAATCTAGATTGCTCCTGGGAATACGTTCCCAATTGCTCAGCGTAGCGCTGCGCCTCCTTGGTGGTATGTTCAGCAAGTTGATTCGCCTCTGCAATGATTTGATCTGCAGCCTCTGACGCTTCGTTCATAATAGCGGCACCGGTATCTTCAGCAGTTTTAAGAGTTCTAAATAAAGAGTCCTCCACATCCTTGAGGCGCTTTGCTTCCCCCTCTACTTGCTGCAAACGGCTTCGTAACTCCAAGTTCTCCTGGTTGATCTGTTCCATTGCCACACTCATCTCTTCTAGGAATCCTGCGACTTGTTTTTTTTCATAGCCTCTAAAAGAGGTTTCAAATGCTTTTTGCCGAATGGCGGTAGGGGAAATTTTCATAGATTTTATGCTTCAATTTGCCAAATTGCTATAGATCGGTCGTCTGAAACCGAAACAATAACACCAGAATAAGTACTCCAAAAGACTTTATTTATAGAGGTTCCATGACCTGCATTCCTAGCTTTATCGATGACTTTAAGCAGGTTGCGACTTGTCATCTCCCAAATTTTTAATGATTTATCCATTGAACAAGTCACTAAGAATTTACCGTCTTCACGGAAAGATAAATAATTAATAGCATACAAATGCGCCACTACATTTTCCTCGAGCAAATAGCGGTCTGTGCTCCAAAATTTTAAACAGGCATCTCTTCCTCCTGATACAAGTATTTTCTCATCAGGACTGTATCCCAATGCAAAAACCGAGTTGCTATGACCCTCCAGACGGGCTATGGGCACTGCATCAGCAGCGAGATCTAGCACCTGAATACTGTGATCACTGAAGCCTAAGGCTAAGTGTTTTTTTTCAGGAGCAATGGCAAGCACTCGAATGGATTTGGAAGAAAGCTTTACTTGCCTTTTTACTGCCCTCATTTGCATATCAACCACAATAAGGACCCCGTCCCCTGTCGCTACAAATAGTTCATCACCAAAAACCTTTAAATCAAAAATAGCAGCTGAGCTCAATTTTAAATTCCAACTCTCCATCTTTTCTTCCAAATCTATCACGTGGATCCCCTCGTAGTTGTGACCTACAATTAAAAAATTTCGCTTTGGATCTACTTCTAAGGCATAAACCGAGTGCGGAAGTCGGGCTAGTAAGACCCCATCTTTTGGATGATCTAAATCCCATTCCACCACCAAACCATCTCCCGCACCGGTATAAAAATAGCGAGGATCCGCTCCTTCTTTTAAGGCATATATGCAGTCATTATGTCCAGTTAGGGTATGTGATTTGTTTACTTGGATTTTTGACATATCTTCGAACATCACTCTTAGCTGCGCCTTTAAGGCCTATGCAAACAAAAATAGGAAAAATTGACTCTTCCTCAGCCTTGGCAGTGAAGATAATCGAATCGCTGTCGGAAAAGGATTTAGAATTTTTAAGTTTTCGAGAAAAACTTTCCTTTGCCAATATTTCTCATCCCGAAAGAAAAAAGGAATGGGGCACAGCTAGACTTGCAATTCAGGAAGCATTGGAACTCCTTCAAATCCCTTACCCTGGATTTTTTAAGGACGATCATGGGAAATCACAACCCATGAATGGGCAAGGCTTTGTATCCTTGACGCATACCCGTGGCTATGCTGCAGCTATTTACCACCGTGAACTTCCAGTGGGAATTGATATAGAAGTAATCCGTGAAAAAATCCTTCGCATCGGCACTCGATTTTTGGCAGCCAGCGAGTTGGACTTTCTTCACAGCCTACCCGCACACTATACCATGGCCTGGTCTGCAAAAGAATCTATTTTTAAATGCCATGGAAAAAAAGGAGTATCCCTTCGTGACAACATCTTGTTGGAACCTTTTGCTCCAGACGCAACCTTGATCAAGGGAAAAATTCATGGAACAAATTTTAAAGATCACCACTATAAAGTTCAGGTAGAACAAAACGAAAATCATATCTTGACCTATACCATCTGGTAACCTTGATTTCTCACTACCACCCATGAAATTATTTATTTTCAGCTTCCTCTTTTTTCTCGGAATCAGTTCCGTTTCCTACAGCCAAAATTTTAGCCAACTTGCTGCGAACGATGCAGTTAGCGGCAGCCTTAAAACCTTGTCCGGCTTGACGAAAGAAAAAGGACTAGTCCTTATTTTTCATGATCCTTCCTGCCCATTTGCCAAACTATATGAAGCCTGAATTATCGGCTTAATAACCAAATTTCAAGCACAAGGAATAGGATTTGCAGGTGTCAATCCACAGGCACAACCTACAGCGTCTGAACATACTCGACTCCGGTCCTACATCGATGAAAGCGGACTTAACATGACTTTCTTGATTGATGGAGAACAAGAGTGGGCCCAACTTTTTCAAGTGAGTAAAATTCCAGAGGTCATTCTTTTGGTACCCGGGAAAACTAGCTTGGAGGTAGTTTACAAAGGTGCAATTGACAATAACCCACAATTGGAAAGCGCTGTAACGGAAAAATACTTAGAATTGGCGCTGATTCAAGTCTTACGCGGTGAAAAGCCTGCCGTCCCTCAGGTAAGAGCCGTAGGATGCAATATCCGCATCTACTGACGGCCTAAAATTTCCAACAGCTCCTGAACTTCATCTACTTTATCGGTTTCTCCCAATTTTTCGAATGCGGTGGAAAGATTCTTTAAGAACCGAAGGACAATCGCCAAGTTGCTGCAGGGATCAAAAAAAGCGGGCTGTGGGTCAATTTTTAATTGTTCCAAGAAGTTTTGAATGTCTTCTCTAGAAAAAATAACTCCTTTATTAAAGGCATTGATGTAGAAACTGGAATCTTCTTGGGTATAGATCAATACAAAAAGGTTCGGGAGATTGACCCCATAAATGGGCAAGCCCAATTTCTTAGCTACCAACAGATAAATACTGCACAAGCTGATGGGGTTTCCTTTTTTTGATTCCAGCACCATAGATAGCATGCTATTGCTCGGAGAATGGAAATTTTTGGTGTTTCCAGAAAACTGGAGCTGCTTGAACAAGACATGGTTCAAAATTTTTACTTGGTCCAAGGCCTGCAAATCCGAAGCAAAAAAAGTCCAGACCTCCACATAGAGTTGATGTATTAATGCTTGCAAGGTTTCTAATTCCAAATCTGGATACTGGTAGGTATTCAAGATCCATAGTCCTTCCAAAAGATCCTGATTTTCGGAATCTTTCCAATCTTGCAATCGCTGTTTCATCAAGCCAAACTGCAGGTCATGAACGAGGTCCTCCAATTCCTTCTGTAGTATCGGGTTAAAGCTCTGCTCCCATTTTTGTTCGAGGACCGGAATCACCGCTGCTCCCAGACCAACCAATTTTTGGCGCACATGCTGCTTCACTTCCCAATCTGAGTCGTCCAAGAGGGAGATCAATGCATCAAGTTGAGAAGGGGAAAGCATGGATTAGAAATCAAGTAGATTAGTTGACTCGAGCGGAGGATTTACCTCAGAATCTTTTGTTCAATTTATAAAAAAAACCTTCCTGAATCCAAGAAGGTTTTTTGCAAGATTCAAAAAAAAAATTAATTTAGTTCAATTTCATTTTTGTAGTCTTTGATGGATCGGTAAATCGCCGAAGCCATGTACTCTTGACCTTCCTTGGTCATCAAAAAGCGTTCTTCTTCTGTATTGGAAAGGAAGCCAAGCTCCACCAAGACACTGGGCATAGATGGGGTCCACAAGACGTAGAATGGACCCTGCTTCACTCCACGGCTTTTACGGCCTACCTTATCCCGAAACTGACTTTCAATACGGTCAGCCAGGGCAATGCTATTGCCCACATAGGCCTTTTGCATTAGGTTAAACATCATGTAGGATTCTGGAGAGGTGGGGTCAAAACCTTCGTATTCTTCTTTGTAGTTTTCCTCAAGCAGGATTACTGAGTTTTCTTTCTTAACAATGTCAAAATTGGCATCAAAGTGTTTGGTTCCCATCACGAAAGTTTCTGTACCAAAGGCGGTCTTGTTTTCCGCTGCATTGGAATGGATGGCAACGAAAAGATCTGCTTTATTTACATTGGCAATATTGGGCCGCTGCTTGAGGGTGGGAAAGCTATCGTCATTGCGGGTATAGATCACCTCCACATCAGGCATGTTTTCCTTGATGTACTTTCCTACCAGCAGAGTAACGGCCAAGTTGATGTCTTTTTCTCGCGCACGAGATCCTATATTTCCTGGGTCAATTCCTCCATGTCCTGCATCGAGCACGATTTTTTTCATGCGAAAAGCAGGCATCATTGTTTCATTAGGAATAAATCCTCCAAATAAAAAAGGAACGAGG
>Ga0209617_10000978_pt1 | contig 13067 bp, 24 predicted proteins | sample LakEriepJuly2011_2_FD_187459 | JGI IMG/M metagenome (GOLD analysis project Ga0209617, IMG submission 187459) | Freshwater microbial communities from dead zone in Lake Erie, Canada - CCB epilimnion July 2011 (SPAdes) (version 2) | ecosystem: Environmental > Aquatic > Freshwater > Lentic >... | reverse complement strand
ATAATTGATTACTTGATTCGGGTTGTTTTGCGTTTTCAATAAACCAATTATATGTGTAGTTTAGTGAGTCAGGTGTTAGGTAGTAAGCCTCACCTGATTCTAAACATAGGTCAATATATTCAGAGGCGAAAGTGATTGGTGGGGCATCGTATTTTGATTTAACTTTTACTTTAACTGATTCACTAATATCACATCCGTGAATATTTGTTGTGTATTGTGGAGAGTAAGTCCCCGGTCTTGTTCCAATAAATGTATTGAGATTCATAAATTCAGAAGACCAACTTCCACCAGGAGGAGACGCAATCATATCCAAACTACCGTTTAAACAAATTGTATATTCAGTTGTGTCAAATGTAATATCGGGAATAATAACTTCAACATCACAAGTTTTAATATCACCTTCACATCCTTGTTCCGTAATTTCCTGAACTTTTATAGTGTAAGTTCCAGGTATGTTACCCCAAATTATTTCACAACTAGATGTTTGGTCAGTAGTCACAAGTCCTCCACCAGTTATGTGCCAATCATATATTGAAGTTTCATTTCCATTAACAGAATACATTACCTCCGAGCCTGTGCAAGTTGTGTCAGGACACGGAATGAAGTTGTGAGTAATATCACTCATACTAAAATAATCACAGCTCCCATCATCACATCCCGCAGTTGGGGCGAAGTTACAAGCGAGTGGGTCAGTGCAACCTCCATAAGTGCAACTACCATCATCGCAGTCAGCATTTAAATCATAGTTACACGCAATAGGGTCAGTGCATCCGGGTAAGTTACAACTTCCATCATCACAATCCGCATTTAAGTCATAATTACAAGCAATAGGGTCAGTACATCCCGGAATGAAACAACCTATACTACCATTGAATATGTCTTCTTGGACTTCGGTACATCCTTGTATTCCCCAACTACCCATTGTTCCATCCGAATATGGTATCACTCCAATATGTAAATCAGCGCCGGGGTTACCATTTTGAGCGGTCAATTCAACACAACAAGTCCATACACATACCTCGCTCGGACAAGAATCTCCCCAATCATTACCCGCATTTCCATCCAACGGACCTGTTGGTCCTTCAAAATAAAATCCAGTACCTGCCGTTGCACCATTGTCAGACGTTGTGTTAGTTGCCCATATCCAAATACCACTGGCGTTTTCTGCGTCTTGTGGGTATAATGTAGGTGTGACTGTTTGCCAACCTCCACCTAAAGCAATAAAAAAACCTTCAAACCAATTTGAGCCTTGGGCATTTCCTAACCATCCATCCATTGTAACACACAACTCAACAATACTACCAGGTGGGTATGTATTATTCACAGAAGGAGGAACACTTAAAGTGTAACTAATTACCCCCGCACATTGGGAATGGGAACTTAATTGGAATATTAAAGACAATAAAAACGGTAATAATATTTTTTTCATATTAAAAATTGGGTAGTTTATAATTTATAAGTCCTCCTCTCGCATCATTTTTAAAAACAACATAATCCTTTATGATTCCTACCCACCAAATTGAATTCATAATATAGAAAGTCGTAAATGGATGGAAACCAAACTCTTCAATTCCAGCAATATATCCAAAACATAAAGAAATTATTAATAATAAACTAGCAATCCAGAATATGATTCTTCTTCTCTGCCATTTAAAATATTTTCTAAGGAAGTAAAAAGGATTACAGGTTAGTGTTTTCCATTTTTTATCTTCAAAATGTAAATCGTGAAATCCATTATAACTATCTGACCCAATCCTTGATGTTCTCCAAAGAAACTCGTGAAACCATAATGGTATCATTGTACAGAATATAAAAATTGGTAGAGTCCATTCGGGAATGTATGCAGTATACGTTGTAAAGTATCTTACAGGTACATAAAAAGTTAGGAAACATATTACACCGACCAACCAAAGGAAGTGTATGTTTTTAAATTTGTTTAATAATTTTATCATTGTTCTAAATCTTGAATTTGTTTTTCTGGTACACTTGTTTCTTGCTCATAACTTGGATGTTCTGAAAAATTAACACTATCTTCATTGATTGTATCCAATTTTTTATTGCTGGCTTTCATTTTTGGCCTTAATTCTTTCAAGCTTATCAAATATGAAAACTCAAAACTAAGACCCATTGCCATCGGGAATACTATGAAAGTTAATAATATTATCATAATAATACTTTTAGTGAAACCAAATGACATTGCTAAATACAAAAATCTATACATTATAAATTGAGTTGAATGCCATTCATCAGTTAAAAATACTAATGCGGTTGTACTGAATGGGAATTTCTCAGCAAAACTTGGTTTATAAATTCCAAAGTACCACCAATGATTTTTATTGCTTGTCGGAACCAAATAACCTTTTTCATCTAAAAGATATTTGTTCCTCCAATCGGAACTCTTTTTACCTGAATCTGCTATTGCATCTAACTTACCCTTGAAGTAACCTGCAATTATTAAAGAAATGAAAATAAAAATAAATGTAATCATAATTTTAACCTAAATATTTTGACAAAGATATGGCAGCTTCCTTAGCGTCCTCCCAAGTTTTAATAACTTTTTTTCCTCTTTTATTAAATGGAATTACTGATGCAATTCCATCTGAAACAATCCACTTTTTGTCGAACTCATCAGCTTTACTTAAACTATCTTGATATTTTTTATAATACCCATCCCATTCTTCTTGGGTGTAATCACTTCTTGTTGGTAGGTAGTAATTGTCGAAAACTCTATCTCCAATCTGAAACAATGCTCCTCCACGATGAGAATATCCGTAGTAACCAATAGCCTCCCCATCCAAATTTAAATCTGATGAATGATATATTCTATCATACTTTTTAAAGTAGTTATTTTCCTTTAACTTAATTGCAACTCCGTGTGGGTAGTCCTCACAAATCACTAGGTTATTATTGTAATACCACCAACCTGTTTCAATGTTACCAATATACTTACCATCATTTGTTAAGAATGAATTATAAAGAGTATGTTCACCATCGTGAAAAGTGTGTGACCCAACTTTGCCACCTGTAAATTTGGTGATTAGTTTTGTGCAATCGGTGCTCACAACCCATCCATTATCATTCTTATATGGAATCATTCGACTCACTAATTTAGTGAATCCAAGATTCAGGTGAACTTTATTTAACACTCCACTACCACCACCTGTGTAATGTGGGTGTTTTTCAAATTTAAATCTTAATCTCCCGTAATAGGGCGTTCTGTTTACAATCATCTTATAAAGGTTTTAGTAAGTATAAGAAAGTCCGACCTGATAGACAAATTTTTGGGGAACTATTTCTTTAATTGTATAATTAATTGTTTGTCCATTAATGATTGTTATTGTATTCAAATCAATGTAATTTACAGGACCAGACTTTAGATTCTGTATTTTAAAATCTATAAAAAGTTTTTCATTGGAGGAGACTCTGAGTCCTGCAGACCACCCATAAACATATGTTATATCAAAATATTGGAAATTACTTCCAGTTGCGGCTGAGTATCCTCCTTCTGCGGTCACAATATCACTTGAGACTCTGTATGATTCAAATCCACTAACGAAATCTACGTAGGGTTGGAATGGTCCGTTAAATAGTTTAAACCTAATATTACTTAAAGCTCTATTATTACTATTCCTGAACCTCATTGTTGCATTGTTGTATATGTATTGTCCTGTAACTGATTGGAAATAACTTAATACAAATTCTTTTTCTTCAGAGTCAAAGTTTGCCCAAGCATAATCAAATCCAATCTCAATGGGACTTCCAAATATCGGAATCTCACTACCAGCGTTTATACCCCAAAACCCACCTTCAATAAAATCTTTTAAAGAATCAGTTGGTTGGATATATTGGAATCCAACATTTGTATATGACCTTCTAGGAACTTGTGAATACAAATAAAGTGGGAATAAAAACAATATAAAAAATAAAAGTTGTTTCATTATTATAATTAGTTCAAAGGTTCCTCAGGGGCTTGTTGGTCCCAACTTTCTAAAATAAACTTAATCTCAATATTATCAGGTTCACAACCTTCATAAGTTCTGGTTACAACAACTTCAAACCCTCCACTTGACGTGGAGAATTTCCTTTGCTTAGGATTTTCTTTCATATGTTTTAATGCAGATGATGATAATTGTATTATCCAATCTTTCATTTGAGTTGTGTTTGGAGTTGCTCCTACGTGAGCCCATTTCCAATCAAGAAATACCATAACCAATCTAACTTTCAAAAAGTCAAAATTTTCAATGCAATGTTCCAATAGGACTTTTGCGTCTAACTCTTTTTTTATACTTATGATTTCCATACCACAAATATACAAAAAAACCCGATTGCTCGGGTCTTTTTTTTAAAAATTAATTACTTTCCACAACAAGTAATATACTGAGTGGTATCAAAATAGTGAGATAAAACTTTGTAGGACTTAACATCTGTTGCAATTACATTAGATGTCTTAGCGTCCATCAAACACCACTTACCATTTTGGCATTGATTGAAGTTTGGTTGGTTAGAGATGCGAGTGAGTGTATCATTCTTACCATCATTGAAAGTGTATTGAACGTCATACACAAAACTTTGGGGATAACAAACATTAGTTGTATCAATCACAATACTTTTAACAGAATTATTATCTGTTTGTTTTTCATTTTGATTCTTGTTTTTACAGGCTACAAGAACTAAAGCCGAGGCTAAAATTAAAACTACTTTTTTCATTTATTTTGATTTATTTTTACGATTTACATAACCATCAGGATAATACTTCTTTACATTCTTATAATGTTTTATTGAATCATTAATCATTAGAATCATTGGGACAACAACAATTATTGGTATAAATAAAGAAACCCATCCGTGAGTATACCATAGACTATAGTGGTCTTCTGAGGGAACAAACTCGTTCCAAAGATATCCAAAGAATATTAACAAACACATACCCATATGGTATTTGTAAGTTTTCCAAATAACCGCCCAAAGTAAACGCCAATCAGTTCTCATATTATATTGTTTTATAATAAATATTAATATTCAATTAATTCTTCAAGTGAGGCGTCCCAAGCGGCGACAAAGTTTCCATCCAAATCTGTATTAAAAAAATACACAGGTCCTTCTTCAACCGCTTCAGATATAAAGTCAAATACAAACTCCTTCTCCCTCCAACCACTTACCTTCTCATCGGTAGTCTTAAATACTCCCCACCGATTGCAGACATCATTAACATCCACCCACACCCAAACATACTTTTCACCTCCTGATTCTTTAAGAGTAACCAAAGGACCTTGGTAGAACACAAGGTCACTAATGTGAGTTGTGTTTGGGAGTGGGTCTTCAAGTATTATATTTCCTTTTACTTTGTGCATTACTTTCTAATTTGAGTTTCATCAAGTTCAACCGTAGTTGGTCTTCCAAAGATTAGAATTTCAACTTTGAGTTTTCCTTTTTCTTTATCAATAAATTCAATATTACCTTTGAAAGAAGCAAATGGACCTTCAGTTACTGTAACCTCATCTCCAACAGTAAAAATGTCACTGAAGCTCTTCTCTTTGTTCTCCTCGTGAAGTCCAATCATTCTATTAACTTCAACTGGTGTAACAACTTGAACATTACCTGCTCTGTCAGTTAGTAGTCCTGTTGCTCCGTCAATTTTCTTTACAGCTTGTTTTAACTCACCGATTGCCGATGTTTCAACAAAGACATAGCCAGGAAACATTACCTTTTCTCTTTGGACCTTCTTACCCTCTTTGGTTGCAAATACTTTTTCCATTGGAACAATTACCCTACCAATAACTCCATTGAGTTCCCCTTTGTCAGCTTCTTTTAAAATTCTTTCTGAGACTTTACGTTCTCTGTTTGCTTGTGCTCTTACAATATACCATTCCATAATTTTAATTTTTTAGTCCCACCAACTATCAATATGTTTGGCGATAAATTTATACGCTTTTATTTTATCTTTCTCGTATTCTTTACGAGCAGTTTTCATTGCCTCTCTTAAATCCTGTGAGTATTGTTCCTTATCCTCAGGAGTTTTTGCTTTTTCATGCTCAATATCCAAATACATAGAACCTGTTCCATCATTAGTTGGTGTCCAGTTGAATTCACTCTCCCCCCACTTATCCGTAAGAATTTCGTGAGCTGGTTGTTCATAGAATTCCCAACTATCACGGGTCATATGTAACCTATCAATCGCTTCTTGGATTTCCTCCGCAACTTCTTCAGCGTTTGCAATATGTGTCCTATCGGACAAGAAGAAGTCGCGGGTGTGCTCAAGTTTCTTAATCAAGATTTCAACAATGAAGTGGTCATCATAGTCTTCATCTTTCCAAATTGTAGGAAGCCATCGGAATACATTCTTCACCTTTCTGAAGAATCTCCTAAATGGATATGTTATGTTATCAAAGTTTACCCCAGCCATTTTTATATTGTGTTTTATCAATTCCTTCTGAAACTATTTTAAAAAATTCAACTACTTTCTTCCAAAACTTTTTCATCGTATTAGATTATGAGGGTTAATGTCGTGCTCTTCCAAGAGTTCTCGTAGTTTCTTATAGACAGCGTCAACTCCTTTGTGATAGGAATCATCCTCATCATATCCACTTGTTAGTCCACGATATGAATTGGTTGTAATTTCCCAAAGAACAAGAGCCATATCAGTTGCCTTAACACAACGATTGTGAGCCATTTTATCATCAAAGTCATCTAAATCAAATTCTAATTTTGCTTTCATACTGTATGTTCTATTGTTACTCTTACACAAGTTTGTGTTTGAGCCTCGTTCATTAAAAAATTATTTATATATCCCATTATGTTTGCCGACCCAATTGGATTAGCTGAATGGACTACCACCAAAGGAAATTTAGGTTTGGTCTTACTCTTATTTGCTCGGCTCATTTCAAGTCTGTCAGGATTTGTTTCATAGAAATAATCCACAAGCCACTTAACACAATCATAACCAGTCTTTTCCTTAATGTTCTCGTAGTCTAATTTATAGTTTGGAGATACATTTGTAAAGTATTCATCCATTGCACTATCTCCCAAGTCGTGGTCCAATGATACTGTATCAATTTCACCAAGTCCAATCTCGGTTACTTTATTTACAAATTCATCATAGTTCCTAACAACAATCCAATCCTCAGCGATGGGAATACGAACATCATCTAGATATATTTTCTGTTTCATTTTACAAAGATACGGCAAGTTTTTCAACTTGTCTAATTAAATTAATAACTTCTAACTCAACTTTCTTTCGGGGCCACCTTTTAAGATTGTCCCCACTATGACGGGTATCAAACCCGATAAGCCAACTTCCCAAATCTTCATCTTCAAGGTCTTTACCCCACAGAATATGGTTAATCATATCTTCATCAACCTTTTCAGAGAATGTAATTCCTCCGTGAACATTTAATGATTCAATTTCTTCTGAATTATAATCAAGACCCCAAAGTGGGTGGTCTTTTGGAATTACAACATATCCATTAGCAAATCCACCATTGTGTAAAATGGTTTGGTCGTTTTCTATGATAAATCCTTTTATTTTCATTTTACAAAGATAATTAAAAATTTTACTTCTTAACGGTAATGTTATTAACATCAATACTTGCAATACCCATAACTTTTCTCAACAAAGCTATATCATTGTCTTTATCCCAAGCTACTTTTTTCTTGATTTTAAGATTTCTAATTTCACCGGCTTTCTTATCTGATACCCAATACGATGATTTTTTTTCAATCGGTACATACTTAACATTTACCTCTAAAAATATATTTTTGCCGTATTTGGTAATTGAGTGAATTCCTGTTACAACAATTTGTCCTTTACCAAACTCTCCATCAATGTCAATCTTTTTAGTCTTGGCTTTTGATAGGAACAATTTTCCGACTTTATCTAATAATTCTTGTGATGTGTTCATATTGGGGTTTCTGTTATTGTTCCACAAATATACGGCGAAAACCCAATCCACCAAAATTTAAATTACTTCTTAACGGTAATTTTTTGAACATTTACAAACCTAACACCGAATACTTTTGCCAAAGAGTTAATTTCGTGGTTATCAGAATACTGAATCATACTCTTAATTTTATCATTTCTTCTTCTGCCAAGATACTGAGGGCTCAAATAACGCCAATTGGTTTCTTTTCTTGTCTGAATATATTTAACATTCACCATAATCTCTAAAGTTGAGTATCCGAAATTTTTACATTCAACTTTTGTGATTACTACTTCTCCTTCTCCGAAGTTACCGGAGATTGGCATCTTAGCACCTTTAACTTTGTTGAAAATTACTTTTGCGATTCTATCTAAACTTTCTTGTGGTAGTCTCATAGGGTATTTGTGTTATTGTTCCACAAATATACGGCAAGATTCTCAATCCTACAAACCTATTGTCTTGATTTGAACATTAAAATTGTTTTTAACAAATTCTTTCATCGGTTCGTGCCATAATTTCCCAAACATATTTGTTAAATGGTTTTCGTAATTTTTTTCTAGATTTAGAATTGGGCTTTCTGATATTTTTTTCTGTCCTTGTTGACTACCTGTGTACCAATATTCTTCAAAATAAATATAAAAAATGTTATCATAATCATAATTCATTAAAATCCAAACACCTTCATCACCAATATCTTCACCTTTTCGCATGTACACCTGGTCCAAATCAATCATCTCTTCAATATAACCTGTAATCATATGGAAGATTTTTAAGTTTTGTCTATCTGTTATAACGTATTTCATATTAGAAGTCTATTCCAGGTCCCGATTCTCTCATGTCAATCACATTTCTTTCATTGACTGAGTTCATTCCGATATGTTTTTTTAATTGATGATACATATGGTATAAAACATCATCAAAAAATAAAGCACTTGAATTTACATATAAATCTACATCAATAACCCAACCTTCTTTTCTTTCAACATCAACGACTTTAATATGGTCTATTGAATCAACTTGATGGCTTTCATTATAAGACAATTCTTCTGCTTCTGAAAGATTTTTTAGGTCTTCCATTTCAGAGTCAATATATCTCTGTATTGTTTGAATTAATTTTTCTTTTTGTCCTGGACTTATTTTGTATTCCATATTAATAAACAGCTGGATTTTTTCTGGTTGGGTATATGCTCACCTCATCAATATCAACATTATACTTTTCACTGAACCAATCGGCAACCATATCCATAACCTTTGATTCCCTTGTTTTAATTAGTTTTCTTAAAGTATCAACAATATCAGGATGGACATGTAAACTACCAATACCATAATGGGGAGTATCATCATCATATTCGCCAGGTCCGTAGTAGAAATAAGTAATTAAATCATCGCCCATCTCAATTCTATAAGCGTTAGGGTTAAGTGGATTAACCTTATTATTAGGTTCTACATCTTTGAGCATATTATTCAAATACTGGTAAACAACCTGATGCATTTGACTACTGGTAATTATGTATCTCATATCCTATAAATACTTGATTAATCTTGTCTCAATTTATCATAGAGTCTTGTTGCTCTTCTAAACATTTCCTCAGCTCTATTATCAAAGAACTTCTCCCAATATTCAAAGAAGGTTTTTGGGTCTTGTCTAACTTTCGCACTTATTCCCCTGAAATTGTCAACATCAACTCCATTACTTCTAAGTTTACTTGCAACAATCTGAAGATAATCATTCCAATTTTCTATATTCTGTTCAAATTCTTGACTTTTTGGCCCTCGTAAAATTAGGTCTTCAAAACTTTCAATTTTTGTAATAGACTCAATCATTTTCTGAGTTGAGAAGTTTCTAAGGAAATTAATCTCGTTGAAGTATTCAGTCTTTGCCAGTTCTCTCATAAAGTCCTCATATGACTTTATACCTTTGTCTTTGAGTTCATAATATAACTGAGGGGTTCTTGCTTGTTGTTCAAACCTTAAAGCATAATATATCCCTCTCATAAAACTATTCCACTCAGGGTTCCACTGACTTTGGAGAACCTGTTGGAAGGAGTTCATAACTGCTTCCTTTCCAAATCCCACTTTAGATGTTCCCTTATATTTTTTATAAAGCTGGTACGAATGGAATATTTCGTGAGCAATAACTGATTTGAGTTTGGCCCTAATCTTCTCTATATCATTAAGTTCAGACTCTTTCATATTAATTGAAAAGTCATATGAACTTATTGCATAAACTTCTCCCCACTTCTTAACTTGTTTTAATTCAAATTTTGATGGGGCAAATACGTGAGACGCCTCAATTTGAGGAGAAGTAACCCCTTGGTCTTCAAACATTCCATCAGGAAATGTAATAAGTGAAAAACTTATTCTATTAATGAAAGTAGGAAATTTTTTCCACTCTTCTATGTTAAATTGTGGAGAATTTTTAAGATATTCCCAAGATTCTTTAGGACTTATTTTGAAATCATATTTGAAAGCCTCTTCATCTTCGTATTTTTCAACGTTGATTTGAACTTCTTCAGAATCAACATTGTCAATATCGTTTTTTATGGTATCAATTATAAGGTCCGTATAGATATTAACAATCATATTAATATCATCGGGAACACCTAACGCTTCATTTAAGATTACTTTAATTCTCTGTCTTAGGTTCATTCTTTTTTTCACTAATAGGAAACATATCTCGAATCAATTTGTTCCTAGTCTCGTCAGTTTTGTCGACGTAGTTTTTGGGAATGTTGATTTCTTCAGGTTTCATAGTAATAAATATATAAGAATTTAAACTTATTTAACTTGTCTGACGTTATATATCCAAGAGTAGTCACTATATTCTACACCAACAAATATATCTGAGAAGGCATCCATATATAAATAAACTCGACATCGTGTGTCTTTATTATCCAATGCATACCAATAACTACCTTTAGTATTTTCGAGAGGAATTGCTGCAGAATTAATATAATAAAACTGAGGGGCTTTAGAATTAATTGTAATTTCATTAACTCTAATTTTAATAAAAACTGGTTCGATTTCTTGGAATGGTCCAAATTTAAATTCACCTGTATTTTCATCCTTGTAACCGTATGACATTCTATATGACTTGTAAAAGGTAGTTTCTTGTGCAAATGATAATAAGAAACTAAAAATAAAAGTAAGGGTTATAAGTATTTTTTTCATATTACAAAGATAGTGATTAATTGTTTGTTATTCTAAATTTTTTAGATGATATCTAATGATATAATTTTGATATTCTATTTCGAGGTAATTCAATCCGTCATCTTCTGTATAAATGTAAATTACACATTTCTTTCCATCTGCAGTATATGAATGATAGTAATATCCTTTAACTTCACTTAATTCATACTTTGAACTTTTGAAAAAGAATTGTTGAAATTTTTCCGTGTGTATTTTTAAATTCCTTGAGCCAAGTGTAACTAAAGCGGGGTCCATCTTAACCTTATCACTCCAATCAACTTCTTGGGTTAATGTATCCACAAAACCAAATTCATAATAAGTGGCCCTTGCAAAATCTTGTCCGAATGAGAATAAGGTGGATATTATGAAAATTAATGTAATTAAAAATCTATTATACATCTTATTTAACTTTTACAAACTTTTTAAATTTATTGTCTTTTCCCTTAATAATCATCATCTGTAAATCACTATTGGGAAATATTGATTGCCAGTCAACTACAATTTCGGTACAAGGACCAAGATAGTCTCCGTGATTTAGGTGAGCCTGAACCGCATTTTGACTTACATAAATTGTATGATAGTTCCCATTTCCTGTCCCGTGACAAATGGCAACTCTGTGATAATCATCCTCATCGTCATCATCTTCATCATCATCGTCACCTGGAGGTATAACTGAGTTAATACCAATTATTTGCTCAAACTCGGAAACATTACCACAATCATCAGTTGCGGTGTAAATCCTGATAACATTATTACCTGAAAATTCAGTATCAACATATGTTAAAAATACTTCAGAACAATTATCAGATGTATTAACAAATACACTATCGAGTTCACCAATATTATTAACTTCAAGATAGATGGGTCCCATAATCGAAGGTGGTGTTAAGTCAGTTGATGTAATTGTCTGAGACCTTGTTGAGGTATTCCCACAAAAATCAATCGCTTGCCAAACTCTTATATAGTTAGTAGTACAACTATCTATTTGGGATATAATGTCATAACTTGTTAAAGCAAAATCACTACAATTATCCGTTACTTGGGGGTCATCAAAAACTATTGTATCACCACAATCTACTGTAAGATTTTCAAATGGAATAAAAAGTGGTGAAGTCTCGTCAACAACGTGAATCATTTGACTCTCCACTGATTGATTTCCAAAGTTATCAAAAGCTCTGTATACTCTAAAAATATCATAATTGTTTTCACATATACCAGGAGAAACTTCTTCATACCATGCAATTTCAACACTGTCATCACATTCATCCAAAGCAACAGGAAAGATAACACTCAAATCAACATCACAAGAAACAGTAATCTCAGGTTCAAAATTAACAAAGTAAGGGTTAATCGAATCATTCTCACATTGAGAGAATGAGATTAAGGAAACAAAAATAGCAAATAAAGTTAGGAATAAATTTTTCATTTTAAAAGTTTTTAAGTTATACTATAAATAGTAAACAAGAAAAACTAAAAAGTAAAACTGGTCGTCAATTTTTTGTCTTTCGTCTCTTAATTGTAGGTTCTGGTTTTTTATCAATAATCTCAACTGATATTGGACCATTCTTGAATTTATCCAAGTCATAAGTCCAAATTGAGATTGTGTCTTCGGTTTCGTATTTTCTTGTTATTTTGTTCATACTACAAATATACAAAAAAATCCTGACATTACCATGATTTTAACAAATTTTAGTACTGGGAGCGGGACTCGAACCCGCACAGACACAATGTCCAAGGGATTTTAAGTCCCTCGTGGCTACCGTTACACCATCCCAGCATTTCAAATAACTTCTACAAATATAAGGTAAAACCTTAAATAAACAACTTACAAACCAAAATAATTAGATTTAAAGTTATGACAGTGATACCGAAGACTACCGCAAAACGATACATAAATTCTTCGAAAGGTGTGTTGTTATTGTATTTCATTTTATTAATTTTTTGTAGTCAAGGAAGGATTCG
>Ga0209617_10000977_pt1 | contig 13068 bp, 11 predicted proteins | sample LakEriepJuly2011_2_FD_187459 | JGI IMG/M metagenome (GOLD analysis project Ga0209617, IMG submission 187459) | Freshwater microbial communities from dead zone in Lake Erie, Canada - CCB epilimnion July 2011 (SPAdes) (version 2) | ecosystem: Environmental > Aquatic > Freshwater > Lentic >... | reverse complement strand
CAACGAGAAGAAGGGCTTGACCTCGTCGATCACGTCCCCGTGCGCCGTCTGGCGCACTCGGTACACCCGCTCCAAGGCATGCACCTCGTGACCATGGGCGCGACGACCATCGACCACCACCGCATGGCTGTCCTGCTGGTGGGTGATGCGGATCGGGTCGGCCGCCTGGCGGAACAGGTTGACGACGGGCGCAGCACCCAGCACGACGTTGTGCACGGCCACGGCCTCCAGCAAGCGGCTGGCATCGGCATCGGCGCGCAGCCCTGCGACCAGCACATGCACCGTCAAGCGCGATGCTGCGCCGCCTTCTCCCCCGACGCCCTCTCCCGCGGCGTCTTGCCCGCGCAGGCCTGAGAACAGCGCCGGCAGGTCCACGAACTGGAACTTGTCCGGGAAGGCAAAGTACTCCGAGAGCAGCCGGTATGCTGGATGGGACCGATCGTCCCAATCGATGAGGGCCTCGTCCTCGGCAAAGCCCACCTCCTTGGGCAAGGCCACCGCGCCTTCAGCCGCGTGGCGCCACGGCCGGCCTGCGTCGGTTTGCCACAGCACACCCACCGCCTGGCGGCAAAGGGCTTCGCGCAAGGCGCTGACCTGGGATGCCTCGCCGTCAAGGTAAATGCGCAGAGGGGCCGACAAAGCCGCATGCCACGACAAGGCTGGCGACAGCTTGTCAAGGGTGATGGACAGCACCGAGGTGGCCAACTGCGGCAAGGGCGTGCCAGCCGGCGCACCCAAGGCATGTCGGAAGCTGACGCTGGCAACGCGCAAGGGCAACAGCGTGGTCGCCTGGCTGGTGCGGAATCGGCAAGGCACCCCCTTGACCGGGCGCGAGGTCAGCTCGGTGCCACGCGGCAGGATGGCCGGCTGGCTCATTTGCAAGGCCTGGGCGCTGAGGTCGAAACGCGCCACAGCGCAAGACGGGAATGGCCGAAGGTAGTGCGGATACAGCACCTCCAGCAAGGCTTCGGTGAACAGTGGAAAGTCGTCGTCCAGGCGTTTGTGGATGCGCGCAGACAGCAGTGCAAAGGACTCCATCAGACGCTCGACATGAGGGTCATCGCCGACATCCCCCGAGAGCTGCAAGCGACCCGCGATCTTGGGATATCGTTGCGCGAAGTCGGCCGCGCGGGTGCGCAGGAAGGCCAGCTCGCGTTCGTAATGGGGCAGGAGGTCGTCCATGGAGCGGCGGGGGACGGTGACGGTGATGACTGTGGGTCCGCGTGAAGCGAGGCTCACGCGGCGTGCATGAACCGAGACTGGGTGACGTGGTATCGGGAGGCCGCGGGCAAGAGCACCGCATCAAAGCTCACTCCCTCTTTCAAAGGAGTCACGACCAACATCGCGCGGATGGTGAACTGCAGCGCCGTGCCGGTTCTGGCGTCCACTCGGAAATCGACATTCACGTGGCGCAAGCGAGGCTCGTGGCGCTCAATGGCCTGCACCAGGCTGCGCGCGATGTGGCGCTGGTCCTCGGAGCTGGCCAGCACGCGTGAGGCGAAATCACGCACACCGAAACTCAGCACCGAGCGGCGCGCATGAGGGCCCAAGGCCTCGCTGTCGGCATGCAACGCAGTGCGCGTGTTCAGCAGGCGCTCCAGGTCGGTGGCCACGGCGTCACGCAATTGGTCGAGCGTGTAGGTGGGCATCACGCCATCTGGCACATCCTGATGCGCTCCCAACAGGCGATCGAACAAGCTGCGACGGATCCGCAAGGAGGATGACATCCAGGGCTCCCGGGGGAAAGAAAAAGCATCCGACGCACCATCCGCCGGATGCAAAAACCTGATCACCTGGGGCCACACCGACCCCAGGTTTGACGCCTGACTCAGGTCAGACTCAGTTCGGCGCGTCGAACGCGGCCTTGTTGGTGGCCAGACTCCAGGAAGCGACCTGACCCGGCTTGGACTTGCCGTCCATGGTCTGCTGGGTGTAGGTCCACTGGACAGCGGAGTAGCGCAGACCAAAGCTTTCGGTCGGCAGACCTTCCGACTCGACCTGAGGCACCACCTGCGAAATCAGCACCTTCTTCAGCTGGATCTTGAGGTACAGCACGCGGTCGTTGGTGCCGTTGGCGCGCATGAAGTGGATCTCCACGTCGTCGTACAGCGTACCGGCCGAGCAGGCCTCCCACAGTTGGGGGCTGACCAAGTCCAGATCCTTGGTGAAGATCATTTCGCCATGCTCGCAACGCTCGGCGGTGTGACCACCGGCGGTGGATGCCGTGGCCGACTTGGGCTGGCGGATGATGTGGTTCCAGCTGATGGCTTCGAACCAGGGCGCAGCGTGCTGGGTGCCAGCACCGGCGTCACGCGATTCGCCCTTGATTTCCTTGCCGTTCAGCGGCTTGCCGAACTTGATGTAAATGTCTTTCATGACTCACTCCTGTGTTGTTGTGCCGCCGCGGATGCATCCATCCGCGGTCGAGCTGGTGGGAAAGGTCACTTCGAGCCTTGCGGCAACTCGGCAACCAGACGCAGCGACACCGACAGTTCGTCCAGCTGGTAATGCGGGCGCACAAAAGCCACCGCGCGGTACGAGCCGGGGCGCCCCGGGACTTCGCTGACTTCGACGCTGGCTTCACGCAGCGGCTTCTGGGCACGGATCTCCTGAGAGGCGTCCTGCGCATCCACCACGTACTGCATGAGCCAGTTGTGCAGATAGCGCTCGACATCCAGCGTGTTGGCGAAGCTGCCCACCTTGTCGCGCATCATGGCTTTCATGTAATGCGCAATGCGGCAGACCGCGAACATGTACTGGAGTTGAGCCGACAAGGCGGCGTTGGCGTTGGCCGCATCGCTGTCGTACTTCTTGGCCTTCTGAGCCGACTGCGCACCAAAGAAGGCGGCGTAATCGGTGTTCTTGCAATGGACCAGGGGGATGAAGCCCAGGTCGCTGAGTTCCTTCTCACGGCGGTCGGTGATGGCCACCTCGGTCGGGCATTTCAGGGCAATTTCGCCGTCGTCGGTCTTGAAAGTGTGGGTGGGCAGGTCTTCGACCAGGCCACCACCCTCCACGCCCCGGATGGCCGCGCACCAGCCATACTGCTCGAAGGCGGCCGTCAGGCGCGCGCCCATGGCATAGGCGGTATTGACCCACAGGTAGCGGCTGTGGTCACTGCCATCGACATCTTCGACAAAGTTGAAACCCTCGGTGCTGGTGCCCTCCTTGGGGTCATAAGGCAAGCGTCCCAGGAAGCGCGGCACGGTCAGGCCCACATAGCGGGCGTCTTCCGACTCGCGGAATGACTTCCACTTGGCGTAATCCACCGTGTCAAACACCTTGGCCAGGTCGCGGGGCTTGCCCAACTCCGTGAAGGCTTCGAGGCCAAAGAGCTCGGCCGAGGCTGAGGAGATGAAGGGCGCATGGGCGGCGGCCGCCACATGGGCCATCTGCTCCACGAAGAACATGTCTTCTGCGCCTCGGCCGATTTCATAGTCACCGATCAGGGCACCGAAGGGCGCGCCACCGAAGGTGCCGAACTCTTCTTCGTACACCTTCTTGAACAGCGTGGATTGATCGAAGTCGATGGCGGTCTTGAAGTCCTTGACCATGTCCTTCTTGGTGGCATTGAGCAGCTTGATCTTCAGGCGCTCGCCGGTGGACGTCTGCTTGCAGAGGTACTGCAGGCCGGTCCAGGTGGACTCCAGCTTCTGGAACTCGGGCGCGTGCATGACGGCGCTGAGCTGGGCCGAGATCAGGCGGTCGATGTCAGCGATGCGCGCATCGATGCTTGCAGACAGGTTGTCCGACACCGTCACTGTGCCCGCCATCACTTCGCGGACGAGCTCACCGATGATGTCCTTGGCGCGGGCGTGTTCGACGTCGGTCTTGGCGACCTTGCTGCGCGCGACGATGTCATCGAGCAGGCTTTGGGTCTCTGTGACTGAAGGCTGACCGTTGGATTGCAGTTGGGCGCTCATGGCTCACTCCTGGTTGGTGACGTCAGAAATCACTTGGGTCTCTGCTTCCAGCAAGCGACGCTGCTCGGTGTTGCCCAGCACTTCGCCCAAAGCGTCTTCGAGCCTCTCGTTGCCCGCGAGCTTGTTGCGCAGGTCGGAGAGCTTGGTGCGCGCCTCCAGCAACTTGCGCAGCGGCTCAACCTGCTGCACCACAGCCTCAGGACGGAAGTCGTCCATGGCCTCGAAGGTCAGATTCACGGCGAACTCACCGCCCTCGGGTGAGAGCAGGTTGGCCACGCGGTAGCTGGCGCGCGGCGCCATGCCACCCATGACTTCGTCGAAGTTGTCCGTGTCGATCTGGACGAACTTGCGATCCTTGAGCTTGGCCAGTGGCTTGTCAGGATCAGGTTGGCCGGTGAAATCGGCCATCACACCCATCACGAAGGGAATCTCCTTTTGCTCGATGGCATCCCCGACCTCTACGTCATACGTGAGCTGAACGCGGGGAGGACGAACGCGCCCCAGGCGCTGTTGAACGCTGTCTTTTTTGGCCATGGCCGGACTCCTTGGTTGAACGGGTTTACTGCAACGCCCCGAAGGGGTTGGTGCGTGCGGAGGGAACAGGGGAAGGTGCCGACAAGGGCCGTGGCGGGGCAGGGGCAGCACTGCTCGCCTGGGACCCGGGCGCTGCGGGGCGAGGACGACTGACAGCGCCACGGGCTCGGCCACTGGCCATGCCACCGCCAGCTGCAGGCGCAGACGCCTGAGAGGGTGCAGAAGCCGCTGAAGCCGACAGCAAAATCGGTTCACCCAAGGCCTCATGGATGATGCGGGCGACGCTCTCGGCCTCGCTGCGGGTCGAGCCATTGACCTCGTTGACTTTGCGCAACTGCTCCAACGCCTGGGCGCTGACGCGCAGGCCACTGACGGCGAGGATGCTCTGCGCGGTCAGGTCGCGAACATCTCTTTGCAGCACTTCCTGAGCCTCTGTGATGGCCTGTCCGTACTGCCGGGCCTCGAAGTGGATCTGCGCCTTCTTCAACCACGGCTGCTTGGCAGCAGGATCCACCTGAATGGCGCTATCGAGCTGTGCCAGGGCTTGGTCGGTTTGCCCTTGCTTGAGGGCCTTGTCCGCCGCGGCCATGCGTTCATCGACCTTCTCTTGCAACGCCAGCTTGTCTGTGACGCCAGCTTTGCCCGTCATCGAGCCACAGCCCGCTAACGCGGAGATCGCCGCTGCGCTCGCGAGCACAACCAGCAACCTGTGGCCGGCACGCGGACACACCTCCAAAATGGCCGCGTCAAGAAACGCGCGGCTCTTGCCATTCGAATGCAATCGAACACTCCCTGATGATTCAAACTGCGGCACCCACTTCATGTCGAGTCGGTTGCCTTTGCGGCGGATTAGAGCCGAATTCGGCGGTCGTGCATTCCCCCATTGGAGGGTGATTTACAGACTCTTGCATTCCGTTGCATGTGCGGTCCCCTCTTGTGGGGGGACGATGCCAAAGAACCCGTCACAGCTGCCTACACTACGCGCGGCGATGGGTGCAGCTTGCCCCGCAAACACACATGAACACAGGGATACAAGGACGCTTTGCAGCGGCCCCAGCAGCATTGTTTCTGGCTGGGTGCCTGCTGCTGCTCCTGACATCTTGCGCATCGGCGCCATCAGCCGCCGATGCGGTGAACTCGGCCAGCACAACGGCAGCAGACATGCCGAGCGGCATGATGGGCTTGCTGGGTTCGGTGGTTGACAAGGCACTGGAGGTCACCGGCGTGAAAGTCCCCGCAAAACCACCCGAAGCCCTGCCTGACAGCGCCCTGCCCGATCGTCGCATCCGCTGGCAACTGCACGCCAGCAGCTCACTGAACGCGGCCGACAACGGTCAACCTCTTGGACTCGTCACGCGCATCTTCAAACTGCGCAACCCCGACAGCTTTCTGCAGGCACAGATGGACGTGTTCGGCGATCCGGTTCGGGAAAAGCAAGCCTTGGGCGATGACCTGGTGGCCGTCAGGGAGGTGCAACTCGTGCCCGGTCAGCATCACGAGGCCACTGACAAGGTGGGGCGCGACGTGCCCTACATCGGCATCGTGGCCCTCTACAGACGTCCGGCCACAGGCCGATGGCGCTATGCCTTCAAAGCTGCCGACGCCGAGTTCGGCGGACTGTCGATCGGTGCGCATGCCTGCGCCCTGAGCGTGCAAACGGGCCATCCCGTGGGCCATGCGACAGGCACGGCACGTTCGGTGGCGGTGAGCTGCCCCTGACATCGCGCGCACAACCATCACGCAAGGAGTACCGTCCATGATCCCATCTGCCAAAGTTCTTTGGGGCGAAGGCTTGTTCTTGAGGCCGCAGCATTTCCAGCAGCAAGACGCTTACCACGAGTGGCGACTGTCCCAAAGCATGCGCTCCTTGCACCCCTATGCCTGGGGCGTGCGGCAGCTCAAGGTGGACGTCGATGCCCTGCAGGCTGGCCGGCTGCGCCTGCAGGAGTTGCAAGTGGCGTTCCCCGACGGCGAACTGCTCAACGCCCCGACCGAAGACGAGTTGCCGCCCCCCATCGACTTGACCAGCCCAGGGCAAGGCGCAGACCCGCATGCCGAGGGCAGCACCCTGGCTTTTCACCTGGCGATGGCCCCTGTGCGCCACCACGGCTGCAACCTGGCCGCGTCCCTGGAGGAGGCCGACACGGCCGTGCGCTACCACCGCGTTGCGCAAAACATTGGCGATGGCTACACGGCGGCGGTTTCGGCCGAGGTCGTCACGCTGCGCAAGTCGGTGCGGCTGTTGCCCGAATCCGCGCCGCGCACGCACCTCATGAGCCTGCCGCTGCTGCGGCTCAGGCGGACGTCAGCGGGCGGCTTCGAACTGGACGGGCGCTTCATGCCGCCGTGCGTGCACATCCAGTCTTCGCCGATGCTGTCCCTGCACCTGCGGCGCCTGCTGGAGGTGCTGCAAGCCAAGGTCGATGCGCTGTATGGCATGCACCGCGAGCCGTCGCGCAATGTCATCGAGTTCCGCTCGGGCGATGTCGCCTCGTTCTGGCTGCTGCACACGGCCAGCACGGCGCTGGCGGGCCTGACGCACCTGGCGCGCCACCCGGCCCTGCACCCTGAGCGCCTGTTCGAGAAGCTGCTGGAGCTGGCCGGGGCGCTGATGACTTTCTCGAAAACGTTCACGCTGGCCGACCTGCCGAGCTACGACCACCAGCAGCCAGGCCCAGGCTTCCTGCGTATCGACCAAATCCTGCGGGAGCTGCTGGAAACAGTGATCTCGACGCGTTGCTTCGCGATCGCGCTGCAAGAGCGCATCCCGTCTTTCCACCATGGTCGGCTGGAATCGGAGCAGATCACCCAGGGCACCCAGTTGTTCCTCGGCGTGAGCGCAGCGATGCCTCCAGCGGAGCTGGTCGAGGTCGTGCCGCAGCGCTTCAAAGTCGGTGCGCCGGACGATGTGGACAAGCTCGTGCTGTCCGCCATGCCCGGCGTGCGGCTGGTGCACGCGCCGCAAGTGCCCGCCGCTGTGCCCGTCCGCCCTGGCAGCTATTACTTCAGCCTTGAGCCCCGCGGCAGCTTGTACGACCGCATGCTGCAGGCACAGGCCCTGACGCTCTACGCACCCACCGGCATCCAGGACCTGCGACTGGAGTTGGTCGCGGTGAACGCCTGAAAGACACGCCACCATGAACCCCTCCTTGATGAGCGGCCCGCCGCCACACAACTCCTCGACCACGGCTACGGTTGCCGCTCAGGTCGCGTCGACAACCATGCCTGCGCGCCTGCTGGACCTGATGTACGACGGCTTTTACCTGCTGTTCCTGGTCAAGGGCAAACATGCCCCGCAGGATGCCGACATCTTCCGCGATCGGCTCAAGCAGTTCCTGACTCAGTTCGAGCGCGGCGCAGGCAAGTTGGGCGCTCCTGCAGAAGACATCTATGTCTGCAAATACGCCTTCTGCGCGACGGTGGACGAAGCCATCCTGACCTCTGGCTTCAAAGTGCGCGACAGCTGGCAGCGCTTGCCGTTGCAGGTGCAACTGTTCGGCGAGCAACTCGCAGGCGAACAGTTTTTCCAGAAGCTGGAGGAATTGCGGCAACAAGGGCTCCCCCGGCTGCAGGCGCTGGAGGTCTTTCAGATGTGCCTTTTGCTGGGCTTTCAGGGCAAGTACCTCATCGAAGGCTCGGAGAAGCTGGCCTTCCTGACCGCCCGACTGGGTGACGAGATCGCCCGGATGAAAGGTCAAAGCGTGGGCTTCGCACCGCACTGGGCCGCGCCTGACCGCATCCGTCACCAGTTGCGTCACCAAGTGCCCCTGTGGGTGGTGGGCGCGGTGCTCGGCTTGATGGCATTGCTGGCTTTCACCGGGTTGCGCTGGCAACTCGGCGAACACACGCAAGCGGCCTTGGGTGCCCACCACCATGTGGTGCAACTGGCACCGCAGGTGGCGAACATCACGGTGACACTGCCTTGATGTTGCATGAATTCTGCAATCGTTGGGGTTTTTGCGCGACAATCGGCAGATGCGCGCCACACTCCACACCTCATCCGACACCGTTCAGGCCCACGTCGCACGCGGCGACCTGCTCCCCACATCTGGTTCCGCCGCATGGCACCGCCTGAGCGCTGCGCTCTTGCTGCTAGGCAGCCTGGGCGCGGCCTGGGCACAGAGCACGCCTGCGGGTGAGTGGCAAACCATCGACGACCACTCTGGCAAGGCCGTGTCCCACGTGGTGGTGAAAGAGGTCGGCAAGACCTTGCAGGGCAGCATCACCCGCATCATCGACCCCAACAAGGTCAACCTCAAATGCGAGGCTTGCGAGGGCCCGCTGCGCGATGCACCCTTCATCGGGCTGACCATCATCCAGGGCGTGGGCACCACCCCCACCGAACCCCTGACCTGGGAAGGCGGCCACATCCTCGACCCCAAGAGCGGCCGCAGCTACCGCGTCCGCCTGCGCCTCAAAGACGAGGGCCAGACGATGGAGGTACGCGGCTACTTTGGCTCGCCCTACTTCGGCCGCACCCAGACCTGGCGCCGGGTGCAGGCTTCCTGAGCTTGCGCGGGCGGTTTGCCGAGCGCAGGCTCGGTCGCTGATCAGTCGCTGGCTTGCACCGGGCCGACACCCCCTCGCCCATCTCCTGCCAATGCACGCAACTGCGCCAATCGGTCCGAGATCTTGATCTCCAGGCCGCGGGGCACCGGTTGGTAGAAGGCCTGCGGCGCCATGCCGTCAGGGAAATAGCGCTCGCCCGCGGCCACCGCATCGGGCTCGTCGTGGGCGTAGCGGTAGCCCTCTCCGTGGCCCAACGTCTTCATCAGCTGGGTCGGGGCGTTGCGCAGGTGCATGGGCACGGGGCGCGTGGTGTCTTGCTTGACCCAGGCGCGCACGGCCTTGTACGCCGTGTAGGCCGCGTTGCTCTTGGGCGCGATGGCCAGGTAGAGCACGCACTCAGCCAAGGTCAGCTCGCCCTCGGGTGAGCCCAGTCGCTCGTAGGTTTCGGCGGCGTCGAGGGCCATGCGCAGGGCGCGCGGATCGGCCAGGCCGATGTCTTCGCTGGCCATGCGGATGAGGCGGCGCACGATGTAGCGCGGGTCCACGCCGCCATCGAGCATGCGCACCAGCCAGTACAGCGCGGCGTCGGGATCTGAGCCCCGCACCGACTTGTGCAGCGCCGAGATGGTGTCGTAGAACTGGTCGCCGCCCTTGTCATAGCGGCGCAGTTGCTCGCCCAAGGCACGCTGCAGCAGGGCCTCGTCGATCAGGGTGTGGCCCTTGAGCATGCCGCTCAGGGTCTCGTAGGTGTTGAGCACGCGGCGCGCATCGCCATCGGCGTAGGCGATCAGGCGGGCGCGGGCGTCGGGCGTGAGTTCAGGCCCCGACAAGGCCTCCTGGCCGCGCTGCAACAGCGCCGCCATGGCGTCCTCGTCCACCGCGCGCAGCACATGCACCGTGGCCCTCGACAGCAAAGCGGCGTTGACCTCGAACGAGGGGTTCTCGGTCGTCGCACCGATGAAGGTGAACAGGCCTGACTCGACGTGCGGCAGGAAGGCATCCTGCTGGGCTTTGTTGAATCGGTGCACCTCGTCCACGAACACGATGGTGCGGCGACCAGTGCGGCGCACGGCTTGCGCCTGCTCGACCGCCTCGCGGATGTCCTTGACCCCCCCCAGCACCGCGGAGATCGCCAGGAACTGCGCGTCAAAGGCATGGGCCATCAGGCGCGCCAGGGTGGTCTTGCCCACCCCGGGTGGGCCCCACAGGATCATCGAATGCGGCTGGCCAGACTCGAAGGCCACGCGCACCGGCTGCCCCGGCCCGAGCAGGTGATCCTGGCCGACCACCTCAGCCAGGGTGCGCGGGCGCAGCCGCTCGGCCAGCGGGGCGTGGCTGGCTCTCGCCTCCTGATGGGCAGCGTCATCGGTGCTCAGGCTGGTGCGGGCCCGTAGGTCGGGTGGCTCTGGCAAGTCGAGGGACAGGTTGTCTTGCATGGGGAGATTGTCGCCGCGTGGCGCGCCGGCATCGAAAGCTCGAAAAATGACAGTTTGATGAAGGTAAACACCGATTTGAACCTTTCGCGACAAGCGCATCCTTGAGGCTCACACCGGCGCTCGTTCACGGTCGGCTTCCCCCCAATTTGCGCAGGAAAGCTGAGGTTCCCCATGTTGACATTGACCATCCTTGCCCTGGTCTCCATCCCCATGCTGATCGACCTGGGGCTGCGCGGTCGCCACCAGACGATCGAGCTCTCCATGATGCGCGCGGCCACGACACTGGACAAACCCTGATATTTGCGCCACAATGAGCGTCTTCGTTCTTCAGAGGACGAGGTTTTTCGTTCATCCCCTCTGACCTTTTTCAAGCCAGGTCGTGGCAGCAACCTCGGAGACACCTCCGGCGCGTTGCCCACAGACCTGAAGCGACGGCGCAGTCCGGGCACAGCCCGCAATGCTCAGATCGTGTCTTGAGTTCCGGTTGGCGGCGATGCCGTCGCTTTCACCGACTCAACGTGGTCATCCACCGCAAGGGCTCTTCAGCCCGCGGTCGTCACGAGGTCTGGACACGAATCCCAGCGACTCCACCCTGGCCGCGGCCAGCCGGCAACTTTGCCGCAACCGCGCCATGGCGTTTCTGACCCCATTTTTCATCGGGGGTCGGCAGCGCATTGCTTTGCTTGAAAGACGTCACATGACTGATTCCTCCCGCGATCAAGAGATCAACCCCACCGCCGCGCTCGAAGCCGGCACCGAGACCACCGCCAACGTGGACGCCCACAGCGCTTCGCTGATCGACGCCCTCGCCCGCCGCATCCAGGCCGAAGGCAGCGATGCCGAATTCGGCGCCGCCGATGAAGCCGACGACAGTGCCCCCGCCGAACCCGAAGGCCCTGGCTTTGCTGCCCTGGGTCTGAGCGAGCCGCTGCTGCGCTCCTTGAGCGACTCCGGCTACACCCAGCCCACCACGGTGCAGGTGCAGGCCATCCCCGCCGCCATCAAGGGCGCTGACCTGATGGTCGCCTCCAGCACCGGCTCGGGCAAGACCGCCGCTTTCATGCTGCCCGCACTGGAGCGCCTCATCGCCGCTGCACGTGGCGAGGGCAAGCGCCGCATCCAAGGCCCGCGCATCCTGGTGCTGGCCCCCACGCGTGAGCTCGCCATGCAGGTCGCCAAGGCCGCTTCGACCTACGGCAACCACATGCAAGGCCTGCGCGTGGCCACCATCGTCGGTGGCGTGCCTTACGGCTACCAGCTCAAGGCCCTGAAAGGCCCTCTGGACGTGCTGATCGCCACCCCCGGCCGCCTGCTCGACCACATTGGCACCGGTGCCGCCGTGCTGAGCAGCGTCGAAACGCTGGTGCTGGACGAAGCCGACCGCATGCTGGACATGGGCTTCATCGAAGACATCGAGCAGATCGCCGAAGCCATTCCTGCCGATCGCCAGACCCTGATGTTCTCGGCCACCTTCGCCGGTCACGTCGGTCAACTGGCCCAGCGCCTGACGCGCGATGCCATCCGCATCGAAGTGGCCTCGCACACCGACAGCCACGACAACATCGAGCAGCGCCTGCACCTGGCCGATTCGCTGGCCCACAAGAACGACCTGCTGGACCACCTGCTGACCACCAAGGAAGTCGATCAAGCCGTGGTGTTCACCAGCACCCAGCGTGACGCCGACATCCTGGCCGACCGCCTGGCCGACATGGGCCACGCCGTCGCTGCCCTGCACGGTGGCATGCCCCAAGGCCGTCGCAACCGCGTGCTGCAAGCCCTGCGCTCGCGCCAGCTTCGCGTGCTGGTGGCCACCGACGTCGCCGCCCGCGGCATCGACGTGCCCACGATCACCCACGTGATCAACTACGGCATGCCGATGAAGGCCGAGGACTACGTGCACCGCATCGGCCGCACGGGCCGTGCGGGTCGCTCTGGCCTGGCCGTGACGCTGGCCGAGCGCCGCGACATCCCCATGGTGCGCCGCATCGAGCGTTTCACCACGCAGCGCATCCCCGAGTCGGCGATCGCCGGCCTGGAGCCCAAGACCAAGATGATGGCCGACAAGGGTGGCCCGCGCCGCGACAAGCCCATGCCCGGCTATGGTCGCCGTGACGACCGCGCTCCCCGCTTCGGTGGTGACCGTGGTGGCTTTGGTGGCCAGCGCGATGGCGGCTGGGGCGAGCCCCGTGGCTTCGCACCCCGCGAAGACCGTGGCGACAACCGTGGATTCACGCCGCGCGAAGAGCGTCCGTCCTTCAAGCCCAACCACGACCCGCGCTTCGAAGGCCAAGGCCGTCCGTCGGAAGACCGTGGCTTTGCCCCGCGCGAAGAGCGCAACTTCGGTGGCCCGCGCTCCGACGACCGCGGCCCGGCCAAGTCCTTCGGCAGCAAGCCTTTTGGTGCCAAGCCTTTCGGCGACCGCCCCCAGGGTGACCGCCCGTTCGGCGACAAGCCTTTCGGCGGCAAGGGCGGCAAGCCCTTCGGTGAGCGCAGCTTCGGTGAGCGCAGCTTTGGCGATCGCCCCCAAGGCGACCGCCCCTTCGGTGACAAGTCGTTCGGCGGCAAGCCAGCTGGCAAGTCCTTCGGTGGCAAGCCTGCTTTCGGCGGCGAGCGCTCGTTCGGCGACAAGCCTGCCTTTGGCGCCAAGCCCGGCTTCAAGTCGGGTG
>Ga0209617_10000976_pt1 | contig 13076 bp, 8 predicted proteins | sample LakEriepJuly2011_2_FD_187459 | JGI IMG/M metagenome (GOLD analysis project Ga0209617, IMG submission 187459) | Freshwater microbial communities from dead zone in Lake Erie, Canada - CCB epilimnion July 2011 (SPAdes) (version 2) | ecosystem: Environmental > Aquatic > Freshwater > Lentic >... | reverse complement strand
GCCGGTGGGGGTATCGGCGCTCCAGCCGAGATTGCGGAAGGTGACGCTGCGATCGGCGGCGCGGACGGTGAGCATGAGCTCGATCCAGCCGTAGGATTGCTCGCGCTCGACGAGGGTGTCGCCGAGGAAGACGACGCGGTCGCCGTCGCGAAGTTCAAAGCGCGGGGCCGGCGTGGCGGCGTGGGCGGCGGTGAGGGCTAAGAAAACGAGCAGGGCGGAGCGGAGGAATGAGCGCATGGGGAAGGAGTGAGGAACCAGATGGATCGTTAGCGAGGATTTCGCGGCGGGCGGGAGCGAGGAAAAAGGCGCGGGCGGGCGGGAACGCGAGCGGGCGGCGGAAGGAAGACTTGGGACGGGTGTATCGCTTGACCAGAAACTCGACGTTCAGCCCACGTTTGACTGGCGGTTCAGCAAAGAATGAGTCCGGCCACGCGTTGAAAATGCGCGTCGGAACTGCACAGCGCCACACCATGCTGGAGGGCCAATGCGGCGATCCAGAGGTCGTTGGTCGGTATGGCCGCGCCCGACTGACGGAGCTGCAGAAAGATCCGGGCTTAGTGCTCGGCGGTTGCTTCGTCCGGCAACAGGACCGTCACGCGAGGGCTCGCCAGGAATTGCCGCAACGTCGCGAGATTTGCTTCCTCGCGGCTGCCGGCGGCGAATCCGGCGCGCAGCTCCCCAAGCACAATGAGAGGAATGAAGATACGGGCGGCACGGCGGACGATTTCGACTCGGACTGGCACGCCGCGCAGGAAGTCGCTGTAGGCGTTGGGATCGAGCGCGACGTTCATCTACTTCCAAACTTCTGCGTCGACTTGGTCAAACGCCCGGATCGCGGCGTCGAACGCCGGATCTTCGCGCCACGAACCAATCGGGGCATCGAGATCGTGATGCGTGCTGTTCCCGTCGGGAGTCCGGCGGTTCCGATAGGCGGCGAGCCAAGCGGCGAGTCTCGCCACTTCCGCGTCGGGAAGGCGCTCGATCGCGTGCTCAATTTCGGTGACGGTGCTCACGAGCGGAAAGGTGCGGACATTGCCTGCCGGTTCAAGTCCCGGTTTGGCGCAAGAGGTCGATGGCGGGGGTTCCGGGTGATCTTAAAAAGAAGCGGCGAGGGTGCTGCCGATTCGACGGCCGTTGCGGGAACTGCCGCGGGAGTATCGCCGCTCCAGCCGAGGTTGCGGAAAGTGCCGGTGCGATCGGCGGCGCGGGCGGTGAGCATGGGCTCGATCCAGCCGTAGGATTGCTCGCGCTCGACGAGGGTGTCGCCGAGGAAGACGACGCGGTCACCGTCGCGAAGTTCAAAGCGCGGGGCCGGTGTGGCGGCGAGGACGGCGGTGAGGGCTAAGAAAACGAGCAGGGCGGAGCTGCAATGGGCGCCGTCAACTACGCCGAAGTTGGATTGCGTCCTAGCGCAAACGATCCCTGCAGGCGCCAGCCCTTGACGTTTTTATCCCGCCTCTCGCCCCTTTGACGCGCTCAACTTCGGCGTTCGGGTTTAAGTATCAGCCAAAGCCCGAGTGAATCAAGGTTGGGGCAAAACGTGGGCGAGGTACGGTACGTCGGCGGCGCGCAATTCCTGCCACCATAGGCTGCGCAGGCGCTCGAGATCCCGATGCCGTCGCTGGTCGCCGGAGAGGTTGGTCAGCTCTTCCGGATCAGCCTGGAGGTCGTAGAGTTCTTCCGGTTCCTCGCCCTTGAGGTAACGAATGTACTTTAGGTCGCCGTGGCGCACGGCGGCGAAATAAGGGACGCCGGCGTGGACCGCGGGCTTCGCGCCGGCCAGCGTCGCGATGACGTTCGCCCCATAATCCTGCCCGGTGTTGGTGAAGAGCGTGGGATGATTCCAATGCGCGCGTTCGGGATCGCGGAGCACCGCGCTGAAATCGCGCCCATGCATCTTCCAAGGGAGGGCGATGCCGGCCTGGGCAAAAAACGTCACCACCACGTCGGGACCGTTGACGGTGTGGCGAACCACCTTGCCTGCGGGCACGCTGCCGGGCCGACTGACGATGAACGGCGAGGCGTAGGTCGTCTCGTACGGTGCAACCTTTTGTTTCATACCGTGTTCGCCGTTCGCGTAACCCTGATCGGACGTGTAGATGACCAAAGTGTCCTCCAGCTGGCCTGACTCGCGCAGGGCGCGGATCAATTCGCCGACGCCCTCGTCGACCGCCTGCAAACATTCGTTCACCTGCCGGACCCAGTTGGCGTGCGAATATCTCTCTCCCTTGTCCATGATCTCGCCCGAGGAGCCGCGCTTCCATCCTTGGGTAGCATCGAGGTAGGCGGGTTTCCCTGGCCGGGGGCCTAGGATATCCGCGGGTACCTCTGCCGCGGCTTTCTGGAATGTGCCCCGGTGCCGCGACGCCGGGATCGTCGGACTGTGAGTGGCTCCGTAGCACAGCCACAAGTACCACGGCTTTTGGGCCTCGCGGCCCTCGCCCTTGATGTAGTCGACGGCCCAGCGGGTGTAGTTGTCGGTGGAATAGCCTTCGACCTTCCTCCGCTGGCCGTTGAAATCAATTAGCTGCGGGCCGTAATAGTTGCCGGCGTCTTCCGGGTTGGCCGGCCGGTTCCAGACCCGCTGGTAATCCCAGTCCCGTCCCCAGCCGGCGTCGGTCCCGGTGTGCCATTTTCCGATCTGGGCGGTGTGGTAGCCGTGCTGACGGAAGACGGACGGCCAGAATCGGCAGACGTTCGGGTCGTAGGTGCCCTGGGGGTTAGGTCCAGTCAGGCGCATCGTCTCGATTGCATGCGGGTGCAGCCCGGTCAGCAGTGTGGCGCGGGACGGCATGCACCATGCACCCATATAGGCGGCGTGAAAACGGATACCGGAGGCGGCGAGCCGGTCGATGTTCGGCGTGCGGGCCATCGCGTAGGCGCCCTCGTAGCTACTGATGAGCTTCTTCGATTGATCATCCGCGTAGATGAAAAGGATATTCGGTGGTCGCGGACGGTTGGATGAAGTCTCACCCGCGTAGGCTGAAGGGGCGAGTTGGAGCAACCCGGCGAGGACGAGGAATGTGAGGCGAGGTATCATGAGGGTTTATTGTCTGCTTTCCTGCGGATTGCAGGATCAGCCCCTAGGCGCGGCAGGCACGGGCCAGTGTTCGCTTTCGGTGCGGGAAGTTCGGAAGAGCTCGGTGGCGTGGGTTACAAAGTCGGGGCGGCTGGCGGCGATGTTCTTCTTCTCGGCGGGATCCGAGCGAAGGTCGTAAACCTCAATGGGGATATCGGGCGCGGCGCGAATGGCCTTCAGGTTGCCGACGCGCGCGGCTTGGGCGAATCCGCCCTCCACTTTTTCCCAATAGAGGTGCCCGGGGCGCTCGTGGAGCTTGCCGAGCAGAGCAGGCGTGATGTCGAGGCCGTCTAGGTTCGGCGGCGGCTGGACGCCGGCGAGAGCAGCGGCGGTCGGCAGAAAGTCCCAGCCGCCCCAGGCGAACTCGCTGCGGCGCCCGGCCGGGACTTTTCCCGGCCAGCGCACGATCATCGGAGAGCGCAGCCCGCCTTCCCAAAGGGAGCCCTTGTGCCCGCGCCGGCCTTGTGTGCTGTCGAAGAACTCCGGGATACCGACGCGGTTGGGCGGACCGTTGTCGGAGCAGAAGAACACGATGGTGTTCTCCTCAAGACCGAGGGCTTGGAGGCGGTCGAGCACGCGGCCGACACCGCGGTCGAGTCGCGTGACCATCGCGGCGTACGTGGCGAACGGGAACGGAGTCGCGTTCTTGCCGACGGTGAGAAAGTTGGGCGGCTCGGGAAATTTGCCGAGATATTCGGCGATCGCGTCGTCGGGCGCCTCGAGCTGCGCGTGCGGCGCGACGTAGGCGAGGTAAAGGAAGAAGGGGCGCGTGCGCTGTTCGGCGATGAAAGCAAGCGCTTCGTCGGTAAGAAAGTCGCTGGAGTACTGACCGCGCTGTCCGCCGGCATTAGCGGGAAGCGGCAGCTCGGTTTCGTTCTTCCAGATGGTCTTGGGGTGGTGGAACTCGGCATGGTTGTTGTTGAGGTAGCCGAGGAAGCGGTCGAAGCCTTGGCGGTTAGGGATACCCTCGTTGCCGGGTTCGCCGAGGCCCCACTTGCCGGAGAGGGCAGTGGCGTAGCCGGCGGACTTCAGAACTTCGGCAACAGTAATCGCGGCGGCAGGAAGCGGAACGCGCTGGACCCCGGCCCGGCCATGATTGCCGCGAACCGGGGTGTGTCCGGTGTGCTGGCCGGTCATCAGCACACTGCGCGTGGGAGTGCAGACCGAAGCGCCGGAGTAGAACTGGTCAAAGCACGTCCCTGCGGCAGCGAGACGGTCGAGGTTGGGGGTTGCGATCTTCTTTTGCCCGAAGGCCCCGATGTCGCCCGGGCCGAGGTCATCGGCCATGATGTAGATGATATTGGGCTGTGCCGCCGGCGCGGCGGAGGCGGTAAAACCGAGAGAGAGCAGAAACGAGAGAAGGAAAGATTGGAAGATGGGGAGCAGGCGGAGGTGCATGAGGGAGGGGCGGAATGACCAGCGATCACACCGCGACGCGGGTCGCGCCGGCGAGCGGCGAAGGAGTGCCGTGAACGGAGCGGCGGGCGCTGGTGCAGGTCTTGTTCACGGCGGCGTGGTTCGGAGTGGAGTCGGCTAAGACCGGCGCGCATCAAGGATGCACCGGACGCGTGCGAGGTGCGGCGAGGTTAACCTCGTCGAAAATCGCTCCTTGGTCGTTCACGGCCACGATGCGCGCCTGCCCCGAGGGCTGCAGCACCACGTGAAACAGATGCCGGGTCGGCTCCGCCTTCGCGAGATACCAGGCTTCCGAAAGCGACGGCACGGTGCGTGTGCGGACGCCCCATGCGCCGTCACCGAGATAGAGCAATCCGTTGTCGTCGTCCCGCCGATGCCCGCGCAGACGATGCGTGCGCTTGAAATTGTGGTGATCGTTCTCAAACACCGCCGTCACTCCGTATCGCTCCAAATGCGGTACCCAGTGCTCGCGGATGGCGATGGCGCGCGGGTGGTCGATTGGCAGCTTGCCCGGCTCTGGAGCCTTGGCCGAACCATAGGCGGGGAAATGATAGCACGCGAAAAGAAAGGTCTGTTTCGCCCGTGCCGCCAGGGTCTCCCCCAACCATGCCGCCTGCGCTCCTTCGATCGCCTCGGTGTGTTCCGAATCTAGGTTCACCAGCGACAGATAGGACCCGAAATCCAATACCTGCCGCGCCTTCCCGCTGCGGAAATCGAAGAGCGTGTAAAATTGCGAGGCATGCACGGCCTGTGCGCCCGCACCGGATCGCCCGCGCGCCACCTCGTGGTTTCCAATCACCGGCACCATCGGGATTAAGCGTCCATCTCGCCCCCGCGCATGGATCATCCATGACTGGAAAAAGTCGATCTGCCGCGTCACGTCCTCGTTGTTGCCGTAGGCGAGGTCCCCGCCGAGCAGCGCAAAATCTGGGTCCAGCCGACCGGCCTGCTTGTTCATCGCGTCCACCATCTCCCGCGTATGCATCATGTCACCGCCGGTGACGAAACTTACCGCCCGCCGCAGTTCCCGCGGCATGGTGCGAAACGTATAGATTCCCTCTTTCCCGAGCGGAGCCTTCGCTCCGATGGCAATTTCGTAGACCGTGTCGGGCTCCAATCCCTGCAATTCTACCCGTCGAACCCAAAGCGCCGAGGGCGGCACGAGCTTGCTCATGCCCTCACGCGACGCCCACGCCGCATCGTCGCGGCGATACCAGACCGTTTGCGGAGCGTCAGGATAAAGGCTCAACCAATTCACCGTAATCGCGGTCGCCGGATCGTCGCGCCACGTCAAATAAATGCCTGTCACCTCGGCCTGCGCTCGACTCGTGGCCGGAGCGAGAGCGCACAGCACAACCATAAATTGAAAGCAGTGATGGATAATTTTCATGAGCGTTAGTTGGAGAGTAAGAAAATCGAATTCCTGGTTTGACCGGCTTTATTCATGTCCGCTGGGCCAAAGGATAACGCCTGGCCCTGCATCGCACGCGGCGTCACTGCCGAATCCATGCTTCGTTGCAGACCGTGTGCTTGATCGCCTTCCGATTGTCGTCTTGGAAAAAACTGTAGCTGACATGAATCGAACCGTCGGCGCCGACAATGATCGCCGGATAATGCGACCGCGTGGCCGCGTCGTCGGCGATCCGCTTGTGATAGCGCCAAATTTTTCCTTCATCCTCGGAGAGCGACAGCGTTAGCCGGTGGCGGCCGGCCTCAGTGTCATTGTTCACCATCACCCAATGCCCATTGGGCAGCGTAACTATGTCGCACGCGGTGCCAGGGTTCGGCAGCTCGCTGTCCCTGACCGGGGACCAGGTCTGGCCTTGGTCCAAGGAACGGCTGACGTGCAGGCGCTTGGGCGGCGGTCCGTTGTCGCGCATGTAGGCCACCAGTTCGCCGCGGGCGGTAGCGGCGATGGCGGGTTGGATGGCTGCGCCGCCCACGAGCGGGGTGCTGGTTTTCCAATTCTCACCAGCGTCGTCGGTGTACGCCATGAGCGAGAAGCTGAAACCGTCGGAGTAGAGCGGAACGATCATCCGCCCGGTGCGGGTGATGATTGGCTTGTTCCGGGTCTGCCAGCCCATCCGGCGGAAATACGGATATCCCATCCGGCTTTCGTCCGCCTTGCCATCGAGCGCGTAAACCCGGCCGGCGCGCATCATGTCTTCGCCCTTGGCGAGCGAGAGCAGGCGCTCCGATTGCGAAGTCCAACGCTCCCGCGCCGCCGCGTGCACCGGATCCGAGGCGAGGTACGCGCCGTAGTGCGTCAGTTGGTCACGTACCGACGCCACGAACGGGTCGCCGGATTGGATGCCACGCTCCGTTTTGCCGCCCGGCTTGAGCAGCAGGGTGTCCTGCCAGCGCCACGCGGGAGCGCCAGCCTGGTCGAGAAAGTCGTCGCTGATCCGGTACTTCACCAGCGAGGTTTCCCATTGGTTGGCAATGATCGTGATCCACATCAGCCACAGCCGGCCGCGGGGATCGAGAAAGAGCACGGGGTTGCAGTCGGGGAATTCCTTAACATCGGCGAGGAGAAAAGGCGCACTCCAGGCCGCCTCGCCCTTTTTCTTCCGTGCACCCAGAATGCGCACGTCGTCGGCCCAGCGCTCGCCGCTGCCTTGAAACCAGCCGACCAGCAAGTCACCGTTCGGCAATTCCACGAGTGTGGAACCATGGGCGTGCTCGGCCTGGATCGGGAAGACCAACTCGGTCCGGAGGAACGCCCGGGCGTCGGCCGGGGACGACGGAGCGGCCGACATGATTGCGGATAACACGCTCATGAATACGCCAGCCGCGATGGCGCGGACCGGGTGGCGGAGGGCGGTGAGGAGTGGCATGGGTGAAAGAGGCGGCGGCTAGGTCAGCAATTCCGCGCTCGGGATGCCGCACTCAACCGCCACGGCGTAGAGCGGGTGGGTCCGGCGAGTAAAACTACTGTGGGCAGCATCGACCAATCGAGGATAGCAGTTTGATAAGGAAAAGCGTCCATGAACAAGCAAGGATCGTGCGGCTACCTTACCTTGCTGTCGCCAGCGTGCCATCGGATTTGAGCGTCGCGGTGTGCGTGACCGAGCCGTCCACGGCGTGGTGGCGGACTTCCAGCGTGGCCGTGGCCCCCGCGGGTTTTGTCGCGATGGTGAGGAACCCGCCCTTGAGGCGGAAGAATTTTTGGACCGCCTCGTCGCCGGGTTGCGGCGTGTAGCCGCCGGCGTGGACATCGGACATCGGCCCGCAGCCGAACTCACGCGTGCCACTCAGGGGATCGATGGAGAAATATTGCCAATGGCGATCTCCGCAGGTGACAATCAGGTTTTTTTGCGCCCCGAGGAACCGCCGGAGTTCGTCGCCCTCGTGCTTGAAGCCGGTGTTGGCGTGATTATCGTTCTTGCTGGCGCGATCTGGGCCGACGATAGGCGTCGGGGTAACGAGGACCTTGAACGTGGCATCCGACGCCGCTATCGTGCGGAAAAGCCATGCTTTTTGCTCTGCACCTAAGATCGTTTTCGCCGGGCTGTCGGGGACATCGTTGGCCGTCCGAAAGCGGCGGCCCTCGATCACCCAGACTTCCAGATCGCGGCCGTGGCGGAAGGAGCGGTAAGGGAGCGGCGAGGTCGGCGTCTGCTCCGCGAAGATGGCGAGGCCTTCCTCAAATGTAAGAGAGCCGTAGGTCTGGCCGGGCCACGCGTCATTTTTCAGGATGTCGTGATCGTCGTTGGTAAAATAGACGGGCGTGCGGTTGTGGAACGTGCGTTGAAACGGGAGCGCGAAGAGCCGGTTCCATTTTACGCGGGCGAGCGGGGTCGAGGTGGCCCACGGATCGGGTTTGTCGTAGTATTCGACGTCTCCGGTGTGGACGGCGAAGTCGAGCGCCATGCGGCCCATCGTATCGTAGATGCGATGGCCGTTAGCCGGGTCGTCGCGGCGCGGATATTCGCCGCAGGTGACGACGGCAAACGTGACCGGCGCCGCCACCGTCGCGGCAGGGGCCGTGCGAAACGCGCCTTCGATCGTCTGGCCGCTCGCGCCCTGCGCATCGCGGGACTCGACCCGCACGTTGTAGGCGGTGCCCGCCTGGAGCGATTCGATCTTAAACTGGCGGGTGTGATCGCGTGCCGGATCGGCGAACATCCACGCCGTGGTGACGGGTGCGCCACCGGCGGCGGGAGCCAGCGTTACCCGCACAGTGCCGGCAAACCCGGGGAGCGTGCCGTGCATCTCGGCGAGCGAGCGCCCGTCGGCGATCTGCGAGCGCCAGTCGGCCTTGTTCACGATCTCGCGGAGTGCCAGATCTAAGGCCTTCTGCGTGGTGGATTTTCCAGCTCGGCTCCCGGCTTCGCTCTGGCCGGGTTGGCGGGCAAGCTCGGTCGCAGCAGGGGCGGCGTCACGCTTGCCATCGAGCGACGGCGTGAGCCAGGCCGTGCCCGACCAGTTGGCCTCGGCCGCGGCCGTCAGGCGCGTCCAGATCACAACGGAATCGGATGTGACTTCGCCGATCTTGATACCGTTGCCTTGGAAGACGGCGGCGGAGGTGGCCGTGGCGAGTAGCAGGGTGATAAGGGTGAGGCGCGTTGTCATGAAGGAGGGAGTTCCGGCAGATTCAGGGAGCAGTGGATTGGTGGAAAGACGGCGCATCTCATCTGGTGTATCCTAAAATCGGCGGAAGAACCGGCTTGGTCGGAACGTCCCCTTCAGGCCAAACGTCTAGAGCGAGCCCGCCTGCTCACGGCTGCGGAACTGGGCGTGGGAGGGTGTGATTAGGTCTTCGACTTCACGCTGGTCGGGCGTGTCGCGGACGAGGCGGACGGTAAACGACACGCCGAGGCTGTCGAGGAAGACGCGGGAGGACGACCAATTATCGGTACCCGGCTCGATGCTATTGCCCGCCGGGCCAGTCCGAGGCAAGAGCTTGAAGTCGAGCCCGGCCTTCGTACCCGTCACCAGCGGCACGCGAGCACGCTCTGGATATTCGTCGCCGCCCGGGTTGGTGACCCGGCCTTCGAGGATGCCGGCCGCCGCAGTCTCAGCGGAACGGCCGTCATGAATCGAAAACAGGGACAACACTAGCCAAGCGGCGGTGCGAAGAATCATCGCGGTAATTTTCATCGGGGAAGCGGGTTTGCTGACAGGAAAATTGACCCCTAAGCAGAGCACCGATTGGAGTTTAAACTGTCGAGTAGTCCGCCTCTCAGAACCGGCCGCTGATGCCGGCTTTGATCTCCGGACTGAACGTATCGGCACCGCGCTTGCGGCTCACAATATAGAAGTAAGATGCCCCGGTGAGCGGGTCGCCCAAGACATTGATCACATCGGCGAAAAGCGTGAATTTGCTCGTGAGCTGCTTGCTGACGCTTAGGTCGACCTTCCTTCTGCCGAACTCTTGCTGCTGGGTGATCGGATTGGCGGCGTTGAGCACGAGACTGCGGCCAACAAAAGTCTGGTGCAGGCGCACGGTCCAGCCGTGGTCGATATACGAGAAACCTAGATTGCTTGTGCGACCTGACGTCGACACCGACAGATACTCGCCAGACGGCTTAAGCCACGTGGAATTGGCGTACATTCCGAATCCACGCCAGAATCCGGGGAGATTGGAGAATTGATGCTGAAGACTCGCTTCTAGCCCGCGCATCCGGGCAGAACCCCCGTTGGTCTGACTGCGAAGCAGGTAGCCGGCGTATTGGCCATTGAAGCCGTTATTGACGCCAGTACCGATCGTGCCGAGGTCTTGGGTAAACACGAAGTCGCTGACGTCCTTTTGGAACGCACCTACGGAGAGGAGGCCGGCCGGTTTGAGGTAGTACTCCAGCGAGACATCGTAATTGTCGCCCATCTGGGGCTTCAGCCCGGTGTTGTTGACGGTCACGACTTGGGTTTGTTCGTTCACCGAGTCGTTCGGAATGATCGTTCCAAAAACGGGCCGGCCGATGCCGGTCGAGTAGCTGAGCCGTGCCTGCAGACTCGGTGTAAACTCATAGCGAAAATGCAGTCCGGGGAAAACGTTGCGGTATTTGCTCTCTTTGGTGATCCGGTTGCCATACTCGGCTTGCGTGCGCCGCAGGTTCTCCGCCTCGGTGACTGGGCCTAGCCACGCGGCCCGGCGGGCCCGCTCTTCGGGTGAGATGAACTGGAATGTGCCAGTGCCCTCGACGCGGGTCTCTTCCATGCGCACCCCGCCCAGAATTCCCAGCCGCCCCAATTCGGTGCCAACCATCGCATAGGCCGCGTAAACGGACTCCGAGGCGCGCCGATCCGCGACGAGCCCCTGCCGCAACGTGGTGACGCGGTCGAGGGTAAAGTACTCCGGCCGGGTGCTCAACTCATTGATTACGGTTGGTATGTGGAACCACCGTACGTCGGGCATTGTTCCCCGGAGCGCCGTGGGTTGATAGTTGTAAGATTGATCGAAAAAGCGAGCGAGCTGAGCGCCGCCCGGGCCGACGTAGTTGTGCGTCACAGGGCGGGCGGTCACCTCGGGCGCCTGATGCCGAAAGCGGAAGCCGGCCTTAAGGTAGCTCGAGGTCGCGAAGGCCAGCGGCCTCTGGAAGTTGGCCTGGCCGCCGTAGACGACCTCCTTCTTTGTGTCGTCGGTGAACCCGAGGCTGGGGAACCTCAAGCTGGCCGGATCGGTGATGCTCGGTCCGCTGATCTGGACGAAAGTCGCCAAGCCGGGGTCGTCGATCAGAGCCCCGCGGTCGTAGCGAAAGCCCGCCCCGGTCACCTGCGGCCCGGTGTTGGTGCGCAGTTCGAAGCCTTCTGCTGGGGAGTAGTTGAAATTGTATTCGAGCACGCCCGCGGCAATCTTCTGTTCGCCGCCAACGTGGAGGTTGAGGGTCTTGGTTCCACGATCCCGGTCGACTTGGGTCCGGGTAAACGTCTGGTTGCGGGTCTCAGTTACGAACTCGGTGAACCCGGGCAGGATGTTGGATGCCGCCGTCCCACCGAATTGCATGCGTCGGCGCTGAAGCTGGTCATTGCTTTTCGCGTACATCAGGTTCAGATATATGGTCGAGTTTTCATTCAGCCGGTAATCAAAGCGTGCGCCGAGGCCGCTCCTCTGGTGCTCGAAATAGTCTTCTCCTGCGGACGAGAGAGTGAAATAAACCGGCCGCGTGGTGGCGGCTGTGGGCTCCCACGCCCCGAAATTCGTGTCGCGCGGATTGCGCGCCTCGCTGAAGGTGCCGGTGATCATGACCCCGAGATTCCGATCCCGGCCCAGCAGGTCGGAGTACATAAAGCTCCCCTGCGGCTTCAGCGTCTTGCGGGCGGTGCCGTAAGTGGCGTTAGCCCGGAAGGATACGATGCGACCCTTCTGGTTGAACGCACTCTTGGTCTTCAGGTTGACGCTGCCGCCGATCGAGTCCGCGTCCATGTCGGGCGTCGGAGCCTTCGTGATCTCGATCTGATCGACGAACTCCGCGGGGATCGAGTCGATCTCAAGCCGGCGGTCAAGACCGGCCCGGGTGCCGCCACCCGCGGCCCGGGTGCCGTCCACCGTGACAGCGTTCATGTTGGCGTCGATGCCGCGGATGCGGATATAGGTGACCGTGCCTTCGGTGAACTGGGGGGTCACGCTGGGCATCCGCACGAGGAAGTTGCCGATGTTGTCGTCGACGACGTTACCGAAGGCATCGGAAGACATAATATTCTTCGCATTGGGCGCGTTGCGCTGCTGCGTGATCGCGAGGGCATTTCCTTCGCGCTCGCCAGGAACGACGACGGCCTCGAGCATGTAACCCTTTGAGGTCAGGGCGACTTCGCCGATGTCCGTGCGAGGGTCCACGACGTTGGCAGTCACGGTCCTCGGATCGAGACCGGTGTAGGAGACGATAAACTGCTCGGGACCGACCGGCAGACCACCCAGCTCGAAGTAGCCCGTCCGGTTAGTCAGCACGGACCGGCTCGAGCCCGCGACCTGGACCTCGGCGCCTTGGAGATACTGGCCTGTGGCCTGATTGAGCACGCGACCGGAGACGACGTTCTGCCCGCCACGGGCGATGCGGCCGTCCGAATCGGCCGCGAACGTGGCAGGCACGAGTGTGAGTGTGAGGCCGACCCAGGCGGCGAAGGTCGAGAGTGATTTTCTTGGTTTCATGTTAGGGAGAGAAGTGGGCGGCGGCAGGTCTGTTTGAGTCGTGCTGTCCGACGTGCGCAAAACGCTGAGCGCGCCGGTTTGGGGATCGGAGAAAATCTTCAGGGGTGTGGCGGCCACCATGCGCTCAAGGGCTTCACGGGGCGTGAAATCGCCGGCGACCGGCTGGGTTTGGACGCCCTGCACGGCAGCGGCCGAGTAGGCGATTTCGAGGCCGGCCTGTTGCGCGACGCGCTTGAGCATCACCACCGCCGCTCCAGCTGGCAGATCGAAACGTTGCCGCGCCGGTTCTTCCGCCGCGGGCAGTGCGGCGATCAAAAGTGCAACGACCGAGAACAAGAGCCACCACCGACCCGGGCGCGGGGAGCGCAGCGGCCGGGAAAGTCGGGGCGGAGCTTGGGGACAGGGCATGGGGCATGGAGCAAAACCTCTCTGCCAGCGGAGACGGATGAAGGGCGGATTCACGCTAAGGAATTTTTCGCGGGGCGGACACAG
>Ga0209617_10000975_pt1 | contig 13081 bp, 11 predicted proteins | sample LakEriepJuly2011_2_FD_187459 | JGI IMG/M metagenome (GOLD analysis project Ga0209617, IMG submission 187459) | Freshwater microbial communities from dead zone in Lake Erie, Canada - CCB epilimnion July 2011 (SPAdes) (version 2) | ecosystem: Environmental > Aquatic > Freshwater > Lentic >... | reverse complement strand
AGCCGCAGACCGCGGAGACCCAGGCCACGGGCGCCGAGGCCTCAAACGACTTGTGCGTGTAGAGGCGGTGGTAGCCGATGGTGATGCCCATCGACGTCATGAAGTAGCCGACGACAAGCATCGCCATGTCGGTCCAGGAGAAGTAGCCGCCCCAGGAGGAGTAGATGGCGATGGCGAGCGCAATCGGCGGCAGCACGACCGCCATGAGCGTCAGCACCTTGACCTGGGTGGTCACCTTGCCCTCGTGCGCCGGGCCGTGATGATGATGGTGGTGCGGATCGACCTCGTGGTCGTCGTCGCTGTGATACACGTCGGCGTGACCGTCGTGCGCGTGCGTGTGCTTCGTGAACTTCGGGGCCTTACGCGGGTCAAGTACCGTCATGGTGTGGAAGCGTAGCGGAGCAAGGCGCGTGCCCGGCGGGAAACGCGGGGATTAATTCGCGAAGTTAACTCCACGAAAGTTTGCGGCGGATTCCGAAAATGCCGCTGCGGAGCCCCAAATGCCCCTGCGGCGGGCGTGTGCGTCCGCTTTCCCCCGCGGGGATGAGGCGATGTCCCGTCATCGCGCGTATCTTCCTTCGCTTCATGGCATTCAAATCACTTCGTCTCGCAGCCCCGCTCCTCCGTGCACTTGCCGAGGAGGGCTACGAAACCCCCACCCCGATCCAGGCCAAGGCCATCCCGCCGGCACTGGAAGGGCGCGACATCCTCGGTTCCGCGCAGACCGGCACCGGCAAGACCGCGGCATTCACCCTGCCCCTCATCCAGCGGCTCCAGTCGTCCGGTGAGATCGGCGCCGACGCGGCTCACGCCCCGAAGCGCGCGCGCGTGCCGGGCAAGCCGCACGCCCTGGTGCTGGCGCCGACGCGCGAGCTGGCCGTGCAGATCGCCGAGAGCATCGCCGTGTACGGGCGCCATGCGTCCGTGCGCACCGCGGTGATCTACGGCGGCGTCGGGCAGAACGCGCAGGTGAACGCGCTGCGCGGCGGCGTCGACATCGTGGTGGCCACGCCCGGCCGCCTGCTCGACCTGATCCAGCAGCGCCACTGCAACCTCTCCGACGTCCACATCCTGGTGCTCGACGAAGCCGACCGGATGCTCGACATGGGCTTCATCAAGCCGATCCGCACCATTGCGTCCATGGTGTCGAAGAAGCGCCAGACGATGCTCTTCTCGGCCACCATGCCGAAGGAGATCCGTCACCTGGCGGATTCGCTCCTCACCGATCCGGTGCGCGTGGAAGTGGCACCCGTGGCAAGCGCGGCTCCCAAGATCGAGCAGCGCGTCCACCACGTCTCGCGCGAGATGAAGCAGCCGCTCCTGGAGCGACTCCTGGAAGGCGACGACATGCGGAGCGTGCTGGTCTTCACCCGCACCAAGCACGGCGCCGACCGCGTGATGAAGCGCCTGGTGCGCGCGCAGGTGGAGGCCGCGGCCATCCACGGCAACAAGAACCAGAGCCAGCGGCAGCGCGCCCTCGATGCGTTCAAGTCCGGCAAGATCCGAGTGCTGGTGGCCACCGACGTGGCCGCGCGCGGCATCGACGTCGACAACGTCAGCCACGTCATCAACTACGACATCCCGATCGATCCCGAGAGCTACGTGCACCGCATCGGCCGCACCGGCCGCGCGGGGGCCACGGGCATCGCGATTGCGTTCTGCGAGCCCGCGGAACGCAGCCACCTGAAGGCCATCGAGAAGCTGATGGCGAAGCCGGTTCCGGTGGCAACGCTGCCGGACGGGCTGCAGGCGCTGAGCAAGCTGTCGGACCCGGGCGAGGATTCGGAGCCGCGCCGCGAGCAGCCGCGCGGCGGCCGTGGCGGACGCGCGGGCGGTGGCGGTGGCGGTGGCGGCGGTGGCCATCGCGGCGGCCGCGGCGGCGCGCCGGCGCAGAAGAAGAGCAACAGCCCCGCGCACGGTCGCGGCGGTGCACACGCGAAGGCATCGGGCGGCAGCGGTTCGGCCGGCACGGCCGGCGCCGCGGTCAAGAGCGCCGCGCCGGGCGGAGCGGTCCCGCACCCGCGGTCGCACCAGCTGCCGTCGGCGCGAACGCCGTCACGGCGCGGACGGCGCTAAAGACGTACCCGGTTACATTTGCACCAATTTCTTCCCGCGACGGACGCTGTCCGCACCGCGACGAGAAATTGGTGCAAATGTAACCGGGTACGGATTTCAGGCTCTCAGATCTCCGCGAACTGCATGTCCGCCGCCTGCTCGAACGAGAGGTCGGGCACATGCACGTCGCTGCCGAAGCGCTCGAGGCCGGCGACCTTCGCCATCTGGGCGCGGATCGACTCCGCGGTGACGGCGCGCGCCGGGCGGCTCTCGAAGCCGGCCTGGAGGTCGGCGCCGATCTGGAACTCGCCCTTGACGAAGTCGGTGGTCTCGATCGCGCGCTCGAACGCCTGCAGGCGGTTCTTGACGTTCTCGAAGGTGCCGGCCTTCTCCGTCCACGTGGCGCCCGGGAGGACGCACTCGGCCATGTTGGCGAGCGGGTTCTCGAGGGTATCGATGAGCACCACGGCGGTGCCCATGGCAGCGTCGCGGAATTCGGGGGTGACCCAGTCGCTCGGGTAGTTGCCGGTGATCACCACCGCGCCGAACTGCTTGGAGCGCATGGCGGCCGTGAAGGCCGCCGCGTCATGCACCGTGCCGCCGCCGCGCTTGGCGCTGAGCGCCTCGAGCACGCGACGCACGCCGCGCGCGTTGGGGGCCTTCTCGGCGTACATGGTGAAGCCGCCCTTGAAGGTGCGGTCCTCGCCCGTGAACGGCACCGGGCCGACGGCGAGCTCCGCCTTCGGATCGAGCGAGAGCGCCCACGAGGCGAGCGTGAACGCGTCCTCGCAGGTCAGCATCGGGCTGACCATGACGGCGGTCTTCTGCTTGGCATTCACGGCGGCAGCCACCGTGCCCTCGGCCTTGGCGATGCCCGCCTTCCACGCCTGCACGGCGCTGCCGGCTTCGAAGGCCGGGAGGCCCTTGACGCGCGGCATGCGGATGCGATTCTCGGAATGCACGTGCTTCCACGAGTAGCGCACCTCGTCGGTGATCCACCACGTGTTGACGTCCATGTTGGTGCGCGGCTTGATGCGGTGCACGCGGCCCTGGTTGTGCTCGACGAACAGGTTGTCGCCGCTGGCGGTGAGGCCGTCGATGGACGGCGTCTTGGTCAGGAACCACACGCGCTGCTGGAAGAGGAACTCCTTGTCGAGGAGCGCGCCCACCGGGCAGATGTCGGTGACGTTGCCGGCGAGCGGATTGTCGAGCGGCTTCCCGGGGAAGACATCGATCATCTCGCGGTCGCCGCGGCCGTCCACCATCAGCTCGTCGGTGCCGGTCACCTCGCGGGTGAAGCGGACGCAGCGCGTGCACATGATGCAGCGGTCGCTGTAGAGCAGGATGTTCGGGCCGATGTCCTTCTTCGGGTTCTTGACCTTCTCCTCGAGGAAGCGGCTCTGCCCGCGGCCGTACTCGTGCGAGTAGTCCTGCAGGTAGCACTCGCCCGCCTTGTCGCACACCGGGCAGTCGACCGGGTGGTTGATCAGGAGGAACTCCATGACCGACTTCTGGTTGGCCATCGAGCGCGGGCTGTCGGTGGTGACCACCATGCCGTCCGAGCAGTCGGTCTGGCAGGTGGGCTTCAGCTGGCCCATGGTCTCGAGCTTGCCGCTCTTGGGGTTCGGCATCGCCACCTCGGCAAGGCAGATCCGGCAGTTGGCCGGGATCGACATGGACGGGTGGTAGCAGTAGTGCGGGATCTCCACGTCGTGGCGGAGCGCGACCTGGAGGATCTTCTCGCCCTTGGAGAACTCGTATGCGGTGCCGTTGATCGTGATCTGGGGCATGGGAGGGCGAAGTGTAGTGCCCTGCCCCCCCACGGGGATGCGGCGGGAAGCCGCAAATCGATCACTGCCGCGGAAGCGTCTCGAAATCGAGGATCGCCTCGCCGTCGGCGAACTCGACGTCGGTCACCTTGATGAAGCGGCCGTCGCCGAGCTTTGCCTTGAGGGGGAGCGCCTTCCCGAGCTGCGGGACGAACCACGCGCCCACGCCCGAGGCGAAGGGAATCGGCAGGTTGCCGACGCTGGTGCCGGCCGCGCGGAGCGTGGCGGGGACGCCGTCCTTGCCTTCCGCGCCCGGGTCGATGGCCCAGCGGGTGCTGACCACGAAGCCGTTCCAGTCCGCCGCCAGCTCGAAGCCGCCGGCGTCGATCTTGGCCTGCACGCCCTTGACGCCGTCCGGCCAGGGGAGGCTCTGGTCGTACTCGAGCCACTGCGGGAGCCGCGCGCCGAGCCACGCGTTCACGTCCGCCGCGCGCACGCGCACGCTCCAGGGCTGGATGCCCTCGCCGCGCACCTTGGTGGTCTCGCTGGCGATGCCCTGCTCGAGCGATCGCGCCGTGTCGAGCGCACCGGCCGCGTCGCGTGCCGTGGGCGACCACCACGCCGGCGTCATGCGGGCGAGGGCCACCGCACCCGCAGCGAGCGCCACGAGCACGAGGAGCACCACGAAGAGCTTGCGGTGCAGCGGCATGCGGCGCACGCCGGCCGCAGGAACACCCGCGCTCACGCCTGGTACCGCCGCACGACCAGCGAGTCGTTCTGGCCGCCGAAGCCGAAGTTGTTCGAGATGCAGACGTCGACCGGCACCTTGCGCGCCTCGTTCGGCACGTAGTCGAGGTCGAGCTCCGGGTCCGGCGTCTTGAGGTTGCGCGTGGGTGGAACCATGCCGTCGCGGATGGCGAGGACGCAGGTGATGAACTCCACGCTGCCGGCGGCGGCGATCAGGTGGCCCATCATGCTCTTGATCGAGCTCATGGGGATGTCCTTCGCCGAGTCGCCGAACAGGCGCTTGACGGCCTTGGTCTCGATGGAGTCGTTCTCCTTCGTGCCGGTGCCGTGCGCGCTGATGTAGTGGATGGGCGGGCGGCCGTCCGCGCCGCGCGCGTTGGGATCGATGCCTGCCTGCCGGAGCGCCTCGCCCATGGCGACGGCCGCGCCGCGGCCCTCGGGCTGGATGTCGGTGATGCGGTAGGCGTCGCAGCTCGAGCCGTAGCCGGTGACCTCCGCGAGCGGCGTGGCACCGCGCGCGAGCGCGTGCTCGAGCGTCTCGATGATCACCATGCCGCTGCCCTCGCCCATGACGAAGCCGCCCCGGTCGAGGCTGAAGGGACGGCTGGCCTCGGTGGGATCGCCCTTGCGCTCGCTCAGCGCGGTGAGGCGGTTGAAGCCCGTCACGCCGAAGAGGTGGATCATGGTGTGCGTGCCGCCCGCGATCATCACGTCGGCGTCGCCGCGGCGGATGATGCTGAAGGCCTCGCCGATGGCCTGCGTGCTGGCGGCGCACGCGGTCAGGCAGTTGTACGCCGGGCCGCGCGCGTTGAACTCGCGCGCAAGATGCGCGAGCGGCATGTTCGGCTCCTGCTCGATCTCGCGCGCCGCGGTCATGCGGCTGAGCGCGGTCTTCGCCCACTTCACGCCGTCGACGGCGTTGGTGGCGGGGTCCCACGCATCCAGGTTGGAACCGATGTAGTTGTCGACGTCCAGCACGCCCTCGCCGGCGCCCAGGTAGAGGCCCACGCGGCGCGGGTCGCGCGGCGGGGCAGCGTCGAAACCGGCCTGCTTCCAGGCCTGGCTGGCCGCGCCGAGCGCGAACTGGCTGTTCAGGCCCGCGGTGGCGTGGACCTTCGGGTCCTTGACGAAGCGCGTGACGTCGTAGTCGCGCACCTCGGCGGCGAAGGTGGTGGGGAACGTGCGTGCGTCGAAGCGGGTGGTTGGCGCCATGCCGCTCTCGGCGTTCAGGAGGCGCTTCCACACGGTCTCGATGTCGTGGCCGAGTGGCGTGACCCAGCCGATGCCGGTCACGACGATGCGGGGCGAGCCGTCGGGCGTGCGGGCGCTCATGCGATGCTCCGGATGATGGCGGCCGCGTTCTGGCCGCCGAGGCTCGGGGTGAAGACGAGGACCGTGCCGACCTTGGCGGCGCGCGATGCGCACGCATCCGCGTCGAGGCCGATGGCGCCCTTCGTGTTGAGGCGCGCGGGGAGACGCTGCTCCGCCACGCAGCGCGCGGCGACCGCGGCGGCGATGGCGCCGTTGCCGGCACCGCAGTTGCCGATGCTCGGCGTGAGCGTGACGAGCGGGATGCTCGCCGCGCGCGCGCCGAAGACGTGCTGGATGGCCGCACGTTCCGCGGCGTCCACCGCGGGCACGCCGGTGCCGAACGGGATGATCACGTCGACCGCGTCGGGGCCGATGCCCGCGTCCGCGAGCGCCGCCTCCACCGCGTCGATGATGCCCTGCCCGTCAGCCGCGGGATCCACGCCGAGCGTGTCCGGGCAGAAGCTCTGGCTTGCGCCGAAACCGGCGAGTTCCGCGATGGCCGTGGCGCCGCGGGCCTTGGCGGTGTCCATGGCCTCGAGCACCAGGAGGCCGCCGCCCTCGCCGGGCACGCAGCCCTTGGCATCGGGCGCGAACGGGCGCACCACGCTGCCGGGCTCCTCGCCCGGCGCGGAGGTCACGAGCCGCTTGGCGTAATGCTGGCGCATCATGCCCATCAGGTTGGTCTTGCTCTCGGCACCGCCCGAGATGCACGCGTCCGCGTCGCCGCGGCCGATCACGCGCATCGACTCGCCGATCGAGAGGAGGCTCGACGCCTCGGCGCAGGTGATGGTGTTGGACGGGCCCTGGCAGTCGTGGATGATGGTCACGTGGCAGGCCAGCATGTTGGGCAGGTACTTGAGCATCCAGAGCGGCGTGAGGTTCTTCATGCCCTCGCCGCCCCACACCGAGATGTCGAACTTCCCGTCCGCACCGCGCGCGGTGGCGAGCGCCGCGGTGAGCTCGTTCTCCTCGGCGGCGATCAGGCCGGCGCCGATGTGGCAGCCGAAGCGTCCCGGCGGGATGGTGACCGTGCCGGACTCGTGCGCCTTGGTCTGGACCTTGGCCTCGTCGATCGCCTGCATGGCGGCGCCGACGGCAAGTTCCGTGTCGCGCGCCATGACCTTGGTGGCCTTGCGGTAGGACTTCGGCACCACCGCCTTGACGTCGAACAGCTCGTCGGGGATCTGTGCGACCAGGTTCGTGGGGAACCCGCTGAAATCGAAGGTTCGGCAGGGGCCGACCGCGCTCTTGCCCTCGCAGAGCGCGCTCCAGAGCGCGCTGGTGCCGAGGCCGAAGGGGGTGACCGTGCCGGTACCGGTGATGACGACTCTTCGTGTCTGCCGTGGCATGGACGACGCATTCTACGGAAATGCCGAATGCGCCGCGCGGACGCGGCGCATTCGGATGATTCCTGAGTTCCGTGCCCGACTTCAGCGGCGACGGCGGACCGAACCGATGATGCCGGCAGCGCCGACGAGCGCGATGGCTCCCGGGCCGGGCACGACGGTCGCGAAGATCGACTCGCCACCGTTGGTGCCGGACGCGACGCTGAACTGCCAGGACGCCCCGCCGGCGAGAGTCGGCGCGGCGAAGTGGAACGAGAGGGGGCCCGTCCAGCTGACCGTGCCGCTCGTGGCCACGAGTTCGAACTGGTCGCCGACCGCGGGCACGAACCCGCTGAAGAGCGTGATGGTCGCAAGGCCCTCGAGCCGGAAGTTGCCGAAGACGAAGATGGTGTCGTAATCCACGCGCCCGCTCGTGAGTGCGCGCGAGTTGTCGGTGCCGGCGATCTCGAACTCGAGGTTCGCGTTCGCGCCGACACGCATGTCACCGCCGACTTCGATGACGCCGGGAGAGTTGCCCCAGACCAGGGAAACGCCGTCCTCCGCCTGCGAGAGATCGAAGGAGTCGTAACTGAATCGCGCACCGTCGACGGTGCGGGCCTTCGCTTGGATGGTGTCCCCAGCGGAGGCAAACTGCACCGCCTCGGAGACCTGTCCGAACTGGAAGCCGGCCGCAGTGCCGCCGGGGCCCACGGTGACGATGGCAGCGGAGGCCGAAGGGAGGACAGAGGCAGCCAGGATGACGCTGGCGAGCGACGCGAAGCCCGGAAGACGGATTGGAAGAGTCATTGGAAGTATCTCCTTACGACCCTTCAAACGAATTTCCGGCGACCCATCCATCATGCAATAACGAAAGTTGCGGAAATGCTTCTTCGCCAGGTTGTTTCGGAGCTCGTCAGCGCGCCATGCGCCGCGCGATGAGCATCGCCAACTCCAGCGCCTGCTCATAGTTGAGGCGCGGGTCCACCGCGGAGGTGTACGCCCGGGCCAGCATCTCGTCGGAGAGGCCGCGGGCGCCGCCGGTGCACTCGGTGACGTCCTCGCCGGTGAGTTCCACGTGAATGCCGCCGAGCCACGTGCCTGCGGCGCGGTGGATCTCGAAGGCCTGTTCCACTTCCGCCAGGATGTGCCCGAACTTGCGGGTCTTGACGGGGATGCCCTTCCCTGGGCCCGACTGCGGCACCACGGTCTCGGTGTTGCCGTGCATCGGGTCGCAGATCCAGACCACCGGGCGGCCGCTCCGCTTCACGGCGTCGACGAGCGCCGGCAGGTGCTTGGCGATCATGTTCGCGCCGAAACGGGTGATGAGCACCACGCGGCCGGGCGTGCCGTGCGGGTCGATGCGAGCGATCGTCGCGAGCAGCGCGTCGGGCTCGGTGGATGCGCCGACCTTCAGGCCGACGGGGTTCTCGATGCCGCGGAAGAATTCGACGTGCCCGCCGTCCGGCGCGCCGGTGCGCACGCCGATCCAGGGGAAGTGCGTGCTCAGGTCCCACCAGCCGGCGCGGTGCGGCACCTGGCGGGTCTGCGCCTCCTCGTAGTCAAGCACCAGGCCCTCGTGGCTCGTGAAGAAGTCCACGCGATGCACCTGCGCCACGTTCACGCCGACGAGCGTCTCCATGAAGCGCAGGCCGTCGCCGATCTGGTCGACCATCGCCTGGTAGTCCTTCGCAAGCGGCGAGTGCTTCACGAAGTCCAGATCCCAGTACTCCGGGTGGTGCAGGTCGGCGAAGCCGCCGTCGACGAGCGAGCGGATGAAGTTGAGCGTGAGCGCCGCGCGTTCGTGCCCGCGCACCAGGCGGCGCGGATCGGGCGTGCGCGATGCGGCGTCGAAGGCCGGGCCGTTCACGAGATCGCCGCGGTAGGCAGGGAGCGTGAGGCCGTCGCGGGTCTCGGAGTCGCTGGAACGGGGCTTCGCGTACTGGCCGGCGAAGCGGCCGATGCGGGTGACGCGGCGCTTGCCGCCCTGCACCAGCACCAGGCTCATCTGCAGCAGGATCTTGAGGCGCGCGGCGATCGAGCCCGGCTCGCAGCCGTCGAACGTCTCCGCGCAGTCGCCGCCCTGGAGGATGAAGCGCTGCCCGGCCGCGGCCTCGGCAAGCTGCGAGCGGAGCGCGTCGATCTCGAAGCTGGTGACGAGCGGCGGCAGCTTCGCGAGCTCGTTGCGCGCGGCGGTCAGCAGCGCGCGGTCCGGCCACTCGGGCTGCTGCAGCGTGGTGCGCGCGCGCCACGACGAGGGGTTCCAGCCGTCGACGGCGAAGGTTCGGCTGGGAGTGGAGGCGCTCATGGTGGGGAGGTCAACGGGACGCAAGCGTTCGAAACTGCGGGCGACAGGACTTGAACCTGCACGGGAGTTACCCCATCAGAACCTAAATCTGATGCGTCTGCCAATTTCGCCACGCCCGCGAGGCGTTCCGGAAGTCTACGCCCGCCCGGGTGCGGCACACGCCCGACCCGCATCGGCCTAGACTCCGCGCCATGAGCCCCAGCCAGTTCGCAGCCACGAACATCCTGCCGCTCCTGGCGCGGATCGTCCTCTGCATGGCCTTCCTGCCGCAGGGCTGGAACAACCTGATGCGGGACGTCGAGTACACGGCGCGCGATGCCCAGCGGCTGCGCGAGCTCGGCGTGCGCGGGATCACCGATCCCGATCCCCGCAAGGCGGACGTCGCGCTCGGTGCCATCCGTGGTTGGGAGGCGTTTGAGCCACAGGATCAGATGCCGGGGGCAGCTTCAGGCAAGCAAGCCGCGCCGTCGGGCGCGACGGGCGCCGCTGCCCCGGCCGCGCAGGATGCCGGCGCCACCGGCACCGTCCCCGCGCCCGCCGTGGAGCGCCCCGTCACCACCCCGGCACTCAGCCCGCTGGCTCCGCTCACGCAGCGCGGCCTCTACACGCTCACGCTCCTGGCGGACCGCGCGCGCATTCCGTTCCCCGTGGAGATCGCGTGGGCGGTGGCCGGTGTGCAGCTCGTCGGTGGCGCGTGCGTGGTGCTCGGGCTCTTCAGCCGCGTGTGGGGCCTGCTGATGTCGGTGATCCTGGCAGCGCTCTTCGTGACCACGAGCCTGCCGGTCATCAAGACGCAGGGGCCGTTCAGCTTGGGCGCGGAACAGCAGAACATGGTGCTCGCGCAGCTCGGGCTCTTCGTCCTGGCGCTCGGTGCGTTCCTCGTCGGGCCCGGAGCGATGAGCCTCGACCGCGCCATCTTCCGGCGCTCGCGACGCACCCCCGCAAAGGGCAAGTCGAAGCAGGCATGAACGATTCACCCGAGCAGCACGGGGCGACGGGGCATGGCGTGGAAACGCGAAGCCCGGTCGTGGCGGTGATCGCATCGACCGTGGTGCACGTGGTGATCGCCATCGCGCTCGTGATGATGGGCGTGACCGCCGCGCGCGCCATGCGCCGCGAGGCGCCGCCGGTGCTGGTGGCCGAGTGGACGCCGCCGCCGCCCGCGGGCGTGGCGCCTGCACCGCCGGAACTCCCGGTTCCGGGAGGCGCACAGATGCACGCAGGACCCGCGGCGCGCGCCCGCACCGAGACCGCGTCGGCCGCGCGCACCGCGGCGGATCGGCTGGAACGACTGATTCCGCAGGCCCAGGTGATGGAAGCGTCGAACGCCCGCCTGGGCGGACCGCTCGGCTTCGGCGGCGCGCTGCCGGAGCGCTTCCGCGCGGCGAGCTTCGCGCTCGATCGCCGTCGCGTGGCGTTCGTGGTGGATGGCGGCGGACGGCTCTTGGCCGCACTGCCCGCGGCACGCGCCGTGCTCGCGCAGCGCCTGGCCGCGCTCACGCCGGACCAGCAGTTCACGGTGGCCGTGGCGCGCGGCACCGGCACGGAACTCGCGCCCGGCACGCCCGCAGCAGCGACGCGAGAGAACGTGGCCGCCGCACTCCGCTGGTTCACCGACCGCGCCGCGCCCGGCGGCACGCCCGACCTCGGTGCCGCGCTCGGCGAGGTGTGGCGCAACTTCGAGCCCGATGCAGTCTGCGTGATCGGCCGCGGCACGCCCGCGCCACGCCGCACGGCGGCACGCACGCCGGGCACCGCGCTCGTGGCCACCGCCGACCGCCTGAACCCCGCCCGCCCGGACGGCAGCCGCGCAGCGACCTTCCTCTGCATCGAGCTGGTCGAGCCCTCCGCCGACAACTCGTTGCGAACGCTCGGCGAGCGCCATGGCGGCGCCACGGGCTACCTTCTCCTCGACCGCGAATCGCTCGGGCTCACACGCGCCCGGGTGCAGCCTGCAAGCACCAGGAACCCATGATGAACGCCAACGCACTCCGCCTGCCCGCATTCCGCATGCTGCGCACCATGAACTCGCGCGCGACCGCCATTGTCGCCACGCTCGCGGCGGCCGCGACCGCGGCGCCCGCATCCGCGGGACCGTCCTTCGCCACGGCGTTCTTCATCTCCCTCGACCAGCTGCCCGACGGCGGCGTGCGCGTCGACTGGATCGGCAGCTCCATGATCTGGGTGCTGATCGCCATGAGCCTGGCGAGCGTGGCGCTGATCTGGATCGCCTTCACCGCCAACCGCGTGGAGGACATGCTGCCACCCGCCGCGGTGGAATCGATGCGCCGCGCCATCGCCGAAGGCCGCTTCGCCGAGGCGCTCGATGGCTCGCGCACCCAGGGCAGCGACTTCGGCCGCGTGCTGCATGCCGCGCTCCTCTCCGCGCCCGCCGGCCACGAGGCGATGCTGCGCGCCGCGGAATCGATGTCGGACGAGCTGGTGATCCGCCGCCTGCGCCGCATCGAGGTGCTGAACGTGTTCGGGCAGGTGGCACCGATGATCGGCCTCTTCGGCACGGTGTACGGCATGATCGTCGCCTTCTTCACCATCGCGCAGATGGGCGGCACCGCCGACCCCGTGGCGCTCGCGGGCGGCATCGGCACCGCGCTCGTCACCACGTTCTGGGGACTCCTCATCGCCATCCCCGCGCTCAGCACGTTCGCCGTGGTGCGCAACCGCATCGACGCCGCCGGCACCGAGGCCTCGCGCGAGGTGGAGCAGATCCTGGCGCGCTTCCGCCCGGCCACGCACGAGACGCCGGTGGCCGCGCTCGCCCATGAATCGCGGGGCGCCGGCGCCTGATGCGCCGCAGCCGCGTCCATCAACGGGGACCCGCGTCGTTCGAGGCGAACATGACGCCGCTCATCGACATGGCGTTCCTCCTCATCGTGTTCTTCGTTTTGGTGAGCCAGGTGACGGGCGCGGAGTTCGTGGAGATGGCGCTGCCGAAGCCGGCATCCAACGCGGCCAAGCGCCCGGGCGACGCGGACCGCATCGTGCTGAACGTGATCCCGGCGAAGGATGGCGGCGCCGCCGCGTACCGGGTGGGCAAGCGCGAGTTCGCGCCCGATGCAGCCGGGCTCCAGCAGCTGGTGGCCACCATGGCGCAGGCCATGAAGGCGAACCCGGGCATCGAGGTCAACGTGCGCGCCGACCGCAGCACCGCCTACTCGTGGGTGCGGCCGGCAATGGACGCCGTGGCCGATGCGCTGGCGACGAGCGGCATCGACCGCTCGCGCGCGCGCGTCAAGCTCATGGTGATGGGGGCCGACTCGAATGGCTGATGTGGCCCACAGCGACGGCGGCACGCGCCATGCCGCGCTGGGCGCGCTGCAGGCGCTTGCAAGCGCACTGCCCGATGGGCACGTGGGCCGTCGCCCGCGCCGCAGCTCCATGGTGCGCCGACGCCGCCGCGAGCCCGCGGTCGGCTTCGCCATCCGCACCAACATGACGCCGATGATCGACGTGGTGTTCCAGCTCCTCGTCTTCTTCATCGCCACCACGCGCTATGCAAACGACGAGCGCGTGATCGCCATGGACCTCGCGCGCCGCACCGCGGCAGTTGC
>Ga0209617_10000972_pt1 | contig 13097 bp, 10 predicted proteins | sample LakEriepJuly2011_2_FD_187459 | JGI IMG/M metagenome (GOLD analysis project Ga0209617, IMG submission 187459) | Freshwater microbial communities from dead zone in Lake Erie, Canada - CCB epilimnion July 2011 (SPAdes) (version 2) | ecosystem: Environmental > Aquatic > Freshwater > Lentic >... | reverse complement strand
TTCAAACTCGATACATCCAGCGAATCACACCCCTTCTACACAGGTACCCAAAAATCTGTGGACAACATGGGTGGTCGCGTTGAGCGGTTCCGTAACCGTTTTGGCAAAACGGCTGTGACCAAGTAATTTCAAATTACGTCACTTTGTGACTCACACAGGGCAGCCCGGGCAACCGGCCTGCCCTTGTTTTTTGCATGCCCAAAACCCGCTAGCATGGACTTGTGATGTTGATACCGACTCTGCTATCGTCTGAATTGTGAATTCCTACTCATCAGATACCTCTTCCAACCCAGCCATCGTGGCACAAGGTGCCGTTCGACGTTTGCCGCGCTGGGTTTTGTGGACACTTTGCCTGGCCTATGTGTTGTCAGGCTTCGTTGGCCGTACCCCTTGGAAAGCCGAGGACATGCAGGCCTTTGGGTTCATGCGAAATTTGGCGCTGTCCATCGGACCCGATGGCATTTCGTGGCTAAAACCCACTCTCCTTGGGCAAGCCGATCTAGATGCGGCCCTTTTGCCCTATTGGCTGGGTGCTTGGGCCATCCAATTGGCACCCATCGGATTTCCGTTAGACACGGCTGCCCGTTTGCCCTTCATTGCCTTGTTAGGTCTGACACTGGCAGCCACTTGGTACGCGGTTTACGCCTTGGCGCGCACACCTGCTGCTCAACCCGTCAGCTTTGCCTTTGGCGGAGAAGCCGAGCCAGCTGACTACGCAAGGGCCATGGCAGATGGTGGCTTGCTAGCCTTGATTGCTTGTTTGGGCTTGGCCAGGTTATCACATGAGGCCACACCATCACTTGCGCAACTCGCCTTTTCTACCGTTCTCTTTTTTGCAATAGCCAATCTGGCCCGCAAAAGAATCCATGCGCTGTTTGGCGCGGCGCTAGGCATCTTTGGCTTGGCACTTTCTGGCGCACCGGCACTGGCCATGTTGTTGGGCGCCGGTGGTGCCATTGTGATGGCGCTTGACACTCGCAAACCTCATACATTGCAAGTCAGGCGTGTCGATGTCGCTTTGATTTTGATCTTTTGTCTGACCACTGCGGCCATCTCAAGCAAGCTGGAATTGTGGCAATGGCGCGTCGACTTGCCTCATCTCTTCGAAATCAAGACCTTGGCCAGATTGCTTTTGTGGTTCACATGGCCTGCTTGGCCATTGGCACTCTGGACGCTTTGGCGCTGGCGCTATCAGCTGAAAAGCATTTCAGCCAACCCCCATTTGTCATTGCCACTCTGGTTCCTGGTTGTCGCCATCGCAAGCACTTGGTTGTCCGGCATCAGCGACCGTGCACTGCTCTTAGCCTTGCCCGCCTTGGCCACATTGGCTGCCTTTGCATTGCCCACATTCAAACGCAGCATGAGTGCATTAATTGATTGGTTTACCTTGTTGTTCTTCAGTTTAGGCGCACTGATCATTTGGACGGTCTGGATCTCAATGCAAACCGGCTTTCCAGCCCAACCAGCAATCAATGTCGCAAGACAGGCGCCTGGCTTTGTCGCCCAGTTTTCATGGGTTGCATTCATCATTGCTGGGTCGGCCACTCTGGGGTGGGCCAGTCTTGTGAAATGGCGTGCCGGCAGGCACCGGACTGCACTCTGGAAAAGCATGGTGTTGCCAGCAAGTGGCGCCAGCTTGTGCTGGTTGTTGATCATGACCCTTTGGTTACCTCTCATTGATTTTGGGAGGAGTTATGCACCCTTGGTTCACCAAGTTAGAAGCATGATGGGTGACACCGAATGCGTTCATTACTATGGACTGACCAAGGCACAAGGTGCAGCCTTCGAGTTTCACGGCAATTTCAAGTTGCACCCGGTCGTGAGGCCCTCTGATCAGTTAGGCACCGATTCAAAAAAGCAATGTGCGTGGCTGATCGTTGATACACAAGCACTGCCTTCACTCTCCCAAGAGGTTAACGTCAGTTTGTGGACACGACACGCCACCGTGCGTCGCCCTTCTGACAACAATGAAGATATCGTTTTGTTCAGAGCCGTGGCGTCCATCATCTCCGCCAAGCCCTGACATTTCATTGCGGTATGTTTGAAGCACGCACCATTCTTCGTCACGCCGGTACGGTTTTAGTGGGGCAATTGGCAGTGATGGCTTTTGGTGTTGTTGACACCTTGGTTGCCGGTCGATACAGCGCATCTGCTCTAGCCGCTTTGTCTGTGGGTTCTGCCATCTACATCAGTATTTATGTGTCCTTGAATGGCTTGATCACCGCCCTGTTGCCCGTTTGGGCTGAATTGCGGGGGGCTGGCGCGCACGCAGCGCTTGGCAAATCGGTTCGACAAGCTTTGTATTTGTGCCTTGGCGTGAGTTTCTTAGGCACTTTGGCCTTGCTGTTTCCAGATCCGTGGCTCAGCGCAACGGGTGTTCCTGAGACTCTGCAAAATGATGTGCGAGATTACCTTTATGTTTTGGCGCTTGCTGTGGGGCCATCACTGCTCTTTCGGATGTACTCAACACTCAACCAAAGCCTTGGCATGCCGCTTTGGGTCACGGTCCTTCAAATTGCAGCATTGGGTATCAAAATACCTCTCTCAATTTTGCTGACTCTAGGAGGCTGGGGGCTAGAAGCGCAAGGCGTTGTGGGTTGCGCTTGGGCCACTTTGATTGTCAACACTTGGCTGATGCTCATGGGTCTCTATTTCTTGCGCTCTCAAAAGGTTTACCAAGAATTCAAAATATGGCAATCGATGGAGGCCCCCAATTGGAAAATGCTCAAAGAGTTTTTGCGCTTAGGCGTACCGGCTGCCCTGTCCGTGTTGGTGGAGGTCACTGCCTTCACCATGATGGCTCTCATTATTTCTAGACAAGGTGTGGTGGCATCGGCCAGCCACCAAATTGCAACCAGCATTGCCACTTTGCTCTACATGATTCCGCTTGCACTTGGCATCGCTTGCAGTGCTCGGGTTGGCTTTTGGATTGGCGCCAATGACGCTGGTCAAGCCGAGAAGGCAGCCCATACAGGTTTGAAGTTGACCTTGGTGCTCGCCATGTTTTTCAGTACAGCACTAGCCTTGAGCAAAGAAACCTTGCCGGGCTGGTTTTCAGCTGACACCGCGGTCACATTGGCTGCATCAACTGTTCTGGGGTGGGTGGCCATTTATCACTTGGTGGATGCGTTGCAAGCGGTTTGTGCCTTTATTTTGAGGTGCTACCGCATGACTTTGCTGCCCCTCATCATCTACAGCATCATGTTGTGGGGGGTGGGGCTTTGGGGCGCTTTTGTCTGGGCCTATGAAGGCATTGGACCTCTGACTGCTCGACCTGAAGTGAGTACTTTTTGGGCAGCCGCCTGTTTTGCGCTGTGCATCGTTAGCCTCGCCTTCATTGCGCTGGTTTTATGGGTTGCCAAACAGCGCCGTATTTGATCCCAGCATTTTTTGCCACAATGTTGCTTTAGCCAAAATTCCCAGTTCCATTTCAAATGGCACTCCAAGCTCAAATTTATTCACATCAACCTAGGAACATCATGATTCTTGAATTAGCAGACATTCGCGTCAAACCTGGCCAAGAAGTAGCCTTTGAGGAAGCCATTGCGCGCGGTATTCAAACCGTCATCTCAAAAGCCAAGGGCTTTCAAGGGGCCAAAGTGAACAAAGGCATCGAGAGCCCAGACCGATTTATTTTGCAAATTTTCTGGGACACCTTAGAAGATCACACCGTCGGATTTAGGGAGTCAGCCGCTTTTACAGAGTGGCGCGCCATTGTTGGGCCATTTTTCGCTGGCCCTCCCGTGGTGGAACATTTTGTACTCACCTACAAAAGTTAAAGGCCGGTATTACTGAGATCGGTCTAAGGGTACAAGAACACCACCAACGACCTGTTTCAGCTCAGCTCCGATTCATGGCCCGCAACCAATTTGGAAAGCAAGCCCACAAGTTGCTGGGCTTCCTCTTGATTCAGCGGTTTGAGTAAAGTGTCTTGTACTCGCTCCACAGCAGTTTTCATGAGCAATGTGGCCTCCTCACCTGAGGGCGTTAACCACAAAAGTTTACGCCTGCGGTCTAGTTTGTCGGGCTCTCGTTTGATCCACCCCTTGGTTTCCAACCGCCCGATCACAGAGCCTGAAGTTGCTGCATCAAATGCAACTCGGCCAGACAATGTAATTTGATCAATGCCCGGGGTGTCCATCACAGCATTCAAGATGGCAAATTGAACAGGCGTGACATCCTCCGCAGCCAATTCCGTCATGAACAAGGACACCGCAATTTGTTGCGCACGTCGCACCAAGTGACCTGGCGCTTTGGCAAAATCGAAACTCTTCTCCATGCAATATGATTGAAGGTTGCTGACAAAATTGTCGAATAATAAGTATACTTATGAAAATCAATTTTGGATTTTTTTTTATTTGCATGAAAGGTATTTATGAGTTTTGTTTTCGCTCCAGCTGCCGTAGTTTCGGTTCCAGTTTTGGGACAGGCTGAACGTTTTCCAGCTCGCCGCATCTACTGCGTAGGTCGCAATTACGAAGAACACGCCAAAGAAATGGGTTTCACAGGCAGAGAACCCCCTTTCTTCTTTTTGAAACCCACAGACACCCTGGTGGTTGTCAATGAAGGGGAAACAGGCCACATGCCTTACCCCAGCTTGACCCAAAACTTTCACCACGAAATTGAATTGGTTGTTGCCATCGGCACTGGTGGCCGAAACATCAAAGCGGCAGATGCAGAAAAGCATATTTTTGGCTACGCAGTCGGCTTGGACATGACACGCCGTGACTTGCAAAACGAAATGAAAAAACAAGGCCGTCCATGGTGTATCGGCAAAGCGTTTGATCATTCAGCACCCATCGGCCCTATCACACCGAAAGCCAAAGCCGGCGATGTGAACCATGCGGAAATAGATCTGCTGGTTAACGGCACAGTTCGTCAAACCAGCACCGTTGCAAAACTCATTTGGAACGTGGCAGAAACCATCGAGCACCTGTCGGCCGCCTGGGAGTTGCAGCCTGGTGATTTGATTTACACAGGCACACCCGAGGGTGTCGCAGCCGTGGTGGCCGGTGATACATTGGTTGGCCGGGTTGCAGGCTTGGGCACCTTGACCGTCAAAGTTGACCCTGCAAAATAATACGTGACATAAAACGTAACTCGACCGGGCTCAGTGCCCGGTTGTCTGAAAGGTGAAGATTGAAAATTCTCGAGCTACTGGCCAAATTTTGCAGCATCTTGGCAGGCGCTTTGCTGACTTTCATCACTTTGATGACTTGCTACAGCCTCATTGGCCGCAATACCAATGGCACAACCATTGTGGGCGATTTTGAGTTAACCGGGGTTGCCACTGGCGCCGCCATTGCCCTGTTCATGCCCCTTTGCCAATTTAAAAAGGCCAACATCGTGGTGGACTTTTTCACGGCCAAGGCAAGTCAAGCCACCATCGCACAATTGGACAGGTTGGGGGCACTTTTCATGGCTGCGGTTTTTGCTTTGCTCGCTTGGCGAACCTTTTTAGGCGGAATGAATGCATGGACGACGCAGTCGGGCTCCATGATGTTGGGTTTTCCTGAGTGGATTGTTTATGCAGCCATGACACCCCCATTGGCACTCAGTGCCGCCATTGCTTTGACTCAAACCTGGATGGGTGAAAACTTCACCCACACCCAAGAGGCATCAGCATGAGCGCCCTCGCCCTCTGCGCCATTATTTTTGGCACGATGTTGGTGCTCATGGCCATCAGGGTGCCTATTGCTGTCTCGATGTTTTCAGCGGGAACTTTGGGCTATCTCATTCAAACTGGATGGGGACCCTATTCCAATTTTCTGAACAATTTGGCGTTTGCTCGATTCGCAAGTTATGACCTGTCGGTCATTCCTTTGTTCATCTTGATGGGCCATTTTGTAACCCAAGGCGGCATCAGCAAGGCTTTGTTTCAATTTGCCGCCAGCGTCATGGGACGCTTCAAAGGCGGTCTGGCCATGGCGGCCGTTTTGGCCAGTGCGGCCTTCGGTTCTATTTGCGGCTCCTCGGTAGCCACGGCAGCCACCATCACGGGTGTGGCCTTGCCAGAAATGAAACGCCATGGCTACTCGGGTCGCTTGTCCACAGGTACCTTGGCTGCAGGCGGTACTTTGGGCATCTTGATTCCGCCTTCAGTGCCACTGGTGATCTATGCCATTTTGACCGAGCAAAACATTGCCAAACTGTTTGCCGCCGCCATGGTGCCTGGCATCATTGCCATGCTGGGTTACATGGTTGCCATCGCCATCTATGTGCGAGTGGTGCCTGGTCAAGCGCCCGAGGTAGACGACGACATTGAGAAATTCTCACTGGCTGCTTTGGCGGGCATTGCTCCCATTGCCATCATTTTTATCATTGTCTTTGGCGGCATTTACGGCGGGTTTTTTACGCCGACAGAAGGCGCTGGCGTTGGGGCGGCTTCAACCTTTGTGGCAGCCTTGATCAAGCGTGAAATCACTTGGGAAAAATTCAAGCAATGTTTTTATGCAACCGCTGAAAGCTCGGCCATGATTTTCATGATCTTCATTGGCGCTGACGTCATGAATTCTTCATTGGCACTCACTCAAGTGCCCAACCAATTGGCAGCCGTCGTGAGCAGTTGGGGGCTGTCACCTCTCATGATTGTGACCGCCATCCTGCTGTTTTATGTGGTTCTAGGGGCTGTGATGGACGAGCTCAGCATGATTTTGCTGACCATTCCTATTTTCTTCCCCATGATCATGGGGCTTGATTTTGGGATGGGCAAAGAACCCACCGCCATTTGGTTTGGCATCATGGTGCTCATGACCGTGGGGTTTGGCATGTTGGCCCCCCCTGTAGGATTGAATGTGTATGTGGTCAACAGCATGGCCAAGGATGTGCCTATCTCTGAAAGTTACAAGGGCGTCATGCCTTTCCTCATCAGCGACACCATTCGAACTATCCTGCTGCTCTTCTTCCCCGGGATTTCCCTGTGGTTGATTCAATACGTTGCTTAACCTGAAACCTCTTTTTGAGGCTTTGTTCCGTTAACATTCGGTGATTACCAATCGGAGACATCCATGATCAAACGTCGCTCACTTTTAAAGTCAGGTGCTGCAGCCGCCATCGCAGCGCCAGCCCTGACTGGTTTCGCCCAACAAACCGTCACATTGAAGTTTCACACTTTCATGGCCCCACAGTCCAATGTGTGGCTCAACATGCACAAAGCATGGATGAACAAAGTGGAGAAAGACTCAGGCGGCCGAATCAAATTTGAAGCCTATCCTGCCATGCAGCTTGGTGGTACGCCTGTTCAGTTGTATGACCAAGCTCGCGATGGCGTGGTCGACATCGTTTGGACATTGCCAGGCAACACCGCAGGTCGATTCCCGCGCATTGAAGTGTTTGAACTGCCGTTCATGATGACCAATGCAGAAGCCGCATCCAAGGCTTATTGGGAATATGTGCAAACCATGGCACCCGATGAATTCAAAGAAACCCAATTAATTGCTTTGCATGTTCACGGCCCAGGCGCTATTCACACTGTCGACAAACCCGTCAAAAGTGTGGCTGATTTAAGAGGCTTGAAAATACGAGCCCCAACCCGTCAAGTGACTAAATTGATGGGCGCATTGGGCGCCATCCCCGTTGGTATGCCATTGCCCGGCATTCCAGATGCCTTGTCCAAAGGAACCATCAACGGCGCCGTCATTCCTTGGGAGGTTGTGCCCGCGGTCAAGGTCAACGAGCTCACCAAGTTCCACGCCGAGTTTGACCCTGCCGGTGGTTGCCTGTACACCACCACCTTTGTCATGACCATGAACAAAGCCAAATACAACTCTCTGCCACCCGATTTGAAAAAAATCATTGATGACAACAGTGGCATCGAAACATCTGGCTGGTTGGGCAAAGTTCAACAAGATGGCGATGTGCCTGGCCGCAAAACAGCCAGCGATCGCAACAACACCATTTTCACAGTGGGCCCCGTTGAGGCACAAGATTTTCGCCGCAAGTCACGCGCCCTGGAAATTGAATGGGTTGAAGACATGAACAAACGCGGCCATGACGGTCGCAAATTGCTAGATACGGCTCGTTCACTGATCGAAAAGCACTCCAAAGCACCAGCCGCCAAAGCACCTGCGAAGAAGGCTTGAGCTATCAACGCCAATTGATCAAACACTGCCGAGCCTGTGGCTCGGCGGTTTTGTATCGCCTTCCCGATGATGGGGACACCAAGCAGCGCGCCATTTGCACCGCTTGTCACTTGGTGCATTACGAGAACCCTCTCAATGTCGTTGGCACAGTTCCATACCTGGGCCATAAAGTTTTGCTATGCAGGCGCAATATTGAGCCTCGAAAAGGTAAATGGACATTGCCTGCTGGCTTCATGGAACTGGGCGAAACCACTTCGCAGGGCGCTGCGCGCGAAACCTCCGAAGAAGCTGGTGCACAATTCAAAATGGGCTCACTCTTCACAGTCATGAGTGTGCCGCGCGTCGGCCAAGTTCATCTGTATTTCTTGGCGGAATTAGACAACGAAAACTTCGAACCCGGCTTTGAAACTCAAGAAGCCCGAATGTTTGCCGAAGATGAAATTCCATGGAGCGAATTGGCTTTCAGAACCGTTCAAGAAACTTTGCAACATTATTTCGCAGACAAAAAAGCGGGGACTTTTGGGGTCCATACTCTGACGATTGATTGACTTTTTTGTCCATTGAAGCCCGAACTTGGGCGAAAATACGGACGTGGCCATTCCTCAGTCTTTTATTCAAGAACTTCTCTCCCGCGTTGATGTGGTGGAGGTTGTGGGCCGCTATGTACAATTGAAAAAAGGTGGCGCTAACTTGATGGGGCTTTGCCCCTTTCATGGCGAAAAATCCCCCAGCTTTACAGTCAGTCCCACCAAACAATTTTTTCACTGTTTTGGCTGTGGCAAAAATGGCAATGCCCTTGGATTTCTCATGGACCATGCGGGCATGACCTTCATTGAAGCCGTGAAAGATTTGGCACAACAAACGGGCATGACGGTTCCCGAAGACGATCTCTCACCTCAAGACAAAGCAAAAGCTGCCGCTCAAAAACAAAAGCAAACCAGCTTGAGCGACATGTTGGAAAAAGCGGCCAGCGCTTATCAACAACAACTCAAAATTGCACCCAATGCAGTGGCTTATTTGAAGGGGCGTGGCTTGTCGGGGCAAATTGCAAAACGATTTGGCTTGGGTTATTCACCAGAAGGCTGGCGCAGTTTGGCCAGCGTATATCCCGACTACGATGATCCACTTTTGGCTGAGAGTGGTTTGGTGATTGTCAACGAAGAAGATGGCAAACGATACGATCGGTTCAGAGACCGTGTGATGTTTCCAATTCGAAACATCAAAGGTGAGTGCATTGGTTTTGGGGGGCGTGTGATGGGGGACGGCACCCCCAAATACTTAAACTCGCCAGAGACCCCCGTCTTTCACAAAGGACGCGAGCTTTATGGTTTGTTTGAAGCGCGCGACAGCATTCACAGCACAGGCTATGTGTTGGTCACTGAGGGCTACATGGACGTCGTGGCTTTGGCGCAATGGGGCTTTCCCAATGCAGTTGCAACGCTTGGCACCGCTTGTACGCCAGACCATGTTCAAAAGCTATTCCGGTTTACAGATTCCGTCGTCTTTGGTTTTGACGGCGATGCAGCTGGCCGCAGGGCCGCTCGAAAAGCCCTTGAAGGCGCTCTAATTTATGCAACCGATGTTCGAAGCATCAAATTTTTGTTCTTACCGCAAGAGCACGACCCCGACAGTTACATCCGAGAAAAAGGCTCAGAGGCCTTTTCGGTTGCCGTCGCCAATGCAACGCCTCTGTCTAAGTTTTTAATTGAAGTCGCCTCAGAAGGATGCGATTTGAATTCAGCAGAAGGAAGAGCACGTCTTTCCAGCTACGCCAGCCCACTTTGGCGCGCCCTTCCAGATGGCGCTTTAAAGCGTCAACTTCTTTCAGAATTGGCGCAAATGATTCAGCTTGACGCTTCAGAGTTGGCTGGACTTTGGCTTCAACAAGCAGAAGCGGCTGCCTCACGCCTTGCCCCAAGAGGCTCAGCGACCACAGGGCAAACAAGCGGCGCCAATGCAATTTCATCTAGCGCAAGCAAGCCCTTTCCTTCAACTTTTGACCCAGAAGGTATGCCCTCGCCCTTTGAACCGCCCAAAGGCCAAGGCTTTCAAAAAACCTCCCGCGCACGTCCTGATGGCAAAACTTGGCAGAAGAATTCCAATGGCAAATGGCGGCTCGTGGGCCCTGGCGATGCCACTCAAGCTTCAAACCTTGGGCCTAGAGTCCAGCCAGCCAGCAGAGCAGACCACGCGGTGAGGCTTGTTCTCACCAACATGGCTCTGTGGGATGGCTTATCTGCCGAAGACCATTCACTCTTGTCCCATTTACCGGACCAGCATGGCGAAATCATGCGTTGGCTTGAAAGTCAATTTCTTGATCACGGGCCCCTGGCTTGGGGGACTTTACAAACTGAGTTAAAAAAGCTTCCCTTTTACAACTTGGCTGACAAGTTGATGGGCTCCCACACCCCCAGCCAACCGGAGGAACAACTCGACATAGAGCCTGGAGAAGCTGACAAAGAATTGCGTTTGCTTCTCAATCTGATGCTGATCGATCAGCTTAAAGAGCTTGAAACAATAGCCCTGCTGAATGCTGAAAGTTCGCAAAACCCCGAGGCTTTTCAGAAGTGGCGGGAAATCCATCAGCGACGCAGAACCCTCATGAGCGCTCAAATTTAGTGGCTTTTGGCCCTTGTTTGGGTATAATCCACTGTTAATGCAAGAGCGACAGCAGCACCTCCGGACCCGGCCACCGCCACAGCGCATCTCCCTCCATGGGAAGGCCCACCTACCGCAAGGACTGCATTCCAAATGTTCGCCCACACATCTTGCCTATAAGACCTTGTAAATCTAGCCACCTGCCCTCAGGTGCTTATTTGCATTTCCTCTCGCGCCAGAAGTTTGTGGCGCAGCGTTTGTTTCCATTCAGTTTGAAGTATTGAGGTCCATCATGCCCGCTCAAAAGCCGAAGAAGCCCGTTAAAGCACAAGTTAAATCTGGCGCAAAAAAACCTGTCAAACCTGTTGCAAAGCCAGCTAAGCAGGCCAGCAAGTCTGTGGCTAGACCAGTTTCTAAACCAGTTTCTAAAGCAGCCACTAAATCTGCCCATAAACCTGCCCCAAAAGCAACAACCAAAACAAGTCCGGTGAAAGCCAAAGCTCCAGTCAAATCACCTGCCAAAACACAGGCCAAATCACCTGCCAAATCGCCCGTCAAAGCCGCTCCTAAAACAGTGGTCAAGACAGCCGCTAAACCAGTTGCCAAACCAGTTTCTAAATCAGTTGCCAAGCCCGCAGCCAAGGCAGTCACACCGGCCAAGAAAGCCAGTTCAGTGCCCGCAAGTCAAAAAACAAACCCCGTCAAGGCCCCATCTAAATCTCCCATGAAGGGAGCAAAACCTGTAGCGCCAAAGGCCAAAGCAAAAATAATTGCTAAACCTGTTGCTAAAGCTGTTGCTAAACCTGTTGCCAAACCCGTGGCAAAAGCGGTAGTCCAACCAGTTGCAAAAGTCATTGTCAAAGCGACCGACAAAAAGGCCTCCAAGAAAGAAGAGAAAGCTTCCACCAAGATCAAGATTGACACTTCTGCAGGGGTCAAAGTTCCAGCTGTCAAACCAGACAAAACAAGCGCTCCCGAAACAGATGCGAAAACAACTGGTGCCAAGCGCGGCCGTAAACCCAAAGCAGACGCTTTGCCAATTGACGCAGATTTGAGCGACATCGAAGACGACTTGGTCGGTGAACCGGTTGCTGAGTCTGCGGAGAAAGTCAAACCACTTCGCATGAAGATCAGCAAGGCCAAAGAACGTGCCTTGATGAAAGAATTTGGTTTGGACGAAACTGTTTTGTCCGAAGAAGACATGGCCAAACGCCGCCAACGCCTGAAGGCGCTGATTAAATTGGGCAAGACACGTGGCTACCTAACTCACGGCGAAATATCTGACCACTTGCCAGACAAGTTGGTTGATGCTGAAACCCTGGAAGTGGTGATTGCCACTCTGAATGATTTGGGTGTGGCTGTATACGAGCAAACGCCTGATGCAGAATCCCTGATCATTACTGACAACGCGCCCACAGGCTCTACAGAAGAAGAAGCCGAAGAAGCTGCTGAAGCTGCACTGTCCACGGTTGACAGCGAATTTGGCCGCACCACAGACCCTGTTCGCATGTACATGCGCGAAATGGGAACCGTTGAGTTGCTCACCCGAGAAGGCGAAATCGAAATCGCCAAGCGCATTGAAGGTGGCTTGATGGACATGATGACGGCCATCAGCGCCTCTCCTGCCACCATTGCTGAAATTCTGCGTCTTGCAGGTGAAATTCGCGATGGCAAAGTGGTTATTTCCACTGTGGTCGACGGCTTTTCCAACATCAATGAGGCCGACGACTATGTGGCCGAAGAAGACTTCGACGAATTTGACGAGTCAGACGATGACGATGGCAAAGGTGGCTCTAAAGCGCTCACCAAAAAATTGGAAGAACTGAAAAATCAAGCGCTAGAGCGCTTTGATCGAATTACAGAACTCTTTGAAAAAGTTCACAAAATCTCTGCCAAAGAAGGCTGGGGCACCCCCGCTTACCTCAAGGCTCAGAAGGAATTGTCAGAAGAATTGATGACCATCCGCTTCACAGCCAAGACCATTGAGAAGCTGTGCGACATGGTGCGTGGTCACGTTGACGATGTGCGCAAGAAGGAACGTGAGTTGCGTCGCATTATTGTGGACAAATGTGGCTACCCTCAAGATCAGTTTGTTGCTGAGTTCAGTGGCCGCGACAAAAACAATCAGCGCATTGCCTCTCATTTGCTCAATCAGAAGTGGATTGAGAAACAATCAGCTGCAGGCAAACCGTGGAGTGTGGTGATGGGCCGAAACATTCCGCCAGTCCAAGACTTGCAGCAGAAACTCACCGATTTGCAAACTCGCGTGGTGGTGCCTTTGGATGAACTCAAAGACATCAACAAACGCATGAATGCGGGAGAGCGCTCATCACGCCACGCCAAGAAAGAGATGATCGAAGCCAACTTGCGTTTGGTCATTTCAATTGCCAAAAAATACACCAACCGTGGTTTGCAGTT
>Ga0209617_10000971_pt1 | contig 13101 bp, 14 predicted proteins | sample LakEriepJuly2011_2_FD_187459 | JGI IMG/M metagenome (GOLD analysis project Ga0209617, IMG submission 187459) | Freshwater microbial communities from dead zone in Lake Erie, Canada - CCB epilimnion July 2011 (SPAdes) (version 2) | ecosystem: Environmental > Aquatic > Freshwater > Lentic >... | reverse complement strand
CATGCAGCCACTGTACGATGCGCTCATGGACATGATTCCTTATGAGAAACTCGCCGATTACATTGAGAAAAATACGATTGAGATTGCGCCTTTGGCATTCATGCGTGGACGCACCCTCGATAAAGCCTTTGTGATTTTGGATGAAGCGCAGAATGCGACCGTAGCTCAAATGAAAATGTTTTTGACGCGTATGGGGCGCGATGCCAAATTCATCATCACGGGCGATGCTACCCAAGTCGACTTGCCCAGGAATCAGCCCAGCGGACTATTGCGTTCAGTCGATTTAGTGCGCAACATTGAAGGTATTTCGGTTATTGAACTGACCGGTGCCGACGTGGTTCGCCACAAGCTTGTAAAGCGCATTATCGAAGCGTTTGAGCGAAATGATTAATGGCTAATTATCGGTCTCCACGTGCGTAAAACAAAAAAGGGATTCACGTCGAACCCCTTTTTGTAAACCTGCAAGGAAAATTTTGAAACCAACGCAGTTCTGGAAAAACTGCGCAACCAAGTATATGACGATAGTGTTAAGAGGGGGTTGCCTGATTTTTTTCAAAAATATTTAATATAACTGGAAATCAGTATCTTAGAGTGTGTTGGAATAGGCCTAACAGCTAACGTCAATGTATTCTCTTCCGAATATCAAGCTATCCTTTTGCTTCACTAATATTGCGACCGAATTTTCCTATGGCAATCAACTATCAAAAGCAGCAGGTCGCATCAGTCGTTTCGACCTTGAACAAGCGGTTTAACATCGCAATCCGACAAGACGAATTCAACAGGGATGAATATTCTGTTTCCAGTTTGCGGGATATGCTTATTCAGCGCGTCAATGATGAGTTGAGCGGGGAGTGGACGACAGAAAAAGCCATGGCCCTTCTACGTAAATCTTGGAGCGAGCTAACCCAAACGACCACCGAGATTTCTGCAGACGCTGCGCTCAAGGACCTTCTGCCGTCGCAAGGCAGACGCGCAAGGGTGAAGCAGTGGTCAGACAAGGTCGGAATCGACCTGGATATATTACGCCCCGCTCGCCTGCCACAGGGATTGCTCATTTTCATTGTTTTTGTCTCGATTCCGCTGGGTATTGGCATGGATTGGTTTCTCAGCGGAATCATGATTGCATCAAGTTTGTCGGCTTTGTGGATTCTCAACAAAACAGCGACACAACTGAAGTACAACACCTTTGAGGAAATGGCTGAAGCGATTGCTTGGCAAAACTATCTTCAACAACAGAAGAGAAAGGCTGACCATACACCGGAAGGGGTAGAGGCCGCCATGCGTGAGTTAATTCCGTGATTATTCAGTGAAGCGATAGCCTACACTCCGCACCGAATGAAAGTGACGCGGATGGCGTGTATCCACTTCGAAATATTTGCGGAAGGCCAGAATATAATTGTCGATGGTCCGGGTGCTTGGGAATACATCATAGCCCCATATTTTCTCTAGAATCTCTTCACGGCTAACCACTTCACCTTTGCGTTGGATCAGCAATTTGAGGAGCATGATTTCTTTCTTGGTGATGACCAAATCATTCCCTCTCACATCCCGAATAGTGAAGTTCAGAAAATTGACGTGACAATTACCGAAGCTGTACTCATTGATATCGGCGAGAGTGGCCGCGCTATCGTGCCGACGAATAAGCTTCTTCACCCGTAGCATGAGTTCCTCCAAATCGAAGGGCTTAGTCAGGTAGTCGTCACCACCAATTTTTAGTCCTTCAACACGGTCTTTCCCTGTTCCTTTGGCCGATAAAAAGAGCACAGGCGTTGTGTTACCCTCCAAACGAATGGTTTGGCATACCGCAAAACCATCCACATGTGGAATCATCACATCCAAAATAGCGACATCGAAATGCTGATTGCGAAACTTGTCCAGCGCCGTGTGGCCATCTTTGGCCAGTACCACATGATACCCTTCCAGTTCGAGGTTGAGGATGAGCGCTGAGCTCAGGCTATCCTCATCTTCCACTAATAATACACGGTACTTGTCCATAGATGCCGGAATAAAATAAAAAAGGGGGTCTTAATGACCACCCTTTTCTTCATGTTGTTCGCCTTCGTGCTCATGCTCATGGTCGTGATGTTCACCATCGCCGTGATCATGGGTGCAGGATCCTTGTTTTGCACCTCCTTCGGGTTCGGTATAGCCTTCAATCATGACGCCGGTTGCAACAAAGTTGAGAACCTTTTTCGGTTCAGTGATTGCGGCAACTTCAGCCTCTGTCTTTCCTTCTTCTTGCGCGTAATGCTGAAGCATTTCAACGCTGATCTCATCATAGAAGGCCTTTCCTTTTGCCTTAGCCTTCAGTCCTTCGCAGCCTTCCAGAGGAACAAAGAATACATGGTCGGTGGTGATTTTCTGAATGCCACTGTCTAGCTTCATGTTCATCCAGCAGCCTGCGTTTGGACATGTTTGATCGATGACGCCGTCAATCGTAGTGAACAGCGTATCCTTACCCTCCAGCTGCGCGGCAATTGCCGAAGCGGGAATTGAGGTCGCCACATCGAACGAGTCGCCATAAAACTCTTGAGTCATGGCCTTACTTTCCGGTGCAGCAGGCGCATGGTTGTGATCGCAGCCACCCATCAACATGGCAGTGAGTGAGAAGAAAATGACATTTTTCATGGAAGTGATTTTATTCAAATGTAAATAATCCGTTCATTACTTGTCCTGGCCTTCACTTACCTGTTTGGTAGCGCTCAACGCAGCCTTTTCAATGCGCATGCGTCCTTGGTCCAATTTAATCACGACGGTGGTTTCGTCGGTTTCGATGATTTCTCCGTGAATACCGCCAATGGTCATCACGCGATCACCGATTTTGGCAGCCTCCTGAAACTTGCGTTGATCCTTGGCTTTTTTCATCTGCGGACGAATCATGAAGAAATAGAAAATGGCAAAAAAGCCGACCATGAACAAGAGTGTTCCCATTCCTCCGTCAGCGCCTTGCGCTTGCAAAAGTGTAATTGTCATATAAAGTGAATTGTTAATTGAGCGGGTTAAGGTAATTCCATTTCCATCTGCACCGGTGAGTTATTTTGCTGCGGCACATCGGCGCCAATCACTGTTCCTTGCAAGCGCAATACCCATACACCGGGCACACAGTTGGTGACCAATGATACGGATTTGTCGACCTGTCCGGAGTTGCCGGTGCTATTGAACTCCACGGTAATTTGTCCTTGTGCTCCCGGTTCAACGGGCTCAGTAGGCCAATCTTTTGGTGTAGTACAGCCGCAGGATGGATTTACTTGTGCAATAAGCAGTGGTGATTTTCCGGTATTGGTGAAACGGAAAGTGTGAACGAATTTTTCGCCTACGGCAAGGGTTCCGAAACGGCAAATAGCCGAGTCAAAAGTGATGACAGGAGCATCTGCGGAAGCTTCACCATTGGCGTCCGGAAAGTGAATCATATCAGCTGTCACTTGACGATTGTCGGATTTACACGCTGAGAATAGCAGTGCGCCCGTGATGGCGAATATGTACGATGCTCTAATGGTCATCGTAACTGCCGTATGAACCGTTGAACTCGCTTTCATCGAAGTAATCCTCGTCAGCATCAAACATATCATCTTCGCCCTCATCATCTGCATCATCGTTGACATCGCCGTGCATTTCTTTGAACTCTTCCTCGCTGAACTCGCTTCCGAATAAGTCCATCTCCTTAGCGTCCTGCGAGGGCGCATCGCCGTATACCAACGCGACACGGGGGTAGATTGTGCTGGGCATGTCTTTCTTCACCTCCATGAGTTCAACGTAGAAAATCCACATCCTCATAAAATCGTAGACATACAGGATTTTGTCGGACGGCTTGCTAACCATTTCCGATAGGGTAGTGGATTTCATGCTCAGGGCGGCGTCGCCGGCCATGTCCATGAGTGGAATTTCCAATCCTTTTTCCCAGGATTCGTTGCTCATGTAAAAGCTAGCCATTTCGCCTGCTTCAAAATCGAAGGCATCGAGAATGGCTGAGTGCAGTTTCTCGAACGTAGCTGCGGTCTCAATTTCGATATCCCGAAACACATCCTGTTCGGTGTCGACGATTACCCGAAACTTATAAATGTTGACGTTGCTGTTTTTCATCGTGTTCTATTTGGGCGCACATGGTGTTGCTGTTTGGGCGCACATGGTGTTGTTGTTTGGTCGCACATGGTGTTGCCGTTAGGTCGCACATGGTAGTGCGCCCCTACTAAATGCTGTTCACCATTTTGCTTACCTGCTTGATGTCATTCTTTAAATATCCCTTAGAATCGTATTTCTTCGCTTCGTTGAGCAGGGTGATGGCCTCGCGTTTCTTGCGTCTGTTGGCTGAAATAACGGCCAGGTTTAGGTAAGCTGCAGCTTTGTCGTGTTCCAATCGCAAGCCGTGTTGAAGGGCCATGCGGAAATTCTTTTCACTTTGTGAAAGGCTGTTTGTCTGGATATCTATTGATCCCAAAAGGAAGTAGTAGTATCCTTTCTGCTTGGCCCAGAGGTGCGCCGGGTTAATGCGATTAAGCCATAGCTTGGCTTTATCCATTTTCTGAGTGCGCATGTGATAAAACACCATAATCAAGCGTGTGCTGCGGAATACAATAAGTACCAGCAGAGCGGTCACAAGGAGTAAGGTGATTCCCCAGCCCCAGCGACCAAGGATAAAAAGATATGTGTTGAAGGCAATTGCTGCAACAGCAGCGATGGCTTTGATAATGCGGGTGTCCATGGGGGATTACAGATTACGGATTACAGATTACGGATGACGGATGACGGATGACCGTGTCCTCTTTCACTCTTTCACTTTCCCATCACAAAAAAAGCTGTCATACTCTGACAGCTTTTCATTATTTCATACCTGCTCATCACAGCAGGGCGTCCATTTTATCGGTGAGAACGTTTTTCGGAACAATACCGACGCTCTTATCCTTGATTTCTCCGCCTTTCAGGAAGATGATCGTTGGGATGTTACGAATACCGAAGCGTGAACTGATTTCCGGATTTTCGTCGACATTTACTTTTCCCACTACTGCCTTACCTTCATAGTCGTGTGCGATTTCATCCACGATTGGACCCACCATGCGGCAAGGGCCACACCATTCAGCCCAGAAGTCGATCATGACAGGCTTGTCGCTGTTTTGAACCAGTTCTGCGAAGTTTGCGTCCGTGATTTGTGTTGCCATTGTAATTCTATTTTGATTTTTTCGATTGCTTTTGTCCCGTAAGTCAAGGAATAAGCCAATCAGGTTTTAACTGACATTTCTTCCGCCCTTGCAAAACGGGCCGCAAAATTACGTGGAAGTGGGAGCTTACTGTTTGAAATTTTTCCAACAGTTCCCAACCACGGAATTATTTTCCGGTTCCCGCTGAATCAATGCTGATCAGTTCAACTTCGAAAACAAGGGTAGAGAAGGGCTTAATCACCGGGCTAGGCGATTGCTCACCGTAAGCGAGTTCCTGTGGAATGAAGAACTTGTACTTGCTACCCACGCTCATCAACTGAACACCTTCAGTCCATCCCGGAATGACCTGATTCAAACCGAACGATGCCGGCTCACCGCGGTCAACCGAACTATCGAAAACAGTTCCGTCGATAGTAGTGCCGTGGTAATGCACCGTAACATTGTCCGTAGCTTTAGGCTTTTGACCTGTACCTTCATTCATGACCTGATATTGCAAGCCACTGGCAGTGGTCATAACACCGGGCTTCGATTTGTTTGAAGCCAAAAACTCGATACCGGCTTGCTTGTCGACTGCAGCCTTCGCCTCTTGCTTTTGCATCATTACACCTTGGATATAGGCCTCTGCTTCTTGCAATTCCATTGCGCCGACGCTATCCTTTTGATCTTTCATCCCTTTGATAAGCAATTCGTAGTTGAGGTCCGACAATTCGCTTTGAGAAAAGCTGTTGCCGATGCTAAGACCGATAGTATAGCTGAGGCTATCGCGTTGATCTTTCATTTTCACATTGCTGACCTTGCTTTGCTCACAGCTGCTGAGCATGCTGCCACAAGCGATCAGGGAGAGGATTAATTTTTTCATGGTAATATGGTAAATTGGAGGCGCGAAATTAGGCAGTTTACACTACGGTCACTGAGACTTTCAAAAAAAAGTTCACAAAGTTTGGTGATTGTTCTTCAGGCTTCCGTTACATTTGCACCCCTTAAAATCGGGAGGCCTTCGGGCTCATTCCGCTTAAAAGGTTCACATAACAATCACTTACTTAAGTATTAGCATGTACCTCACAACAGAAAAAAAACAAGAGATTTTCAAGAAACACGGAAAATCTGAGAAGGACACAGGTTCGGCTGAAGGCCAGATCGCGTTGTTTTCCTTCCGCATCAATCACCTGACAGAACACTTGAAGGCGAACAAGAAGGACTTTGGCACTCAACGCAGTCTGATTCGTTTGGTAGGTAAGCGTCGCAGCTTGCTAGACTACCTCCAGAAGACAGAAATTGCCCGTTACCGTGCTATTGTTAAAGAGCTTGATCTCCGTAAATAACACTTTGCGCAAACTGCGCGAGCGAAAGGGCAATTGAACACAATTGCCTTTTCGCGTTTTTTTTAACCGACGTTTTTATCCGAAAAAAGAAGCAATGAACTACGAATTGGTAACCCAAACCATAGACTTGGGAGATGGTCGCCCGGTAACTATTGAAACCGGCAAACTCGCTAAACAGGCCAATGGCTCTGTTGTAGTAAGACAAGGAGATACAATGTTGTTGGCCGCTGTTGTGGCCAGCACACAAGCGAAAGACGGTGTGGATTTTCTTCCGCTCACCGTTGAATACCGCGAAAAATATGCAGCCGCCGGTCGTTTTCCGGGTGGTTATTTCAAGCGCGAAGCTCGTCCTTACGATGACGAGATTCTCGTAGCTCGACTCATCGACCGCGCATTGCGTCCGATGTTCCCCGATGATTTTCACGCCGAAGTGCAGGTTGTTGTAAACCTGATTTCAGCAGACAAAGAGAATATGTCCGATAGCCTTGCCGGTTTGGCAGCATCAGCAGCCTTGGCTGTTTCCGACATTCCATTCAACGGTCCAATTTCCGAAGTTCGTGTTGCACGTGTCAATGGTCAATTGGTTATCAATCCTACCTGGGCCCAATTGGCCGCTTCAGATCTTGAATTGATGGTAGCCGGAACGCTCGACAGCATCGTAATGGTGGAAGGTGAAATGAAAGAGGTTTCTGAAGCAGAAATGATTCAGGCTCTGGAATTAGCGCATGAGGCAATCAAAGCACAGTGCCGTGCTCAACAAGAGATGGCATCGAAAGTGGCTAAAGCCAACCCGAAGCGTACCTACGATCACGAACCAAAAGACCTAGAGTTGAAGAAGCGTGTGTGGGACGAGTGTTATGAGAAGTATTACACTACGGCTAAAACAGCTTCCGATAAGACCACGCGTTCGGATGCCTTCCATGCGATTCAGGAAGCTTTTGAGACTCAATTAACGGATGAATTCAAAGACTCTAATCGATTCTTAATCAATAAATATCACCACGATTGCTTGAAGGATGCCATGCGCAACATGATCCTCAACGAAGGCATTCGTTTGGACGGTCGCAGCACCACCCAGATCCGTCCGATTTGGAGTGAAGTGGGCTACTTGCCCGGTGCGCACGGTTCAAGTGTTTTCACCCGTGGAGAAACGCAAAGCTTGACCACACTGACCCTGGGAACAAAGCTCGACCAGCAGATGATCGACAGCGCGGTAATGCCTCGCGAAGATCGCTTCCTGTTGCACTACAACTTCCCACCATATAGCACCGGTGAAGCGCGCCCAATCCGTGCGACCAGCCGTCGCGAAATCGGTCACGGTAACTTGGCCCTTCGTGCATTGAAGCCGGTTATTCCACCGCAGGAAGTTTGCCCATACGCCATTCGTATTGTTTCTGATATTCTTGAGTCAAACGGTTCGTCTTCAATGGCTACTGTTTGTGCAGGAACCTTGGCGCTGATGGATGGTGGTGTTCAAATCAAGGCCCCTGTATCGGGAATTGCCATGGGTTTGATTACCAATGAGGATAACTCTAAGTACCAGATTCTTTCCGATATCCTCGGTGATGAGGACCACTTGGGCGATATGGACTTCAAAGTAACCGGTACATCGCAGGGTATTACCGCTTGCCAGATGGATATCAAGATCAAGGGATTGAGCATGGACATGGTGAAGAACGCCTTGGAACAGGCGCGTCAGGGTCGCTTGCACATCCTTGGTGAGATGATGAAAACCATGGATAAGCCTGCTGAAGATTATAAGCCACACGCTCCACGTATTGTTAGTTTGGAAATTCCGAACGACACGATTGGTGCGGTTATCGGCCCCGGTGGTAAGATTATTCAAGAAATCCAGAAGTCAACTCAGACGGTTATTACGATCTCAGAGGTCGACAACAAGGGTATCGTGGAGATCGCCTCTGCTAACAAGGAAAATCTCGAGGCTGCTCTTAAGCGTGTGCGCAGCATTGTTTTCCCACCACAGATTGAAGTTGGGGAAATTTATGATGGCGTTGTGAAGAACATTCAGGCTTTCGGAGCGTTTGTGGAGATTATGCCGAAACAAGATGCACTTTTACACGTATCGGAGATTGCTTGGCATCGTGTCGAAGACGTGAGAGACGTGTTGAAGGAAGGCGACAGAATCCAGGTAAAGGTTATTGGTAAGGATCCTAAAAACGGCAAATACAAGTTGTCGCGCAAGGTATTATTGCCAAAGCCTGAGGTTCAGGAGAACTAAAAGCTGTTCGAAGTAGGTTATTCACCTACATGGGCAGATTGAGTTCCTGAAATGACAAAGCTTAAACGGGGGTAACCCCAACAATTGAAAACAATACATGAGGCAATTAAAAATCACCAAACAGGTAACGAACCGTGAAACGGCTTCGTTAGATAAGTATCTGCAGGAGATTGGTCGCGTAGACCTGATCACGGCAGAAGAGGAAGTGGAGTTGGCCAAGCGTATCAAGGCTGGCGATCAGGTGGCGTTGGAGAAATTGACCAAGGCTAACTTGCGTTTCGTGGTTTCGGTGTCGAAGCAATACCAAAACCAAGGGTTGAGTTTGCCTGACTTGATTAACGAGGGAAACCTTGGTTTGATCAAGGCAGCGCAGCGTTTTGATGAAACCCGTGGTTTTAAGTTCATCTCTTATGCGGTATGGTGGATTCGTCAATCGATTCTGCAGGCTTTGGCCGAGCAGTCGCGTATTGTGCGTCTGCCATTGAACAAGATTGGCTCGATCAACAAAATCAACAAGGCATTTGCCAAGTTGGAGCAGGAGTTCGAGCGTCCGCCCACACCGGCTGAATTGGCTGAAGTGTTGGAAATGACACTCGATGAGGTGAAGCAGTCGATGCGCAACAGCGGTCGTCACGTATCGATGGATGCACCATTGAAAGACGGTGACGACAGCAGCAGCACGATGTACGACGTATTGCAGACCAACGACACACCTTCACCGGATACCGATTTGTTGCATGAATCACTGCGCAAAGAAATCGAGCGTTCACTGCGCACCTTGACTAGCCGCGAGGCAGATGTGGTGCGTTTGTATTTCGGATTGAACGGTGAGCATCCGCTTACCCTTGAAGAAATCGGTGAGCGTTTTGACCTGACGCGCGAGCGTGTGCGTCAGATTAAAGAGAAGGCTATTCGCCGCCTGAAGCACACCAGTCGCAGTAAGATTTTGAAATCCTACTTGGGTTAATCCCATTCAAAAAAACCAAAGGCAGTTTGTTCATTGCCGATAGGTTAAACATCGCAAAGGCTCCGGAGACGGGGCTTTTGTGTTTTATGATTACAGATGACAGATGACGGATGACGGATTGGCTGCAGCGCTCTAATCTGTAATCCGTAATTTGTAATCTGTAATTATTTTTGCCCCATGCGCCTAACCTTCACCGCCCTCGCACTGCTCATCAGCGCGATGCTCTTCGCTCAAGCACCTTTACTCATTCCATACCAAGCCATTGCGCGTAACGCTGCCGGCGAGCCGTTGGCAAACAGCACGCTCAATGCTCGGTTTACGATTCATGATGGAACGGCCGCGGGCCCTAGCGTGTGGCAAGAATTGCAAACTGTATCAACCACAGCTCTCGGATTATTCACTGTTCAACTTGGTAGCAGCATATCGCTGAGCGGTGTGAATTGGGCAGCAGGAGCGAAGTTTATGCAGGTTGAAATTGACCTTGGGAGTGGATTTGTTGATATCGGTACGCAGCAATTATTGAGTGTGCCGTATGCGTTGCATAGTCACTCCTCTTCCGGGGTGGATTTTCGAATAAGTGGCGATGGGGATTCGCTAGTATTTAATAATGGGAGGGTGATTATTATTGATGGCATTAGTTCATTGAATCCCTATGATGCCGGACAAGGTGGTCCACACACTTGTGGAGCCCCGAATATCCACAATCCAAATCTGACATACGGCACTTTGACTGATCAAGCGGGAAACATCTACAAGACTATTGTGATTGGAACACAAGAGTGGATGGCGGAAAATCTAAATGCGAGTATTTATCGGAATGGGGATGCGATAACAACGAATTTGGATAATACTGCATGGTCAGCGACCACCTCCGGAGCTTATGCATATCATAATGATAATGCTAGCAATGCTTGCCCATACGGTAAGTTATACAATTGGTATGCATGTGTAGATGCCCGCCAGCTATGTCCGGTGGGTTGGCATGTGCCCACTGACCCGGAATGGACCGTTTTGACGGACTATCTGGGCGGTGAGGCTGTTGCTGGAGGTAAGATGAAAACTACGGGAAGTATTGAAGCAGCAACGGGTTTGTGGTATGCTCAAAATATTGAAGCTACCAATAGCAGTGGTTTTTCTGGAGCTCCTTCGGGGATGCGCGTTTTTAATGGAGCATTCACAGTGTTTGGCCAATTCGGTGGCTATTGGAGTTCATCAGCACTCGATGCAGAGTTTGCAGCATTCCGCGGCTTGATTAATGGCGAAAGGTATTTATTGAAAGAAAACTATCAGTATAGTAGCGGTTTTTCTGTCCGTTGCCTCAAGGATTAACCAACTCCCCGTTAACTAGCCCGCGATTTTATCCTGGGCTTGATGCGATTTGCCCTCGGCTCCGCTCGGGCACCGGGCTTTCCGCTAGAAATGAGCACCTCGGCTCCGCTCGGTGATCGCTGAGGTACGTAGCATAAGCCGATGGCCAACTCATGGAAAGAAGGAGCTCCGCCCCAATCCGTCATCCGTCATCTGTCATCTTTTAACACCCCTTTTTTTTTGCTTTTATGATTGAAAATCAACCCATCCGCACTATATTCGCGGCCCCGCAAACCTAGGTTTGGGGGCGTAGCATGAGCATTCCGGCTGCGAATAACAACAAGTAAAACCCCTTCTGTCTGCGTGAATGCCTTGATTTTTCAAGGGACAGAATACAATTAAAAACAAAGCCAACATGGCTGAATCTAAACGAGTAAAGGCTGAAGAAGCCGAAGAAAAAAACCTCAACGTTCAAGCTGAGGGTACCTCTGAAAATACTGAGGTAGAAACACCAGCACACGAAGAAGAAATCGGCGCGGAAGAACCGCTCGAGATTTTCAGCACTGCTGATGATCAAATGTTCCTCAATGAAAAGGGGGAGTTTAACTGGGACGCTTACGAAGCTGCCGGTGGTTACGACAACGATGAGCGTAAGAAGCTCGACAAAATGTATGAATCTACATTGTCGGTTATTCGCGAGCGTGAAGTTGTAAACGGTACTGTTGTAAACGTAAACAAGAAAGAAGTTGTAGTTAACATCGGTTACAAGTCTGAAGGCGTTGTGCCTGCCGGTGAATTCCGCTACAACCCGGACCTCAAGCCCGGTGATGTAGTGCCCGTTTTCATCGAACAGACAGAAGATAAAAACGGACAGCTCCATGTTTCTCACAAAACAGCGCGCGTATTCAGCGCATGGGGCAACGTAAACACGGCTCTTGAGAGCGGTGAAATCATCAAAGGTGAGGTGAAGAGCCGCACTAAAGGTGGTTTGATTGTAGACGTATTCGGTATCGAGGCATTCTTGCCAGGTTCACAGATCGATGTGAAGCCAATCCGCGACTACGATCAGTATGTTGGAAAGATCATGGAATTGAAAGTGGTGAAGATCAACAACGAATTCAAGAACGTTGTTGTATCACACAAAGCCCTAATCGAAGCCGAACTCGAAGAACAGAAGAAGCTCATCATGAGCGGTCTCGAAAAGGGACAAGTTCTCGAAGGTGTCGTGAAGAATATCACTTCTTATGGTGTGTTCGTAGACCTTGGTGGCGTAGACGGTTTGATTCACATCACCGACTTGTCATGGGGTCGTGTTACACATCCGGAAGAGCTGGTGCAGCTTGATGCTAAAATCAACGTGGTTATCCTCGACTTCGATGATGACAAGAAGCGCATCGCTCTCGGTATGAAGCAACTCACGCCGCACCCATGGGATGCTATCGAAGGCACTATGGAAGTAGGTCAGAAAGTGAAAGGAAAGGTGGTTGTTCTGGCAGACTACGGAGCATTCGTAGAAATCGCTGCCGGTGTCGAAGGCTTGATCCACGTGAGCGAAATGTCTTGGAGCACGCACTTGCGTTCAGCTCAGGACTTCCTCAAAGTAGGTCAGGAAGTGGAGTGTGTGATTTTGAGCGTAGACAAAGACGAGCGTAAGCTTTCTTTGGGTATGAAGCAATTGTCACAGGATCCATGGGAGAACATCGAGTCTCGCTTCGGAGTTACCAGCAAGCACAAGGCTAAAGTTCGCGCATTCACCAACTTCGGTGTATTCTGCGAATTGGCTGAAGGCATTGATGGTCTCATCCACATCAGCGATCTTTCTTGGAGCAAGAAAATCAAGCACCCAAGCGAATTCTGTCACATTGGTGATGAACTCGAAGTGGTAGTTCTTGAGCTGGATAAGGACAACCGTCGTATCAGCCTTGGTCACAAGCAAATCGAGGAGAATCCATGGGATGTATTCGAAACCGTATTCGTTGAAGGTTCGAAGCACCAGGGTACTATCGTTCGTAAAGAAGGTTCACACGCCATCGTGGCATTGCCATACGGTTTGGAAGGCTTCTGCATGAACAAGAACCTCAAGAAGGAAGACGGTTCTACTGCTAAGGTAGA
>Ga0209617_10000969_pt1 | contig 13105 bp, 11 predicted proteins | sample LakEriepJuly2011_2_FD_187459 | JGI IMG/M metagenome (GOLD analysis project Ga0209617, IMG submission 187459) | Freshwater microbial communities from dead zone in Lake Erie, Canada - CCB epilimnion July 2011 (SPAdes) (version 2) | ecosystem: Environmental > Aquatic > Freshwater > Lentic >... | reverse complement strand
ACCTAGTTCTGGCGGAGAGGGCGGGATTCGAACCCGCGGTAGGGATTAACCTACACACGCTTTCCAGGCGTGCGACTTAAACCGCTCATCCACCTCTCCGAAGCCCTGCATTCTAGCAAGGATTTGCTCCGGCTCTCTCAGTTGACAGCCACTTTCTTGCCATCTTTGTAGGTGTAAAGCGTCATGGCCGGGTTCTTGAGTTCGCCGTTGGGCTCGAACATGACTTTGGCCGTCACACCTTGATAGGCGGCGTCCGCCAGCTTGGGGCCGTACACCTTGGGATCGGTGGAATTGGCGCGCTTCATGGCGTCGACCAGCACCATGGTCGCATCGTAGGTGTATGGCGAGTAAACCTGGAACTGCTTGGGGAAACGGGCCTCGTACTTGGCACGCCATGCCTGGCCCGCTGGCAGCTTGTCGAGTGATGCGCCACCCACAGCGCACACCACATTGCCCAAGGTCTTGGCACCGCTGGAGAGCTCCATCAACTTGTCGGTGCAAATGCCATCGCCGCCAAACACATAGACCTTGGTCAGGCCCAGGTTCTGCATCTGGCGCAGCATGGGGCCAGCTTGAGGGTCCATGCCACCGAAGAAAATGCCATCGGGCTTCTTGTTCTTGATGGCCGTGAGGATGGCCATGAAATCGACCGCCTTGTCATTGGTGTACTGCTGGCTCACCACTTCCAGACCCAGCTCCTTCGCGGTCTTGGCGAAGACATCGGCCACGCCTTTGCCGTAAGCAGTGCGGTCATCGATGATGGCGACCCTCTTGAGTTTGAGCGTGTGCGCTGCGTGGTTGGCCAAACCAGCGCCCAAGGCGTTGTCATTGGCCAGCAGGCGGAACACCTGCTTGTAGCCGAGGGTCGTGAGCTCTGGATTGGTGGCCGAGGGCGAGATCATGGGCAGACCGCACTGGCTGTACACCTTGGCCGCGGGGATGGTTGTGCCCGAGTTCAGGTGTCCAACCACGCCATTGACCTTGGCGTCGCACAACTTCTGTGCGGCGGCAGTGCCTTGCTTGGGGTCGGCGGCATCGTCTTCTGCCACCAGCTCAAAAGTGACCTTCTTGCCTCCAATGCTCAAACCCTGAGCATTGAGTTCTTCAATGGCCATGCGGGCACCGTTTTCATTGTCTCGGCCGTAATGGGCTTGGGGGCCGGACACAGGGCCGATATGGCCGATGCGCACAACGGACTGTGCCTGGGACTGCTGCGACAACAAGCCCATGGCCAACACGGTGGACAGTGGCAGGAGCTTGCGGAGGGTCGGGCTCTGGGTCATCTTCACCTCGTTGAAAATCAGTGGGAGGGCAGTAAAAACAACGGTGGCGCGCGGGGTGCCCGTCACCGCGGACGCAATTTGGCGACTTCTTGCGCCACCGAACGCGCCACCACATCACGCATGGTGCGTGCCAACTCGTCTTTCAGCTCGCGAACGATGGCCTCGCTGTGTCGCGCCAACACGGGCGCCAAGGCTTCGCGCAGGCGAAACTCCAGCATGCTGTCGATCTGACGCTGAACGTCGGTCAGCACGCGCTGTGCAAGCTGACCTTCCAGCACCGGCAGGCTGTCCAGCGGGATCGGCTGAGGGGCTGCAGGCGCAGGCACCGGCTGAGGCACGGTCTGAGAAGGCACGGACTGCGGCCCAAGCTGACCCAAGTCAGCGAACTCATCAACCTCGATGACCTCGGTCAATGTGGGCACCTGCGCCGGATGGGGTCGAGACAAAGGGTTCATGGTGTGGCGCCTTCCTTGACCTCGTGCGGGCGCACGTCCCAGCCGCGCGCGGCATAGGCCTTCCAGCGGGCACGGCCCTCCTGGCGATCATCGGGATGGCTGGAAACGAGGTCAAACAGTCGCTCAAAGCGCTCTGCACCCGGAGGCACCTCGCGGCCCAGATTGACCAGGACACTGCGCGGCCCCGGAGCCGAAATCGGATCGTCAGACAACCAGACCGGCGTGGCGTGAAAGCGCTCAGGAAGGGTCGCCCCGGCAATGCTCAGCACATGCGGCAGGAACTCCTGGTCGTCGAACACCCACAGCAGGCGGTCCAGCGCCTGCAGCGCAGCGACGTCACCTGTCACCACCAACTGCACACCGGCGCGGCTGGCTTTGCGCAACAGGCGGCAGGCGTAGGCCTGCTTGTCGCCAATGCCATGGTGGAACTCGACCTGAGGCATGGTGGCTGACCGGGGCTCAAGCCTGCGCGGCAGGTTTGATGGCAGGCTTGACTGCCGACTTGGCCGCTGACTTCTTGGCTTCGGCCTTGCGCTGCAAAGCGCCCTTGCCCGCCGCGGCTTGGTCCAGCAGGAACTGGGTCAGCAGGCCCACCGGGCGACCCGTGCCACCCTTTGCGCCACCCGACTTCCAGGCCGTGCCAGCGATGTCGAGGTGAGCCCAGCGGTAGGCCTTGGTGAACTTGCTCAGGAACACCGCCGCGGTGATGGCGCCGCCTTCGCGGCCACCCACATTGCCCATGTCGGCGAAATTGCTCTTGAGGGATTCGCCGTACTCTTCGTCCAGGGGCATGCGCCAGGCAGTGTCCAAGCTCGATTGGCCGGCGCTCAGCAGGGCCTGGGCGAGCTCGTCGTCGGCCGAGAACAGACCGCTGTGGATGTTGCCCAGGGCGATGACGCAGGCGCCGGTCAGCGTGGCGATGTCCACCACGGCCGCGGGCTTGAAGCGCTCGGCGTAGGTCAGGGCATCACACAAGATCAGTCGGCCTTCGGCGTCGGTGTTGAGCACCTCGATGGTCTGACCCGACATGCTCTTGACCACATCGCCCGGCTTGGTGGCAGTGCCGCTGGGCATGTTTTCGCAGGTGGGGATCAGGCCGATCACGTTGAGCTTGGGCTTGAGCAGCGCCAGGCTCTGGAAGGTGCCCAGCACGCTGGCCGCACCACCCATGTCGAACTTCATCTCGTCCATGCCCGCACCGGGCTTCAGCGAGATGCCACCGGTGTCGAAGGTAATGCCCTTGCCCACCAGCACCACGGGCGCTTGCGAAGCGGCGGCGCCGTCGTAGCGCAGCACGATGAATTTGGGCGGCTCGGCCGAGCCGTTGGTGACCGACAGGAAAGAGCCCATGCCGAGCTTTTCCAGTGCGGGGCGCTCCAGCACCTGCACACCAATGTGCTTGTGGGCCTTGCCGATGCGACGAGCTTCGGCGGCCAGGTGCGAGGGCGTGCAGTGGTTGGCAGGCAGGTTGCCCAGGTGGCGGGCCAGGGTGACGCCCTCGGCCACAGCCTCGCCTTGGACCAGGCCAGCCTTCACGGCCGCGGCCACATCGGCGGCATGCAGCAGGGTGACCTTCTTGAGGGCGCCGGGCTTGGGCGCACTGGGTTTGGTTTCGCGGAAGACGTAGGTGGTGTCGGCCACCGCGGCCACCATGCCTTGCGCAAACGCCTGGGCAGCATCGCCAGCGGCCAGGAGGCCATCGGCCAGGGCCACGGCCACGTGGGCGGCGGCACTGTCTTTCAGTGCTGTCACGCCCTTGGCCGCAGCAGCCTTGAGTGATTTCGTTTGCGCATTGGCCGCAGCCACCAGCACCAAGCGCGTCGCTTTCACGCCGGTGGGGCGGTGCAAGTACAAGGTGCGACCAGCCTTCAAGGCGAAGTCGCCGCTGTCCAGTGCATCCTTGACCAAGCGGTCCAACTCGGGATTGGCGAAAGCGCTGTGCTCGGGGGCCAGCACCAGCACGAGGGCGTCGGCGTTGACCTGGGACAGGGTGGGCCCTTGGGCGATGGCGGAACGGTAGTCCATGCGGTGCAAGTCCATAATGCGCGGGTTGATCGACCCAAGCGATGTTATTCGATTCCTCCGTCCGCAGAGAACTCTGGCGCAGCTTCAGCGGCACCCTTGTGGTGTTGCTGACAGTGCTGTTGACCATGGTGCTCATCCGCATCCTCAGCCAGGCCACCAAAGGGGCGCTGGCGCCCACCGACGTCGGCCTGGTGCTGAGCTACACCGTCATCGGCCAGTTGCCGGTGCTGCTGGCGCTCGCCCTGTTCGTGTCGGTGGTGTCCGTGCTGAGTCGCATCTGGCGTGACAGCGAGATGGTGGTGTGGCAGGCCAGCGGTGCGCGTCAGGCCAGCTTCATCCGGCCGCTGCTGGGCATGGCCTGGCCGGTGCTGCTCTTGGTGGCTGGTGCCGCGCTGGTCGCACGCCCTTGGGCACAAAACCAGACCCAGGTGCTGAAGTACCGCTACGAACAGCGCTCCGACATGGCCCGGGTGGCGCCAGGGCAGTTCCAGGTCTCGGCCGATGGCAAGCGCGTGTTCTTCATCGACAGCCACAGCGACGGCTTGCAGTCAGGTCGCAACGTGTTCATGGTGACCACCGCCGATGGCCAGGAGGCCGTGGTGACGTCCAACCAGGGGCAGGTGCAGGTGATCGACGGCCAACGCTTCCTGGTGCTGAGCCATGGCGAGCGTACCCAGACCGACCTGATCACAGGTCAGAAGGCGCTGTCTCGCTTCGAGACAGCGAAAGTGCGCATGGGCGAGGCCATCGACCCCAGCGATGTCGCACCGGACATGCGCTCCCTGCCCACCCTGGCCTTGATGGTCTTGCGCTCAGACGAGGCTCGCGGTGAATTGGTGTGGCGCTTCGGCCTGGTCTGGGCCGCCTTCAACATGGTGCTGGCTGGGCTGAGCTTGGCTGCTGGCAACGCACGGCGCCACAGCAGCTGGAACCTCGTGTATGCGCTGCTGGTGTTCGTGGTGTATTTCAATTTGCTGAGCCTGAGCCAGACATGGGTCAGCCGCGGCAAGCTGCCCTGGGATGGCGCACTGCTGGCCGTGCACGGTACGCTGACCGCGGCCGCCTTGCTGGTGGTTTGGTGGCGCGATGGCGCCCGTTGGCCTGGGCAGTCCGTGGCGAAGCGCCGCCACAAGGAGCTTGCATGAGGACGGTGCGTCGCCTGATTTACCAAAGCGTCGCATCTCGCGCCACCTTGGTGGCCCTGGCCTTCGCAGCGCTGGCCTTCTTCATTGACTTCGTCGAAGAGTCGCAAGACCTGGGCAAGAACAGCTACACCGTGCTGGACGCCCTGTGGACCTGCCTGCTGATGCAGGTGCGCCACATCTACGACCTGATGCCAATCGCGCTGCTGATCGGCGGCATCCTGGCGCTGTCGCGCATGGCGCAGACCTCGGAGTTCACCATCCTGCGCACCGGCGGCCTCGGGCCCTGGCGGGCCTTGCAATTGCTGGCCGGCCTGGGTTTGATGTCGGCCCTGCTGGTGGCCGGCATCGGCAACTGGGCCGTGCCACTGGCCGAGCAAATGCTCACCCAACAGCACGCCCGCTTCAGCAGTCAACAGCAACTCACGCTGGGCCGCGGCGGCACCTGGCTGCGGGAAAAGCGCGAGGTGCCTGGCATGGGCACGCACACCATCACCGTCAATGTGGGCAGTGCCCTCAGCGAGGGAGAGTTTGGTCTGGTGCGCATTTTCGAGTTTGACGCTCGGGGTCAGCTCACGCGCCGGCTGTCAGCCACCAGCGCCAAGGTGGACGCAGTGCAGGCACCCGAGGACGCCGGCGCGGTGTTGCCGGCCGAGGGATCGGTGTGGCGACTCAAAGACGTGACCGACACACGCTGGCTGTCGCACGAGCGACTGTCCCAGGATGCCGCACTGGCAGGTGTGAAGGTGATCGACGAGCGCAAGGTGGCCACGTTGGATTGGTCCAGCAGCCTCACGCCGCTGGTGGTCTCGGCCTCGGTGTTGCCGCCTGAAAGCATGTCGGCCTTCGCACTGTGGCGCTACACGCGCCACCTGGCCTCGAACGCCCAGGCCGCACAGCGCTACGAAATCCAGTTCTGGAAAAAGAGCTTCTACCCGCTGGTCTGCCTGGTGATGATCGCACTCGCCCTGCCCTTCGCCTACCTGCACGCACGCAGCGGCAGCATGAGCCTGAAGATCTTCGGTGGCATCATGCTGGGCATCAGCTTCGTGCTGATCAACCACATCTCCAGCCACTTGGGCCTGTTGCAGAACTGGCAACCTTGGCTGGCCGCTGCCGCTCCCAGTCTGCTGTACCTGCTGCTGTCCATGAGCGTGTTCGCCTGGCTGGTGCGCTACCAGTGAGCCCAATGACAAGGCTTCCCCCATGACCCGACTCGGCATCCTCCTCTTCGCCCATGGCGCTCGCGATCCAGCTTGGGCTCAGCCTTTCGAGGCCGTGGCGCGTCGGCTGACCGAGCAGGCCTCGACGCAAGGTCACGTTGTGACTCTGGCTTTCCTGGAATTCATGTCGCCCGACATCCTGGCAGCCGGCGCGGCACTGGCCGCCGAGGGCTGTACCGAAGTGGCCGTGGTGCCACTGTTCCTCGGTGCAGGTGGCCATGTGCGCAAAGACCTGCCACGCCTGCTGGGCGAACTGGCCGAGGCCCACCCCAACGTGCAATGGCGCCTGAGCGCCGCCGTGGGCGAAACCGACATCCTCATCCAGGGCATGGCCGATGCGGCCTGGTCGCTGGCCCAGCCGGGCACCTGAGGCGCACACGCACCGACCAACACGCACCGCCCCCCGAGGTCCGCCCATGAACCTGCACCAGTTCCGCTTCGTGCACGAGGCTGCGCGCCGCAACCTCAACCTGACGGAGACGGCCAAGGCCCTGCACACCTCGCAACCCGGCATCTCCAAAGCCATCATGGAGCTGGAGGAGGAGCTGGGAGTGGACATCTTTGTGCGCCACGGCAAGCGCCTCAAACGCATCACCGAGCCTGGGCTGGAGGTGCTCAAGTCGATCGATGTGATCCTGCGCGAGCTGGGCAACCTCAAGCGCATTGGCGACGAGTACGCCATGCAGGACGCTGGCACGCTGTCGATCGCCACCACGCACACCCAGGCGCGCTACGTGCTGCCAGAGCCGGTGGCGGCATTGCGGCACAAATACCCCAAAGTGGCCGTGAGCTTGCACCAGGGCACGCCCGAGCAAGTCGCGCGCATGGTGCTCGACGAAGTCGCCGACATCGGCCTCGCCACCGAATCGCTCAGTGAGTTCCCCGACCTGGTCACCCTGCCGTGCTACGAGTGGCAGCACGTCGTGGTGATGCCGGCAAACCACCCGCTGGTGCAAACGCCACGCCTGACACTGGAACTGCTGGCGGCCGAGCCGTTGATCTCCTACCATCCCTCGTTCACCGGCCGCAAGCGCATCGACCAGGCTTTCGCGCAACGCGGTCTCACGCCGAATGTGGTGCTCGAGGCCATCGATGCCGACGTCATCAAGACCTACACCCGCCTGGGGTTGGGCGTGGGCCTGGTGGCCGAGATGGCGGTCAAGGACGACCCCACCATGGGCCAGCCTGGCAGCGAACTGGTGTGGCGCCCTGTCGGGCACCTGTTCGGCCCCAACCTCGCCCGCTTGGCGTTCAAACGTGGGGCTTACCTGCGCCAGTTCGTGCTGGCGTTTGCCGAGTTGATCTCCGATCGCCTCACGCGACAGCTCATCTTGCAAGCGATGCAAGCACCGCCTGGACAGGCTGCACAGGGCGTCGGCGACTACGGCTTGTGACGGTACAACAGGCCGTCACATCAAGGTCGGCGCATCAAGGTCGGTAATCGGCTTCGGGAGCGTGCGAGCCAGCTTTGGCAAACGTCTCGCTGCCGGGCAAACCTGTCGAGGTGAAAGGCCGGGATGACGCGGTGTCGCCAGGACCGCCAGCCGTTGACGGCGTCAGCTCGTCCAGGCACAGGTCTACATCGAGCGTGGGACGCGCGTCCGGGTCGGCAATGAAGGGGCGCGTGGCGGTCAATGGCGTGACCGCGGTGGTGGGTGCGTCGCTCGAGGCTTCGGGTTTGTCGGCCAGATCGCGGGCGATGGCGTAGAGGAACAGCAACTCACGGTAAGCCGGTAGCTCGAAGGTCTCTGCGCCAGCCTCCGGCCGGATCAAAGACTTCTCCAACACGTCCATGGCGCGAGATGGCGCCGACCACAGTGCCTGGAGTCGCTCGATGACGCCTGGGTAATCGGCCAGGCTCTGCCCCTGTTGAAGGTCAGCCTCCCAGACCGGAGCGTGCGCATTGAAATGGGCGTTGAACGCGGCCTGCACACGCTCATAGTCTGCGCGGCGACCCAGGCGCTGGTACAGCTCCAGCAGCTTCAGGAATGGCAATGGGATGGTGCCGTCCGAGCCTTGCACATGGGCTTCGAGCAGACCGATGGCCGCTTCATCCTGACCCAGAACCACGAAGAACTCGGCTTGCTGCTCGAGGTCGATCAGCTCTTCGACAGAGACAGCGCGCAGGTGCTCGATGGCCTCCTGCTCATGCGGGGGCGCAAACGAAGGCGGCGCAACACCCCAATCGGACAAAGAGACGTTCGGCAACGGGTCAGCAGCTTGCTGCGCTGTGAGCCCTGCGGGGGCGAGAGACGAGGGCTGCACCGTTGCCTGCGCCTTCTGCACTGGTTGCAGCGGCGGTGCATGGACATAAGCCGTCGTGGTGTCTTGGACGTCGGGCGGCGACGCCGTGTCTGGCTCGCCTTCGCGCGGCACCGACAAAGGCGCAGCACCACTGTGCGGTGGCCACCACTCGGCACCTTGGCGCTCTTGTCGGCGCACCTGGCTGTAGAAGTACATGGCCACACCCATGGCAACCAGTGCCAGACCGCCCAGTGCGTAGGCCCACAACGAAGACCGATCTGACTCAAGCTCGAGCATCTTCCCCTGCAAAGCCGACACGCTTTGGCGAGTCTGCTCGCCTTCGCTGTGGAGCTTCGCCAAGCGCTTTTCCAGCTCCTGCAGGCGCTGCTGCTCACGCAGTTGTTGCTCGGGCGTGGTGTTCAAGGCGCGCCACATGGCCGCCGCCACATCACGACGGGCTTGCAACTCGGGGCCGTCCCCTTGCGCGCCTGCCGCTTGCGCTGCGTCCATTCCCACGCTGGGGCGCAACTCGGGCGACACCAGCGCATCGGCCTCCACCGGATCCACATGGAGGCGACTGACAGACGGTGTGACTGTTGCCGATGGGGCTGCAGCCTTGGCGAGCTTGGCCACCTGTTTGCCCGAAGCCTGGCGGCGTTCGCCATCACGGGCGCGACTGGGCCTGACGCTGGCCGTTCGCGAAGGCGCAGCGCGAGATGCTTTGCGTGACACCACCGAAGCCGCGGCGGCGACCGGGTGCCCCTCTTCGGAGGCTTCGGCAATCGCGCTGGGCAACTCCGGTTCCGTGAGCGGGGCCGGCGGCGGTGCATCCGACGGAGGATCGGCCAGTGCGATGAACTTGCGTGTGACGCGGGCTTGGCAGCCCGCACTGAGGTACACAGTGACGACCGGCTCATTGATCAACGCTGTGGTGCGAACCAGCAAAGTCCTTGCGCCTGAGCGCACCGCTTCGGCGGCCGAGGCTGACACAGGCAAAACCTGTGCAGACACCGTGGATGCTGCCAGTTTGTCGTCTCCGAAATAGACTTCGGCCGAAACGCAATCGTTGGCAACCTGCTCACCGGGCTCCAGGCGCAAAGGGACCGCAAGGCGCAACGGTTCTCCCAACACGGCACGGGTAGAGGGTTTGCCCAGGCCCATGGCGCAGGAAGCACCCGGAACCAGCGCGAGCATGGAAACTGCGAAAACCGCGGCCATGGCGCGCTCAGGAAAATTCATGTCGGTGCATCATCAGGCGTGATCTTTTCACTCTAGCATGAGTCAATTCACGACCAAACCCAGGCCAGCCAGGCATTCACCCGGCTGTTGCGCGGTTGAGCCACCCTCTCCTTCGACATGACCACCGAACTCCAAACCGAGCGCCAGGGCCACACCCTGGTGATGCGCCTGAACGGCCCTGCCACCCGCAACGCGCTGTCGCCCCAGGTGTACGCAGCCGGCATCGAGTTGCTCAATGTGGCTGAGTCCAACCCCGACGTGCGCGCCGTGGTTTTGACCGGTCATGGAGGGCATTTCTGCGGCGGGGGTGACCTGCAGCGCCTGTCACAACAGCGCTTGCATGACCTGGCAGGCCAAGGCCTGAACCTCGATGCATTCCACCAATGGATCGAAGCCCTGCACAGCTTTCCCAAGCCCGTGATTGCAGCGGTGGAAGGGGTGGCAGCGGGCGGCGGGATGTCACTGGTGCTGGCCTGCGACCTGGTGGTGGCCGCCGACAACGCCCGCTTCCTGTCGGCCTACAGCCACGTGGGACTGTCACCCGATGGCGGCGCGAGCTGGCACCTGGCGCGCGCCCTGGGTCGCTCCAAGGCCTTGGCACAGCTGTGGCTGGGCACACCACAAACCGCACAGGAGTGGGCCGCCCAGGGTTTGGTGCACCGCCTTTGCCCGGCAGGTGATGCCCTGGCACAGGCGCTTGACCTGGCCGAGCAGCTGGCGTCGGTGCCGGCCGGCGTTGTGGCCAGCATCAAGGAATTGGTCAACGATGCAGACCAGCCTCTGCGCACGCAACTGGACGCAGAGAAGCAACACTTCCTGGTGAACCTGGGGCGCCCCGAGGCGGGCGCCGCCATCGACGCCTTTCTGCACCAGCGCGCCACCAAGGACTGACCCAGCCAGATCAAGGCTTGGGATGCTTCGCTGCTTTCGCCTGCTCACGCAGGCGCGAAGCCAAACGTGCGAACAACTGACCCACCAGCTTCAGCCGGGCGGGCTCCAGCGGCTGACCCGCGGTGCGCATGGTCAGGATGCCGCGGTTGAGCGTGAGCACCAGCACGAGGGTGTCGGTCCACCAGACGCTGGCAGCGTCGTCAAGCGCCGACAGCACGCCCTCGTCCAGCCACGCGCTGGCCACGGCGTCGGCGTTGCTCAACAACATGAAACGTTTGGCCAGACCCTGAGACGCGTTCAATGACACGCGCTGGTGCATGGCCAGCCAACGCATCTCGTCGGGCAAGGTGTTGTCGATCTGCGTCTGCATCGCGTTGGTGAAGCGGCTGAAGACGTCTGACTCCAGCGCCTGGGCCAGCGTCTTGCTGACCATCACCATCTGCACATCGGGGGACATGCCGGTGTCGCAGCGGAAACGCAGTTCCTTGCCCATGATGTAGGGGCGCTGGGACTCGCCCCATTCCACGCGCCAGCCATCCGCTGTCTCGACGACGTAGCCGCCACCGGTCTTGTCTTTGACACGCTTGAATGCATGGCCCTCTGCCTTGGCCCAGGTCGCCAGGACTTGATCGGTATCCCCGGAGGCAGCCGCTGAGCCGCTGATCATCCGCTTGAGCGCATCGAACATGGGTGGGTGGCACCTTGTGTGAACCTGCAGCTTTGGCCTGCCCGGAGGGACTCGAACCCCCGACCTGCTGCTTAGAAGGCAGCTGCTCTATCCAGTTGAGCTACGGGCAGTCAACTTGCCAAAGTTTACGCCATGGCAAGACCCCGCCGTTGTGGCATGGCGCACGCTGGGCGCCTCAAGTTGACGGAACAGGCGCAACCCGCGGCCGCCACCGAGACAGCCACAGCGCATTGCTGACAACACTGACGCTGCTGAGCGCCATGGCCGCCCCGGCCAGCATGGGGTTGAGTCCGCCCAGGGCCGCCAGGGGGATGCCGATGACGTTGTAGCCAAAGGCCCAGCCCAGGTTTTGCCAGATCTTGCGGGAGGTGCGGCGCGACACCTCCAGCGCGGCAGGCACCAGCATGGGGTCGCCCCGCATCAGGGTGATGCCTGAGGCTTGCATGGCGACGTCCGTGCCGCCTTGGGGGTTGGCCATCGCCATGCCGATGTCGGCGGCGGCCAGCGCAGGGGCATCGTTGAGGCCATCGCCCACCATGGCCACGGTGACAGCACGGCCCTGGGCGTCGCGTTGCAGGCGTCGGATGTGGTCGGCCTTGTCGCCGGGCAGCACCTCGGCCATGACCTCCTGGATGCCGACCTGTCGCGCAATGGCTTGTGCTGCCTGGCGACTGTCGCCCGAGATGATGACCGTGCGCACCCCCAGAGCGTGAAGGTCCGCAACCGCTTGCGCTGCACCCGGCTTGAGGGCATCGCCGAAAGCCAGTGCCGCCACGACTTGCCAGGCGCGACCCTCGCCGTCATCCGGACACAGAGCAGCAGGTGCATGCAGCAACCACGAGACGGTGGCTCCGTCGGCCGACCAGCGTGCCGCGGCCTCGGCCACATCGGCCGGTGCGTCTTGCCCGGTCAGCTCCCGCATCCACCGGGGGCTGCCCAGACACCAGGATCCGGCCCTGTCCGAAGGCGTGGCATCGGCGTCCACCACCGGCACCACGCCCTCGATGCCTCGGCCGGGCACGGCACGCAACTGTTCGGCGCGGAGCGCTTCACCAGGCAGCCCCTCGGCGGCTGCCAGCACCGCTCGGGCCAGCGGATGCTCGCTGCCGCGCTGCAAAGCCGCGGCGAACCGCAAGGCCTGCTCGCGGCTGAGGCCGGTGCCCGGCGCCACAGCCCAATCCAGCAAACGTGGCCGGCCTTGCGTGAGGGTGCCGGTCTTGTCGAAAGCGACGAGTTGCACCCGGTGGGCCACCTCCAGCGCCTGTGGGTCCTGGATGAGGATGCCTTGGCGCGCGGCGGCGCCGGTGCCGGCCATGATCGCCGCCGGAGTGGCCAGGCCCAGGGCGCATGGGCAGGCGATCACCAGCACGGCGACGGCGCGGATCAAGGCCACGTCCGCGCCCTGCCCGGCCAGCCACCAGCCCACGCCGGTCAAGAGCGCGATCACCAGCACGGTGGGCACGAACACCGCCGAGACGCGGTCCACCACGCGCTGGATGGGGGCCTTGCTGGCCTGCGCTTCGACCACCCGCCGAATGATGTGCGCCAGCATGGTCTGGCCGCCCACGGCCGTCACCCGCATCAACAGCCGGCCTTCGGCGTTGATGGCGCCACCCGTGAGGCGATCGCCCACGTTCTTGGCCACAGGCAGCGGCTCACCCGTCAGCAAAGACTCGTCGACGTGGCTGCTGCCCTCCTGAACGAGGCCGTCCGAGGGCACGCGCGCGCCGGGCATCACCACCAACACATCTCCCACCAGCACCTGGGCCAGCGGCACCTCGACTTCGCCCTGTGGGCCCAGGCGCCGCACGGTGTCAGGCCGCAGTGACTGCAGCGATCGGATGGCCAAGGTGGTCTGGCGCTTGGCGCGGGCCTCCAGGGCCTTGCCCAGCAGCACCAGCGTGATCACCACGGC
>Ga0209617_10000965_pt1 | contig 13124 bp, 6 predicted proteins | sample LakEriepJuly2011_2_FD_187459 | JGI IMG/M metagenome (GOLD analysis project Ga0209617, IMG submission 187459) | Freshwater microbial communities from dead zone in Lake Erie, Canada - CCB epilimnion July 2011 (SPAdes) (version 2) | ecosystem: Environmental > Aquatic > Freshwater > Lentic >... | reverse complement strand
CCTCGTGGTTGTGTAACACCAAAACCTATGCTACCGTCATAGGCAACTGTCAGGACTTCGCGATCCAAATTAGAAGCCGAGATAATATTGCTTCCTATGTTATTCTGTCTTGCGTTTAGCAAAATGCCTCGCGGTTGTGTAACGCCAAAACCAATGCTACCGTCATAGGCTACTGTCAGGACTTCGCGATTAATATTAGAAGCTGAGATAATATTGCTTCCTATGTTATTCTGTCTTGCGTTTAGCAAAATGCCTCGCGGTTGCGTAACACCAAAACCAATGCTACCATCATAGGCTACTGTCAGAACTTCGCGATCCAAATTAGAAGCCGAGATAATATTGCTTCCTGTGTTATTCTGTCTTGCATTTAGCAAAATGCCTCTGGGTTGTGTTACACCAAACCCTATGCTACCGTCATAGGCTACTGTTAGAACTTCGCGGTCAATGTTAGAAGCCGAGATAATATTGCTTCCTATGTTATTCTGTCTTGCGTTGAAAAGAATGCCTCGCGGTTGTGTAACACCAAACCCTATGCTACCGTCATAGGCTACTGTTAAGACTTCGCGATCTATGTTAGAAGCTGAGATAATATTGCTCCCTATGTTATTCTGTCGAGCATTAAGCAAGATTCCTCGCGGTTGTGTAACACCAAAACCAATGCTACCGTCATAGGCAACTGTAAGAACTTCGCGATCTATGTTAGAAGCTGAGATAATATTGCTTCCTATGTTATTCTGTCTTGCGTTGAAAAGAATGCCTCGCGGTTGTGTAACACCAAAACCAATGCTACCGTCATAGGCTACAGTCAGGACTTCACGATCTATGTTAGAAGCTGAGATAATATTGCTTCCTATATTATTCTGACGAGCATTGAGTAATATGCCTCGTGGTTGTGTTACACCAAAACCAATGCTACCGTCATAGGCTACAGTAAGGACTTCGCGATCTATGTTAGAAGCTGAGATAATATTGCTTCCTATGTTATTCTGTCTTGCATTTAGCAAAATGCCTCGTGGTTGCGTAACACCAAAACCAATGCTACCATCATAGGCTACAGTCAGTACTTCACGGTCTATATTAGAAGCCGAGATAATATTGCTACCGACATTATTCTGTCGAGCGTTTAGCAAAATGCCTCGTGGTTGCGTAACACCAAATCCTATGCTACCGTCATAGGCAACTGTCAGGACTTCGCGGTCTATGTTAGAAGCCGAGATAATATTGCTTCCTATATTATTCTGTCTTGCATTGAGTAATATGCCTCTGGGTTGCGTAACACCAAACCCTATGCTACCGTCATAGGCAACTGTCAGGACTTCGCGATCTATGTTAGAAGCCGAGATAATATTGCTTCCGACATTATTCTGTCGAGCATTAAGCAAGATTCCTCGCGGTTGTGTTACACCAAAACCAATGCTACCGTCATAGGCTACTGTAAGGACTTCGCGATCTATGTTAGAAGCTGATATAATATTGCTCCCTATGTTATTCTGTCTTGCATTTAGCAAGATGCCTCGCGGTTGTGTTACACCAAAACCTATGCTACCGTCATAGGCTACTGTTAGAACTTCACGATCCAAATTAGAAGCCGAGATAATATTGCTACCTATATTATTCTGGCGGGCATTAAGCAAAATGCCTCGCGGTTGAGTAACACCAAAACCTATGCTACCATCATAGGCAACTGTCAGGACTTCGCGGTCAATGTTAGAAGCTGAGATAATATTGCTACCAACATTATTCTGTCGAGCGTTTAGCAAGATTCCTCGGGGTTGCGTAACACCAAAACCTATGCTACCATCATAGGCTACTGTTAAGACTTCGCGATTAATATTAGAAGCTGAGATAATATTGCTACCAACATTATTCTGACGAATATTGAAGAGAACTCCTTGAGGTTGCGTAACACCTAACCCTATGCTACCATCATAGGCTACTGTGAGAACTTCGCGATCCAAATTAGAAGCAGAGATAATATTTCTGTCGACATTATTCTGACGAGCATTTAGCAAGACTCCTTGCGGCTCTACAACCCCCAATCCTAAGCTACCATCATAGGCTAATGTAAGCAATTCGCGGTCAAGATTAGAAGCGGAGACAACATTCGTATTTTGATTATTTTGTCTGATATTAAAGAGGGCGCTTTGTGGCTCTGTCACGCCTAATCCCACGCTTCCGTCATAGGCGACTGTCATAACTTCGCGTTCCAAATTAGCAACCTGTATAATATTTTGGTTATGCTTTTGGAATACTGATAATGAAGGAATATTTCCCTCGCCTTCGATATATAAATTACAGTTAATATACAAATCTGCATATAAATCAAGATTATATGTATTATTTAATAGTTCAGATTTATGTAATATTAAAATATCACTAATTGCATTGGAAGATAAATAATCTTTTACATAAAAGAACTTATAATCAATATGATTATCAATAGCATAAGAATTAATTTCAAGACCATTTGAACCCAATGAATTAAAATGAATATTACTCGAGTTTATCTCATATTCTTTATAATAATTTTTATTAAGTATTTCAATTAAATTATTCCCATTAGCATCATATATATTCCCGTCTATTCTTAAATTACCTTTAGTATCTAATCCGCCATTAATAGCCATATTGCCGACATTATCAATTTTAAGAGGGACAAATTGCTTATTTGTGGAATTAGCATATTTGATTTCAAATACTCCGTCATAACTGTATATTTCGTGTCCTTCAAAAACACTATCGTTTTTCTCAACATCATTAATTAAAGATATGTGTGGTTTATAATTTTTATAGTTATAGTTACGAATTCCTATGTTTATATCTTCCAAATTATAATTGCAATAGTTATTAAAATATTCTTCAATGACTATAGTTTTATTTATAGGATTACCCAAAATATCAAAGGTATCCTGGAAAACATTTGAACTAAATTTCTGGATAACCATATTTCTTTGCGTAGCATTAGCATTGTTGTTAATAGAATAGTTGGATGTTCTAAAGATTATATTATTATCTTGAATATTAGAAGTTATATCGAGATATGCTGTGCTTAATTCAAATAGCTCTTCAAATATAACATTGGAAGACGCAATATTTAAATGATTAGTATGAACGGAAAAAAATACTGCATCATATGCTATGTTAGAATTATATTTCAAAATATTTATAGTATATGTATTTAAAAATATATTGGAATATTCTAAAAATTTTTCATCAAGATTAATAGCGTTTTGATGATAATCAACATAGGTATGTTCCATTACATTTTCAAGGGCATTAAAAGGCTTATTCGAAGTTCCAAGTGTTGTCGTTATGTAGTTGCTGATATTAAAATAGTTGCTATTATCAATTAACGCAATATTTGAACTGACGCTAATAGCTATATTGCAAGATATATGGTCGGATATAATATATCTATTTATATATTCATAGTTGAATAATATATTACTATCATATACATTAAATACGGCTCTATCATTGACAGCGAGCATTTTTTCTGAAATATCTGCGGGTTTAATATCATCATTGCTACTATAAAATATGCCTTGTGGTACTAAGGAAAAATCGTTTTCCTTGAATAAATCATATTTATCTTTGACACTATCGGTTTCTATGTCAAATGTTTGGTTATTAAGGGGCATATAATTAATATCTAAATTGCTGAAAAAATACGGATAAATGAGATTAGAATGAATAGTAATATATGAGAGATTTGTTGATATTAGATTATTTGCTTTAAATATGAAGCCGTCGTCGTAGATATTATTAGAAGTGATAACATTATTATTAGCATCTGTAGCAGGCAACTCTGTTATATTCTGTTTATAAAAACTGAAATATGTCTTAGAATCATTGTCCCAATTGGATGATAATATATCAAATAGTACATTGTCATAATCTATTTTAACTGTACTATTGAACATATATTCGTAGCTATATCTGCTCGTAATTGACATAGGAACTGTATCGTAATCACTTTTAATTACAAAGGTCTGATTTATGTTAGAGGAAAAGTCTTCGTTGAACCCGTAGCGAGCCCCTCTGCGTTTATCTCCATTGTATTGGAAGGCGTCAATTGTGAACACATTTGTCATAACTGGTTCGTTATTTAGGTCATTGACGGTAGATGAAGAGACATCAACAGTAAACTTGTGATTATTATGAAGATCGCCGCCTGATATAGTATGATAAATATTTTTTCCTTCAGAGTTCAATAGATTGATAGAAGCCGGAAATTTATTATTTGTAATTTGAAGACCGTATTTTTCATTCCCGTCAATGTGAAAAAGGATATTTGAGCTCTTGTCTGTCCCGAGACCCAAGTGTGCAATAGTACTATTTGCGTCCCCATTATCACTTACCGTATTAACAAATCGCAGAAAGTTTTTGTATGAATCATTGTTATACACATTGAAATCGAGATAAGTGTTGCTATTATTATTGGCCACGCTCATTTGTATTGCATTTCTGATATTGTTTTGTTTATCTATGTCATCATCTACTAATTGAAGATTGCTATTGTAAATAGCCAATTCTATCATAGAATAGCAAATATTACTCTTAGAATAAGTGATAAACTTTGTTACCGGATTATCATCATTCATATTTTTAATTATTACAGGAATATTCGCATTTTCCACAGGGTCTATTACAACATTTTCTTTGGGCCTCAAAATATCAATGGACATTGCAATTTTATTCGCGGATGCAGAATATCCTGTATCAACGCCGCCCCCCGATATATAATTTATATATCTATCTACTTTTTTTAGATTAGATGATAATGCTTTCATAGTAAAATTAAAATTACATCCTTCGTTATCTAAAATATTAACATTCCCGTGAACATTTAGGTCGCCATATATTGTCATAGCCGATTTGTCATCATAGGATACCTTGGGGTTATTAACATCTATATGATATTTGGAACTCGCCGGATCATAATAAAATGACATACCATATGAAGTAGGCTCTATAGTTTTATCGGTGTATCCAATTTGCAAAGGACCAATACGCATATAATCTCTCGCATCGAGGTCATTATATTTATGATTTTTATAAATGAACCATTTTTCTTTATTTCTGTCCTGATTTATATCTCTGTCATATTCGCAGATATCAATACCACTATAATCTGCATTATTAAAAAGACCGCCGCCGCGAACACCTCTATAGATGCGTATAGTCGAATAATTATAATCATTCGTGTATAAGTTTCTAACTTGCAGAGGCGCAACATTAGCTTCGCCGTTCCAGCCTATAGATATATTCTTATTAGTGTAAAAACTGTCTGCCGAACTCGCTTTTTGTAGGGTTTCTAATAATATGTTGTTTTGATAATATAAATCGGCGTTAATACCTTTTTTAACATTGAGACCTCTCATATCCGAAGCAAATGATATAAGCTCGTTATAATTTATGCAAAACTTATCAGTTGATGAGTCATATAAATTGAAAAAGTTTTTACCATTATTATAAACAAAGTTCTTGGTTCTCTTAAAATTGTTATCTTGCGATACATAGTAATCGTTGGCTGCTATTTTACCTTCAATATCGAGCGCGAAAAGATTATCTGGATTCAATTTGTTTATACCGACCTTGCCGTTTAATAAAGATAGCGTCGGAGGAGTATTTCTTATATTGGGAAGAAAACGGTTAGAAGTCAATACAGATATATCACTTGATGGATAAAAATATATGTTGTTATTTTTACCAGGTACCTTGTTCGTGTTAAATATCAAGCTGTTATCGTTATAATCAAGTCGCGAGAGTCTTCCGATATTTGCGATATATGTCTTGTTTTCCAATGTATTTTTTAGTAATATGTCAAAATTGTTGCTTGTCGTTCTATCATTCTTGATAATATTTAGGACACCTTCAAAACCGTCGGTATCTTTCAGACCAATTCCCATTTTATTAGGAAAATTAACATTACAATTAGCATCAAGAGAAGCTATATTGCTGCTAACATAAACAAATATATAGTTGCTGCCGTCTACTATGCTTTTTTCAAAGTTCCCTGTAAAAGTATCATTTGTATTGAGAGGTGTTACGCGCTTATTATTGATGAAAAGGTCGTTATTTATATATAGGTTATTCATATTAATATTTTGGACGCTGTCAAAATTAACATCATTATTAAAGGCAACTGTTCCTTCAAAAGTAGAATGTTCGTTAACATTTAAAAAATCCGTGGTTAGATTACATCCAACCGTTGCGTTATTAGCGATATTTGCATCACCGGCATTTAATTGCTTTAAGACGGAGAGATTATTGTTAAATCTGTAGAGAGAATCCGTAAAATCGCCACCATTTATTTGTGTTGCATTGAGAACCCCGGCGCCTGTTCCGCGGATATATATATCGTCAAGATGTTTAAATGTGTTAGTTTGGTAATCGTGCAATAATATGTCTTCAAATGTAGATAGTCCTTTTACTTCTAATTTAGGTTTACCGATTTTTTCAACGGTAGTTGTGCTATTATTTGCAAAAACCTTTTTATTATAGTTTTTTTGAGAAGTGTTATTAGTACCGATACCTATATTATTATTTGCGTCAATTGTCATAGCAGGGACATTATTAGAGTTGTATATAGGGAATGCTTTTGTACCATATGCAGCATCAATACTCTCCGAAGAAGTGCTAATGTGAAATTCGAGCGGAACTCCTCGCGTTGTAGAAATAATAGCGGGAGATATATTGCTTCCGCCGATCATACCAATACACATTCGCGAAGGTTCTTCATTATTATTAGTATCGTTTCTTATAGAAATATGCATACTGTTGAATTTATTGTTAGGAGTAGTGACGATGTTTAGCGGATGTGTATTTTTGAATGTATCAATATGGCCTCCGAAGGTAACGAAGTTAGGCGTATAAACATTTTTAACATCATAATTAATATTATAGAGATTGCTGTAATTTGTAATATAGCCTGTTTGAAAAGGCTGAGATACCACGAGATCGTTAGTTTTAACGATAAAATCCCTAATTAAATCGCTTGTTATAGTTGTTGTATTGTCAATTCTGATATTATTAAGCTCTAACCCCGCTGCTTTAATAATACCCGAACAATGAATGTTTTTATCTACATATAGCGAAGTATCAAGTGTTAAACTTTCGCGAGCGAGGTTTCTTGAGGCATTTACCGAAGTACCTTTGCTATTAACGAGAAGAGACCATTTAGTATTTGAAGTATCGCCGGGAATATATGTTTTCTCTCCTACGGCCAGAAATTCATCTTTATTTAAATCTAAACTATTGATATTTCTTGCTTCGTTTTCGCCGTCCAATTGAAACCCAATAGCAACCGAATCTATTTGGATTAGGGGGGCTGTTATATCATTAGCTAGATAACTCATTTATTATCTTATTCTATTTAAAAGAAAAATACATTTAATATTTATATATATAAAAATTGATATAATCATATTTTGAGAAATAGATATAACCAAGATATAACCAAGATATAAAACCAGGATGAAAAGAATTGATAATATCCATAATAAAACGATGGAGATTGATGTAGAAAACCAACCGTATAATTCGAAAAACACTCTGTTAACCAAAGAGGATTTATATAAATTGCTAAGTAGCAATGGGTTGCCTGATTTAGAAATAAAGAACATCAATTTATATCGTGTTGCATTCGTTCATAAATCTTATTGTACTATGAAAAATATTGATTTTGAGAAAAGTAATGCGAATTGTCCGAGCGATTGTTTGCCTCTTCAAGATATGTCTTATGAGCGCCTCGAGTTTTTGGGGGACTCGCTACTTGGAATGATTGTAACGAATTATTTATATAATAGATTCCCCGACCAAAACGAGGGGTTCTTGTCTAAAATTAGGACGAAGATAGTAAATGGAAAGATGTTGGGGTATTTGTCGGATAAAATAGGATTACCGAAGTTCGCCATTATATCTAAGCAGGTTGAGGAATCGGGTGGAAGGAATAACTATAAAATTATGGAGGATATATTTGAGGCATTTTTGGGGGCACTCTATTTGGATTTCCAGACAGATGCTGACAATATTATTATTCCTAATATTAATATAAATCCTTCTTCGGGAGCGGGATATTTCGTGGTAGAATCTTGGATCATATATATAATAGAGAATTACATAGACTTTTGCGAACTCATTAGAATTAAAAACAATTACAAGGATATGCTCGTATCTCACATGCTTCATTCTTTGCAGGATGTACCGCAATTCAAAGAGCTCAATGTAGCCGTTAAAGATAATGTTCGTATATTTACATATTGTATCAAGGATAAGAACGGGAGCATTATTTCTACAGCTACGGGAAATACTAAAAAAGAAGCGGAGAACAATGCATCCAAAGAGGCTCTTGTATACTATAAGGTTAGTATTCAAGAATACAATTCGCACATATAGGGATATTAGGGATATTTAAGAGATAAACGCGATATTTTGATATACTATATATAATATTATATAATTAAAAATGAGTACGGATATGAATATTACGCATTTAGTTTTATCAGGTGGTGGTATGCGCGGTGTTATATTTATAGGCGCTCTTAGATATTTATATTTAAATAATATGCATAAGAATATAAAACATATTGCCGGGTGTTCAATAGGTTCTTTGATAGGTCTTATGTTTGCCCTTAAATTAACTATTTATGAGATGGAAGAGGTATTATATAATTGTATGAAAGATAATGATTTATGTTTTTTATCTATTAAAAAGTACATCAGATTAATTACAGAGCTTGGTTTATTTGATACGCAGACAATGATTAAGCATTTAAAAATTATTATAAAAAAGAAATATTCAGATAGGTGTAATGGAGCCGATGAGTCAGGTGATATATCGGAGACTATTACATTCGCGCAATTATCTAAAATATTCGGAGTAAATATGTATATATCTTGTACTAATATAAATACTTGCGAGAACGAGATTTTTTCTATTGAGAAAACGCCAGATGTCTGTGCATATAAAGCTTGTAGCGCTTCAATGTCTATACCATTATTATTTAAACCGATAAATATAGGGGATTATCATTATTATGATGGGGGATTAACTAATAATTTTCCTATAAAAATATTTGCCGATGTGCCTCGCGAGAATATAATAGGTATGCTTTTGTATAAAGATAATGAAACTATAGAGCGTGTTCCTATGAAAACTATCAATTTTATATATATTGTAAAGCAGTTGATGACGATATTAAATATGCTAAGAGTAAAAGAGGTTTTATTAAAGCAGATTCAGGATAGTAAATATACGAATTATTACCGCCCTCAAAATCTCGTGTTAAAAAGTGGAATGAATATAATATTTGCGAGGAAGGGAATGCGATTACATATAACTAAAAAGGAGATTGACGAAATGATATATGCCGGCTTCGAAACAATGACCGAATATATTGATGAATTAGCCGCAAAATATGCAGCAGAAGCCAAAGAGCGCATTGACGCAATTAGTCTTTAATTAATATTTTTTTATTGATGTAATAAGGTTTTTTATTAATAACAGAGGCATTTGCTGGTAATTTGGTGACGAATATTTTTTCGGGAGCTTTTAATAATGTCGGCAAAATTGTATTGATAGTTAATTTTTCTAAATATATGCTGTTATTTTTATAGATAATGTCGCTGCTGCCGCTGCTACTGCTATCGCCGCTGCTGCCGCTGCTTCTACCGGAACGACGATTGTTATCAATTGCTTTTCTAAATGTTTTGACATATTCGCCGACCTCATCAGAAGGCAGGTTGTTATCTACAGATATCCAGGAACGCGGTTCTATCTTTTTATTTCTGAAAGCATTTATCAATCTTCTATAGTCGGAGTCGATAAGGGACATTTTTACGGATTTGATTTTTTCGGCAAAACCGAAATCATAAATATACATAGTATATTCGCATGATTTTAGATAATAATTTTTACCGTAAATAATATAGTGATGATAGCTATTTTTGACAACATTATAATTGATATGATATAGGAAATTGCCCCAATGACAATCTCCATGAATAAATCCGAGATGATGAAATGTAGATATAGATAACATTATCTGGATAAATACATTATATAGCGCGCTGTTATTTTTGAGGAACATTTTACTATTACAGAGCTGCTTCAAATCACCTCGGGCGAGCTCATTTAATAAAACATAGTATTTCTTATTGAGAACAATATCGGGCAAGTTTTTATTAGACATTTTGTCACAGATAATAACTTTATAAGTTAAAATGAAATGCCTTGATATCATATTTTTTATAACTTTATCGGTTATTTTCAAGTTAATCTGTGCTTCAAATAGATTAACGCGGTTATTAATCATAATTTTTGAAGCAATAGGATATTTGCCAAATTCGTTTTTAATAGATGCTATATAAATATATCCATATTTGCTAATAGAACCGAACTTTTTTGTAAGAAATACTGTATCATCTATATTATATCCGTGAACATCTTCATTTTTTTTAGAATTTATAGCGTATTCTTTTAGACACTGTTTATTATTTATATCTTTTAATTTGTTTGTTATATGCTTATAATAGAATATTCTTTTGTCGAGATTATATTTGAGCGTTTTATCCTTAAAATATTTAAGTAATGCATCAGGAACTTTAATATCTATTTCCTTTCCGTTATTCAAATTAAGATATTTGTTATTAATTGTATTTGAAAAATGGCTATATGCAGACATATTTTTAGTATTAAATATATGGGATTCGGCCATTATCTTATATATCTTCTATTTATAAAGCAATATTCTAATATAATATTATAATAGATTTAATGAATAACAGAGAAGAAAAGGGAGGAGGCAGTGCCGAACCGTATATATTTATAATAGATTTGGACGGTACTATAATAGGCGATTGTAATTATCAATGTGATTTGTATAATATTATTGAATTGGTTAAAAAATATAAGATGAAGGGGTTAAATAAATATACGGCACTGTGTAATAAATATTTGAATGAAAGTTATTCTGAGAAATCGCTGTTAGTGCGACCGCATTTTTTCACATTTATAAATGCTATGAAAAAACTGTATCCATCGAGCTATTTTTATATTTATACGGCTTCTGAGAAAAAATGGGCGAACAAAGAGATAGCTATAATAGAGAAGCATAATAATTTTAAGTTTGATAGGCCTTTATTTACGCGCGATAATTGTATTATGGATAAATATGGGAATATAAAGAAATCTGTTACAAAGATATTGCCGCTAATTAGTAAGACCATCAAGATACCAAATAATTATGATATTAGCAAGAGATTATTAATAATAGATAATAACCCGACATTTATAGATTATACAAATAATTTATTGATATGTCCCTCGTATAATTATATGAAGTTTTATGATTTGCGAGAGACTTTACCTAACTATAATAAATGCGAGGAGTTGAAAAGCTATATCGGAAGATTAATAAAGGAGCAAAGACTTAGCAAGATATCAAAGAAGCCCGAAAACTTAGAGAAGACATACAAATGGCTATATAAAAAATGTAAGAAAATTAATAAATACAATTCCAAATATGATGGCGATACATTCTGGAAGGATCTTGCAGCTCTTATAAAGCATTACAGTATTACCTCATATAGCCCTAAAATAATAACTGAAATCCAAAAAACCATCGCAAAAAATTAGAGTCCCAATAGACCTATGCGAATACTACGAGATAGCAAATAAGGATATGATGATATTATTAGGATATTAGGATATTAGGATAATGATATATATTAGTTTTGATATTGGGGTTAAGAATCTTGCTCTATGTATATTAAGACAGACAGAGATATTGGAGATATTGGATTGGCGTATCATAGCATTAGCTTCATGTAAGAAGGAGATTAAGGGGATTGATGATATATCTGAAAGAATATATATTGAGATGGATAATATAATTGGTGGTTTAAAAAATAAGGGCATCAATATGATAGATTATGTATTGATAGAGAATCAGCCTTCTAATTTAAACGGCATTATGAAAACTATCCAGCATATAATCTACGGATATTTTAGTTTAGTTAAATATTGGGACAAGGAGGTTGGTAATGTTGTCCTCGTAAATGCTTCATTGAAAACTAAAAACCATACCTATGTTATAAATATGGAAGCGAATGCAGCGAATGCGGCGAATGCGGCGAATGCGGCAGATGGAGGAGAGGCGAGGAATAAGAAGGGATTTAGGAGGGATAAATATAAGAATAATAAGATGCTTAGTATTGAGTTGTGTCGCGAATATATTAGCGAGAACGAGCAATTAAAGAAGAGATTTAATGAAAACAAGAAGAAGGATGATTTGAGCGATGCGTGTTTGCAAGCTGTATCATATATTAGAAGTAATACGAAGGGAGATATTACAAATAAATATAATAAATTATATAGTAGTGGTACATACTGTAATGAAGATAATGAAAAAGAAGAGGCGTCCTAAAATATTGATAATAATGATGTATAGCAATCACGCTTTGAATAATATAAGAAAGATGCGCTTTAAAAAATCTATAAGAAACGCAAGATTATGTTTTAGATATTGGTACGATGAAGAAGGCATCGCCAAATTATTGAATAATCTTGATGATAAATTGGATGCTATTATAGTCTCTGGTTCTGATTATCGCATAGTTGATAGAAGATCTCCCAAGGTTCCTGAGATAATATTTAAGCACGCTAACAAGATACATATATTAACTATTTGCTACTCGATGCAATATATCGCTGTAAGATTTGGGAAGTTCTCAAATGTCCGAACGAGAGATGCTGGATATGTTAGAAACTATGATAGACCTTTAAAAATAAAGTATCCTTTTGATATTGTAAAGACAAGATATAGGTATAATCATAATGATATTGTTATCAAAGTAGGGAAGAATATTGAGAATGTAATGAAAAGGAAAGATATGATAGATATATTATATCATAAGAAGAGGGATATATTGGGGGTACAATTTCACCCAGAATATTATGTAAAATCCGGGAAATTATTTTTCGGCACTTGGTTATCGTGGCTATCTCGTAGAAATAGCTAATGCTAATATATGGAAACTTATTTTTATTAGAATATTAGAATATTAGAATTCAAGAATGCGTATTAATAAACATTTAAAAATTATAATAGATATATAAA
>Ga0209617_10000964_pt1 | contig 13156 bp, 9 predicted proteins | sample LakEriepJuly2011_2_FD_187459 | JGI IMG/M metagenome (GOLD analysis project Ga0209617, IMG submission 187459) | Freshwater microbial communities from dead zone in Lake Erie, Canada - CCB epilimnion July 2011 (SPAdes) (version 2) | ecosystem: Environmental > Aquatic > Freshwater > Lentic >... | reverse complement strand
CGGCGGCGCAAGAGGATTGGCGCATGTGGGCGTGATCGAAGAGCTGGAGCGTAGAGGATATACCATTACCGAAATTGCGGGCTGCTCCGCAGGTGCCCTAGTTGGGGGCATGTATGCTGCAGGCAAGCTGCCCGAATTCAAGGATTGGATCTGCAATCTGGATCGCGTAGATGTGTTTTCCTTGATGGACTTTACTTTTTCAAGTCGTGGATTTATCAAAGGGGAAAAAGTCTACAAAGCCCTAAAAAAGGTAGTTCCCGACCAAGCCATTGAAGATTTACCCCTCCGATTTTCCTGCAATGCCGTCGATATCAACTCTGGAAAAGAGCATGTTTTTGCCCAAGGCAGCTTGTACAAAGCCATCCGAGCCTCGGGTAGCATCCCCTCGGTTTTTTTACCTGCCCAAATCGATAAACGAAACTTCATCGATGGGGGCGTATTGAATCCAGTCCCCATCTCCTTGCTTTCTGATCCTCATAGCACCCTCGTGGTGGTAGTCAATGCAAATAGCTTGGCAGAACATTTTCTTCCCGCTCCACACAAAAAATCAAGCCAAAAACAATCCATGAACTTACCAGGATGGCTGATGGAGTACCAGAATAAGATGAAGACCTATTTTCCAGAGGAGGAGAAAAAAGTGCAACAAAAGCACTATTCCGCCATGGAACTGGTCACCCGCTCTTTTGACTTGCTCCAAGACCGCTACTGCCAACTGCTGCTTGAAAATTACTCAGTAGAGGTCGAAATCAAGGTTGCCAGTAGTCAGGCAGGCACACTGGAATTTCATCGGGCCGCGGAACTAATTGAGGTGGGGAGAATCAAAGCATGTGAGGCCTTAGATCGATTGGAAAATGGAAATTGACGAACTGAATCGCCTGCTGGGCAATGTGGATAACTACCTTTTGGATCAACTCCTAAAAGGTCGATTTACCAAGGACATGAAGATCTTGGATGTGGGCTGTGGCGAGGGCCGCAATGCAGTCTATTTCCTCCAAAAAAACTATTCCATTTTTGGCATCGATCCAAACGAGCTGGCCATACAGTATTGCCGTTACCTGGCCAAAAGTATTCAGCCTGAAACAGACATCCACCGCTTTCAAGTAGGCGATGGTGCTGCCATCCCCTTTCATGCAGCTGCATTCGATGCCGTCATCAGTTCGGCCGTGCTCCACTTTGCAGATGGGCATGCCCATTTTTGGCAGATGATCTCCGAAATCCATCGCGTACTCAAGCCAGGAGGGATTTTTTGGATGCGTACGAGTACAGGCTTTGGCAATATCCTGGAAGAAAGTCAGGATTTAGGAGAAGGTAAGTATGCGCTACCAGACGGATCCGAACGCTATGTGCTCCTACCTGAAGGGCTGCAGCAACTGGAGCAAATGGGCTTTCAGTTCCTCGAAGCACCCAAAACCGTCCTTGTCTACGGGCAGCGGGAGATGGGGGTATTTTTGATGGAGAAAAAATTTTAACTGATCCTGCTCGGTACTACTTCCCTTGAACCGCCTTCACAATTAAGTCAAAAACGGTCGTTGGAGCAATCCGCTCTGCCTGCGTTAACGACGCCTCACAAACCAATAAAGGCTTGTCCAAGTCCGACTCTGGGACACGTCCATGGGCGCCCTTGACCAAGGTTGCGTCCAAAGGTATCACGTCCATCAAGTACCGAAAACCGAGCTTTTTCTTCAAAAGTTTGGTGCCCACCTTGAGCATAGGAATTGGGATGGCAGGGTCCATGATCAGTTCCACAGGATCATAACCTGGCTTCCGGTGGATGTCCACACAGCGGGCATAGTCTGGGGCTTTGGCATCGTCTAGCCAGAAGTAGTAGGTAAACCAGGAGTTGGCATCTGCCACGACCACCAAATCACCGGAGCGTGCATGTTCGAGATGAGCCTCCTTTTTCCCTTGGGCATCCAACACCTGTTCCACACCAGGCACTTGCGCGAGCAGGGCCTGCACCTCAGCAAGGAGGGATTGATCCTGCACATGCACATGCGCGACCTGATGGTCTGCCACGGCAAAAACGGTCGAAGTACCCGCATCAAGGGTCTCCAAACCCAGTTCATTTTTCACTTGAATCCATCCCTTCTCTCGGAAAATACGGTTGAGGTGGATCGGCTGAGAAACAGTCGTGATGCCATATTCGGAAAGCAGCAAGACCTGGGTCCCTTGACTTTCAAAGTAGGTAATCAAGTCCTTTGCCAGATCGTCAATTTCCCTCAGGTCTTTCCCAATTTTGGCAAAGTCAATCCCATGCTTCTGCAACGCATAGTCCAGGTGGGGCAGGTAAATCAAATTGAGCGTTGGGGAATGCCATTGGTCCACCTTTTTTGCAGCCTCCGCTATCCAGCGGCTGGAAGCGATGGTCGTCGCAGGTCCCCAAAAGCTAAAAAGAGGAAAAGGTCCCAACTCGGCTTGCAGACGATCCCGAAGTTCCATGGGTTGGGAATGGCAATCGGGTAGCTTGCGCCCATCGGCAGGGTACAGCGGCCGTGGCGTCACAGCAAAGTCCGCTGTCGAATACATGTTGTACCACCAAAAAAGGTTGGCCACAGTAAATGTAGGATCCTCTTTGCGCAGCTGGTCCCAGACTTTATCACCTTGTACAAGCTTGTTGGACTGCCTCCAAAACTTGATTTCACACTCCTCTTCGAAGTACCAGCCATTGCCTACAATGCCATTTTCAGCAGGCCACTTGCCCGTAAGATAGGTGGATTGCGCAGCGCAGGTCACCGCAGGAAGTACGGGCTCTACCACCGCTTGGTGTTTCGATGCGATCCATTGTTTCAAAAATGGGGTATGCTCCCCAATCACTCTTGGTGAAAGGGCGACAATATCGAGGACAACGGTTTTTTTCATGGGTTAGAAAAGTAGCATACGGAGGTCAATTACTGGAGCTGCTCCTTCACCCAGGCCAACTCTCTTGAAATCGCATCCCCCAAGGTAAGGTGTGTGTCTTGAGGAAGAACCTCCCAGGTGTAGGTTTCCACTTCCAAGTGTTTGGTAATGCTTGAATTTGCATTGACTAATTTCAAGACCTCCACAATGTCCTCCTGTGTGGACTGGAAGGTTCCATAATTTGCTAAAAAAATAGGCACATGAAAATGTACACGCCACTCCAAATCTTGGGTTTCTCCAAGTTTTGTAAGGGCTTGCGGTAAATCGGGATAGGATTTCAATCCTCCTTCATTTGTCCTCGCCACTACTTGGTGGAGGTAGGTGGTATCTGCAAATTCTCCAAGCCTTTTTCCAATACTAAACCGCTCAAAAGGAGATTCAGGGATTAAAAGTTTGAGCGCAGCAGATAGTTGTATTTTTCCAATACCAATTCCCGCCTGCTTCAACTTTTTAAAAGCCTCCTTTGGCTTTTCGTATCCAATGGCAAAATGACACACATCGTAACAAACCTGGAGGTGGGCTTTGATCAATTTTTCTGCTTCTTTTTGGGTAGTGCCAAGCTGCTTGGCAAGACTAGACTTGCCTTCAGAGAGAAGCCATTCCTTGAAATATTGGATCAGTTCTTCAGAATTCTCAAGCAATCCATCTGGCTCAGGCTCAATATCCAGATGAAGAAATTTTCCTGTCTCCTGCTGCAGTCTTACCAGCTCTATTACGACGGCTATCAAATGGGTGGTTGCACGTTCAAAGGCCTCCTTCTTTTCCAAATCAGTGGCAAACCAATGCCTGTACGTCAGCGGGGAGGTGGAAATCCCTCCTTCTACCCCTTCGGGAAGCAGCTGGGCCAAAATTCGAAAACTCCGAATCGTATAGGCTAGCCTTGCTTCCGTGGTCCAATCTGGAGCATGTACCTGTTCCTTCACCTTGGTGCGGTGAAATCCTCCGTAAGGGAAACAGTTGAGCGTATATACATAGGAGTTGGTCTGTTTCAACCAGTCTCGAAATTCCTGGAGACGATCAGGCCGCTCCAAAACCACCGAGGCTTCATGAGAAATCCGAAGACCAATTCCAAAAGCGCCCTCGTGAGCCAAGCGCTTCTTCACTTCAGGAATGTATATTTTCAGATTTCGAAAGGTGGCGTCCCAACTTTCCCCTGCATGGATGTTGCTGCAATAGCTTAGGTGGATGTCCTTAATTTTCATAGGCAAAAATTAGCGCATCACCGGAGCGCATGCCGGTCTTCCCAGTTTTGGAGGAGGTGTAAAGCTTCCACAATCAAGTTAGAATCCATCTCATGCACCTCCACACCTATTCCTAACTTTTCGAGCAACATGATCGTGAGGGTACCTCCTAGGTGCTCTTGAAATTCTTTCAAGCCTTGAAGCAAGGCATCTTCTTGAAGTTCGGGAGCGTACAAGGACAGCCCCAAGGCATGAAACAAGCTGAAAATACGAATCAAGTCTCCTTCACCGATGCGCCCTTGCAAAAAGGAATAGGCCGAATCCAGTGCAATACCGATGGCAACTGCCTCTCCGTGTCGAATTCGAAAGTCACTTAATTTCTCCAATTTGTGTGCCGCCCAATGCCCAAAATCCAGTGGTCTACTCGATCCAAATTCAAAGGGATCCTTACCTGCGATATGGTCCATGTGGTGCTGTGCGCTGCGGATGATGTGCTCCTTCATGGGCTCCATCTCCCGACTGGCAAGTGCGGGTGCTGCTTTTTCTAGCCACTCAAAAAACTCCAAGTCCTTGATAAGAGACACCTTGATGGCCTCCGAAATCCCCGAAGCCCAATCCCGATCTTCCAAACTTTTCAAAAAGGTAAAGTCATTCAACACCGCAAAGGGTGGGGTAAAGGTGCCCAGGTAATTTTTCTTCCCGAAGGCATTGATACTATTTTTTACTCCGACAGCTGAATCGTTTTGGGACAAGACTGTCGTAGGGATGCGGATCAGACGGATCCCCCGGTGGGAGATCGCTGCAGCAAATCCCACCATGTCGAGTACCGCTCCACCACCTATCGCAGCGATGTAAGAATGCCGATCGATGCCAAAGCTATTGGTAGCCTCCACCACCTGCTGGTAGGCATCGGGATCATTTTTACAAGCTTCTCCCCCAGCTACCACTAGCGGCTCAGCCACTAGGGCTAGTCGTGAAGGATAGGCCGCCACATAGTTTTTGATCTGGGAAATTAACTCCGAATGGTGGGCCACTACTCCGGAGTCCAACACAAAAAATACACGGGCAAGTTGCCCTTCTGGGAAAGTATCGGCAAACAAGGTTTGTGTGATTGCAAACAAATTCTCCGTGAACGCAACCGGGTAGCGAAAGGGTACCGAGAAAGATTGTTGGAGAATCGTGGACATTTTTTGGAGGAGATAGCTCGTCTAGATAAGCAAGATGTGAAAGAAATTGTATTATTCAGTGCTTAGGTCACCGCAAATTTTTTGGCGAAGCCTAGAGAAATGGGTAAAAGCACCAAAATCAAGAGCCCAATGGGCCAGCCAGAAAAGGCGGTGGCCAAGGAAGCGTTGACTACAATCAGCGAAAGCACGGCTGCTTTGACCGACTTCCCGATGTATCGGGGCTCCTGCGTTTGAATAGCTTGGAAAAGCGGTGGAAAGAGACGGTAGCCCAAAAAGGCTAAAAATGGTAAAATCTGCAGGTAGCCCGGACTTTTCTCGAAAGCCAAAATAAAGATCGCCACAAAGATAGTCGTGTACATCCCTGCCCCTAGAAATAGCGCATTCCTGTTTTTTCCATGCACCTCTCCTCTACTAATGATCGTAATCGCCGCGACATAGACTAGGGGAAGCAAACCCAAGTACCAGGCAGTATTCAGCAGTGCAGGAACTACCGAGATCCCCAAAAGGAGATTTCCACTGCGGCACAATCCCATATTGATCGGTCCAAATATGTGCTGGTGCTTGCCCCAGTAATCGTACAATAAGGCGCAGCAAGCGACAGCTATCGCAAGTCCTCCTGCCCAAAGATTCACTTGAAAGGCACAGGCAATCCCAGCAAGTAGCAAGAGCGATGCCATCCCAATTGCTCCTTTTTTGGAAACTCGTCCACTGGGGATCGGGCGCTCGGGACGTTCGATGGCATCCAATTCCGCATCCGCAATGTCGTTGAAAGCCACACCTCCACCATACAATCCGATGGTGCTCAGCGATAGCCAAAGTAGGTTCCACCAGAAGTCCTGGTCTCCATAGATCCAGTTGGTGGCCATGGCATCCCAAGCACCTGCAATCGCAAATCCCGCCCAAATATCCGCCACCGCCGTGACCACATTGGCCGGCCGTGTAAGTTGGAGGTAAGCGAAAATCTTGGAATTGGCCATGATTTAGTTTTCTACGCGGTCATCAGGACCTTCTACACGAGGCACTTGCCCACCGCGAAGTACAGAGTTGCCTCCCAGTTTCTTGGTTTGATCGATCGGCGCTGCCTTGAGCCAATCGTCCTCATGCATCTGCCCACTCAGGCCAAATACGGTGAGTGCATTTTGGTAGGTAGTCAGGCGAACATGCTCTTCAGGCACCCCCATTTTGCGCATCAGCGCGGCAGTTTTAGGCACAGCAATGGGATCAGAGATGCCCCAATCAGCCGCAGAGTTCACAATGATGCGCTCTGGACCATACTGCTTGACTATTTCTACCATGCGCTCGGAGCCCATCTTGGTATGTGGGTAAATGGTAAAGGCTGCCCAAAAACCGCGATCAAGCACCTCTTTGACTGTTTCCTCGTTGTTGTGATCCACCACGACCCAATACGGATCCATGCCATGTTCCACCGCCACATCCATTGAGCGGGTCGTGCCCTTCTTCTTGTCTCGGTGCGGTGTATGAATCAAAACGGGTAGTTCCACCTCTTTGGCCAGCTCAAGCTGAAGTCGGTAAAAGCGATCCTCGGCTTCAGTTTGGTCGTCGTAACCGATTTCTCCGATGGCGACCACCCCTTCTTTTCCCGCATAGAGGGGCAGAAGTTCCATGACCTGTTCCGCCAGAGCCACATTGTTGGCTTCCTTGGAGTTGAGGCCCATGGTGCAGTAGTGGACGATGCCAAATTGGCTGGCACGAAACCGCTCCCAGCCCACGAGCGTAGAAAAATAGTCTTTGAAGGACCCCACTTCGGTGCGGGGCTGCCCGAGCCAGAATGCGGGTTCGATCGTAGCCACAATGCCTGCTTTGCGCATGGCTTCGTAGTCGTCGGTAGTTCTAGAAACGAGGTGAATGTGGGGATCTATGTACATTTCCATGGGTATATTCTGGGGGATGCGGGTGAATTTACGGGTTGAGGAGCGATTAAACTCGATTTTTTTGAAATTCTATTCCTAGGTTTTCCCAGCGGTAGGCTCCACTTGCACAGGCCTCCTGAAGCAGGGGATAAGCTGCCAAAAGTTCCTTTGCTGGAGCATAGCTACTCTGGTAAGCCGCCAAAGCGCCAGCTTTTTGCTCCGTAGCATCCGTAGCCGCCAGCACTTTTTTCAAATCATCCAGGTACTGGGGATCCATAAATGGCACAAGCAGTCGCCATACTTCTGGCATCACCGCTCTTCCGGCTGCCCAGCGCTCGTGCGCAAAATCGGTGGCCATCGCTGCAAGGGCAGAATTGCGTCGCTCATCTAGCTGCTGAATCTGGTAAAGCGGGCGCTGCATGAAAATGGCTTTGAGGACCAGCTGGTTCCAGTTGGCCTCCGGAAAAAAGCGTGCCGGATAGGGATTGTTTAAGGCGATGGCATCAAAGACCAGCGACATGTTGGTGCGGCACCCTTCGATGGCGCGCGGTACGAGGTCTTCTGCAAAAGGCAAGAGAGGCAAAGCGGCGCACAAGGCCTGCTGCTCGTACATATCTGCCGTTTCAAAAAGTTGCTGCACGGTCCCCATCCAACTTGTTTTTTCTTGGGGCAGCTGAAGCAGTAGAAAGGTGCGGGCAGCCTGCAAACTATCCCAATGGCTTAGGGAAAATGGAGGCATGCCGGATTCCTCCAAAGAAAGTGCTCCAAGAGCTGTTGAAAGCGTTTCTTTTTTAAAGTGACGGGAAGCCTTGGAGAAAGCCAAAAAAAAGGCGTTCGGGCTAGTCGAGTGGGTGATTTTTTGGGATTGTTCGGCTAGCCAAGCAAGCGCTTCGGGGCCCGAATTTTCGGCTAGGGCCTTTTTTAGGTATTCTTGAACTGCTGCTTTCGCCATGGGATGAGGGATCTGGGGTATTCTTACGTAAAGAAACTGGAAGCAGAAGAAAAATCCATCCTGTTTTAGACAAATGGAGGAAAAAAAGTTGGTCAACAGTCGACGGTCAACAGACGACAGCAATTTGGAATTCAACTAAAGTAGGTTGTTCACTGAAAATTTTAGGGAGCCCAGAATCTACGGTGGACCGTGGACCGTTAGCCGTTGACAAATTGACTTTACCCGAATTATCCACCAATGGCTTCAACAAATTTGAAGTTAATTCCTAGATTTAGAAATTAAACTATCTCGCTATGAAAATACGTAACAGCTGGTACTTCGGGCTTGTGTTTTTTGTTGCCGTACAAGTACAGGCACAAAATCCAGTCATCGATGCCATCATCAAAGAAGCAACCCAAAATTCTAAACTAGAAGTTCTTGCCCATGAAATCATGGATGGAGTGGGCCCACGATTGGTTGGCTCCCCACAAATGCAAAAGGCCCATGACCTGGCCGTGACCACCTACCAGAGTTGGGGCATCCCTGCCCGCAACGAAAAGTGGGGCGAATGGAGAGGCTGGGAAAGAGGTATCACCCACATGGACATGGTAGCCCCTTGGACCAAATCCTTGGCCGGCACCCAATTGGCTTGGAGCCCCTCCTCTCCGCAAGGAGGCGTAAAAGGTGAAGTGGTAATTCTTCCAGAATTTACCGATTCCCTTGCTTTTCAAAAGTGGCTGCCATCTGTAAAAGGCAAGTACGTGATGATCTCCGTACCTCAGCCTACAGGACGCCCAGACTACAATTGGGAGGAACACGGAATGCCTGCCTCCATTGAAAAAATGAAAGCCGACCGTACTGCCATCAATGCCTCCTGGACCAAACGTCTTCAGGCTACCGGCAAAAACCGCAACCAGCTTCCCATTGCACTTGAAAATGCAGGCGCAGCAGGCATCTTGACCTCCAACTGGTCCAATGCCTTTGGTGCCAACAAGATTTTCTCTGCCTCCACCAAAAAAGTGCCTACCGTAGATATATCCCTAGAAGACTATGGCCTACTCTATCGATTGGCAGAAAGCGGCAAGAAACCAATGCTACACCTGAATGCCCAGTCCAAAGAAACAGGCCTTCAGCCAACCTACAATACCGTAGCTGAAATCAAGGGGAGTACTAAACCGGACGAATACGTGATGCTATCTGCTCACTTTGACTCCTGGGATGGCGGTACTGGCGCTACGGATAACGGTACCGGTACCATCCTGATGATGGAAGTGATGCGCGTCTTGAAGCAGGTGTATCCCAATCCAAAGCGTACCATCTTGGTAGGGCACTGGGGATCCGAGGAACAAGGGCTCAATGGTTCGCGAGCATTTGTAGAAGATCATCCTGAGATGGTAGGCAAGATCCAAGCCCTGTTCAATCAGGACAATGGAACCGGCCGCATCGCCAATATCTCTGGTCAAGGCTATGTGGATAGCTACGAATACCTGGGCCGTTGGCTCAACAAGGTGCCACGAAACATTACCCAAGACCTGAAAACTGAGTTTCCTGGCAACCCAGGCTCTGGAGGAACAGACCACGTGTCCTTTGTGGCAGCGGGTGTACCAGCCTTCAACTTGAGCGCTTTGCCTTGGAACTATTTTAACTATACCTGGCATACCAATTTGGACACCTACGACAAGATTGTCTTTGACGACGTGCGTCAAAATGTGATCCTTACCGCCATCCTCGTGTACATGGCCTCAGAAGAAGAAGGCCTGGTATCACGTAAGCAGCGTATTCCTATAAATGCCCGCACCGGTGAACCGGCAGAATGGCCTGCAAAAAGATCTCCGACGAGAAAAGGAGGGGTGAATTAAGTGGTCATAACGCCAACGGATGACAGTCCACGGTCAACAGCCAACTGAATTGAACTTCAAAATTTGTTCTATTTAGTTACTTGTAAAAACCAGAGAACCATACACTGTACTAAAAAAAGGCTGCCCGGATATGGGCAGCCTTTTTTGTAATTAGGTTTTCGTGGTGAATTGACCTACCGAAGGCAGGTTGACCTACCGCGGTAGTTCAACCCGCCTTTGCGGGTTGTGCGGAATACGCTACCCATTTTACCCCTGGTTCACCTGCCGTTGGCAGGTAAACCAGGGGCTATGCAAGATTCGATCCGCCTCGGCGGATCCTTACTCGATACAATTTTGGTGAAATAGGTTGTTCATAATTTTTATCGAAAGCGATTATAGTTGTTTTTGGATAGAATTTGCCGTGGTAGACTGATCCGCCACAGCGGATCCAACTATGCATAGCCGCGGGTGCAACCCGTGGTAGGTTGATCCGGCGCGGCGGAAATTAAAAATAAATAGATGTTCACGATCCGCCACGGCGGATCGAACCAAATAGTTTCCCCGATACCTTCCAGGTGTTTGCGCTGTGGTGTTTCCCCACCACAAGCACCTTGAAAAATGATTTTTTAGCCAAGTCTGGAGGAAGTGCATAGTACTTCGCATCGGAAGGCACCTCCCCTAGGAAAAAATACTCGTCCCGACCTCCTTCGGCAAAATGATCCGTTGGACTCCAATAGATCGCGAGGGTCTCGGATTGGGCTCCTGGAACCCAGGTGATAGCCTGGTTTTTACCCTTGCCTTGCAACCCAAGCTGGCTTACCGAAATGGGGCCAGTCAGCGGGATTCCATCCAATTCTCGTTCCTGATGCACCGGAACTACCATGTTGTAAAAGCGAAAAAATGAAGGGAGCAGATCCACATGAGCCGCCTTCCCAGAGAAAAAGTGGGGATTTAAGTCACTGGCATTGGAGGCAATCCACACTTCCCGTTCCGCCTCGCTCTGCCCACCATGATCTTTGGCATCCGGCTCCTTGCGTCCATGGTCGGTAGTCACCCAAAGTTGCCAATCTTCCCCTTTTTGTTGCCGCTGCTGAATGGCTTGCCAAATCAAGCCTACCTGCGCATCTGCTTTTTGGATGGCAGCATCCATGGCAGGACCTCTTCCAAATTTGTGTCCCATGTCATCGGTATACTGCAGGTATACCCAGGTGAGGTCTGGTCCTTGGCTGCTTAGGTAAGTTGCCGCCTCTTGGGCCACCTGTTGGTCAATTTGTTGAATGTAGTCCGACTGGGCATCGTGGGGGTAGCGTAGCGTATCCAACTCCAGGCCATCCACCGCTCGGTCTAACTTCAAGAAGCCTGTTTGCGGCAGATTTTCTCCCAGAAGCTTGGTGCGGTTGTCCTGCCAAGTAGAAAAAATAGCGGTCTTGGCATCGAGGCGAGCTTCTTTGAGGTAGCGGAAGATTGTCCAGTACTGGTAGTTGGGAGCTTCAATTCCATTGCCCCAAACCTGGTGCTTATTCGCCCAAGTACCTGTCAATATCGAATTGTAGCCGACGGCAGAAATGGTGGGCGATTCGGAATAGCCTCCGGATTGGCCTCCAGTAAATGCCCGAACGTAGCCACCTTTTTGTGTGATCTGATCCAAATTGGGAGTGGCTACCCGCTCCAAATCCTGGGCAGGAATGCCATCTAGAATAATGAAAACGAGCTTTTTCTGCTGCCCCACTGCTGCGGTGCTCCACAGAACTAGAACAGAGACTAAGGCTAAAGCTAGGGTTCGCATCTTGGTTTTTTTTAGAAATAAAACAGAATTTGTACCTTTTACCAAAACCTGCTCCCATGAAAAATTTCCTGCTTCTCCTTTCTTTCCTTTTTTGCTCCTTCCAGGGAATGGCCCAGCAACTCGGCGACTACCTGTCGGCTGCCTTTCCTACCCACATGACTGCGGCTGCGGACGGCAAGGCGGTGGCCTGGGTGCTCAACGACAAAGGAGAGCGCAATGTGTTTTATGCCAAAGCCCCCAATTATGAGGCGCAACAGTTGACTCAGTACAAAGGAGACCAAGGCGTGGATCTAGGACCTTTGATTTTTTCTCCAGATGGCAGCACCTTGCTGGTCGTTCGCGGGAATCCCAAAAACTCCTCCGGCTATGCTGCCAATCCGGCACAGCTGCAGGAAAACACCCAAAAGAAAATTCATGTGGTCGAACTCCAAACGGGGAAAAGTCGGGAGTTTTCGGTGGGTGCCTCCCCTGTATTTAGCCCAGACGGCAAGCAGGTCGCCTTTTTGCAAGGCGGGGAAGTATACTTAAAAGCACTGTCTGACAGCAGCGGGCAACTAGGTAAGCCCCTGTTTATTGCGAGAGGCACTTCCTCCAACCTGGCCTTTTCTCCAGATGGATCTCACTTAGCTTTTGTGTCAGCACGCACCGACCATTCATTTGTAGGCCTTTGGAATTTTGCGAAAAAGAGCCTCCACTTTCCAGAAACGAGTTTGGACCACGACAGCTACCCCGCCTGGAGCCCAGATGGCACCCAGCTGGCCTACTTGCGTGTACCCAACATCCTGAATCACCTTCCCTTCACCTCCTTGACCGAAGCCAATCCTTGGAGTATACGCGTCCTTCAAGTCGCCACTATGACGGCAGAGGAAGTGTGGCGGGCCGATGCGGGCCGAGGCTCCGTGCTAGTAGAAGACCTGCCAGCATCCTCAGAGCGCCTCTGGTGGACACCCGACGGGCAATTGGTCTTTCCTTGGGAGAAAAACAACTGGATGCAGCTCTATGCCGTCCACCCAAAAACAAAGCAGGTAAAGCACCTCAGTCCAGGCGAGGGGCAAGTTGAATGGGTGCAAACTTCCTACTCCAAGAAAGAGTTGCTCGTCACGCACAACATTGGAAACATTGACCGACGTCAGGTGTCGCTGCTCGACTTATCCACACTGGAAATGAAGCTCCTTTCCAATCCAGAAAGCATTTCTTGGGCACCGGTAGCTCTAGAAAAGGGATGGGCTTGTTTCGAGTCCAACTGGAATCAGCCGGGCTGGCCTAAACTTCACCTATCGGGTAAACCTAAACTGCTAGCAGAATCGCTTTTCCCCAAGGAATTTCCAAAGACCTTCAGCAAGCCAGAAGCACTCACGATACAGGCAAAAGATGGATTCAAATCCTCCGCTCAGTTGTTTTTACCGCCCAACTATGACCCCAAGAAAAAGTACCCAGCCGTGATTTTCCTTCACGGAGAGATCG
>Ga0209617_10000963_pt1 | contig 13159 bp, 9 predicted proteins | sample LakEriepJuly2011_2_FD_187459 | JGI IMG/M metagenome (GOLD analysis project Ga0209617, IMG submission 187459) | Freshwater microbial communities from dead zone in Lake Erie, Canada - CCB epilimnion July 2011 (SPAdes) (version 2) | ecosystem: Environmental > Aquatic > Freshwater > Lentic >... | reverse complement strand
CGGGTAGTCGACGCCGATCCTGCAACCGATCATGGTCTGCAGCAGTCCTGGCATCGTCTCTGGCTCGGCAAGAAACTCATCAGGTACCGCGGCAAGCTCGGGAATCCATCGCCGAATGAACTGACCGTGCGGATCATGATCCTCGACCTGCTTGCGCGGCGAGTAGATGCGCAACGTGTTGATTCCCGTCGTCCCCGACTGCATTTGGATTTGGGGATAGTGAATGCCTGGCTCGTAGTCGAGAAACTGTCGACCAAGCCACGGTGCGAAGCAACGCCAATCAAGCCAAAGGTGGTTGCTCGCGAAACTCACAAGCATCGCGCGCATGCGAAAGTTGATCCAGCCTGTCGCGACAAGCGCGCGCATGCACGCGTCGACCATCGGATAGCCCGTCTGTCCACGTTGCCATGCGAGCAATCGCGCATCGCGCACATCCGGCGCGAGATCATCGCGGAGCGTTTCACACGACCGCGCCATGCAGCGCGTTTCAATGTCGGGCTCATCTTCTAACTTCTGGATGAAGTGGCAGTGCCACGAGAGGCGAGAGAGAAAGCTCCGAATCGAGTCGCGCCACGGCCCGACGTCGTCTTCGTGCATTCCTTCTTGAGCGACGCGGGCTGGCTCGGCGAGTTGCGCCAATCGTCGCTGCGCACCTTGATACGCGCGTCGAACACTCAACGTGCCCCACGCGAGGTGCGGTGAGAGCCGTGAGCACGAATCCCACGCGAAAACGGGCGATCCCATCGTGATGCGATAGTCGCGGCCTCGCTCGAGAAGAAACGAGTTGAGCAAGCGGCCTGCCTCGCGTTCGCCGCCGCGCTGTCGAAGCGCGGCACGCGTGTCAGGGCCGAGATTGAGTTCCTCCGCGAGCGTGATCGATCCCGCGGGAACGCACGATTCGCTTGGCGAACAAAAGCGCTCGAGGGGCGCTGCTCGAGGGCGCGCCATGTGCGACTCCCAGCGCGCTGCCCAACCATCACGACCTGGCCCGCCATCACGTCCAGGATTTGGCCGACTCACGCCATGCTGTTGGAACTCGCGAAACAGCACCCCGCGTTTCTTACACCAACGAGCCACGCGCAAATCACGCGCGTAGGTGATCGCGTTGCCCGTTTCTTCGTGAGAAAGCAGCGCGTCGATCGACTCCGCGTGATGCAGTTTCTCGAGGCACTCGGTGACTTCGCCGTATCGACACACGAGGCGTCCGCCGCGCGTGTGGAGCTCTCGCGCGAGTTCTTCGAGCGATTCGCAAACAAACGCAAGTTGCGATGCATCGGCGTCGGGCGCTTGCCACACGTCGGGCTCGAAGACGTACAGCGCAATCATGGTCGAGCCGCGTGTCATGCACGCGCTCGCCGCCGCCGCGAGCGGTTCGTGGTCATCGATGCGAAGGTCGCGTTTGAGCCAGACGACGAGCATGGCGACGTTTCGCAGGGCCCGTGTGGACCGATGCGCAGAGCGCGCGTGTTTCGCGCACTCGTGCGGTTGCAGGTCGCGGATTGCTCACGAGAACTTATGCGCTACGCAAGGTCTTCAAGGCGCTCGATGACTGCATCCGCAGTGATCGGCGGCGCACCAGGCGTTGCGAGGGCAACCATGCGCGCGCCCGTGTTTCGCGCCGCACGCGCGCCGTCTTCGCAATCGTCGATCAACGCGAGATCGCTCGGGCGCTCCAATCCAAGTTGACGCAACGCCTCGAAAATGCCCCACGGAGCGGGCACGGGTGCGCAGGCCTCATCGGCGGTAACGATCACATCGAGCGGTACTTCGGCGGCGACGAGTGCATCAAGTTGCGGTTGAAGTAATCGACGCGGAGTGCAGCAAATCACGGCGGTTTGAATGCCATGCGCGTGCAATCTGCGAAGCGCGTCGCACGCATCGGCGTTCGGTGTTCGCGCCTCTTTCGCTGCATCGATCAGGCGTTCTTCGAGGTCTGCGACCATCGCGTCGATCTCGTCAGAGGTCACCCAGTGACCGTGTTTCGCGCGAAATGCCTCAGAAACTTCGGGAAGCGCGAAGAGTCGCTCGATGTGCGGGCGACCTGTTGGCCCTCGCGTCGCAATGAGCGCGGACTCTGAAATGTTCACCGACCATCGCGCGAATGTTTGACCAACCGCTGCATTGATCGCGCGGCGGCCGCGATCGAAGAGGACACCGTGCCATGAAACGACAACCGCGCGCGATTGGCCAGTGAAGTCTGTCCGCGTGAGCAACGTATCTTTGCTCGAAGCGGAGAAAGCATGTGGTGTTTCGTTCGACATATCACGTCTACGTGCCGAGCTTCTTCACTCGCTGAGGCGTCCGTAAGCAAGTGAACTTGCCGTACACGCACGCCAAACTCTCGCGCTTCAATCTCGCGCTTCAATCTCACGCTTCAATCTCACACGACATTCGCGTCACGCGCTCGTGCGCTCGCCGCGAACTACATCGGCTCTGCATCAATGCGCGTCGCTTCGAGTTCCTGCTCTGTTGGAATGGCCAAGAGTCCGACGAGTGGCTTGCCTGGCGCGACTTCAATCTGCACGAGTCGAATTGGCGTGGGCGGGTAGTAGCGGAGCAGTCCGCCCGGGAAGGGGCCTTCGCCGCGCACATCCCAAAAATCGCCGAGCGGGATGCGAAGCGTTTGTCCCGCGTCGAGTCGCGTGACGTGCTTCATGTAGCGCTGATTGAGCCAAACATCGACGTCGGTCCAGCCTTCGGCGGTCGGGTTCACGATGAGCATCGCGTCACCGTCGTTGAAGACTTGTACGTTCGCGATGCGTTCCTGCGGCGTGCCGAACGGATACGCGCGCGTGGCCTTCGAAGGCTCGTAGCGCATGGTCTCACAGCCGGTGGCTGAAACCGCAAGTGCGAGGATGATGGCGGCGCGACGCATGGCGGAAATGTAGCAGGACGCACTCAGCCGTTGCGGCGGATCCGCGCACGATCGAAAGTTGCCGGGGCGAAGATTCGCATGTGGCAGCTTTCACGCGCGAGGCGCAAACCGAAGAAAACGCGGCGAAACTGCTTAGATTCCTGCGGCGCGCGTGCAAAGCGCGATGAGTTCCTTTGCACGATCGCGCGTTGGTGCTTCGGCGATGACACGCGCAATGGGCTCGGTGTTCGAAGCGCGGAGGTGCACCCATCCGTCCGCGAAATCCACGCGTACTCCGTCAGAGTCGTTGACGCGCTCGTTGGCGAATGCAGCCTTCATCTTCGTGAGTGCGCCCGCGACCGCGGGAAGTCCGCCAATCGCCGCGAGATCGACTTTGGTTTTCTCGATGGCGTAGCGGGGAAGCGCGTCGACGATTTGTGAGAGCGGCTCTTTCCGGCTGGCGACAAGATCGAGCACGAGGGCCATCGCGCTCAGCGAATCGCGCACCCAACACACTTCGGGGAAAATCACGCCGCCGTTGCCTTCGCCGCCGAGAAGTCCGCCGGCGGGCTTCAACGCGCTGACAACGTTTGCTTCACCAACGGCGGTGCGAAGGACTTTCGCGCCCGCGAACTTCGCTGCGACGTCATCGATCATGCGCGACGTCGAGAGATTCGCCGCGAGCGCGAACGGCCCGCGCAATTCAAGCATGCGCTGCGCGGCGAGCACGAGCGTGTATTCCTCGCCGATGTAGCGGCCGTTCTCGTCGACAATCGCGAGTCGATCCGCGTCTGGATCTTGCGCAAATCCGCAGGCAACGGCTTGGCCTGCGTCGCGGAGCGCGCGCACCTTCATGGCGAGTTCTTGCAGGTTCTCCGCGGTCGGTTCGGGCGTGTGGCCAAAGATGCCCGTTGGTTCGCCATAGATGTGCGTGACGTGACAGCCAAGCGCGTCGAGGAGCATTCGGCCACCGATGCAGCCGGAAGCATTGACGCTGTCGAGAACAACCGACAGTCCGCGCGCGCGAATGCGTGCCGCAGCGCCCGACGCGCCACCAAGCACTTCGATGACGCGTGCAACGTGTCGTTCATTCGCAGAGGTGTCGGTCGTCACCGTGCCGATTTCAAGCGGTTTCGCGAACGCGATGTCGGCACTCTTGAATCGCGCAATGATCGCATCCGCGATCTCCTTGGGCGGCGCGAGGCCGTCGCCATCGAGGCACTTCAAACCGTTCCACTCGATCGGGTTGTGGCTCGCCGTGATGGCCATACCGCCATCGGCACCGAGCGCGCGAATCATGAGACCCACGGTCGGGGTCATCGCAACGCCGAGATCGATCACATCGGCGCCCGTCGCGGCAAGTGAACCTTGCACTGCGCGGGCGAGCGACTCTCCGCCGAAACGGCCGTCACGCGCGACAACGAGACGCGGGCGACGACCGTGCACGAGCGTGCGGATGTGCGAACCGAAAGCTCCAGCGAAGGTCGCGGCAACCACCGGAGTCATGGTCTTGCCGACGATGCCGCGAGCACCTGAGACGGAGAGCATGAGCGGGGCTGGATCAGGAATCGGTGAAGAAGCGTGCGAGGACATAGATTGCGAGTGTACGGTCGGATGCGCGCGCGGAGGGCGCGGGTTTTCCGCGATACACTCGCGCCTCACGATGGCAAACGACACGCAATCCGATGCGAGTGACGGCACGCGTACTGGTGGGGAAACCCACGGTCGCGACGGTGGTCTTGAGGGCATTGCGTCGAGCCGCACGCGCACGCTTGAGTCTGCGACCACATCTGCGGCCAAATCTGCGGCCGCACATGCGACGAGTCATGTGGCCACGTATGCGTTGGAGGTCGAGTGTGAGTTTGCGGCCGCCCACGCGATCCTCCTCGGTGGTGTGCGCGAACGACTTCACGGGCACAATTGGCGTGTGGTGATTTCGATCGCGGGTGATCAACTCGATCGCGAGGAACTGCTTTGTGACTTCCATCTCGTCGAGCGTTTGCTTTCAGAAGCGGTCGCACCGTTTCGCGATGGCAATCTCAATGAGACAGCGCCGTTCGACCGTGTGAACCCAACGGCAGAGGCGGTTGCACGATTCGTCGCGACCGAACTCACGGAGCAACTCGCGCGCGCGGTTCCGGCCGTCCATCTTGAGTGGGTGCGTGTCACGGAAGCGCCGCGATGTACAGCGATCGTTCGAATGACACGCTGATTTGAAACTTGTCCGAGACTCTTGCACGCAGAATTGACGCTATGCGACCGACGCCTCCGAACGAAATCACTCCCTCAGGTCCCGATGATCCGGCGCGTTTTCTGAATCGCGACATCCAGTGGCTTGAGTTCAATCGTCGCGTGTTGGCGCAGGCCTACGACCCACGTAATCCGCTGCTCGAGCGTGTGCGCTTTCTCGCGATTTTCGGCTCGAATCTCGATGAGTTCTTCATGAAGCGCGTTGGTGGCTTGCGTCGGCAGATCGATGCAGGCGTGGGAAGTCCGCCGTGGGAGCCGCTGACTCCGTCGGAGCAGATGATTCTGATTCGCGAGAAAGTGCGTGAGCAAACTGCGCTTGCAACGCGTGTGTTCCGCGATGAGCTCGTGCCTGAACTCCGCAAGGAAGCGATCGAACTTCTCGATTGGAGTGCGCTCAGTTCCGCCGAGCGCACGGAAGTCGAAGCGTGGTATCGCCGCAATATTTTCCCCATTCTCACGCCGCTCGCCGTCGATCCAGGTCACCGTTTTCCGTTCATTTCGAACATGTCGGTGTCGCTCGGCGTGTTGCTGCGGCGCCCCGGCGAGAGTGAAGCACTCTTCGCTCGCGTGAAGGTTCCAGAAATCGGTGGGCGTCTCTATCACTTTGGCGCGACGAAGCGATTTATCTCGCTCCAGCAGATCATTGCGCACAATCTCGACGACCTTTTCCCCGGCATGGAGATTGTCGAGGTGCTTCCGTTCCGCGTGACCCGCAATGCGGAAACCGAACGCGACAACGAAGATGCCGAAGATCTTCTCGAGCAGATTCAACAGCAGTTGCGCGAGCGTCGTTTTGCGCGCGTGGTGCGGCTCGAAGTTGGCGCGCGACCGAACGATCGCATCATGCGATTCCTCGAGGATGAACTTGGTCTCGCGGATGATGACCTCTACGAAACCGACGGCATGCTCGACTGGGGCACGCTCAACGAAATCGCGGATATCGACATTCCCGAACAACGCTGGCCGAAGTGGACTCCCGTCGCGCCGCATGGGCTCGAGGATGAAAATGCCGACATTTTCAGCCTCATTCGACAAGGCGATGTGCTCGTCCATCACCCATACGAGAGTTTCGATCACTCCGTCGAGCGATTCATCGAGCAAGCGGCAGCGGATCCGAAAGTGCTCGCGATCAAGCAGGCGCTCTATCGAACGAGTGGCGATTCGCCATTCATTCCGAGTTTGATTCGCGCCGCTGAAAGTGGAAAACAGGTTGCGGTGCTCGTTGAGTTGCGCGCGCGATTTGATGAAGCGCGCAACATCGTGTGGGCACGCAAACTGGAAGATGCAGGCGTGCACGTGGCGTATGGCGTTGTTGGCTACAAGACGCACACAAAGGTTGCGCTTGTCGTTCGACAAGAGCCGGGTGGCATTCGCTCCTACGCGCACATCGGTACGGGAAACTACAACTCAAAAACGGCGCGTTTGTACGAGGACATTGGCCTTTTCACCTGCGACGCGGCGATCACGGAAGACCTCGTCGAGCTCTTCAATTACATGACGGGCCGAAGTCGGAAGACGGAGTATCAAAAGCTCCTCGTCGCACCAGTCGCGATGAAGCGTCGTTTCATCGAGTTGATCGAGCGTGAAGCAGCGATTGCGCAGAGCGGAGGCCCGGGGCGCGTGATCGTCAAGATGAATCAGCTTGAAGATCGCTCGGTCACGGATGCGTTGTATGCCGCGTCGCGTGCAGGAGTTTCAATCGATCTTGTCGTTCGTGGCTTCTGCTGTATTCGCCCCGGCGTGAAGGGGCTCAGCGAGAACATTCGCGTGACGTCGACGATTGGGCGTTTCCTGGAACACAGCCGAATCTTCTGGTTCGGAAATGGGCAAGCAGATCCGCTCGAAGGCGACTTCTACATCGGCAGCGCGGACTGGATGTATCGCAATCTCAACACCCGCGTGGAGTGCGCCGCGCCGATCCAAGCGCGAGCGCATCGCGCGCGGCTTTGGGAGATTCTTCGGCTGCATCTCACCGATCGCCGACAGCGTTGGCTCATGGCCGCAGACGGCACCTATCAACTGAGTGATCCAGCGCAGATCGCGCCAAGCGGCACGATTTCAGATCCGGCTTTCGTAGGAACGCACCAATATCTCATGCGCACGACGCTTGAAATCAACGCGCAACTCCGCGAATCCACGCGAAGGTTGGCATGATGTTGCCGTGATGTTGGCGCGGTGCGTGTTGCGCAGCTCCGCGCAGTTCACCACACAAGTCGACGCGGCGCAGTGGAGCCGATCAGTCGGATCGGGATGACTTCGTCGCCTTCGAGCGTCAGACTTGCGTTGTCATCTGCTTCGACGGTGAGATCGAAACTCGCGCGGACGAGCTTCGTTCCATTTTCATACTCGAGCGTAAAGGCACCGAGCGGTGCGCCGAGCTCGTCCGTCGGTCCGCGCACTCCTTCGAGGAGAAGTTGTTCGGTTTCTTCGTCAACCTGCATCAAGAGTGCGGAGGCAGCGCGATCAAGCCGGAACTGAATCTCGTTTCCATCATCGTCGACGAAAAGAAACTGGTCAGTCAGAACGAAGCGATCGCGCGCGTCTTCAGGAAGTGGGCCGAAATCTACGCCGTTTCGAACGAGTGCCATCATGCGGTGCATGACGACGCGACCGACCACGTGCGTTGAGGCTTGCTCGGTTGTTGCCTGATACGCGCGGAAGCTCGCGACCAGTGCAGAAAGTACTGCGACAAGCAGTGCGGCGGAAATCGCGAGCGCGATCAGCATTTCGACGAGCGAGAATGCGCGGCGATTGGTCGATCGCGCGTCTCGACGACGCAGAACATGCGTGGAACAGCGTTCGTGTGTCGATGAGAGCGTCATCCCGCGAGCCCTCCTTCGCGGTAACTGTCAGCAACGGGCTCCGCGGAAACAGGCCATGGGATTCCGTCTGGCAACTTCGCGTTCGGGTCGTAGCGAAGGCGAATCTCGCCGAATCCGTTGAAACCCGCATCGCCAGGAAGTGCGCCTTCGCCGTCACCGTCAAGCGCACCGAAATAGCCAAGCGTCGTGTTGAAACTCTCAGGCTGTCCGTTGTACGCGAGTGCGCCTTGGCCTGCGACTGGTCGATACGTCATCAGCAGCGTGCCTGCGATATCTGCGGTTCCGCGGATATCCATGACTCCGGCGATCACGGTTCCTTTGAGTTTGACGCGCGGAGTCAGATCTGGATCCGCGGCGACCTCGTTCGAGAAGTTTCCAACGTCGACCGACCAGCCTGGAAGCATGATCGAACTGCGTTGCAGGCGATCGAGTTTTTCCGTACCGAACGACTCGAGGATGTCGCGCAACTCATCACCGTCCGGTTGAAGATCGAGCTCCGCATCCTCGGGATCTGAGTAGAAACGCGTGGCGCCCGTGATTTGCACCTTGTTGCGCCAGTGTGTGAATTCACCGGGCGTATCGCCCGCGATGGAGCCAAGGAACGTGCAATTGTGGAAGCGAATCGAGTTCGAAATCGTCCGCGTGTCGGTGATCGTTGTGCCGCCAAGTGTTGAAGTGATCGTTGGGAAGCGCGGCAGATAGACGATCGCTCCGGCGACGTCGACAGTCTTCAATGCGCCGGTGTAGTTCCAATTGACATCCGTGCAGCCAGTTTCAGTTTCGAGATAGACCGTTCCTTCAAAGCGACAGTTCTCGAAAAGCGCGTTCGTTCCCCTTGGAATTCGCACGTCGCGGAAGGTCATGTTGCGATAGATCGGCCGGCGATAGTGGTCATACGCGGCAGGTGAGCCGTAGGGCACGGATTCGTAAGGCGCGGATGCCACGGGAACAACCGTTCCGCCCGCCCCGACACCCGCGGTCGCTTGTGCAGCGAAGTCCGCGGTCACATTCGTGGAGAACCACGCTGCGCTGTCTGCAAAGTCAGCGGTCGTGACGACGCGAAGTTCCTCAGTGGAAACTTCAAATCGAGCGGGCCCAGCGGAGTTTGCTGGACGCACGGGGCCTTGCGCGATGTTGCGCCAATCGTCTTGCGCAGCGCTTTCCCACGCGGAAACGCCAACACCAAACACGAGATTTCCCGCAACTTTTGCGTAGAAGTCGAAGGTGTTGAGGACGCCGTCGGAGTAACCGAGACGCACGTCGCGCGCATCGATCGCGCCGTCGCCGTTTCGATCTGGATGCGCGAGATCGATGAGTCGCGCGAGTTGATCGTCAATTCCAGAGAATTCCGCTGCGTCAGGAATTCCAGCAGCGGTCGCTCGCGCAACATCCCACACGACTGCACCGTCGCCATTTGCGTCGTACTCGGAGAGAAAGAGATCGAAGTCATCGACGAATTGGTCGCCATCGAGATCGGTGAATCCGCTATCTGCGAGTGCTGGCCCTTCGACAGGATGCGCCGGACGAAGACGGCCGTCTCCATCGACGTCATACTCCGCAATGCGCTCGGCGAGTTCTGCGAGTTTGGTGTTCAGCGCGTCGGAGAGGTAGCGGAAGTCGGAGCGCATCACGAGCGGATCGCCGTTGGCTTCGGTCAATTCGCCAGGCTCCGTTCCGTAGCGCGTACCGAGTGGTCCCTCGACGAGCACGTTCTTACCGATCATCACGCGGTTTGGTGAGATGACGGCATACTCGATGCGCTTGGTGATTTCGTACTCAATGGAAATCGTACGTCGAATCTCACCATCGACGCCGAGGCTCGTGACGCGCACGCGATTTGTTCCGGCGACCGGCTCGTACATCAGTTGGAACCACAGTCGATCGACACCGGATTCAAGCCGCATGGGCAGCGTGACCAATGCGCCACTGTCGAAAATCTCAGGCAAACCAGCGTGTTCTGCGAGCGCTGCGAACGACGAGGCATCTGCGATGTGCGCGTCGCGTAATGCTTCCACGAGTCCATCTGGCGACGCTGGTCCGTCGAATCCTTCGGCAGGAAGGACTTCGACTTCTCCATCGCTTCCGCTCCACGATCCAGTCCAAAGTCGCGAAGCGAATCCGGCATCAATGACGCCCTTTTCAACGACAAAACGTTTGGATTCCTTCGCAAGGCGGCGCTCTGCGAAGACCAGTCCGCTCTCGGCTGCGCTTTGAGCGCGCGACACTTTGAGCGAGCTATCTGCAGTTCGCATGTTTCCTTGTGCAACGACCGCCATCGCGGCGGCGAGCGATCCGAAGATCACGAGAAACATCATGGCGAGCACGCTCGCGACGCCACGTCGATGCGCGGGACGAATTTGTCGCACGCGATTCCGACAAGAGATGGTGGCACGTCGATGCATGAGGTGTTTCCAAACTCGCCTCACACGCAATCCTGCGTGCGGCGTACTCGCCGCATTCATCCAGGCGCAATCCAGGTCACACGCGTAATCTCGCGTGGCGCATCATCGGTCGGACCCTGATACTCGACGATGACACGAACGCGAAGAAGATCGCTCGCGCCATCCGCAACAGTGCGCGTCACTTCAAACGGATCAATGTTCTCGACGAAAACGCGTTGCGACCAGCCCGCCATATCGGGGAAGACATCGCCAAGTGCGCTGATTGGCCCACTGCCGAGTGCTGCGGAAAAGACGGTTCCTTCGCCATCCTCGCCGTCAAAGTCGTCGAGATCGTCGAAGTCCAAGACGTCGAGTTCTGAGCTCTCCGGGCCCCAGAACGCCTGTCCTGTGACAGGGTCATGTCGAGGCAAATGCAGCGTGAACTCGCGAATTTCGTTGCCGAGTCGCTGTGCGGTCGACGCGTGCGTGGACCATTCGTTCTGACGAAAGAACGCTTGCTGTGCAGCCACGATCGCAACGACGCCCGTGCCGACGATCACCGTCGCGAGCGCAGTTTCGATGAGGGTGAAACCGCGACGCGTGCAGCGCGCAGCCTGGCATTGATGATGATGGTTCGCGTGCATGCGTGCATCCTCACCCTGAGACCAAGTTCGACATCTTGAAGATCGGAAGGATGATCGCCATCGCGATGAATCCAACGACCGATCCCATCAAGACGATCATGATCGGTTCGATCATGCTGGTGACTGCTTTGATCGCGTCTTTCAGCGCCTTCGCGTAGAAGACAGAGATTTCATCGAGCACTTCGCCGAGCTTTCCTGACTCCTCGCCAGCCGCGATCATCTGAATGACGGAGCGCGGCAAAAGTGTGCTACGCATCAACTGCGTTTGCACTTTCTTTCCTTGCTTCACAGAGCCGTAGACCGAGCGCCAAAGTCGCTTGTACTGGCGATTTCCCGAGATATCGCCGGTAATCGCGATGGTGTCGAGCATCGGCACGCCTGCATTCAGGAGTTCGCCCATCGTTTGCAGCGAGCGACTGATGTAGAGCGCGCGGAACATGCGCTTCACGATCGGTGCAGAGATCTTGAAGCGATCCCACCAGAATCCACCGAACTCAGTTTTGATGAATCCAATGAACGCACCAATGCCGACCACGGCGGCGATGAGCAAGAGCCACCACCACTCAACCATGAAGGTCGAGAGTGCCATGAGGAACTTGGTTGGCCCTGGGAGTGCGTCTTCTTTGCCCTTGAACACACCAGCAAATCGCGGCAAAACAAAGGTCAGAAGGAAGACGGTCGTCGAGATCGCCATCAACGCGATGATGCCGGGATAGATCGATGCACCGACCACCATCTTGCGCGTTTCGATTTCTTGCGTGAGATACGCCGCGATGCGGTCAAGCATCTTCGCGAACGAACCCGACATTTCCGACGCTTTCACCATGTTCACATACAGCGGTCCGAAGAGTTTCGGATGCTTGGCGATCGCTTCGGAGAATTGCTTGCCGCTCTCGACGTCCGCCTTGATTTGCATCAGGATGCGGCGGAACTTCTGGTTCTGAACTTGCTCGGCAATACCTTCAAGTGCGGCGCGAATCGAGATACCTGCGCGGATCATGACCGCGAGTTGCGTGGTGAAATCGAGAATGTCTTTCTGCGAAGGACCAGAGGAATAGTTGAAGCGCTTGATGGCCGCACGGAGATCTTCACCCGCAGCTGCGACAGGCACGAGTTGCACCACGTGATCGCCACGCGCACGAATCGCTTGCGCCGCCGCGGCAACGCTGTCTGCAATGAGCGTTCCCGCGACGAGTTCGCCGCGAGCGTTGCGAGCTTGGAATCGGTAGTGCTGCGTTGCCATCGGTTACGCCGCGAGCATGCGATCAAGTTTGTCTGGATAGGCAGCCTGCGCGACCGCGTCGTCGCGAGAGATCATGCCGTTGAAGTAGAGTTCCGCAATCGCGTTGTCGAGCGTCGTCATGCCGATCGAGCGGCTCGTCTCGATGACGTTCGGAATTTCGTACGTACGCGCTTCGCGAATGATGTTGCGCACGGCGGGCGTGCAGAGCATGACTTCAATCGCGGGGACCATGCCAGGCTTATCCACGCGACGGAAAAGTGTCTGTGAAACGACGGCCTGCAGCGTGTTGGCAAGCATCGCGCGAATCTGGTTCTGCTGATTCGCGGGATACATGTCGACGATACGTTCGACCGTTTGCGAAGCGTTCACGGTGTGCAGCGTGGAGAGCACGAGGTGGCCGGTTTCAGCGGCGGTGATCGCGAGTGCAGTCGTGTCGAGATCGCGCATTTCGCCGACGAGAATGATGTCGGGGTCCTGACGCAACGCGTGCTTGAGGCCGCTGGCGAAGGTCGGCATATCGGCGCCGAGTTCGCGCTGTTCGATCAAACACTTCTGGCTCGCGAAGGTGTATTCGACAGGGTCTTCAAGCGTGATGATGTGCTTGCGATAGCGCTCATTCATCGCCTGAATCATCGCGGCCAGCGTGGTCGATTTACCCGAGCCGGTATCGCCCGTCACGAGCACAAGCCCGCGTGGCAGATACGTGAGGCGCGAGATGACTTCCGGAAGATTCAGCGTTGCGAGCGGCGGCACCTTGGTGCGAATCGCACGCATCGCCATGCCGACCATGCCGCGTTGCATGTGTGCATTCACGCGGTAGCGGCGGAAGCCGGGGATTTCGTAGGAGAAGTCGAGGTCGAGGTGCTGCTCGAAATGGCGGCGCTGGATCTCGTTGGTCATCCCCGCAAGGATGCGCCACATGTCCTCACTGGTGAGGACGGGCATTTCCAACGGCTGCATGACCG
>Ga0209617_10000962_pt1 | contig 13162 bp, 10 predicted proteins | sample LakEriepJuly2011_2_FD_187459 | JGI IMG/M metagenome (GOLD analysis project Ga0209617, IMG submission 187459) | Freshwater microbial communities from dead zone in Lake Erie, Canada - CCB epilimnion July 2011 (SPAdes) (version 2) | ecosystem: Environmental > Aquatic > Freshwater > Lentic >... | reverse complement strand
AGGAGCAGCCCAATCGCTGCCATCAACACAATGAGTGATGAGCCGCCCTGTGAGACCAGTGGGAGCGGCACGCCGGTCACTGGGAGCAGGGCAAGAACAACCGCGATGTTGATGAATGCTTGTCCGGAGATCCACACCACGATCCCCGTCGCAATCAGGGCGCCGTAGGTGTCGGGGGCGCGACGCGCGGTGCGGAGACCGCGGAGGGCGATCGCCAAGAAGGCGGAGATCACGATGAGCATGCCGACGAGGCCTGCCTCTTCGCCGATCACCGCAAAGATGTAGTCGTTCCACGCATACGGAATGTTGATCCCGCCAAGCTGCTGGGAGGAGCCGAGGCCTGAGCCGAGCGGCCCACCGACCGCCATCGCGATCAAGCCTTGCAGCGTCTGATAGGTGGATCCGGTTGGATCAGAGAACGGGTCGCTGAATCCACCGAGGCGCGCCGCCTGGTAACTGTTCGTGAAGATCAACGCAATAGCAACCGCTACCGCGCTAGAGCCCGGCACCAGCACCCAGCGCAGGGGGACCCCCGCGACGAAGAGGAGTGAGAATCCGATCAGGCCGAGAATCGTCGCTGTGCCCAGGTCTGGCTCGACCAGTACGAGGACCACAGAGAGCCCGATCGCCAAGAGTGGCGAGAGCATCGTCTCGACCGTCTTGCCGATCTCGTGACCACGGCGCGCCAGGAAGTCGGCGAGGAAGAGGATCAGCGAGAACTTGGCCGCCTCAGCCGCATGGATGCTGATCGGTCCTACTGAGAGCGAGCGTCGTAGCCCAGCCTCCGTGGGGACTCCAGGGATCAGCACGGCGATGAGGAGGGCAAGTGACGCGACCATGGCGATTGGCGCAAAGGAGCGCCAACGGCGGTAATCGGTCGCAGAGAAGATGTACATGAAGCAGGCCCCGATGATTGCGTAGACGAGCTGCTTACCACCTGCGCCGTAGGCATCGTTGCTCTTCATCAGACTATTCATCGCTGAGGCGGAGAAGACCATCAGCACCCCGATCCCCACAAGGACAACTGCGGGGAAGAGGATCGCCATGTCTTCGCCAGGACGTTCAACTCGTAGCGCACTCGCAATTCGCTGCCGCGCAGAGCCGCCTCGCTGCGGTGCCCCGCCGCTCGCGGGGCGAGCTCCTGGGGTGCGCGTCACGCCTGGTTGTCGCACAAGCCGGCTCATCGTGTCGCCCCAACCTGCGCAAGGACGGCGGCGCGGAACGCCTCGCCACGTGCGCCAAACGGGTTGTTGTACATATCAAAACTGGAGCCGATCGGGCTCAACAGCAGCGTGGCGCGAATCCCATCTGCGCTCGGCGCGCCAATCTCGTGTGCCAGGCTGGTTCCCACCTCGACCGCGCTCTCCACACTTGTCGCGCGCTCAATGCGAGTGAGGCCTGCGCCGCGGAAGAGCGCTTCAAGTTCGTCGGCGAGTTCCCCCATCACTACGGCGGCGGAACAGCGCTCAGCAACAATCGGTGCAAGGTCAGTCAGGTCAAGCCCCTTGCTACGCCCGCCAGCGATAAGCACAAGCGGTTTTGGAAAGGAACGCACTGCGGCGGCAACCGCGTCTGGCTGCGTCGCCTGCGAATCGTTCACGTAGCGAATGCCGTTGACCACAGCTACCGTCTCAAGTCGATGCGGAATGCCAGTGAATGAGCTCACCGCGCTACGGATCGCATCTGGCGCAACCCCGGCAATGAGCGCCACGCTGACGGCGGCGAGCACATTACTCACGCTATGTTCCCCGGGGAGTGCGATCTCTCCCACTGGCATGATGCGCCCGCCAGGGCCGGTAGCAGCGACCCCGCCACCAAATTGCGGGGCGCGCAGAACGCCAGCGGCAACAATCCAACCACCGACAATGCCGACCCCACCTGGGATAGGGCTGCTGAGGCGATATCCGACCATCTCGACGCGTCCGATCCCCCCGTACGCGGCCACCACTGGATCATCGAGGTTGACGACCATCACGCCGTCATCGGCAATGCGATCTGCGAGGAGTCGCTTCACGCTTCGATACGCGCCAACGGTGCCGTGTCGATCTAGGTGATCAACGGTCACGTTGGTAAACACGCCAACATCAACCGCTGAGTGAAGCGATGGGAGCTGCAGCTCCGACAGCTCGATCACGACGCGCGTCTCCGCAGGGAGTGTTGCCGCACGACCGATCAGTGGCTTTCCGTTATTGCCGCCAAGTTCTACGGGGTGCGATGGGTCTCGCGCCAGGATCGTCGCGATCAGGTTGCTGGTGGTGCTCTTCCCCTTCGTCCCCGTTACGCCCACACGCCAACGGTTGCCGAGGAGGCGAAGCGCCCACTCAGGCTCACTGATCAGGATTCGACCGCGGGCTCCACCCTCCCCTGCCAGCGGGATCGCCCCAGCAGCAAAGGCGCGGAGGTCGCGCTCAATGGCGGGGCGTACCGTAGGGAATCCGAGCGTGACGGCGGGGCTATGCACCACAAGATCGGCATCGGCGAGGAGTGGCGCTAGGTTCTCGGCATCGCCGAAGGAGGTCCGAATCCCGCTGCCGGCGAACGCCTCGGCGGCGCCGACCACGCGCTCCATCGTGTCCGTGTCGTGAACCGTCACGTTGGCACCCGCCTCAGCGGCAAATGCGGCAGTCGCCTGGCCGGTGCGCCCGCCACCGAGGATGACGACGTTGCGCCCGCGTAGACTCCCCGCTGCAATGGCTGACGCCTCGAGGTCCTCCAGGGTCAGGCCGTCGCCGCTCATCCTTGTGCTCGCGTTGCCAGGAAGGTGACGATGCCGAGGATCCCGCCAATCGCGCCAATGATCCAGAAGCGGAAGGTGATCTGCGTCTCTGCCCAACCGAGCCGCTCGAAGTGATGGTGGATCGGCGTGAACAGGAAGATGCGCTTCCCGGTGAGCTTGACGCTCGCCACCTGCAGGATCACCGAGCCGGTCTCCACCACAAAGATGATGCCGATCAGCGGCAGAAGAAGCACGTGGCCAGTCACCAGACCAGTCACCGCAAGTGCGGCGCCGAATCCGAGCGCACCAGCATCACCAATGATCACGCTCGCCGGATGCACGTTGAACCAGAGGAAGCCAACCAGCGAGCCCGCAATGAGCGCGCAGACGATCGCAAGGTTCACCTGCCCTGGGGCGTTCAGGAGTGCGATGACCATGTAGCTGATCCAGGCGAAGGTCATCGTTCCACCCGAGAGGCCATCAAGGCCATCGGTAAGGTTCACGCCATTGCTCGTCGCGACGATGGCGACCACGGCGACCACGATCCACAGAATTGGTGCGATCGGAACCTCGCCAACAAAAGGCACGACAAGAGAGTTGAAGGCGAAGTGTTGCTGCAGGTAGATGGCGGAGATGATTGCCACGCCGGTCTGCCAGAGCAGCTTCTGTCGCGCCGAGATGCCGTCACCGGTGCGCGCATTCAGCCAGTCGTCAAATGCGCCGAGCAGGGTGACTCCGAGGAGCGCGAGCAGGACGGCGTAGGTGGAGGCGTCGACGGCATCGAGTAGGAGGGCGAGGACAATCACGATCCCCGTGAGGAGTAACCCACCCATCGTCGGTGTCCCCTCTTTAACGATGTGCCACTCAGGTCCGAACTCTCGGCGTACGCGCTTACCGAATCCCGCGTACTTCAAGAGGCGCAGGTAGGCGGGCATCAGCACGAAGACACAGACGAATGCGAGTACGAGCGCCTGAACAATGGCAATCACTTCGCCTCCTCACTCCAGCGGGCAGCAAGCCCGTTGACTAGTCGCTCCAGCTCTACCGAGCGCGATGCCTTGACGAGGATGGTGTCGCCCGACGCCGCCATGTCGCCGAAGAGTCCGACGGCGGCGGCGATGCCGGCTTCGTCGCTACTCAAGCGCATGATCTTCTCGATCGGCATGCCACCTGACCGCGCCCCCTCAGCAATGCCGTCGGCTTCTGCGCCAAAGACGATAAGTAGTTCGAGGCCACTCGTTGCCGCGGCGCTCCCAACGGCGAGATGAGCCTCGGCGGCGTATGCCCCGAGCTCCCCCATCGCGCCAAGCGCCGCGAAGCGGTGTGGTCGGCAGGCTGCAAGTGTTGCCAGCGCGGCTGCCATGCTGGTTGGCGCAGCGTTGTATGCATCATCAATCACGCGGATGCCGGACATCATGCGCACCGTGGCGCGGCCAGATGGAAGCTGCACGGCGGCGAGGCGGGCCGCTGCCTCACCTGGTGCAATGCCGCAACGATCTGCAACAGCAACGGCAAGTGCCGCTGCCTTCGCGAAGTGCAGCCCAAAGAGCGGCAGGTCAACGCGCACCGTTTCACTGCGGATCTGCAGCGTGACCGCGGTGTGGCCCGACGCTTCATCGAGCACTGCATCAACGATACGAACGTCGGCGGTCGCGGCGTGGCCAGCCGTAGTGCTTCGCGCTGGTGTGCGGGTGGCGAGGCGAGCGACACGGAGATCGTCAGCGGCGAGCACGGCCCACCCCTCAGGCGGGAGGGCCTCAACGAGCTCGCCCTTGCCACGCTCAATGGCATCGAGATCGCCGGCCCGCTCGGCGTGCACGGCATCAATGGCGGTCACCACGCCGATGCGGGGGCGTGCCAGGGTGCAGAGCGCCCGAATATCCCCCTCGACATACATCCCCATCTCGGCGACGTAGCGCACGGTGCCGTCGGGGAGATTCAGCAGGGACATCGGCAGACCGATCTCGTTATTGGCGTTCCCTGGGGTGGCGGCACAGCCGGCCGACTCCCCTCCAAGGGCGGCGGCGATGAGCTGCTTCGTGGTCGTCTTCCCTACTGAGCCAGTGACGCCAATCACCTCAAGGGTGAAGCGGTTGCGCCACTCCGCTGCCGCACGACTGAGGGCGACTCGTCCGTTCTCGACGCTGATCAGCGAGGCACCCGCTGCTCGTACCGCCAGCTCCACCTCGGCCAAAACTTGCCGAATCTCGGCGGAGACGTCTCCACCCTCAAGGACAATGGCCGTCGCACCGGCGCGCAACGCCTCGCTGGCATGGTGGATGCCGTGCGTCTTCTCACCTGGGAGGGCGAGGAACATCTGACCCGCAGTTGCAATGCGCGAATCGACCGCGCATCCGCGAATCGGCTTCGTGCCATCGACGATCAGCGCGCCACCAAGGATGCCGGCCAGCTCGTGGCCGGATGTGGCGAGGGGTCCGCTTACCGTTCGTGGCGCTGCCGAAAGGGTCATCAACCGCGCCTCAGGCTGCGGAACGTTGGTAGATCCCCACCCACCGCCGGCATAACCGGAGCGGAGGGTTCCGGCACGCCGGGGTGGGTGGGGGTAGTCAAGCCGCCGGTTGCAGCCGCAACGGCGGGGGGAATGTTGTACACGGAGATGAGGTCTTGCGCGACGCGGCGGAAGAGCTCAAACGACTCGATGCGGTTGACGATTGCGCCTTGGCGTTGCGTAACGGGTGTTCCACGACGAATGGAGATTGCGATCACGTACTCGGGCGATGTCTTACCGACCCAGCCAACGAAGGTGAAGTTGTAGTGCTCATAGTCCCAAGCGCCCTTGCCGCCGTCAGCATCCTTCAACCAGATCTGCGCCGTTCCAGTTTTGCCACCGTAGGCATACCCGTCCATGCGGGTCAGCTTGGCGTAGAAGGGAACGCTTGAAGTCACCTGGCCAGTCATACGGACCATCTGCGCGGAAACTTCTGGAGTGGTCGCCGTGCCGCGAACCGTGATTGGAATGGTGACCCCGTCAACTGATTCAACGAGACGTGGGCGCACCAGTACACCGCCGTTTACGAGCGCCGAGTAGGCAACGGCGAGCTGGATCAGCGTGGTGCCGACACCCTGTCCGAACGAGGCGTTTGCGACATCAATCTCGCGCCATCGTCGATCCGCAGGATCGTTCACCAGCCCTTGGCTCTCGCCGACGACATCAATGCCGGTCTTGCCACCGAATCCGAATCGGAGCCATGTGGCATAGAGGCGTGCGGCAGCTTCGCGGGCGTTGCTGCCGAGTGAGAGGCCGACCTTGCTAAAGATGATGTTGCGACTCCAGGCGAGCGCAGCGGTGAGCGTCATGGAGCCCTTTGACTTGAGGTCTGAGTTGCGCACCTTAGTTGCACCGTTATCAAGCGTGAGCACCGCCTCGTCTTGAATGTAGGTCGATGGCCCGTAGAGACCGGACTCAAGCGCAGCGACGGAGGTGATCGCCTTCATTACCGATCCAGGCTCGTAGACGCTGGTCGTTGCCGGATTGATGAAGCGGCTTGGATCCCGTGCCGCCGTCACGCCAAAGTTGTTGGCATCGTAGGAGGGCCATGAGGCTGAGGAGATGATCGCGCCGGTGTAGGGATCCATCACGATCGCGCTCACTGATTCCGCATCGTCGGCGATTCCCGCGGTCGTCACCTCTTGTTCAACCAGGGTCTGCAGTGTGGCGTCAATACAGAGCTGAAGGTTTGATGGAGTGCGACCCGCCGTCACCTGGGTGGTCTCAAGTTGACCGTTGGTACCGCGTACCGTGGTGCTCACGCTGGCCGCGCCGGCGAGCTGTTCGTTGTAGTACTCCTCAAGGCCGTATTGGCCACCACCATCAGCGTTGACGAATCCAAGGACGTGACTGGCGAGCGAGGTGCCAACACCACCGCCAGGCTGCGGATAGAGGCGAACGCGAACCTCTTCGAGGGTCACGCCGCGAACGCGATCCGCCGCGATCTCTCCTCGAACGATGTCGGTCTGCGTGTCATCAAGCGCTGGAAGGAGCACCCCCCACTTGCGTCCGGATTCGAGCACGGCGCGAACCTTGGTCGCGGCCGAGGGGCTCAGCGCAAGCGACGCGATCAGCGCGTCAGCCGTCGCAGCCCGGTCCGCCGCCGAGACGACCGATCCCTGGGAGAGGAGGCGATGGCGCAACACTGTTGTCGCAAGCACGACGGCACCCGTGCGGTCGGTAATGGTCCCTCGAATGGGCTCGTTCGTGACGGTGGTGCGCAGCTGGGCGGCGGCCGCATCAAGCAGCTGATCGCGAGCAACAACCTGCCAGTAGCCGAGGCGCGCTACGCACACTCCGGCAATGAGGATCAGAACAAGGGTGAGGAAGCTTGCACGTCCGCGCGAGTCAGTACGTACGGTGCGTGGGTCTGGCGCCATCTAGCGAACCTCCACGATAAGTGGGTCCACAAGCTGCACAACGCCGAGGCCAGTCACGCGACGTCGTACCGCCGGCTCCCGACCGAGTCGGCTCATGTCTGTCTCGCCGACGCGAATCTCTTCCATGAGGCGGGTCTGCTCATCGACGAGCGCGGTGACCTTCGCCGTTGACGTTGCAATCTCAATTGAGAGGATGGTCAAAATGAAGAATGCGCCAAAGATGACGGCGGTCGGCATGAGCCACGAGCCGAGCTTCGCGCTGAGGCCACCGTGGCGCTCCACAGCGTTCCATGAGTTGACACCGATGCGCCCACGCGGAGCCGCCCCAGGGATGACTGCGGTACGTGGAACCGGGCTTCCAGGTGCGGGTCGTGTGCCGACCCGAATTGAGCCACTCCCCACGGCGGTGCTTGATGGGGTGAAGGCTTTGCGAATGGCTGTGCGCTGTCGAGCTGCAGCTGCAGCTCGACTGTCAGAGATCCGTGGCTGATATGGCGGAGTTACCAACTGTGCGCCACGCAGCGGACGACCGATCGTGGTCATGCTGCACGCTCCAGTCGCTCAGCCGCTCGAAGCTTTGCGCTGCGACTTCGTGGGTTTGCAGCAATCTCCTCTTCGCTCGCAGTAATCGGGTGCTTGGTAATGAGGCGCAGTGTTGCCTGGTTTGCGCAGGTGCAGACGGGCACGCGCGGCGGACAAATACAATCGCGCGCAGCGGCAGCAAATGCCTGCTTCACAATGCGATCTTCTAGCGAGTGATACGTAAGAACCACAATCCGTCCACCGACACGAAGTGCGGCAATCGCTGCAGCGAGTGCGGTGCTGAGCGCAGTCAGCTCGTCATTGACCGCAATGCGCAGCGCCTGAAAGACGCGCGTTGCTGGATGGATTCGTGATGGTGGGCCATAGCGCTTCGGCACGCTCTGCTCAACGAGGGCGGCAAGCTCCTCTGCGGTAGTGATCGGCGCACTCACGCGCGTTGCAACAATGGCGCGTGCAATCTTTGCCGCGTGGGGCTCTTCGCCATAGTCACGGAAGAGCTGCTCCAGCTCCGCAGCGCTCGCCTGCGCAATCAACTCAGCCGCCGATTCACCACTACGTGTGTCAAAACGAAGGTCGAGGAGGCCGCCGGCGCGAATTCCGAATCCGCGCTCGCGGTCGACGAGCTGGTCGGAGGAGAGTCCGAGGTCGAAGTAGACGCCATCAACCTCGCTGAACCCTGCGTCGGTGATCGCGCGCGCAAGGTGTGAGCTGCTCCCGTGGAATGTGGAGAGTCGGTTGCCGAATCGAGCCAGTCGTACGCGACTCATCTCAATCGCGCCACCATCCGCATCAATGCCGAGCAGGAGTCCGCGTGTCCCAGAAGCCTCAAGTACCGCTTCGGCGTGTCCGCCACCACCGAGGTTGGCGTCAACGTAGGTCCCATCGGGGCGCACCGCTAGGGCGCCGAGTAGTTCTGTTAGCAGGACGGGGCGATGGAGGGTCGCACCCGTCGCCATTAGAAGCCGAGCTCCTCGAGCTGTGCGGCCAGTGCGTCAGACGACTCCATGCCGCCGCGGTACGAATCCCAGCGCTTCGGTGTCCAGATTTCGGCGTGATCGCGTGCGCCGACAACCATCGCTTCGGCGTCGAGCTGGCCCCAGGTTCGCAACGTTGCAGGGAGCAGCAGGCGGCCCTGCGCATCGAGCTCTACTTCAAAGGCGCTGCCGAAGAGGAAGCGGGCGAATTCACGTGCGGTGGCGTTGCCGGTTGGCAGGGCGGCGACGCGGGCGGCAAGGTCATCCCACGCAGCGCGCGGGAAGATCGCGAGGCAGTTGTCGAGCCAGCGGGAGACGAAGGCACCCTCATCGAGCTGCGCTCGGAAGCGCGCAGGGACGGCAACGCGTCCCTTCCCATCGATGGCATGACGATATTCGCCGGTAAACACCAGTACACCCTCCGCCGTGGCCCACTGGGAGGTGTTACCCCACCTTCCCCCACTTGGAACCACTTAGGTGCATCTTGCCCCCACCAATCGCCCCTGTCAAGGGGGTGCCTGGGCAGGGCTGGCGCGAGGGGGTTTTGGGGCGGCCGAGCACGAATCGAGCACGGGCAGGAGTCCGGCGAGATGGCCTGTAAGCCGGGTTCTGTCCCCCTTGCGGGGGGACGGCCATCCATCTCGACCCCCGATTGCTCGGGGGCTCTAGCGGTCAACCCGGAGGTCCCGGCGGTGCGCCGGTCCAGTCGCAAGCGACTGAAATGCCTCCCTATTCGACCTTGCTCCAGGCAGAGTTTGCCGCGTTTCACCCCACCGCTGAGCCGAAGCTCTGCGGCGGACTCGTCTCTGTGGCACTAGTCCGCGCCTTACGGCGGACGGGCGTTACCCGCTGCCTTGCACCTCGGAGCCCGGACTTTCCTCGACGCCCCCGAAGGGGCGACGCGGCCGTCCGGCCATCTCGCCGGATCGGCAGTCTAGCGCGCCGGCACCTCTACGACGAGCCCGTCAAAGGCGGGGGCCACCCCAGCGGGGAGGCGCGCCGCTAGATCCTCAAAGTCGAGGTCGTGATCCAGGTGGGTGAGGAGCGCCCGACGCGGGGCAACCGCCCGAATCAACTCCAACGCCTCGTCGACGGTCTGGTGGGTTGGGTGCGGCAGATCGCGCAGCGCCGAGACGATCAGCAGGTCAAGGTCGCCGAGAAGGTCGCGTGATGCCGCTGGGACCGAGCTGACGTCGGTCAGGTAGGCGAATCCCCCACTACGCCAACCGTGAGCGGGACGCTTCCCGTGAACGATGTGGATCGCTTGGAATGAACGGCCCGCGATCGTGACCTCGCGATCCGACGCAACCAGTTGGAGCGCAGGGATCCCTGCGCCAGGAGGAGTCCGCCCATTCACTGCGTAGTCCCAGCGCTTTCGTAGCTCATCCGCGGTCGCTTCGCCTGCGCCAATCGGCAGCACAACATCTTGCGCATCGGTATAGGCGCGAAGCTCATCAATGCCACCCGTGTGATCAACATGAATGTGGGTGACGAGCGCGCCATCAAGTCGCGTCACGCCGTGGCGCAGCGCCTGCTGGCGCAGGTCCATGCCAGGATCAATAATGACGCCGCGCTCCGTGACACCGTCGAGCCACTCCACAAGTACCGAACTGCGCAGACGACGGTTGCGCTGATCACGCGAGAGGCAGACGCCACAGCGACAACCGACGCGCGGCACGCCACGGCTCGCCCCTGAGCCGAGCACAGTAATGCGCGTCCTTGCGGTCGCAGAAGATTCGGAGCTAGAGGTGGCAGTCGCCGTGGCAGAGACTGAATCTTGCGGACGACGCGTAACCCAGGCGGGTCCGCCGCGCAGCGCGCGGTCAAGCGCCTCATTGGCGAGCGCATCGGCACGACCGTTCAGGGCACGCGGCACATGGCGCGCGCTCCAGTGCGCAAAGCGCGTCAGGCCTTTTAACGCCTCCTCGCAGAGCGGGGCAAGCTTGGCGTCGCGTACACGCCAACGACCTTGCAGCTGCTCCACCACAAGCTTGCTATCAAGGAGCAGGTCAATCTCGCGTGCGCCGAGCTCGGCAGCAAAGTCGATCGCCGCCACCACAGCGCGCCACTCTGCAACGTTATTCGTGGTGGTGCCAATCGCTGCAGAGATTGAGGCGATAGGCGTGGCATCTGGATCATCAGATCCGGGCAGAGAGGCGTCATACAGTGCAACGCCAATCGATGCTGGCCCAGGGTTTCCCCGACACGCTCCGTCGGTGCGAATGATGTACGCGCGAGGCGGCAAGGCTACTCCCGCGAGCTGATTGCGGAGGAGACCTCAAGGATCGCCTTGGTGATGTTGATGCCGCGCGGGCAGGCTTCAACGCAGTTGAAGGTGGTGCGGCAACGCCAGACGCCATCCTCGTCCGAGAGGATGTCGAGTCGTGCCTCTGCGTTCTCATCGCGCGAGTCAAAGATGAAACGATGGGCGTTGACGATTGCCGCTGGGCCAACGTATTCGGGCTCGGCCCAGAAGCTTGGGCATGAGGTGGTGCAGGCGGCGCAGAGGATGCACTTGGTGGTGTCGTCGAAGCGATCGCGCTGCTCTTGGCTCTGGATGCGCTCGCCACTTCCCTCGACTGGCGCGGCGACAAGATATGGCTGCACCGAGCGGTACTTCTCGAAGAAGCCATCCATATCAACGACGAGATCCTTCACGATCGGCAGGCCTGGGAGCGGCGCAACGGTAATCGTTTTGCCGAGTTGCTCCACACGAAGCTTGCAGGCGAGGCGGTTGCGGCCGTTAATCAGCAGCGCATCTGAGCCACAGACGCCATGGGCGCAGGAGCGGCGGAAGGTGATCGAGCCGTCGAAGAGCTCTTTCGCGCGCGTCAGCACATCGAGCACGCGGTCCATCGGCTCAACAGGGACGGTGAGCGTCTGCCAGTGCGGCTCGTTATCGCGCTCCGGATCGAAGCGCTGAATCTTCAGTTCAACGGTCGTTGCGGTGGCCACTTAGTAGACCCTCGGCTTCGGCTCAAACTTGGTGATGGTGACCGGCTTGTAGTCAATCTTGGTCGCGGGGGCTCCTGCGGCCCCCTGCCAGACCAGCGTGTGGGCCAGGAACTTCGCGTCGTCGCGCTCTGGGAAGTCCTCGCGGCTATGTGCGCCGCGTGACTCTTTGCGTGCGTAGGCGGAGACGGCGGTTGCCTCGGCGGTGTCGAGGAGGTAGCCGAGCTCACGTGCCTCAAGGAGGTCGGTGTTGAAGACGCTCCCGGTGTCCTCCACGCGCACGTTGGCGTACTCCCCCTTCAGCTTGGCGATCCCCTTCACCGCGGCAGAGAGAAGCGCCTCGTCGCGGTAGACGCCGACGTTGTCCATCATCAGGGCGGCGAGCTCACGACGGATCTCCGCCGGGCGCACCCCAGATGGGCGCGTGCTCAGGGCGAGGAGCTCGTCACGCACGGCGCGCTCGGCACCCTGCACGGAGCCTGGCTGCGGGGTGCTCTTGCAGATCTGCGCCATGCGAATCCCCGCGCGCTTGCCGAAGACGAGGAGGTCAACGAGCGAGTTCGTGCCGAGTCGGTTCGCACCGTGCACGCTGACGCAGGCAACCTCGCCCGCCGCGAAGAGGCCTGGCACGACGTTCCCGCGCGCATCGGCGAGCACCTCTGTCTCAAGGTTTGTCGGCACACCGCCCATGGCGTAGTGCGCGGTTGGCTGCACAGGAACTGGCTCGCTAATCGGCTCGACCCCCTGATAGACGCGAGCAAAGTCGGTGATGTCTGGCAACTTCTCTTCGATTACTTTTCGACCAAGGTGTCGAACATCGAGGTAGATGTAGTCCTTGCCGCCAATACCGCGACCCTCACGAACCTCTTGATAGATGGCACGCGAGATCATGTCGCGCGGTGCCAACTCCATGAGCTTCGGCGCATACGTCTCCATGAAGCGCTTCCCCTCATCGTTGATGAGATAGCCGCCCTCGCCGCGCGCCGCCTCACTCAGCAGGATGCCGATGCCGACGATGCCGGTTGGGTGGAACTGATAGAACTCCATGTCCTGCAGCGGCACACCGCGCCGCCAGGCCAGCGCCATGCCATCACCCGTAAGCGAGTGCGCGTTCGAGGTAACGCGCCAGGCGCGACCGTAGCCGCCAGTAGCAAGGAGCACCGCCTTTGCGCGAATCACATGCATCGTGCCGTCGGAAATCTTGTAGCCGACGACGCCAGAGCAGCGACCCCCCTCGTTCGCCTCGCCGCCCTCGAAGACCAAGTCGACAACGTGATACTCGTCGTAGAACTTGACTCCTGCCTTGATGCACTGCTGGTAGAGCGTTTGCAGAATCATGTGGCCAGTGCGGTCTGCGGCGTAGCAGCTGCGACGCACCGGTCCCTCACCGTAGTTGCGGGTATGTCCGCCGAATCGGCGCTGATCAATCTTGCCGTCCGGTGTGCGATTGAATGGGAGGCCCATGCGCTCCAGTTCAATCACCGCGGGGATCGCCTCACGCGCGAGCACTTCGGCTGCATCCTGGTCGGCGAGATAGTCGCCACCCTTGATGGTGTCGAACATGTGCCACTCCCAGTGATCCTCTTCC
>Ga0209617_10000961_pt1 | contig 13178 bp, 10 predicted proteins | sample LakEriepJuly2011_2_FD_187459 | JGI IMG/M metagenome (GOLD analysis project Ga0209617, IMG submission 187459) | Freshwater microbial communities from dead zone in Lake Erie, Canada - CCB epilimnion July 2011 (SPAdes) (version 2) | ecosystem: Environmental > Aquatic > Freshwater > Lentic >... | reverse complement strand
TGCGGCAGGTGGATGGCGGCCTGGTGGGCGGCCATGAACTCGGCGTTGTCACGCTGGTGGGCCGTGGTGGACACCACCAAGGGGATGAGGATGCTGGGCACGCCCGCGGCACACAGCTCGCTGACGGTGATGGCGCCGGCGCGGCAGACGATGAGGTCGCAGTCGGCCAGGCGCTGGGCCATGTTGTTGATGAAGGGCAGCAACTCCACATCGCTGGCCGGGTCCAGGCCGGCCTTGACGTAGTCGGCCTTCACGTCTGCGAGGTTGGCCATGCCCGTCTGGTGGGTGATGCGGAGGCGGCGGTCGGCGGGCACGTCCTTGAACAAGCGGGCCAGCGCCAAGGGCAGCACCTGGTTGAGCGCGCGCGCGCCCAGGCTGCCACCGACCACCAGCACCTTGAGCGGGCCGGTGCGATGGGCGAAGCGCTGGGCCGGCTCGGCGATGGCCTCGATCTCGGCACGCACCGGGTTGCCCGTCACGCGCGACACCTTGTGCCTGGCGGCCGGACCATCGAAACCGCATGCCAGCACATCGGTGATGGGCAGCAGCGCGCGGTTGCTCAGCAGCATGGCCGCATCGGCATTGACCATCACCAGCGGCAGACCGCGCGCGGCGCTCATCACGCCACCAGGGAAGCAGACGTAGCCGCCCATGCCCAGCACGGCGTTGGCCTGGCGTGCCGACAAAATCTTGAAGCAGTCGGCGAAGGCCTTGAGCAGGCGCACGCCGCCGAAGAGGGTGTCTTTGAGCGACTTGCCACGCAGGCCGTTGAAGGAGATGGTGTCCAGCGGGATGCCGGTGGGCGGCACCAGGCGGTTTTCCATGCCGCCTTCGGTGCCCAGCCAGCTCACCGTCCAACCACGGCGCTTCATCTCATCGGCCACGGCCAGGCCGGGCATGATGTGCCCACCGGTGCCTGCGGCCATGATGACGAGGTGACGGGAGGCTTGCGTCATGCACGGCCCCCTCGCATGAGTTGCCTGTTTTCCATGTCCACCCGCAGGCAGATGGCCAGGGCGATGCAGTTGAGCAGCACGCCCGAGCCGCCGAAGCTCATCAGCGGCAGGGTCAGGCCCTTGGTGGGCAACACGCCCAGGTTCACGCCCATGTTGATGAAGCCCTGGCCGCCCATCCACACCGCCACGCCTTGGGCCACCAGGCCCGAGAAGACGCGGTCGAGCGCGATGGCCTGGCGGCCGATGTTGAACAGGCGCACCACCAGCCAGAAGAAGGCGATGATGACCGCGGCCACGCCGATGAAACCCATCTCTTCGCCGATGACGGCCAGCAGGAAGTCGGTGTGGGCTTCGGGCAGGTAGTGCAGCTTTTCCAGGCTGGAGCCCAGGCCCTCGCCGAAGATCTCGCCACGGCCGAAGGCGATCAGCGAGTGGGTCAGCTGGTAGGCCTTGCCGAGCGCGTTCTTCTCGTTCCACGGGTCGAGGTAGGCGAAGATGCGCTCGCGCCGCCACGGGCTCAGCGAGATCATCAGCATGAAGGCCCCGATCAGCACCGCCGTGATCAGGAAGAACATGCGGCCGTTCACCCCGCCCAGGAACAGGATGCTCATGGCGATGGTGGCTATCACCAGGAAGGCGCCCATGTCGGGCTCGGCCAGCAGCAGCAAGCCCACCACGCCCACGGCCACGGCCATCGGGGCCACGGCGCGGAAGAAGTGCTCTTTGACGTCCATCTTGCGGACCATGTAGTCCGAGGCGTAGAGCGTGATGGCCAGTTTGGCCAGCTCCGAGGGCTGGAAGTTCATGATGCCCAGCGGCAACCAGCGCCGTGCGCCATAGACCACCTTGCCCACGTGCGGGATCAGCACCAGGATGAGCAGCACCAGCGAGGCCACGAACAACCAGGGCGCGATGCGCTCCCAGGTCGCCATCGGGATCTGGGTGACCACGGCCGACACCGCGATGGCGATGACGATGGACAGCAGGTGGCGCATCACGAAGTGCGTGGGCGCGTAGTTGGCGAAGCGCGGGCTGTCGGGCAGGCCGATGGTGGCCGAATAGACCATGATCAGGCCGGCCAGCAACAGGCCCAGCGTGACCCACACCAGGGGCTGGTCGAAGCCCATCAGGCGCGAAGGCTGGGCCGTGCTGACGTTGACGAAGTCGCGCACGGGCAGCGGGCCGCCGTCGGCAGCGTCGCCCTGGCCGCGCAGGCTGCGCACGGCCCGGCCCAACCAAGCCAGGGGCGACGCACGGTTGGCAGCCACGCTCATGCGATGTCTCCCAGGTCGGTCGCCAGCGACTGCAAAGTCTTCACGAAGACCTCGGCGCGGTGGGCGTAGTTGCGGAACATGTCCAGGCTGGCGCAAGCCGGGCTCAGCAGGAGGGCATCCCCCTCGGCGGCCTGCTCGAAGGCCCAGGCCGTGGCGGCTTCCAGGCTGTCAAAGCGCTGCATCACGATGTCGTCGCCCGCCGGGGTCTGCACGCCGGCCAGCACTTGGCCGATCGCTTCGGCGTCGCGTCCGATCAAGGCCACGGCGCGGGCAAAGCGGCCCACGGGTTCGCGCAGCGGGCCGAAGTCCTGGCCCTTGCCGTCGCCACCCAGGATGAGGCTGAGCCGGCCCGGCGACAAGTCGGCGCCCAGGCCCAAGAGCGCGGCCACGGTGGCACCGACGTTCGTGCCCTTGCTGTCGTCGATGGCGTCCACACCGCGCAGCGTCATCACGTGCTCGACGCGGTGCGGCTCGCCACGGTATTCGCGCAGACCGTGCAGCATGGGCGCCAGCGGGCAGCCGATTGCCGTGGCCAGGGCCAAAGCGGCCAGGGCGTTGGACGCGTTGTGGCGGCCACGGATGCGCAAGGCATCTGCCGGCATCAGGCGCTGCAGGATGATCTCGTCGTCTTCGGGCTTGGCACCCTTGGCACGTTTGATGGTGGGGTCGGCCTCCATGGCGCGGACCAGCCAGGCCATGCCCGACTCGACCACCAGGCCGAAGTCGCCCGGGGCGCGCGGTGCGTCCAGGCCAAAGCGCACCACTTTGCGGTGCACGACGCGGGCCGGACGGCCACGCACGCCAGACTTGATGACCTCGGGCGCCGGCACCATGGCTTCGACCAGGGGCTCGTCGCGGTTGACGACCATGGTGGCGTGATGGCCGTAGATGCGCGATTTGGCCTCGGCATAAGCGACCATGGTGCCGTGCCAATCCAGGTGGTCCTGGGTGACGTTGAGCACCACGGCCGCGTCCGGGTCGAAGTTGTTGACGCCATCGAGCTGGAAGCTGGAGAGTTCCAGCACCCAGGCCTCGGGCAGCACCTCGAAGGTGGGGGCTGCGGGCGGTGGCGGGGTCAGTTGCACCAGCGGGGCATCTGCGGCATCGACGCCATCGACGCCATCGGCATCGTCCGACAAGCCATGTGCGGGCACGGCCAGGTCGCCATCTTCGCCGACCGGCAGCGGGGGCTCGTCGCTTTCAGGCAGGCGTTCTTCTGGCAGGGGCTCACCTTGCTGCCCCTGCTCGGGAAGCGCATCTGCGGCCGTGTCCGCTTCGGCCGCATCTCCCTCGGGCAAGCGGGTGGGCTCGTGTTCCAGCGCCTCGCGCAGGGTGTCCAGCAAGGTTGGGCCGATGTTGCCGGCCAGGCCCACGCGCAGACCCGCACGCTCGATCAGCTTGGCCGTCAGCGAGGTTGTCGTCGTCTTGCCATTGGTGCCGGTGATGGCCACCACCTTGGGCGCATAACCCATCTCGGCCTTCAGGTCGGCCAAGGCCGCGGCGAAAAGCGAGAGCTCACCTCGCACCGGGATGCCCTGCGCGTCGGCACGGGCCAGCAGCAGCGCCACATCGGGCGCGCCAGGCACCAGGCCCGGGCTTTTGAGCACCAGGTTCACGCCCTCCAGCAGCACCGGGTCCAGGCCGTGGTGCAGCGTGGCCGCGGGCACCTGAGCGGCCAGGGTGACGGCCTGTGGCGGGTTCGCACGGGTGTCGGCCACATGCACGATCGCGCCGCACCGGGCGCACCAGCGCGCCATGGCCAGGCCCGAGTCGCCCAGACCCAGGATCAGCACGGAGAGGTCACGCAGGTGGTGCATGGTGCTTCGCTCCGGTCAACGCAGCTTGAGGGTGGACAGCCCCACCAGGCACAGCAACATGGTGATGATCCAGAAGCGGACCACCACTTGCGTTTCTTTCCAGCCCGACTTCTCGAAGTGGTGGTGCAGCGGCGCCATCAGCAGGATGCGGCGGCCCTCGCCGTACTTCTTCTTCGTGTACTTGAAGTAGCTCACCTGCACCATCACCGACAGGGCCTCCAGCACGAAGACGCCACCCATGATGGCCAGAACGATTTCCTGGCGCACGATGACGGCGATGGTGCCCAAGGCGCCACCGAGGGCCAGCGCGCCAACGTCGCCCATGAAGACCTGCGCCGGGTAGGCGTTGAACCAGAGGAAGGCCAGGCCCGCCCCCGCCATGGCCGCGCAGAACACCAACAACTCGCCGGCGCCTGGGATGTGCGGCAGCAGCAGGTACTTGGCGAACACGGCGTTGCCCGTGACGTAGCAGAAGATGCCCAGCGAGGCCGACACCATCACGGCCGGCATGATGGCCAGGCCGTCCAGGCCGTCGGTCAGGTTCACCGCGTTGCTCGTGCCCACGATGACGACGTAGGTCAGCAGCATGAAGCCCCACACGCCCAGCGGGTAGCTCACCGTCTTGAAGAAAGGCACGATCAGGTCGGCCTTCGGCGGCAGGTCGTTGCTGAAGCCCGAGGCGATCCAGCGGAAGAACAGCTCGACGACGCGCAGGTTGTTGGTCTCCGACACGCTGAAGGCCAGGTACACCGCAGCGATCAGGCCGATGACGCTCTGCCAGAAGTACTTCTCGCGCGAAGGCATGCCTTCGGGGTCTTTGTTGACCACCTTGCGCCAGTCGTCGCTCCAACCGATGAGGCCGAAGCCCGTGGTGACGATCATCACGATCCACACGAAGCGGTTCGACCAGTCGAACCACAGCAGCGTGGACAGGCCGATGGCCAGCAGGATGAGCGCACCGCCCATGGTCGGCGTGCCGCGCTTGCTCAGGTGGCTCGCCATCGCGTACTCGCGGATGGGCTGACCGATCTTCAGCTCGGTGAGCTTGCGGATCACCCAGGGCCCCAGCAGCAAGCCGATGAGCAGCGCCGTCATGGCGGCCATCACCGAGCGGAACGTGAGGTATTGGAAGACGCGCAGAAAGCCCCACTCGGGGTGCAGCGCTTGCAGCCACGACGCCAGACTAAGCAGCATGGGCACCTCCGGTGAGGGTGGCGACGACTTGTTCCATCTTCATGAAGCGAGAACCTTTGACCAGGATGGACGCCACTGGCGGCGCCGCATCGGGCTGGGACAGGGCCGCGACGATGTCGGCGGCGCTGTCGAAATGGCGGACGGACGGCGCGTGGGCCTCGCCTTGTGGGCGGGCATTTTTTGCCTGTGCGGCATGGCTGGCATGGGCGCACAGCACACCTGCCGTCCAGAAGTGTTCGATGCCGCGCTCGGCGGCGTAGGCGCCCACTTCCTCGTGGAAAGCGGGCCCCTGGTCGCCGACCTCGCCCATGTCGCCCAGCACCAGCCAGTGGGGGCCCGGCAGGCCGGCGAGCATGTCGATGGCGGCGCGGACCGAGTCGGGGTTGGCGTTGTAGCTGTCGTCGACCAGGGTGACGGCCTGACCGCGCAGGCTGGCCTGGCGCAGTTGCGAGCGACCCTTGACCGGCTCGAAGGCCTGCAGGCCCGCAGCAATGGCGGCCAGGGGCACGCCAGCGCCCAGGGCGGCCGCGGTGGCGGCCAGGGCGTTGCGCACATTGTGCTGACCGGCCATGGCCAGGGCGACATCGGCCTCGCCCTGCGGCGTGCGCAGGCGGATCTGCCAATGCGGCGTGGGGGCGGCCTGCCAGGTGGCGCTGCCCGTGACTGCGGCCGGGGCTTCGGTGGCGAAGTCGATGACGCGGCAGCCATCGGCCAGCGCGCGCCAGATGGGCGTGTGGGCGTCGTCGGCCGGGAAAACGGCCACACCGGAGCGTGACAGCGACTGCAGCACGGCGCCGTTCTCGCGGGCCACGGCCTCGACCGTGTGCATGAACTCCTGGTGCTCGCGCTGGGCGTTGTTGACCAGGGCCACGGTGGGCGCGGCCATCGCTGCGAGCTGGGCGATCTCGCCCGGATGGTTCATGCCCAGTTCAACCACGGCGCAGCGGTGAGCGCCTTCGCGCAAGCGCAACAGGGTCAGCGGCACGCCGATGTCGTTGTTGAAGTTGCCGGCGGTGGCCAAGGCGGCGTCTGCATCGCCTTGCGACGCCATCCAGGCGCGCAGGATGGACGCCACCATCTGCGTCACCGTGGTCTTGCCATTGCTGCCCGTGACGGCCACCAGCGGGATGTCAAAACGCGCGCGCCAGCCCGATGCCAGCCAGCCCAGGGCCGCACGGGTGTCGGCCACGGTCAGGCCAGGCAGACCGGACGCTGCCACACCGTGCTGCCCGATGACCGCCACCGCACCCGACTGCGCCGCCTGCGGCAGGAAGTCGTGTGCGTCGAAGCGTTCGCCGCACAGCGCCAGGAAGAGGTCACCCACTTGCAAGGTGCGGGTGTCGGTGTGCACGCGGGCGATCGGCGTGGCCAGATCGCCGTGCAGCACCGAGCCGGGCAGGAGGGCGTGGGCCTGGCCCAAGGTCATCATCGTCGTGGCACTCATGCAGCACCTCCTTGCGAGGCGGCATCGGGCAAGGGCCGCGAGCTCAGGAACGCCGCGGCTTCGTCAAGGTCAGAGAAAGGCGTTTTCACGCCGCCCACGTCTTGCGTGGTTTCGTGACCTTTGCCGGCCAGCAACACAACGTCGTGCACACCGGCCTGGCGGATGGCGTGCGCAATGGCTTCGCGGCGGTCTTCGATGACGGCCACCTCATCGTGGCCCGACAAGCCAGCCAGGATCTGCGAGAGGATGAAGCCCGGCGCTTCACTGCGCGGGTTGTCGCTCGTCAGCACGACGTGGTCGGCATGTCGGTCGGCGGTGGCCCCCATGAGCGGGCGCTTGATCGGGTCGCGGTCACCGCCACAGCCAAACACGCACCACAGCTGGCCACCACGGGCCTGGGCCGCGGGGCGCAGTGCGGTCAAGGCTTTCTCCAACGCGTCGGGCGTGTGGGCGTAGTCAACCACCACCAGAGGCGCAGCGGCCTGATCTGCCGGAGACGGCACGATCTGCATGCGGCCCGGCACCGGCGTGAGCTGGGCACAAGCGGCGGCTGCATCGGCCAGCGAGGCCCCGAGCGCACGCGCTGCGCCGATCACGGCCAGCAGGTTCGCCACATTGAAGCCGCCCGTGACGGGCGCGGTCACGGTGACCTGCGCCAGCACCTCGCCCGATGCAGGTGCGCGCTCGACCACGGTGAAGGTCACGCCGGCAGGCAAGTGCTGAACAGCTTGCGCCTGCAGCCGCGCTGTGCCGCCCTGGGTCAGGGTGTAGCTCCAGGCGTCCAGGCCGCGCGACAGGGCGTGGGCCAGCAGCTCGCGGCCCATCGCATCGTCGAGGTTGATGACGGCAGCGCGCAGGCCTGGCCAGTCGAACAAGCGGCGCTTGGCTTGCCAGTAGGCGGCCATGTCGCCGTGGTAGTCGAGGTGGTCCTGCGTGAAGTTGGTGAACTGGGCCACGGCGATGTGCGTGGCGTGCAAGCGCAACTCCTCGATGCCGATGGACGAGGCCTCGATGGCCGCGGCCTTCAGCCCCTGCTGCAGGAACTGGCGGAAAGTGCGGTGCAGGGTGATGGGGTCGGGCGTGGTCAGGCCCGTGTGGGCGACATCGCTCACCTGGCCCACGCCCAGCGTGCCGACAACGCCGCAAGGTTGACCCAGGGCTTGCAGCACCTGGGCCGTCCACCAAGAGGTGGAGGTCTTGCCATTGGTGCCGGTCACGGCGACCACGTTCAACGCGGCGCTCGGCTCGCCGTAGAAGCCATGCGCGATGTCGGCGCTGCGTGCCTTGAGCCCGCTGACCGTGGCGATGCGACCCGCGGGCGCACCGGCGAAGTCGAAAGTCTCGACGCCCTCGGCTTCAACCAGACAGGCCCGGGCCCCCTCGTTGAGCGCCTGGGCCACGAAGGCGCGGCCATCGCGCGCCGCGCCCGGCCAGGCAATGAAGGCCGCGTCGGGCAAGGTGCGCACGGCGCGGCTGTCCACGGTCAGCTCGGCCACACCGTGCTGGCGCAGCCAGTCCAGGGCTTCGTCCGTGCTGTGGAGGTGGAGGAAGGCGGCGGCCATCAGAAGCTTTCCACCTCGGCCGGGATGTTGCTCTGGATTTGCTGCTGCACCTCCAGGTCGGGCACCACGCCCAGGCGGTGCAGCGTTTGCTGCACGACCTGGCTGAACACGGGCGCGGCCACATCGCCACCGAAGTATGCGCCGTTGCTGGGCTCATCGACCATCACGGCCACGACGATGCGCGGCTTGCTGATGGGCGCAATGCCCACGAACCAGGCGCGGTACTTGTTGCCCGAGTAGCCACGGCCCTCGACCTTGTGCGCCGTGCCCGTCTTGCCGCCCACGCTGTATCCCAAGGCCTGAGCCTTGGGTGCGGTGCCGCCGGCCATGGTGGCCAGGTTGAGCATCTTGCGCACGGCCACGGCGGTGGCGGGGGAGATCACACGCGTGCCGCGCACCTGCATGGGCTCGCCCGGTGGTGCGGGCATGGCGTCCTCGTCGGCACCGGGCCGGAAGGCGGTCTTGAAGGCCAGCACTGGTCGCGGGCCATCGGCATCGCCGGACTGCGCCACCTTGCGCACTGGCGCCACGGCATCGGCCGCGCCATCGCGCTTGAGCAGCGTCATCGGGATCAGCTCGCCGTCGGTGGCGAAGATCGTGTAGGCCTGCGCCAGCTGGAACAGGCTGGCCGACAGGCCGTAGCCGTAGCTCATGGTCACCTGCTCGATGCGGCGCCACGATTTGTACGGACGCAAGCGACCCGTCACCGCGCCGGGAAAGCCGATCTGCGGCTTGCGACCCAGGCCCACGGCGGTGAAGATTTCCCACATCTCGCGGGGCTGCATCATCAGGGCCATCTTGGCCGTGCCGACGTTGCTGGATTTCTGGATGACTTGCTCCACCGTCAGGTCGCCATGGGCGTGCGAGTCCGAGATGGTCGAACCATCGATGGTCAGGCGCCCCGGCGCGGTCGCGATGATGGTGTCGGGCCGCACGCGCTTGGTCTCCAGCGCCAACGAGGTGACGATGGGCTTCATCGTCGAGCCCGGCTCGAAGGTGTCGGTCAGGGCGCGGTTGCGCAGCTGCGCACCGGTCAGATTCCGGCGGTCACCGGGGGCGTAGCTGGGCACGTTGGCCAGGGCCAGCACCTCGCCGGTGACGGCGTCGAGCACCACCACGCTGCCAGCCTTGGCCTTGTGCTGCAGCACGGCGTCGCGGATGCGCTGGTAGGCATAGAACTGCACCTTGGCATCGACCGACAGGCGGATGGCCTGGCCATCGACCGCGGGGATGGTGTCGCCCACGGCCTCGACCGGGCGGCCCAAGCGGTCCTTGATGACGTGGCGCGAGCCGTCGCGGCCAGCCAGCTGCTTCTGGTAGGCCAACTCGATGCCTTCCTGGCCTTCGTCTTCGATGTTGGTGAAGCCGACGATGTGCGCCGCCGACTCGCCCTCGGGATACTGGCGACGCGCCTCACGCAGCTCGTACACACCCTTGACCTTGAGCGCAGCCACCTGCTGGGCCACCTTGTCTTCGACCTTGCGGCGCAGCCACACGAAGTTGGGGTTGCTGTCCAGGCGCTTCTTCAGGTCGGCCGTCGGCATGTCCAGCAGCTTGGCCAATTGCTTGAGCTCGGCGGGCGAGGCGTCCAGGTCTTTGGGGATGGCCCACAGCGAGGGCGCCGGTACGCTGGAGGCCAGCAGCTCGCCATTGCGATCAAGGATGCGTCCGCGTGTGGCTTGCAGTTCGATGCGACGCTCGTAGCGGCTGGCGCCCTGGTCCAGGTAGAACTGGTTGTGGACGATCTGGATCCAGGCGGCACGGCCGATCAGCACGGCAAAGCCCAGACCGATGGCACCGATCAGGAACTTGACACGCCACGGCGGCGTGCGCGAGGCCAGCAGCGGGCTGGTGGCGTAGCGCACCGTGGGCATGCCCTTGCCGCCCTGACGGCGCGGCTGGCCACGCAAGCGGCGCCAGAGGTCGGCCATGCGGCTCATGGGCGCACCTCCGACGCAGCAGCGGCAGGCGCAGCAGACGCAGCAGACGCAGCCACCATGGGCGAGGAGGCCGAGGCGCTCACATAGTGCGTCAGCGTCGGGCTGTTGCCGAACATGCGCAGCTTCTCGCGCGCCAGGCGCTCCACGCGCAGCGGCGTGGCCTGAGCGCGCTTGTCCACCTCCAGGCGCTCGTAGTCAATTTGCAGCTCGCGCGATTCGCCCTGCGCTCGCTCCAGCTCCACAAACAGGCGGCGCGACTCATGGCTGGTGCGGATCAGCCAGACGCAGCTGCCCAGCAAAATGACCGCGAGCAGGAGGTTGAGGCGCAGCATCACGGACGCCCTCCCTTTTTGCCAGCCGGCGGCTTGCCTGCCGACTTGCTGGCCGGCTTGCCCACGGGCTTGGCCGATGCCCTGGAAGCCGCCTTGGCGCCAGCCTTTTTGGCCAGAGGCGATGCCGCCGCGACCGCCTCGGGCGACCAGGACACCGCGGTGCGCTCGGCCACGCGCAGCACCGCCGAGCGCGAACGCGGGTTGACCGAGACTTCCTCGTCAGAAGGCTTGATGCGCGCCACGGCGTCCAGCATCAGCGGGCGCGGCTGGGCGAAGGGCACGCGGCGATCGACCTCTTCCTTGCTGTGGCGGGCGATGAAGGTCTTGACGATGCGGTCTTCCAGCGAGTGGAAGCTGATGACGGTCAGGCGGCCACCGGGCGCCAGCATCTGCAAGGCCGCGTCCAGCGCGTCTTCGAGCTCGCCGAGTTCGCGGTTGACCTGGATGCGCAGCGCCTGGAAGGTGCGCGTGGCCGGGTCCTGACCGAACTCGCGGGTCTTCACGCAACGCGCCACCAGGGCCTGCAGCTCACCCGTGGTTTGCAGCGGATGACCCTCGTCACGGCGCGCCACGATGGCCCGCGCGATGGGACCGGCAAAGCGCTCTTCGCCGTAGGTGCGGATGACCTCGGCGATCTCATCGACCGAGGCCTGGGCCAGGAAGTCGGCCGCGCTCATGCCCTGGGTCGTGTCCATGCGCATGTCCAGCGGCGCATCGAAGCGGAAGCTGAAGCCGCGCTCGGGGTTGTCGATCTGCGGCGAGGACACGCCGATGTCCATCAGGATGCCCTGCACCTGCGCACAGCCCAGGTCGCGCAACACCTCACCCCAGGACGAGAACGGCGCGTGGACGATCTGGAAACGCGGATCGGTGATGGCGTTGGGGCCCTGCGTGGCGTGAGCGATGGCTTCGGGGTCGCGGTCCAGCGCGACCAGGCGCGCCTCGGGGCCCAGCTGAGACAGGATCAGGCGCGAGTGCCCGCCGCGGCCAAAGGTGGCATCGACGTAGATGCCTTGCGGATGCGGGCCGTCGGCCTCGTCCCACAAGGCATCGACCGCCTCGCGCAGCAAGACGGTGTGGTGCTGCCAAGGTGCGTTCACCGTGCGTCCGATCAGAAGGTGAAGTCCTGCAGGGCATCGGGCATGGCCTGGGCCATGACTTCGGCTTCGTGCGCGGCGTAGCGCTCGGCATCCCACAACTCGAAGTGGCTGCCCATGCCCAGCAGCATGACGTCCTTGCTCAGGCCGGCGGCAGCGCGCAACTCGGGCGAGACCAGCACGCGGCCCGCGCCATCGACCTCGACGTCCATGGCATTGCCCAGGAAGATGCGCTTCCAGCCGGAGGCCGACATGGGCAGGGCCGCGACCTTGTCACGGAAGGTTTCCCAGGCCGGACGGGGAAAGACCATGAGACACCCTTCCGGGTGCTTGGTGAGGGTGAGCTGACCGCTGCACAAGGCGGCCAGGGCGTCACGATGGCGCGCCGGGACCGCCAGGCGGCCCTTGGCGTCCAGCGACAGCGCTGATGCACCTTGAAAGATCAGACTCACACAAAACCCCACGAATTTGCACTAAATCCCACTTTAACCGATCAGCACCCCCGCAACAAGGTGGGTGCGAAAAAAAGTTCAATGAAATCAAAGACTTAGCAGCGATTTTCGGGGAAATGCATGCAAAAAAAGTCCTTATGAATCAAGGACCTGCAAAGGTGTCTGGAAGTGGAAGTTGAGGAATTTCACCCCATGAATCCAGCTTGAACCACTGCCAAAAGCGTTCAACAGGCCGCTGCTTCTGACGCGCCCTGCGGGACGGTGCGCCCCACCTGACCTGCGTCAAAGTGGCTGCATTGCGAATCGTTCTCATTTGAGACACAATGGGGCCATGAAGTCGCAACGTCAGCCCCTCCCGGGCGCCGCACATGCCCTCCACCACGGCGTCGAGCCCTCGGTCACCACACTGGACAAACTGCCCGTGCGTGCCATGGCCACCATCCGCCAGGTGCAGACCGCCGGCCATGACGGAGGCGCCCTCAAGCGTCGCCTGATGGAGCTGGGCTTCGTGCCGGGCGAGCGTGTTCAGGTGTTGCGCAAGGTGTTCTTCGGCCATGGCCCCTTGGCCGTGCGCGTGGGCACCAGCACCTTCGCCATGCGCAAGCTGGAGTCCTCGCTGATCGAAGTCGTGCTGGCCTGAGGGCCGGCCTCCAGGAGCGCCCCATGGCGACCGCGTCCCCCGACGTCACACCCCAGCCCGTCCCGTTGGTCACCCCGCTGATCGCGCTGGTGGGCAACCCCAATTGCGGCAAGACCGCCTTGTTCAACCGACTGACAGGCGCACGCCAGAAAGTCGGCAACTACGCCGGCGTGACGGTGGAGCGCAAGGAAGGCCAGTTCATCTCACCGAAAGGGCAGGGATGGCGTGTGCTGGACCTGCCCGGCGCGTACAGCCTGCTGGCAGCCACGCCCGATGAGGCCATCACCCGCGATGTGATCGCCGGCACGCGCGATGGCGAAGCCGCTCCGGTGGGCCTGGTCTGCGTGGTGGACGCCACCAACCTGCGCCTGAACCTGCGCATGGTGCTGGAGTTGCAAACCCTGGGCGTGCCCATGGTGCTGGCCATCAACATGATGGACCTGGCCGCGCGCCGCGGCATCCACATCGAC
>Ga0209617_10000953_pt1 | contig 13219 bp, 14 predicted proteins | sample LakEriepJuly2011_2_FD_187459 | JGI IMG/M metagenome (GOLD analysis project Ga0209617, IMG submission 187459) | Freshwater microbial communities from dead zone in Lake Erie, Canada - CCB epilimnion July 2011 (SPAdes) (version 2) | ecosystem: Environmental > Aquatic > Freshwater > Lentic >... | reverse complement strand
CCCTTGCTGAGGCTGCCGATCGGGCAGAACGACCTGTTGGCATCCGTGGCCAGCCGGATGCGCCACGGACTGCGTGACCACACCTCGCAAAAGGCATTGGCCGAGCAAGTGCACATCAGCGAGCGAACGTTGCGGCGCCGCCTCGGGGCCCTGGACGCCAGCTACCGGTCCCTGCGGGACACCACCCGCTACGAGCGCGCGCGCGACCTGCTGATCAACACGGACATGAGCATCGAGGCGGTCGCACAGCGTGTGGGCTACTCGGACGCCCGATCCTTCCGACGGGCCTTCAAGCGCTGGGCCGGGGCATTGCCCTCCGCCGTCCGGCGTGGCTGAGCACAGGCGCCCCTTGAAACTTTCCCGCCCGTCCCTATAATCATTAGCACTCGCGACAGGTGAGTGCTAGCGTTGCTGGCAGCCTGCCTGTTGCACCACCTCCCGGATGCCCCATCCGGCGACGCCAAAGTGAGTGATCACTCACGCGGCAATCATCGTCCAACCGTTGTCTCTCTAGATTGGAGAACCCATGAAACTGCGTCCTCTGCACGATCGCGTGATCGTCAAGCGCCTGGAACAAGAAACCAAGACCGCTTCTGGCATCTTCATCCCTGACGCTGCCGCTGAGAAGCCGGACCAAGGCGAAGTGCTCGCCGTCGGTCCTGGCAAGCGCAATGACAAGGGCGACTTCATCGCCCTGAACGTCGCCGTGGGCGACCGCGTCCTGTTCGGCAAGTACTCGGGCCAGACCGTCAAGGTCGACGGCGACGAGCTGCTGGTCATGCGCGAAGAAGACCTGTTCGCCGTCGTCGCCAAGTGATCGGCTGACACAGCGATCACCGCCTCAGGCAACCCCCACATCACAGAATTCGGAGAATCCACATGGCAGCAAAAGACGTAGTGTTCGGCGCAGATGCCCGTCACCGCATGGTTGAAGGCGTGAACATCCTGGCCAACGCGGTCAAGGTCACCCTGGGTCCCAAGGGTCGCAACGTGGTGCTGGAGCGCTCGTTCGGCGCCCCCACCGTGACCAAGGACGGCGTGTCCGTGGCCAAGGAAATCGAGCTCAAGGACAAGCTGCAGAACATGGGCGCCCAGATGGTCAAGGAAGTCGCTTCCAAGACCTCGGACAACGCCGGTGATGGCACCACCACCGCCACCGTTCTGGCCCAGGCCATCGTGCGCGAAGGCATGAAGTACGTGGCCGCCGGCATGAACCCGATGGACCTCAAGCGCGGCATCGACCGTGCTGTGACGGCCCTGGTCGCCGAGCTGAAGAAGGCTTCGAAGGCCACCACGACCTCCAAGGAAATCGCCCAGGTCGGCACCATTTCCGCCAACTCTGACTCCGACGTCGGCGAAATCATCGCCAACGCCATGGACAAGGTCGGCAAGGAAGGCGTCATCACCGTCGAAGACGGCAAGTCGCTGAACAACGAGCTGGAAGTCGTCGAAGGCATGCAGTTCGACCGCGGCTACCTGTCGCCCTACTTCATCAACAACCCCGAGAAGCAAGCCGCGCTGCTGGACAACCCCTTCGTCCTGCTGTACGACAAGAAGATCTCGAACATCCGTGACCTGCTGCCCACGCTGGAGCAAGTCGCCAAGGCTGGCCGTCCGCTGCTGATCATCGCTGAAGAAGTCGATGGCGAAGCCCTGGCCACCCTGGTGGTCAACACCATCCGCGGCATCCTGAAGGTCGTGGCTGTGAAGGCGCCTGGCTTCGGCGACCGCCGCAAGGCCATGCTGGAAGACATCGCCATCCTGACCGGCGGCAAGGTCATCGCCGAAGAAGTGGGCCTGGCCCTCGACAAGGTGACCCTGGCCGACCTGGGCCAAGCCAAGCGCGTGGAAGTGGGCAAGGAAAACACCATCATCATCGACGGTGCTGGCACGGCCGACATCATCGAAGCCCGCGTCAAGCAGATCCGCATCCAGATCGAGGAAGCCACCAGCGATTACGACCGCGAGAAGCTGCAAGAGCGCGTGGCCAAGCTGGCCGGCGGTGTCGCCGTCATCAAGGTCGGTGCTGCCACCGAAGTCGAGATGAAGGAAAAGAAGGCCCGCGTGGAAGACGCCCTGCACGCCACCCGCGCTGCTGTGGAAGAAGGCATCGTGGCCGGTGGTGGCGTGGCCCTGCTGCGCGCACGCCAATCGGCTGGCGCCATCAAGGGTGACAACGCTGACCAGGACGCCGGCATCAAGCTGATCCTGAAGGCCATCGAAGCGCCCCTGCGCGAGATCGTGTCCAACGCCGGTGGCGAGCCCTCGGTGGTCATCAACGCCGTCCTGGCCGGTGCTGGCAACCACGGCTTCAACGCCGCCAACGACACCTACGGCGACATGATCGAGATGGGCATCCTGGACCCGACGAAGGTCACCCGCACCGCCCTGCAGAACGCCGCATCCGTGGCTTCGCTGATGCTGACCACCGAATGCATGGTCGCTGAAGCTCCGAAGGAAGACGCACCCGCTGGGGGTGGCCACGACATGGGTGGCATGGGCGGCATGGGCGGCATGGGCATGTAAGCCCTGGCACCTGCGCCACGGCGCCCGCCTGCAGGTGGGCGCCCAAGAGAAAGGCCGCTGTGAAGCGGCCTTTTTTCATCTGCGGGCGAGATCTGGATCAGAAGTGGTACTGGATGCCAGCCGTCAACAGATACAGGTTCCCTTTGTTGCCGCTGTCGGTACTGCCACGCGTCATGTCAAAGGCGCCGATGGCTTGCAGGTTGGGGGCAAACTCGTACTCCAGGCCCAGGCCCAGGTGTGGGTTCAGGGTGCTGTCTTCGTCTTTGGGTGCGAGGTTGGAGGTCTGTGTGACGGTCGTGTAGGCCGTGCCCACGCGCAGCACCCCCTTGAGCCCCGTCGCCAGTTGGCTTCGGAAAGCCAGGTCCAGGGTGAGCGCATGCGCCTTGAATTTGCCGCGTTCCCCCTGGCCTTCGAACTTCGATGACCCGAAATTGAGGTAACCGAGTTCGCCTGCGATTTTGGCCGTGTCGTCGTAGCCGATGTACAAGCGGTAGCCCGCGCCACCGTCATCGCATTTCGCGCCGGTTTCGCAGTCCAGCGGAATATTGGCCCAGCCCACGCTGCTGCCCACATAGACCTGTGCCGAGGCACCTGCCGCCAGCATGGCCAGCGTGGCGCCGGCCAAGAAAGACTTCACCATCGTTGCTCCCCTTGAGGTGTTTGGATCGAACCGCGATTCAATCACACCTGCAGGGGCTTGCGCATCGGGAACTGCCTCAGCCTCCGGCACAGACCCCCTTGAGTCAAGGGACGCGTGCGTCAGAGCTTGCCTGCTTCGCGCAGCAGGCGGTCATGCCGCTCGGTGTCTTCCTTGACGTGCTTGACCACGTACCAGACGAAGTAACCCAGGCCAGCCAGCATCGCAGCGATGCTCAGTCCACTCAGGATGCCGTAGTCGGTGGTGAAGAAATCGGTCCAGGCTTGCATGTCGGGCTCCTCTCGCGTCGGTTCTGCCGTGGGTTCGGCCCCGTCTTGTCAGGGCCACACCGACATCTGACGCCGATTTGACCTCTGTGGCGCTGATGCAGATCAAACCTGCGGATGTGCCACCCGCGCCAGATCGCCGAGGTTTGACGCGGCACAATCTTCGCCATGCGCATGCTTGCCTCCCCCATGGTCTGTTTCGGGTTCTGCCTCGCCTTGTCCTGCCTGAGTGGCGTGGCTGGGGCGCAGGTCAATGCGGCTGCGGCCGGTCACCCCCGCGTCGGTCTGGTGCTGTCTGGGGGCGGTGCCCGCGGCCTGGCGCACGTGGGCGTGCTCAAGGTGCTCGAGCGCGAGCGCATCCCCGTGGACATGATCGCCGGCACCTCCATGGGCGCCATCGTCGGGGGGCTGTACGCCAGCGGGCTGGACGCCGCCGACATCGAGCGCGAGGTGGCGCGGCTCGACTGGGGCTCGGTCTTCGCCGTGCGTGTGGACCGCCAGGACCTCTCCCAGCGTCGCAAGGAACAGGACTTCGAGGTCTCGCCGGTGCTGGAAGTGGGGGTCGGTGCCGATGGTTTGAGGGCGCCACTGGGCGCGGTGTCCAGCCGCTTGCTGGAATCGCACTTGCGTCGCTTGACCCTGGCGGCCGGGCAGGTCAAGCATTTCGACCAGCTGCCCACGCCGTTTCGGGCCGTGGCCACCGACATGGAAAGCGGCCAGGCCGTGGTGCTGGCCGATGGCGACCTGGCCACGGCCTTGCGCAGCAGCATGTCGGTGCCGGGCGTGTTCGCGCCGCTGGAGGTCGAGGGCCGCATCCTCGGCGATGGTGGCTTGGTCAACAACCTCCCGGTGGACGTGGCCCGCAGCATGGGCGCTCAGCGCGTGATCGCTGTCAACATCGGCACGCCCTTGTCGCGGCGCGAGACCCTGGGCTCGATCACCGGGGTCACCGCGCAGATGATCAACATCCTGACCGAGCAGAACGTGCAGCTGAGCTTGCGCTCGTTGGGGCCACAGGACGTGCTGATCGCGCCGCAGCTCGATGGCCTGACCGCCGCCGATTTCGACCGCGCCATCGACTTCATGCGCCTGGGTGAATTGCAGGCAGAAGCGCTGGTGCTGCGCATGCAGGACCTCAAACTCAGCCCCGAGGCCTATGCGGAATGGCAGGCGCGCCGCAAGCTGCGCGTGCAGCCCAAGCCGGTGTTGAATTTCGTGCGCTTTGCCGGCACCGACATCACCCACCCCGAAACGCGTCCTGACCTGCTGGCCAGCCAGCCCGGCCAGCCCTTCAGCGTGGCCAATGCCGAGCGCGACCTGACCATGCTGGCCGCCTCGGGCGACTACCTGCGCACCGACTACCGCCTGGTCCGCATGGTCAATGGCGAGCAGGGCCTGGTGTTTGACCTGGAAGACAAGCCCTGGGGGCCGAACTACCTGCAGATGGGGCTGGATTTCAGCGCCGACAACCGCGGCCGCAGCGCTTTCAACCTCAAGCTCGCGCACAACCGCCATTGGCTGGACGCTTCGGGCGCCGAGTGGCGCAACTTTGTGCGTCTGGGCAGCTCGCCGGCGCTGGTCTCCGAGCTGTACCGCCCCATGAACTTCCGCCTGCCCGATGGCCTGGAGGGCTTTGTGGCCGCCTCGGGGTCGGTGCAGCGCCGCACGCTGGACTACCACGCCGTTCCCGAGGGCAGGACGGACGCCGAGGTGGACCGCCACAACGTGGCTTTCCACGGCGATGTGGGCGTGAACTGGCGGGAACTGGGTGAGATCCGTCTGGGCCTCCAAGACGAGCTCTGGCGTGACGACCCCACCCTGGTCAGCAGCAGCTACAGCCTGGCGCGTGCCGCCCAGGGCCTCGACGGTGGTTTGCGCAGTGAGCGCTGGCACGAGCGCGGCTGGCGGCTGCGCGCCGTGTTCGACCAGCTCGACCACGCCTTCTTTCCCAGCAAGGGCTGGCGCATCGAAGCGCAATGGATGCAGGGTCGGCGCTTGAGTCGCGATGACTTTGCCGATGGCCCCATCCGCCGCTTCAACCTGCAGGCGCAGGCCGTGGGGTCCTGGGGCGTGCACTCTTTCAGCGCTTTTTCACGGCTGGACCTGTCGGATGGCGTTGCCTCGCAGATCCCGCGATATGGTCTGGGTGGCTTCCAGCAGCTGTCGGGCTTCGCGCCTTTCCAGGTGAGCGGCCAGCAGGTGGCCCTGCTGCGCTTGCGTTACCAGGTGCGCTTGTTGCCCGCACCGTTGACGCGTGGCACCTTCGTGGGTGTGAGCTGGGAAGGCGGTCAGGCCTGGGAGCAGCGCCAGGACTTCGCCAGCGCGCGCAAGCGCACCGGCGCCAGCCTGTACCTGGGTGCGGACACGGCCATCGGTCCGGTGTACGGCGCCGTGGTCCACAGCCCTGGTGTGGGCGCCACCTTCATGGTCTTCGTGGGTCGGCCTTGATCAGACCCGGCTGAGCGCCTGGCCCACCGTGGCGCGCAGGTGGTCAAGCACATGCTGCGCGATCTGCGTGAGCGGCAGCACTTCCTGCACGGCGCCCGCGGCAATCGCCTCGCGCGGCATGCCGAAAACCACGCAGCTGGCCTCGTTCTGGGCCACGCAGTAGGCGCCGGCGTCCTTCATCTCGCGCATGGCCTTGGCGCCATCGGCACCCATGCCCGTGAGCATGATGCCGATGGCATTGGGCCCCACCACACGTGCGGCCGACTTGAAGAGCACCTCCACACTGGGCTTGTGGCGGTTGACCGGGTCACCGTCCTGCACGCGGGCAATGTAGTTGGCGCCCGAGCGCTCCACGCTCAAGTGCAGGCCACCAGGCGCGATGTAGGCGTGCCCTGGCAGGATGCGCTCACCGTCGGTGGCTTCCTTGACGCTGATCTTGCACAGGCTGTCCAGCCGTGCCGCGTAGTTGCGCGTGAAGCCAGGCGGCATGTGCTGGGTGATGACCACGCCCGGCGAGTCGGCCGGCAGAGAAGCCAGCACTTCCTTGGTGGCCTCGGTGCCGCCGGTGGAGGCCCCGATGAAGATGATTTTTTCCGTGGACAGCCGACCCAGGCCAGGCGACGCTGCCACGGGCTTGGCCGCTGCCGTCGTGGAGGCCATCGTGGGGGCCGTGGTGCCGTTGTTGCGCACCGAGGTGTTCGGGGAAGCGCTTGCAGCGCCAGGGGACGCTGGGGCGGCCGCAGGCACGTGCAGTCGGTTGATGCGGGCCTTGGCCGCGATGCGCACCTTGTCGGTGATGTCATCGGCCAACTGGCGCAAGCCATCGGCCACACCGATCTTGGGCTTGGCCACGAAGTCCACTGCGCCCAGCTCCAAGGCCTTCAGTGTGACCTCGGCGCCGCGCTCGGTCAGCGTGGACACCATCACCACCGGCATGGGACGCAGACGCATCAGCTTGGAGAGGAAATCGATGCCGTCCATGCGCGGCATCTCCACGTCCAGGGTGATGACGTCCGGGTTGAGGTTGCGGATCATCTCGCGCGCCACGAGGGGGTCGGCGGCCGCACCGATGCATGTCATGTCGGGCTGTCGGTTGATGATCTCGGTGAGCATGCTGCGCACCAGGGCGGAATCGTCCACCACCACCACTGTGATTTTGCTCATGTCCTTGTCTCCGTGTCAGAACAGGTCGATCGAGCCACCGCTGGACGCCACCGGCACCACCTTCTGGGCGGCCGCGCGGTCCTGCTGCACGATCGATTCCGGGTTGCTGGGGGCCAGGCGCTTGACCATGGCTTTGCCGCTGAAGGGCAGGAAGCAGACCTTGCGTGGGTAAATGTCGAGCACGTCCTTGGAGACCACAGGGATGCGCTCGGTCTTGAGGTAGTCCATCACGAAGGCGGTGTTGCGCTCGCCGACGTTGATGGTGTTCATGCCGCTGATCACGGCTCCGCCGCCGAAGACCTTGGCCTCCATGGTCATGCGCGAGGCGCCCATCTTCATCATCTCGTTGATGAGCAATTCCATCGCGTACGAACCGTAGCGGCCCGAATCGCTGGCGCCACCGCCGTTGTCGGGCAGCATGAAGTGGTTCATGCCGCCCACCTTGGCCTGGCGGTCCCACAGGCAGACCGCGATGCACGAGCCCAGCGTGGTCATGATCAGCAGGTCTTCGTTGTAGCAAAAATACTCACCGGGCAGGATCTTGACCGCCTCGGATTTGAAATGCGCATCGTAGAAAAAGAAGGACGCCTCGCCCGGTTTGGCCATGCGCGCCTTCAGGCGCATCAGCCTGTCGGTGCGGTTGGCTTGCAGTCCCATGGGCGGGGGAGATCCGGGAGGTGGCGTTCCTGCGCGAGGGGCGCCCAGCGGTGCGGAGCTGATCATCTTGTTGTCCTTGCTGGCTGGCTGGGTCAAACCCGGTCATAGACCGTCTTGCCCTGAAGGAGGAAGAGGTCACGCGACTCGGTGAAATTCTCGGAATGGCCCACGAACAGCTTGCCGCCGGGCTTCATCACACCATGGATGCGCTCCAGCACCTTGCGCTGGGTCGGGGCGTCGAAGTAGATCATCACGTTGCGGCAGAACACGATGTCGAAGGCCTCGCCGAGTTGCCAGCTGGTCTGCATCAGGTTGAAGGGCTTGAACTCGACGAAGCGCGCCAGCTCCGGCTTCACGCGGATGCTGCCTTCGTTGGCGCCCTTGCCCTTGAGGAAGTAGCTGCGCAGGCGCTGTGGCGACAGGCCGCGCGCGTTGGCGTCATAGACGCCGCGCGAGGCGGTGGTCAGCACATTGGTGTCGATGTCGCTGCACAGGATCTTGACCGGGGCGTGCAGACCGAGGTTCTCGGCCACGGTGATGGCCAGCGAGTAGGGCTCTTCGCCCGTCGATGCGGCGCAGCACCAGATGCGCGTGGGCTTGCTGCCGCGCGCCTTCAGCCATTCGGCCAGGGTGTGGAAGTGGTGCTCTTCTCGGAAGAAGGAGGTCAGGTTGGTCGTCAGGCAGTTGACGAACTCCTGCCACTCTTGCTGGTTCTGGTTGGGGCCGCTGCTCTCCAGCCACTGCAGGTAGCTCTCGAACGTTTGGTGTCCCGTGTCACGCAGGCGGCGTGACAACCGGCTGTACACCATGGCTTGCTTGCCCTCGTGCAGGCTGATGCCGGCGCGCTCGTAGATGAGCGTGCGCACCCGAGCGAAGTCGCGCGCATGGAATGTGAACTCACGGTCGGCCGTGAGGTTCGAAGCGTCTTGGACTGGGTTCATGGGCTCGGGCGTCGTTGGCGGCAGGTTGAGGGACTCTCGCCTTGGGATATCGGAAGGTGGCGGGCAGAGCTTGAGCTTGTGGCCAACACCCAAAGGTTGCCTGGCCTGCCGTCAGCGCCTAGTCCGCAAGATCGGGCGCAATCCCGGGCTTATTCCACAGTTGCGGTGGCGGGTGGCTGTTAGACTCACGACGTCAAAATTCATCCCGGTGGAGCCCATCATCGCTTTGATCGACTTCGCGTCACAGCCACCTGCCGATCGCCCTGCTGACGGCACCGTGGCCTGCGCGGATGCTGACCGCGGTGATGCCACCACAGCTGCTGCCACACCCCATGGTTTGCGCTTGGACGCCGCCATGAGCCTGCTGTTGCAGGCAGGCTGGACGGCGCCTGACGGCGTGATCCACGGCACCACGTCGTGGTTGCAAGCCGTTGTCGATGGGCTGTGCGATCTCTCCAGCCGAGACGCTCTCACCGGCCTGAACAACCGTCGCCAGTTCGAGGCTGCGATCGCCCGCGAGGTTGACCGTGTCGCCCGCATCGGCGAGCCTGCCCTGCTGCTGCTGGCCGACATCGACCACTTCAAAAAGGTCAACGACACCCACGGCCACGCGGCCGGTGACGTGGTCATCCGTGCCGTGGCCGAGTGCCTCCAAGACTGCGTGCGTCCGATGGACCTGGTGGCCCGCGTCGGTGGCGAAGAGTTCGCCATCATCCTGCCCAATTGCCCGCCCGCTTTCGGCCAGGCCGTCTCAGAGCGCATCCGCCAGAAGGTGGCTGCCAAGACCGCGGCCATCGTTGGCGGACAGCCCCTGAGCGTGACGGTGAGCATCGGTGGGGCCTTTGCGCCACCCTGGGTGCGCTCCTCTGCCGCCTTGTGGTCCGAGCGCGCCGACCAGCAGCTCTACCGAGCCAAGTCCGAGGGCCGCAACCGCACTTGCCTCGACATGCCGCCGCTGACGGTGGTGAGCGCCGAGGAAAAAGGCCTGTTGTTCGCAGGACTCACGCAATCTGACCTCACTGAACCCTCAGGTAGTGGGGACCCCATGCCGAAAACAACGGAATGATGGAGTCCATGACCGCCCCCGCACCCCAAGCCCCGACCACGACGCCCAGACTCGCCCGCACGGTGGCCATCACCAGCGGCAAAGGTGGCGTGGGCAAGACCTTCTTCAGCGCCAACCTGGCCGCGGCATTGACGCGTCAGGGCATGAAGGTGTTGGTGCTGGACGCCGACCTGGGCCTGGCCAACCTCGACGTGGTGCTCAACCTCTATCCCAAGATCACGCTGCACGATGTGTTCACGGGCAAGGCCGAACTGGAAGAGGCCATCCTGCCCGCACCGGGTGGTTTCTCTGTGCTGCTGGCCGGCTCCGGCCTGGTGGAGTACTCCCGCCTGACGCCCGAGGTGCGCGACCAGCTCAGCACCATCTTCGAAGCGGTCAAACCGCGCTTTGACGTCATCCTCATCGACACGGGTGCGGGCATCTCGGACGTGGTGCTGTACGCGGTCTCGATGGCACACGAAGTCATCGTCGTGGCCACGCCCGAGCCCACCTCCATGACCGACGCTTACGCCACCATCAAGGTGCTGGCCTCGCAGCAATCGCGCGAGCAACTGCACCTGGTGGTCAACCAGGTCACCCGCCAGGGCGATGGCCGTGCCATCTGCAACCAGCTGCAGCAGGTGGTCGAGCGCTTTGTGCAGGGCGCCAATGGCAGCTTCCCGAAGCTGTACTTCCTGGGCGACATCCCGCTGGACCCGAGCGTGCGCGACGCCGTGCAAAAACGCCAGCTGTTGCTGGAGTTGCACCCTGGCAGCGCCGCAGCGCAAGGGGTGGTGCAGGTGGCCACGCGCCTCCACGCCCGCGGCTGACCGTGATCGACCGTGGCTGAAGAGACAGCGCAAGGCTCGGGCACGGCCACCACCGCCTACGATTGGCTGGGCGGCGAGGCGCGCGTGCGCGCCCTGGTCGATCGCTTCTACGACCTGATGGACCTGGAGCCGGGCTACGCGGAGTTGCGCGAAGTCCATGGCGAGACGCTGGAGGGCGCCCGCGACAAGCTGTTCTGGTTCCTCAGCGGCTGGCTGGGCGGCCCCGACCTCTACATCGAGCGCTTTGGCCACCCGCGACTGCGCGCGCGCCACATGCCCTTCCGCATCGGCATCCGCGAGCGTGACCAGTGGCTGGCCTGCATGGCCCAAGCCATGCGCGAGGTCGCGGTGGACCCCGAACTGGCCGCGCGCCTGGAAACGTCCTTCTACCAAACCGCAGACTGGATGCGCAACCAGGGCGCCTGAACGGTGCTTGACGCCTGTTGCGTCTCTGGCAGCGTCTCAGGACGAGCTGTTGCCGGTGCTGGACTGCAAGAGCACGACCAGCGCGCCATTGCCACCCTCGTCGGCACGCGCCTGCACAAAGGCCAGCACGCGCTCGCTTTGCACCAGCCAGCGCTTGGCCTTGTCTTTCAGCACAGGTTGCTTGCCCGGTGAGCCCAAGCCCTTGCCGTGCACCACGCGCACGCAGCGCCAGCCTTTGAGGGCCGCTTCGCGCAGGAATTGGGTCAGTCGCTCACGGGCCTCGTCGGTGCGCATGCCGTGCATATCCAGCTCGCCTTGCAAGGCCCACACACCGCGGCGCAGCTTGCGCACCACGTCCACGCCCAGTTCGGGGCGGCGCCAGGAGAGGGTGTCGTCGGTGTCGAGCAGGCTTTCGACGTCGAATTCGTCGGACAGCGAAGATTTCAGCACCGCCTGTTCGTCGGCCTGGCGGCTGGCGGGCACGGGCTGGGGGCGCGGCGTTTGCGGCACCACGCGGTCGGAGGTGGGCAAACCGTTGACCTGGCCCACCGTGCGGCGGAAGAGGGCGGCGTCCACCTCGTGGGCGCGCTGCGCCGCTTCCCGCTTGGCGCGCTCCAGACGCTCCTGTTCAGCACGAGCAGCCGCTTCCTTGGCGGCTTTGCCCAGGGCACGCTTGAGGTCGGCGAAGTCGCTCAGCGTGGTGTTGGGCGAGGTCTTGGCGGCGGGCTTGGTGTTGCGGCTCACAGGGCGCTAGCCTACAGCAAGTCTGTGTCCTGGCCGGCCCCGGTCCCGGCCGCCGTCAGCTCGCCGTCAGATCAGGCCGCGCTCCGCGAAAGACAGGGCGCCACCCTGGCTCACCACGACGTGGTCGAGCACGCGGATGTCCACCATCTGCAGGCTGGACTTGAGCGTTTGCGTGAGCAGCTCGTCGGCGCGCGAGGGCTCCAGCACGCCCGACGGGTGGTTGTGCGAGAGGATGACGGCGGCGGCGTTGAGCTCCAGCGCGCGCTTGAGCACCTCGCGCGGGTACACGCTGGTTTGCGTCAAGGTGCCGCGGAACAGCTCCTCGCAGGCAATCAGCCGCTGCTGCGCGTCCAGGAAGAGCACCGCGAAGACCTCGTGCGGCAGGCGCCCCAGGCGCATCTGCAGGTAGTCCTTCACCAGTTGCGGCGAGCCGAACACGGGCTGGGTGCTCAGGCTGCCCGAGAGGCCGCGCCGCGCCATCTCCATCACGGCCATCAGCTCGGCCCGTTTGGCCGGCCCCAGTCCCTTGATGCCCTTGAGCTGGGCCCCCGTGGCGCTCAACAGGCCGCTCAAGCCGCCCAGCTGTTGCAGCAGGCTCTCGGCGAGTTTGAGCACGCCCTGGCCCTGCAGGCCGGTGCGCAGCAGCAGGGCCAGCAACTCGGCGTCGGCCAGGGCGGCGGGGCCCATGGCGAGCAGCTTTTCGCGGGGTCGCAAGGCGGCTGGGAGGTCTTTCATGGCGGGTTTGCGTCGAAGCGTCGTTCTCAAACCTAAAATTGTGCTTTTCCAGCCCTTGCAAGCCCATCCTCCCAAAGGGTGTGTTGACACCATGACCACTTCCACGCCTACCGTTGCTCCCGGCTCCTTCCTGACGCTGCATTACAGGCTGGCCGGCCCGGACGGCGACGACCTGGTCAACACCTTCACCGACAAGCCCGCCACCTTGTCCATCGGCTCGGGCGAGCTGTCGCCGGCCATCGAGGCCCGTCTGATCGGCCTGAGCGAGGGCATCCGCACCACGCTGCAACTGGAGCCCGGCGAGGCCTTCGGCCCGCGCAACCCGGAGATGGTCCAGCGCGTGGCCATGAGCCTGCTGCGCGAGCTGGGCGACATGGACGAAACCTGGCGCGTGGGCGACGTGGTGCAGTTCCCCACGCCCGACGGCAGCGGCAGCTTCGCCGGTGTGGTGCGCGAGGTGGACGCTGGCGGCCAGTGGGCCGAGTTCGATTTCAACCACCCGCTCGCCGGCCAGCCTGTCACCTTCGAGGTGCAGCTGATCGGTGTGCTGTGACCCTGGACACCCGCCCTGCCATGAGCAACCCTGCCTCCCACCGCGTTGACGACGTCCTGCTGGCCGAGCCGCGCGGCTTTTGCGCCGGCGTAGACCGCGCCATCGAGATCGTCGAGCGGGCGCTGGCGCAGTTCGGCGCACCCATCTACGTGCGCCACGAGATCGTGCACAACACCTACGTGGTCAACGACCTCAAGGCCAAGGGCGCCATCTTCATCGAAGACCT
>Ga0209617_10000951_pt1 | contig 13229 bp, 9 predicted proteins | sample LakEriepJuly2011_2_FD_187459 | JGI IMG/M metagenome (GOLD analysis project Ga0209617, IMG submission 187459) | Freshwater microbial communities from dead zone in Lake Erie, Canada - CCB epilimnion July 2011 (SPAdes) (version 2) | ecosystem: Environmental > Aquatic > Freshwater > Lentic >... | reverse complement strand
TCAAAAAAGAACCTCTAGCTAAAACAGGCGATTCCGATAAAATCCTTGTCGTTGGTGAATATGGCACGAAGGTTTATAACCCTAACGCAAACGTGGTTCATGTAACTAACTTAGCAGTTTAACAACAACGCAACGCAGGGTTTAATCGCCTTGCGTTGCCCCTTTGGGGGAACTATGGCAACCTTTTTACAAATGATTCAATCTGTTTGCCGTGAGTTTGGCTATGCAAGCCCTAGCACGGTGACTAATCAATCCGATGACACAATTTTAAGAATTATGGAAAGTGTTAATACTTGCTACGGCGAGTTATTGATGCTTTTAGACGCATCTAACCCACTAGGGCAATTTGAAACCACTGTAACGCTAGTTGCTAATGCTGATAGCGTTACCATTCCAACAAGTTTACGCCGTGTTGATTCCGTGATGGATGGAGACGGAAGGCAATTAACCGTTTTGCCTTGGAAAGAGTTTTTAGAATTAAAAACACAAACGCAGTTTTCGGATTTAATCAATACCGTTGGCTATGTGTCATTTTTCGGAACAAAGATTTACTTTTTTGGCACGGCGAATACTACCAATACTATCACTATTCGGGGCGTAAAAGACCTTGCAAGTATGACGATTGATAGTAGCGTGCCTGCGTTGCCTGATGAGTGCCAAAACGTGCTGGTGGATATGGCAAAAGCTAGGGAATCTACTTATATTGGCAAAAGCCCTGAAATATACATCGCAAGGGCGGAAAAAGGTATTCAATTAGTTAAAGGCAAGTTTAACCGTCATCATGGCGAGCCATTGCGTATGCGTCGGGCAGATGATACTCGGCGAGCTAATGAAGTTAGATGGCGAGGTTATTAAGATGCCTAAAATAGTTTATCAAGATTTTAGCAGTGGTGTGAATACCAAGTTATCCTCTTTGATTGTTAAAAGTGTGTTGCTGGCAGAAGAAGCTAGCAACTTCTTTTTAACCGAGTCGGGACTTGAAAAGATGGGAGGTTATTTTAGTATTCTAACCTCTGCAATTGGTTCTGAAATTGAGGGCTTGTTTCGGTTCTTTACCGCTACAGGCGAAGAACTCATCATTTGTGCTGGTGGTAAAGTCTACCGCTTGAATGGGGCAACTGTTACTCAATTATACACTGGTGCTACTGCTGGCGGATGGTATACAGGGGCGTTATATGCTGGTAATTTAGTGCTTTGCAATGGTAAAGACCTACCGCTTGTTTATAACGGTACTACTGTAGTTGTGGCAACGGTGGTAGACCCTCATAGCCACATGACAAACGTTAAACCTCAATATGTAGCAACTTATGCAGGGCGGTTGTTTTACGGCTGGAGTGCAAACGCTAAAAACACCATTTGGACGCCAACACCGAACACCTTTTTCGATTTTAGCGGTACAGCGTTCGATATTTTGGTTGTGGATGGTAACGGCGAAATAACTGGCTTATTGCCGTATTTTAACCAAGCCTTAGCCATTTACAAAACTGGGTGTGTCAGAACCTTAACAGGGAGCGTGCCGTTTAACCTTGGGGGGGATTACTTTAAAATTGCCCCCGTTTTGGATAATGCTGGGTGTATTAGCCCTAAAACACTAATTGGGGTGGATAACACGCACTGGTTTTTAAGCATTGGTGGAGTTATAAAGCTACAACCTAACGATACGAGTGCGGATGTAGAGGTGTTACGCCCTAGTTATGCCGTACAACCCTTGTTTGCTAGCTTAAATACCGATGCTACGGTTTTAAATCGGAACATTGCTTACTATGACGAAAAGCGGGGTCAGTTTGTGATTGGTTTGTGCCTTGGTGCTGATAGCACAGTAACAGACTGGTTACAGATTGATACCATTAAGGGAGCTTGTCAATTTAGACGCAACTTTGGAAAACCTACAGCGTTTTGTATTGTTTATAACAGCGTGTTTCATGGTGAAAGTACGGGTCAAGTTTACAGGCACAATACACAACCCTACGCTAAAGGTGTAACGTATGAATCCAAGTGGGAAAGCAAGTTTATTGCTCATGGTTCGTTGTTGCATTCAAAACATTATAAAGGCGGTGCATTGACAGTTGAAGCTTCGGGCGTAGGGACTATTTACGTTGATATTGTGATTAAAAACGATAGCACTGAAATATCTAAAAGCTACCAAGTTTTTTTTAATGATACTAATGCTTTAATTTGGGGTGTTGGCAAGTGGGGCGAAAAAAACTGGGCTTCTCAAAAGCTAAACATTAGACCGCTCAATGGGTTAGGCATTGGTAAAGCTATTAAGATACGCATTAGAAGCACAGACCCATTAGCAATATTAAAAATAGGACAAATAGAGTTAGATTTTGATTATTTAGGAGACCGCCCTGCATGATGACGGCTTATGAAATACGCCCAATGGATTGGTTTAACCCTGCTGATATACGGTTTTATATTGATTTATCTATAACCCATAAAGAACGGTTGGTTTGGGATGGCATCTCTAGCATTGAAGCGTTTTTAACGTTGCTTAAACAAGATGGCAATAGTTTTATTGTGCTTCGGAATGGTGTGTATATCGGCGGTTTTTGGCTTGATTATGAATATGCTGATGTGGCTAAATTGCACTTTGCCTTTGTGGGTACTGGGATACGCTCCCTTAAAGGGGTGGTTGCTTACTGCTTTGAGGCATTGAGACTGCGTAAAATAGAGGTATACCTTTTGTTAGATGAATTGAAAACTGGTAAGAAAATGCACCTTGTGGAAAAGATACTAAAAAAGCAATTAGGCTTCCGCAAGCAAGGCAAGAAAACGGCTCATTTATTGAAGAATGGTAGCCCGATAGATTTGTTAGATTTAGCACTGGTAAGGAGTTAATACAATGGGTAAGAAAAAAGCACCACCAGCCCCTACGCCTCAAAGTAGCTACACTTACCAAGATGGCGTACTAACAGGGCAGAATGTGTATGATGCAGGACGGCAAGCTTACATTAACAGTAGTTTTTCTAACCCTGCTCAAAAAGCGTTCCAAGATATGGGTAACCAACAAATCCCCCAATTGCTAGGGAAAATACAACAGGCTTACAACCCTTCGGAAGCAGAAAGCCAACAGTATTTTAACGATTATGTAGACCCTCAATTGAGAGATATTAACAAAAGCTTTGACCAACAAACCGCTAGTGCGAACCAAGGGGCGATTGCTAGAGGCGTTGGTAATAGTGCTGGGTTTTCACGTTTTATGGCTAACGATATTATGGGGGAGCGTGCTAAAACCATTGCGGATATCAACCGTCAAGGGCGGTTAGCTCAATATGATTTAGGGGCATTGCGTGCAAGGCAGTATATGCCGTTGTTAGATTTATTAACTGGTAGACAAGATACAGGGCTTCAACAGGCTAATCAAATGGGGCAGTTAAACGCTGGGTATAGTGGCAATTTAAACAATGTGCTTAATAGTCAGTATCAATCCAAACTTGCAAAGCAAGCTCAAGACAGTGCGGCTACCAAAGCAATGTGGGGTCAAGTAATACAAGGTATTGGTAGTGGTATTGGAGGCTTAAAATAATGGCTAACAAGTTTCAAGCATTGCTAGCGTTGCTAGGCAAAAACAAGCAAGCTCAAGGGCAAGCTCCTGTTGCTTCTCCTTACCAAGGGCTGGCTCAAATGTTGCCCCCTTTGGATACCAACGCCACGGCTCAAAACGCTGGCGTTCAAACGTTACAACAAGCTCAATGGCAACAACAACATCCTTTACTAGCTGGTATTAAAAAGGGGGCGAATAAAGCCAAGCATTACTTGCTAGACCCTGTTTATAACACCCCTACTGGCGATGCGTCTATTGATGCAACAGACCCTAATAAGTTTACCGATAGCAGACTGGGGCGATATGGTTCTTTGGCATTGCTGGCTGGTGCTGGGCTTGCTACTGGTGCTCCTGCTTTAGGGGCTATTGCTGGGGCGAAAATGGTTGGTGGGATGCGTCAAAACGATTTAGCCGAATACCAAGGGCGGTTAGGTAGGAAAGCTACTGCGGATGCTTATCAACAAGCTGGGCTTCAGTACAACCCATTGATGGACGAAAAAACCCAAAGCAAGCTAACAGATTTACAGATTAAGAATAAAGAACGCCTAGCTGGGCTTAAATTGCTTGCTAATCCAAACGCAACGGCTCAATATGCAAGCAATGGTCAAGACAAAAGAGTAGACCCTGCAACGGGTCAAGTTACCTACACTCCTAGTATTGAAGCAAACTACCCTTACGCCGTTTTTGCAGACCCTTCTTTATTAGCTGGGAAGCAACAAAGAGAACAACAAAAGCAGAACCAACAGGCTATGAGGAAACAGGGGCAACAGCGGATAGAAGAGACTGCAAAGTATCACAACCAGCAATTATTACTTGGAAATAAACGGCTTGGATTATCTCAAGCTCAAATGGCACAGCAAGAACGGCATTTCCAACAAAACTTTGGGCTATCTTCTGCTAAATTTGCAGAGGCGAAAAGAAAAGCAAAAGAGGGTAATCCTAGGGCTTTATCTGAAAAAGAGAGATTGCTTGAAAACGGTGTAATTACTCAACAGCAATATGTTAATGCAGTTATGGGCAATCCTAAAGACCGTAGAGGCAGACCAATTGATGTACCTATTCAGCCTAAAAAAGCCACTCCAAAGCAAACCACGGCACAAAAAGCGTTATTGCCCCCTCCAAAGCGTACCCCACAAGGTGGTTATAAAACATCGGCTGGCACGTTGCCTGCTCTAAACCTAACGTTTGGAAGGTAGCACAATGGCACAACAAGACCCTACGCTCATGAATGCAACCCCAAGCAAAAAGGCGTTGCTAGATAGCTTAAACACGCAAGTGAAGGCTCAAACATCTAACAAATACGGCTATTCTCCTTACCAAGCGGTAGGACGTTTGCCCGCTCAAGAGCAAGATGCTATTTTGGGCGATATGGCGAATCAGATAACCTACAAAGGTGGCATATCTGTTTCAGCCAATGACCTTAAAGGGTTGCCTGCGTTTAATAATACCGTCACTATTTCAGCTAGAAAGCCATCATTTCTTGAAGGATTGGCGGATATTGGGGCTAATTTGGGTGAAGGTATTATACAAGGCGTTACAGGGCGTACAACAGACTATTACGGCGATACTTTACACGATAAGTTTGGTATTCTTGGTAGTCCTAACAATGAATGGGTGCGAAACATTACGGCTATACCTACAGGCTTAGGCGTAGGGGCTGGGTTGACGCTAGTAAACCCTTTATTAGGGGCTGGATGGTTTGGTGCAACCAGTGCAAACCAAGCGATAGAAGCTAACCAGCAAGCTAGCCAAGAGGCTGGGGCTATTGGTGATTTTAACCAATCTCAAAAGATAAAAGACTTACAGGGGCAATCTGCTGGTATAGCTGGAACGGCTGGTGCTTTAACGTCGTTTCTTCCTGCATACTTAGGTAAGGGGCTAGCTAAAAAGGCACTAACAGGGGCTGGCTTAGGGTACGCTCAAGATTATGCTACTAGAAAAGCTTTAGATTATGCCACGACTGGCACGGCGGACGCTAGTTTAGTTGCTCCTGAAATGGGTACACTCTTTGGTGCTGGCTTCCCATTGGCTGGTGCTGGGCTTAAAAAGTTGGCTGGCAAGCGTGCCAAGATAACCGAAGCCCCAAGCCAAAAACAAGCCGTTGAAGCGTTGCAGAATGAAGCAAACAACGCCCCACTAGCTAGCCAACGCAACCGTGCTAGGGCTACATTAGGGCGGATGAATACGCAATACCTGAAACAACCCCTTCAAACGACAGCCAAGCCTGCATCAAAGCCGTTTAAAGCAAGTTTAGAAGCTCCGCAATCCGTTAAAAAGCCTGTTGTGGTTGTGCCTGTAAAGAAAAAGATTAAACCGCCGTTACAGTTACCCACAAAAGTAGTGGGTGGCTTTAAAAAGAAGGTAACGCCTGCGGAAGTTGCGAAACCTGCGAATGTGGAAGCCCCAACTACCAAGGAAAGCTTGACCGTTGAACCCAAGCCACAAGAGACGGCGGTTAAGGCTAAAGTAGTTGAGCCTACGCCTGCAAAAATGCAAAGTAAGCCCCCTGAAATTGAAGGGCTGAAAAATGGCGATAAAGCCCCTTCTAAAAGAGACAGTGAAAGCTTTGATGACTACAGGGCTAGACTTGAAAAGCAATTACCCGATGGCTGGGGTTTGCGTAAAGCCTCCCTTGATGCTGGCGTGGTTTCGCTGTACGAAAAGACAAGCAAAAAGCGTGCTAGTGCGGAAGGGCAAGCGGATATTGAGAAGGTTATAGGTAAACCGTTAGATGAAGCTTCCTATGATGACCTACTCAAAGCCTCTAAAGTTTTTAGAGACAAGGCACAAACCGACCCTAGTCCTGAAACGACAAAAGCCAATGAGTTAATCAAGAAAAAAGCCAATGATGCTATTTTAGAGGCTGATGCTAAGGGTGAAGATACAAGCAAGTTAAGAGAGATTGAAGCCAACGCCATAACGGGTTTAGACACTTTAACCGAACAAGGGCAAATAATATCTGTTAAAGATGCCCCTACGGCTTTTGAGGAAGGTATCAAGAACTTAAAAGAGAATGGGAATATTGACGTTGCCAAGGTGAAAGCTGAAACAAAAGCCGTTATTGATTCAATTGATGACGCTTCTTTAAGCCCTTCTAAAGCCATTAACAAAGGTAGTCGGGATATTGACACCCAACTGCAAGATTTGAAAGCCTCACAAGGCACACAACCGCAAACGCCCGATGATATCCGCCGTGGTGCTGGCGTGCTAATGGGGCATGATAGTTTTTTAGCCAAAGAGACGCTAGAAGCCCTAGGGTATCCGTTGAAATACAAGAAATTTAGTGGCGATGCTAACTCAACTGGCTGGTCTGTTCAGATTGGCGGTAAAAAAATAGAATTGCATCCCAACGATAGCCTAGGGGGCTTGCTACGCCGTAACAAGTTGGAAGGGGCGTTTGAAGCTGGGTTAGTTAAGCGTAAGGCTGGCGATGTGGTTAAAGGCTTAATTGATGATTTAGACCCGAACGATTTAACCCTCAATGAAACGGAATTAAAGCAAAAACTAACGGCTTATAGGGAGGGCTTACCTAAAGATGGCGGTTTATTAACAAGCCGTGAAGCCGAAGCGTTTACCTTGTTAGACAATGCTAAAACACCCGACGAATTAAACGCTGTTGAAGTCTACGTTTCAGAGCGTGAGAACGATTATCAAGAGGGGTTTCATGAAGAGTTTTACAAACACTGGGATGACCGCCATAAAGCCCTTGAAGGTGATTACCAAGGCAAGGTGGATAACCGTGTAGCCAAAGCCGACGAAACACGGCAATTAAAGGCTACGGAACAAGTTAAGCAACTTAAAAAAGAACTGGCAACCCATGAAAAAAAGATTGAAAAGCTTTCAAATGAGTTAATAAAAGCAAGGGCTGAACAAGCGTTAGTTGACCCTATCGCAAGGGCGGAAAAATCGTTTGAAGCCGATGTTATTAAAAACCCTTCTGCCGTTGTTAAAGAGTTAAAGGCTGGGTTAAAAAGTGGCAAATTAACGCCTGATGATGTAAACGCATTGGCTGGTAAATTAACCCCTTATGCCAAAGAATTGTTAGCCAAAGCCTCTAAATGTAAGGGACGGTAAGATGATTAAAATTGTTTGTTTTGATATAGCCAAAGATATTGCAGAAAATGTAGATGATGAGGGAACTTCTTATACTGGTCGGTATGAGGGGGCGATTGCACCATCAAAAAACAAAGGGAGAAACAAAAAACTGCAAGAAAAAGAAGATGCTTTAAAGCAGTTGGTGGATATTAGGTCAAAAATTAAACAAGCTGAAAAGCTAGATACTTACACTAACCTTGAATCAACCCAAAAGAAACGGCTTGAAGCCCTCAACAAGCCATTAAAAACTAACCCTACTGAAATCGAAGCCCAAAAAGAACGCATGAAGCCTGTTAATAAAGACTTGCGAAACATATTCACAGACAACTACCTGCGTGTTTCAAAAGCGGATGCAGAAGCCAACGGCAAGCAAGCCCTTATTGAAGCCTACAAAAAAGGCAAGTTTACCGATGCAGAAGCGGAGCAATTAGCCAATAACCAGCACGCAATAAACATGAGACGCATTACCGTAAATGATGCCAGACTAAACGCACAAGTTAAGCAATTCAACAAGTTTTTAGAAGAAAAGAAGGTAGATAAGCGTGCTAGGCAAACCATTGTAGATAAGCTACTGATGGTTGCCCGACAATCAGAAGATGGCACGCTGGATAGTGAGTCATTTGGCAAGCTGGCTAAAAAGGTGCTGAAAGACCAATTAACCGTTTCAGATGCTGGTGTTCCTAATTATGTTGAAATTGAACTAAGGAAGTTAAGCAAACAGATAGATGAATTAGAAGCATCTGATAAGCCGTTAGAAGTTAAATACGACGAAAAAGCACTGCTTAACGCTAAAATCAATGCTGAATTATCAAGGTTAATTAAGCCGACTTATGCCGATAAAATCAACGCTAACATCTATCTTGAACCACTGCTAACTGTAGGGTCTGCTGTACGAGATGTTTTAGGGTCTACTAATGCCGTTCTTAGTGAAGCGTATTTAAACACCATGACACGCCTATGGCTAGGTAAAACAACGCTTAAACAAGAGCTTTTAAACCTTAAAGATTTACCAAAGAATGCCAGCGTTGAATTTGGACGCATTGCTGATAACTGGAAACGTGCTGGCGAATACGCAAGTCAAGGGTTGGTTGTTGTAAGCCATGATAAAGTGGCAAGCAGTAAATTAAAACCATTATTTGCTTATGAAAACAAGGGTTTTGGCAGTGTAAAAGATAGCATTGAAAGCGTCGGGCATTGGTTTGAAGTGGCTGGCAACTTCCGTTTAAATGCAACCGATATGTATTTTATGGATACGACGTTCAAGCATCATATCGCCCAAACTATCGCCGATGGGGTAAAAAAAGACTCTAATTTTAAAATATCTAAAGCCCAAGTTGAAGAAGCTCATCAGTACGCTAACTGGGCGATGTTTAAAGAAGATAACTGGCTTACAAATAATATCGCCAATACAAAACAGTTCTTAAACAATTTAGGGGCGTTGCCCTTTGAGGTACAAGGCAAGCAAGCTAATATCCCATTGGGTGATTTGTTAATGCGGTATACTAGAACCCCTATTAACGTGGGATTGCGTGTATTTGATATAACAGGGCTTGGTGATTTGCGGTTTATTTATGCCAATGCAACAAAAAAAGTAGACAATGTTCCTATTTATGATAAAAAAGCATTGAAACCCTTTATAAAAAGTGGTGAAGTTTATACGCCTAGTCAAGTTCAACAAAAAGCAACAAAAGGCATGGTAAAACTATTAACCACTGGGGCTAGTAGCCTTGCCATTGGTTACTGGCTTGGCAATACAGATGTTTTTAGCACTGGGTACACTAAAGAAAACTCCGATACTGAAGAGGCTAAAGGCACAAGAAACGACGTTTATTTTAACCCTCAAGCGTTAATGCGTTTTGGCTCATTTAAAGAAGAAAAAGGTGATGTTTTAGTTCCTCTAACGCCATTGCTTGGGCAACACGTTGTAGGCTTGAGAGCAGTTATAAGATTAGCTAAGGGAAAGGACTTAAAAGAAAACGAAAAAGACGGATTAGGTCAAGCGGTAGACGCTTTAGCTACAACCTTGGACGTTTCGTGGTCTTATCTTGGTGAATCTACAGGGCTTATTAAAATTGCGAAAACACTGGGTGGCTATGGCACAATACCTGAAAAAGTAGCTAGTGCAGGCGGTACAATAATTGAGAGTTTGCCTAAACCATTTGGCGTTGGTTCATTGGGGCGTGATGTTGCAACAATTTTCGATGATAGCGAAAGAGTTACAAAAGATAATTCTTTTTTAGCTACAAGTGCAAATAGGTTTATTGGGGGTACGCCGTTTAAGTTAGCGTTGCCAAAGAAAACAGATATTACAGGCGATAACCCTAAAAGCAACGGCATTGGCAAGGCGTTTGGCTTCCCCTTCAAGATAGCCAAAGCTGACCCTGTAATTAAAGAACTGCGGAAAGTCTCAAGAGAGGCTGGCGTGGACGTGCAACTCAAGCAAGTTGACAATAATTTTAGAATTGGTAAAACGCTTGCAGAAGATTACAACATTGAACCGCAAAACATGAAGCTAAACGCTCAAGATTTTGCTAAATGGCAAGAGATACACAACAACATGGTTTATCAGTCGGTTAAAACAGTGCTTGAAAGCGAAGACTACAAGAGCTTAACAGACCCACTAGATAGAGCGGATGAAATTAAAAACGCAAAAGAAAACCCTTACGTTCAGATAGGTGATAAGGATTACACCCCTAAACAGCTGTTTCTTGAATATAAGCTCAAGGGGAGAGTGGTTAATATAAATAGGTAGTCTTTTACTAAAAGGAGGCGATTATGCCTATTTTACGAGCTGCTAGTTTTACCAACAATACTATTGCTAATGCTAGCGATGTTAGTGCGGAATTTAACAATTTAATCACTGGTATTAACGCTAACGAAACCGCCATTGCTTTGTTAGCAGGGCAAACAACCTATGCTGGAACACGCACGTTTTCAGATGATGTAATAGTCAATGGTGGTTTAACTGCGAACGGTGGGTTTCTTGCTTCTCATAGTGGAAAGCCATTCTCTTACGAGTTCATCCCTAAGCCTGTACAAACTGCTAGCAATTTGTTTGAGATTAAAATAAACGGCTCAATAACGGCTACTTTGTTTAGCCCTACGGCGGTTGCAGTGCCTTATTTTAAGCAGTTCACTGGTAGCAACTTAACCATTGCCACAACAAGCGTAGGCACGGCTGGCGGTATAGATGTTGCACGAGTTAGCGGTCAGATGTATTACCTATGGCTCATTGGTAAGGATGACGGCACACTCGCTGGCTTGTTTAGTGCTAGTAACACCGCTCCAACAATGCCAACAGGCTACACATGGCGACGATTACTACCGTGGGCGTGTGCTACAAACCCTGTTAATGCCACGTATCAGAATGGTGGGGATACCGTAACAGATATTACTGGTAGTGGTAGAGAAGGTGCATTTATTGAGCATCTTGTCAGCAATTGGGGGCGTGATGGGGGTAACAACCCAGTCATTACCTATATTAGCCGTTTCCCGAATTCCTTTAATAATGCTGGTACAAATGCTCCTACGTTAGTTTCAAAAAATAAACCTTATAGCTCATCTTTTTATATTGAAAACTTGGCTTGTATGAATGTGTCTTTAAGCGGTCAACCAATGTGGTTAGTGCCTCCTGAAGCCGAAGCTGTTGGCTTGCATATAAAAGGTGGGAGTTTCTCTCAGATGCTTATAGGGATTGAGGGTTTCAACGGTTCAGGGAGTTACACCCAAGAGACAACTCCTATAGCAACAAGCGGTTCCGACGTTGTTCAAACACCATTAATACCTATCACTTCTCGCCGTATGCGATTTGCTAACAATGTAACTTCTGCACACGTCGGCGTTCGTGAATTTAGATGTAATTTTACCAATTTTTGGATTTAACCTTGGAGGATTTTAATAATGCCTAAAACCGTATTCCCGCAACGAGTTGATTCAGGATGTAGTGCTTTTGTCATTACCCCTAACGATTCTACGGATTTATCTCAACCCATTAGAGGGCTTTACGTTGGAGCTACTGGGAACGTCGTTGTTATTTTTGAAGGCGATACTGCTAGCGTTACGTTAACTGGTGTTGCTGGTGGAATTGTTCACCCATTCGCAATTAAAAGAGTTTTAGCTGCAGGTACAACCGCTACAGGTTTAGTTGGGGTGCTTTAAGAATGTTTTTAGGAACGTCTTTATCTTTAATGATGGGGCAACGTGCTAGTGGGGGCGGTGCTCCTTTTGTTTCTATTGATGCCCCTATTGAAGGTGCTACTATGCTGGCGTTAAACCAATTAGCTTTTGGTGTGGAGAGGCTAGTAAACACGGCGACAACATCAATGACCCTACGCCGTACAAGCGACAGTGTTCAAAGAACTTCGAGCTTCAATGATATTAATGCCTTTAACATAGCTGAAATAGCTACATGGGCGGGTGGGTCAACTGTAGAATTAGTTGATTTCATTGAGCAAAAAGCTGGCATTGCTAGGCTAGTACCCAACACACGCCCTGTTGTTATGACAGGTGGGGTTTGGAATGCTCGTTTTGGCACAAGTATAGATATGACTACAGCAACAGGTGGGGACTTGTCTCGCACGGATGAAGGCGGTTGTGGTGTCAATATAAACGGTATTAGATTCACCTTGGTTGGCAGTGGTATTACCACGGCGGAAGGGCTTGAAGTAACGACATTGGTGTCCTCTAACACTCGTAAGAACCAAAGTTCAGCTACTGTAACGGCTGACCCTAAGGCTTCCAATTTTACCAATGAAACTATATGGCGTATTAACTCGCCCTCCGCCACAAATAATGGTATAGACTTCCAATTGGCAACTGGAAACATTATGCGAGTTCCTAGAAGGTTTGCCACAGTAACCGAAAGTATTACTGCTGGCGGTACACCTGTACTAGGTACTACGATTAAGCAGTTTGCCACAGAAGTAGTTACTACAGGTATGACTTCCACTAACCTGTTCTCTTATGCCAAAGGTTCTTTTATGGCATTAGAAGCGAATCCTACCGCCAATTCAGCACAAGATGCTCTGCTTGCCAATGGCACAATAATCATAGGCTCAGCTAGTGCTACGGCTCAAAGCTCACCTGCAAATATGGTATTTGGTGGGATTATTATTACTAAAACATTAACCAACAATCAGCGGTATCTGCTTCAAGAGAAGCTACAACAAGTGGCTCATTACCACTTGCGGTCTTCGACTGCCGAGATGCTAGCACTAGCAGATGAAGTTATTGATATGCGAGATGTTAATCCTTCAACTGGCTTAGTAGCGGGTAAGAAAGGTAAAACCTCTGTTCAGTTTAGCGTAGGAGAATCTACGACTCCTGTAGCTTGTAACTATTCTCAAACAGGGTTTACGCTTACTGTTACTAGAGCAACTCCTCATGGTTTAGTAGTAGGGCAAGAACCTACTCTCACAGGTTCATCAGGTACTTTGGTAGACGGTATGTACAAGATTATAAGTGTATCCCCAACGGTCAACCCTACTAGCTTTACTTGCACAGCCCCAACCAGCCAAAATACTAGTGGCAACCTAACATTTAACTTCAGCTCTGATTGGAACTTTGCCCATACTGTAGCAGATAACGG
>Ga0209617_10000950_pt1 | contig 13229 bp, 16 predicted proteins | sample LakEriepJuly2011_2_FD_187459 | JGI IMG/M metagenome (GOLD analysis project Ga0209617, IMG submission 187459) | Freshwater microbial communities from dead zone in Lake Erie, Canada - CCB epilimnion July 2011 (SPAdes) (version 2) | ecosystem: Environmental > Aquatic > Freshwater > Lentic >... | reverse complement strand
AAAAAAGAATGCCAAAAAATCGTGTAGTATATTTTATGTAGTATTTTTCCACTACATAAAATATATTTTTATGAAAATAACAAAATATTTAGCTTATATAAATGGGATATAATATTGAAATTTCATTTGACATACTGAAAAATAGTAGTGCAACAGAATTACAAAATAGGGTAAGAAATTTTGCGGAAGAATGTGGTTGCGACACATTTTATGAAGACTATGAATATGACCATTATGTGCAGTTTAAGCGTAACCACTGCGTTATGAGTGTGGATTTTTCACAAACAAACATGACTAGTTTTCTGCAATTTCTAAAATTTGTTAGGAATAACGAAGGGTTGTTTTTAGAATTAATTTATGACGATAGTAGTAATTTAATACTATACGCTTCGCAATATTATATAACACAAAAAATGAATAAATCGACCAGCAAAATATTCATAAAGGAAAGACGTGAGAGAAGTTATTCGGACGATGAAAATATGATTTTAAATATTGTCAAAAATCATTAGAATAATGAGAAATTCGTATTTTTCTTACGTTTTTTGTGTCTAGATGACTTAGACTTAGACGATGGGGATGATTTTACCTTTTTATATACTTTGTATGTTTTATGGTGTTTTTTATGCTTATGCCGTTTTCCAGGCATAAAGGTATAATTATCAATTGTTTTATCATCGATGGTAATAGGTACAATAAATTCTTCATTGGATAACGGACTGGAGAGGTAACTTTGTATTTTTGAAGAAGCTGCCTTTGGTCTAAGCGAAGCTGCCTTTGGTCTAAGCGAAGCTGCCTTTGGTCTTAGCGAAGCGGCAGTCGTATCTGTCATATCATTTATCAAGTCCTCAATTTCGGGCAATTCAATTTTCAAAATGCTAGGGTCGTTCCCAAAAGTTGGACTATTGAAATCCATATCTAGTCTTCTATCAATAGGCATATTCACACTAGGTACACCGAGCATATTGGCTAAATCATTATTATCAAGACTAACATTATAACGTTTTTTGTCTCCGTTACTATTCGAAGTAACAGAAATGTTGGCCTGATTTCCGTCATAATCAGCATTCCAATTCACTTCGTTAAATTCCTTCTGTTTTTTATTATTATTATAAATAACTGTTTGAGATAATCCTTGATTTTTAATATAAGTATTAAGCATATTTATATTAAAAGCATATTATTTTTTTATAGGTAAAAATATGGTTAAAATATGGTAAAAAAATCTGTGTAAATATAAAATATGGAACTAAATTTTTCCGAAGCAGATTTAAATAATTCTTATCAAAAATTCGATTATAATAACTATGAGAGACAAACTGATGTAAATGCCGAAAAATATTGGGAAAAAACTCCAAGCAATAAGCAAAATACATCAACACCATCTAAAAAAAAGAAGGTATCATTTGATGATATATTATCTAATATGAATTTAGTGGTTAATAAAAGCGGCGTTTTACAATTTATGACACCCAACCAAGAACAACCCCCAACCCTACAACAATATTCATCACAACAATATTCATCACAACAATATTCATCAGTTCAGCAACAACAACCGAAACCAATTCTAGTTAAAAAAGAACCACTTGACCCGTCAGTGAAACACAGTTATATTTATAACAAATATTTCAAGGATTATCAAGACGCCGCACCTATTACACCTGAAATGAAGGTTCCTAAAACAAAACAAGAGTATCTAAAAATGTTGATTGAAGAAAGAATAAGACAAAATATGGAGAGAAAAAGGATTTCTCAAATAAAGTCCACCAAATTATTGTTTACTACAAATGTGGGAAACCAAGGTCTTGTAAAAGCAAGTAAGAACACGTTAGGCAAACTGAATTTCCGTTAATTTTATAACCAGCTACTTTATCGAAGGGTTTCTAATAAATTTTCTTGTATTGTCTTTTTTTGTACAATAATATTTGTAATATTTGTTCTACACAGTGGGCAAGAAATATTTACTTGAGTTTTCATAATATTATTTATACAATTGCCGCAAAGGGTATGCGAACAATTAAGTTTACAAATTTCGTCCTTTTCCACTGTTTCTATGCAAACGCAACAATTTTGTTGTTCCTCGGAAATTTCTATATTTTTACAAATTATATCGATAGAACCTCTTTCATAGTGTGCGATAGATAGTCCATCTTCTCTATGTATATAAGCACCAATATGATAATCAGGGGTTCTATCAATATACCAATATACGTGATTATCAGAGGCAGTATTATTCATTTCTGTGATTGCATCGTTGGCCGCACGTCGCGCTAACATTGCTGAAATGCGCGCACCACATACCGTTTTATACGTTTCTCTAGATAAACTACTAACTTCCATATCAAATAATAGTAATAGAGACATTTTTAAATAATATTATAGTAATGATTTATACTATTATAATATTATTCAAATAAATATATCAATTTTTTATTTTAGTTTTTCACATTCTACATCACAATCTAGAGAATTAGACGAATCGGACCTTCTACTTTTTCTGTCTTCATTATCAATGTCATTGTCTTTTATCTCATCAATAGATAACTTAATATGGTCAAAATTCGGTTTATCATTACTTGTACCAAATAATTCTACAATGTGCGGCATTTTTTTTAAAGTAAAAATACTATTCATACCACTATTTTCATTTTGGTCACTTTTGTTATTTTTATTATTTAATTGTCCTTTTTCTAATTTATCATAAATTTTTTCAATCAAACTTACATTTTCCTTCATTAAAGTCTTGGTTTTATTAACAGCATTCCATACGTTTTTTAATTTTTCATTATCTTTTTTCAATTGTTTTCTCTCTGTTTCTTTTTCATAAGCTTCTTTTTCTTTTTTCATTTCTGCTTCTTTTTCTTTTAATTCTTTAATAATTTTGTCTTGTCTACCATAAGGGTCCATAACATCTTCAACAAAAGTACTTAATTTTCTAGGGCTAATTACTTTTTCGTCAACATTAAAACCACAAAAAATCCATCGTCTTAGCCAAATTTTTTTATTTAATTCTGCATTTTCCATTTCCTTGACAAACATATCATCTATGATTGAAAAGGCCGATTTTAAAATCAACAAGTTATTAATATGTCGGTCCTTTTCTTTCTGTAAAAAATCAATTTCTGACACCATTTTTTTAACAGATAATCCCTTAGACCTTCTAGCCTTTACTAGAGCCTTCAAATAATTTTTATGATTTTTCACCTCTTTTAATGAATTTATTTTACGTTTTCGAATGTCTTCTATTTTTTTTATAATTAAAAATACATTTGTATTGTAAATGATTGGGTACAACGTTCTAATATCCTTGGGAATTATAAATTGATTGGTACCCTTTATTTCTCCAATTTTATTTTCAATATCCGTTAATTTTTCACTGATTATATTATTGACATTGATGCTTGGGTCGTATGAAAACAACAGCGTTTTACCGGACATAAATTCAACAGTTGTTTGTAATTTGTCATATTGATGGGCTGATGTTTTATGGGCTTCGGAGGCAGCATCCAGTTTCAAATAGTTGACAACCGCTAATAAAAAAGCTATAATTCCATTCACACTTGCGATTAAATAGGCACCCCAATAATAATCCTTAATTACTGCCGCCAATACAGTTGCCGCGGTGGATAATAAAATAGAAGGCATCATCAGAAAATTCAGCCTAACTTCACAATACGTTTTAGACTCCATATAAATTAATTTTTGTCCTCGTAAATAAGTGGCTAATATATCTAGCGCGCTCGAAAAATACTCTTTTTCGTCAAAATAATTTTTATTAATTTCATTTTCTATTTCCTTATACGTGTACTTTTTAAATGTTATAATAGAATTACCCGAACTATCGGTTAGATTTCCGGATACGTCAGAAGTAATACCTTCGCTTGAATTATCATCGTGTTCTTCTAATTTTGGATTATGGGTTAGACTATCTAAAAAAACTGGTCGGCAATCTGTAAATTTTTTTATATCAAATTCTAGTTGACTTTGACTAATATTTGATGCAATTGGGCTACTTAGTATAATATTGTCACCAGTGTGGTTGATACTGTCCATAAATTAGTAATATAATTTTTTATTGTACATATAATGTATATGTCTAAAACTCGTAAAAATGGCAGAGGTTCAGCTACAAGAGGCTGGAAAAACGAAAAACCTGGATATCATCAAAAAACGGTTATGTTACAACGATGTGGCAAAAAATGTTTTTTAGGACCAGGTAAAAAATTTCCTATTTGCAAAAAAAATACTTGCAAAGTAAGCGCAAAAGGTGTTTATGCGGCGTATATTAGAGCGCGTCAATATCACCACAAAAACGCATCGAGGAAAGCAAAAAAAATGCTCATAGATATGGGCGCTAAACGTTAATTTATATTAACTATATAAATAACAATTATATACAAATTTTATTTTATATACTTAATATAACTATATGGACGAAAAGGTTGCAATTATGGTAATTAATGCACACGGTAAATATCCTGTATATATAAAAAATGCTCAAGATATTTATAATTTTGGAGTTTATGAATTAGAAGAACTCGTTTTTACACATACGAAAGTAAGCTACTTTGCTTTTGCTGAGCCTGGTAAGCCGTACGCAAATTACCCTAGTATGTCAAGTGGTATTCTCAATGGTATTGTCAATTACAACCCTACAACTATAAATAACAATCTTAAAGATTATATTGTGAGATTACAACTAGAAGTATCTCAAAAACTCGCAGATAACAGTTTAATAAGGGAAGAGACTGGTTTTAGATATGCACAGAAAACATTTGGGGATAATTCTTTTAGAAGACCATTAGACCCACATAGAACTGAAACATGGACCATTGGAAATAAATGTTACAACAAAATTTTTACTTCTTTTACAAAAGAAGATGAGGAACCGCAGGATAGCGGTGTATATTTTGGGTATAATAATATAGGTATTGAACCCGGTACCCTTTTATTTTCAAGTTCAATATGTAATAAATTTTCATTAGAATATGTGAAAAATCTTTGTGAAGATTTACAACTTACAAGTGTATATATTATAGATTTAACGTGTAGTCCATTTTATGATGTGACAAATGGAAGATATATAGTTGATGAAACAATTGATCTAAGTCGTAGTAGTTTAGCTAACAAGAATGTGATAAGAAATACTAGGGCTTATAATAAACTATTGCACGATATTTTAGAACTAGCTGATATTACTGATACACAGGATGTAATTGTACCTACTAATCTGAATTATGATGACCCCGAACCACCCGTTTTTGCAGAGTATTTACAGGATATATATTTAGGCCGTACCAATAATCAGTCATACCCTGAATATGTAATTCCGAATTATGTTTTACCAAAAATACAATATGAATTAGAAAAGCATCGTATTACGCAGGATATTATTAATCATGTTTTTTTAGAAATAAAAAATCGTGAACGGGATCCTATAGATACTCTTAGAGAAATTGAAAATGAAACATTTCAATTGCCAGTAATTCAATATACTCCCGGACCATTTACAATGCTGCCGCCGCCGCCTAATAAACCCGGACCATTTACAATGCTGTCGCCGCCGCCTAATAAACCCGGACCATTTACAATGCTGTCGCCGCCTAATGAAGATAGTGATAAAATGGAAGAAGGAGGTGGAAAATATAAAAGCAAAAAACCCACACGAAAACATAAAAAACATTTTAGAGTACAATATAAACTATATCGTGCATCAAAAAAATATAAATCAAGAAAATCAAGAAAAAATAAAAGAACACGTAAAAACCTCAAAAAATAAATAAAATTGATACTTTTTTCAAAGAAAATATAAGTATATAATAATAAATAAAATGCTTTCAAAGATAAATAACAACTATTATAAACCAAATCATTTAGTTGATGACTGGGGGTTTTACATTGACCTTGAAAGTATACAACCTATTCCAAATAATGAAGAAAAAATAAGACAAAAATATAAGGTAAAAAAATACAGCATTTATGATAAATATAATGAATATTGTAATGATGTTTGTGATGAATACAGCTATTATATGAAAAACAATAATAACCGCGACGATGATTATTCTATAAATGTATCAATGATTGACACGAATACAGAACTTATAAAAGACAACACTGCAAAAAATAGTAAAAACGTAAACAATATCATAGTTCGTGTAAGTTCAACTACTATTATTACCGCGTTTCTCACCTATGTAATCTTCTTTGTATTATAAATTATTAATGTGTCCTGGGTCGCTTGTTTCATAAGACTTAGTGTACACCATATAATTCACATAATTATTTATACCACAAATCGTATTACCAAATAAATTACCGCATGGGTCAATATTATAATCTAAATAAGGAACTGCATCAGTACTAATAGTAGTAGGCACTGTATTTCCTGATAATCCCTCAATAACCGGAATGTTTCCTGATAAATCCAGCTTGGTAAGTAAATTAATATATAAATTAGCATTGTTAATCTTATTTTTGCAAGGATAAACACTTAATGTATTAGACCTATTAAATAATAATAAATTACTTTGACTACCAACCTTTACACGAGGTACACATCTGTTTGCAACACAATACGTAGCTCTTGCTTTTTTATTGAAAATATAATCCCCTGCATTTTGAGACTCTGAAAATACGCCAAATGCTCTTGTACCCGAATTACTTTTAAATGAATGCGCCATTGATATATATATGATATATAAATATTGTTATTTAGACCTTTGTACATTTACAACGCTTTTTTATTAAATTATTTTAGCAATTTAATAAAAAAGTATTTATTTTCTAAATATAAGTGTATTATAAGTTGAAGTGGTAAATAAACTCGTATTATTATTAAAAATTTTACTAGTTTTTAATATAAAAGCAATGAATATTAATGTATTTATTTTATGCTTTAATGAGAGTATTATTCTCCCGCATACAATTGCTCACTATAAAAAATATTTACCTTCTTGTAAAATAACAATTTGTGATAATGAATCGACAGATAATTCTGTTGAAATAGCTCAATCACTTGGTTGTGATATAATTTCATTTAATAGTGGTAATATTCAAAATGAATATGTACAACGAGATATTCGAAATCATTATTGGAAAAAAATAGAAAATGGGTGGATTATATTTATAGATATGGATGAATGGCTTTGTGTAACAGAAGAAGACTTATTCAATGAATTAAATGCTGGTACTACAATTTTAAAAGTAAAAGGCGTTAATGTAATCGGCGAAAGTAAAGAAATAAATCTCAGCGATATTAATTTACATAATGTTAATAGAGTGGTTGATTGGGATCCTGAAAGCAAAAAATTATGTTTTTTACGTGAAAAGATTACTGAAATGAATTATACTTTTGGAGGTCACGAATGTGACCCTAAAGGAGAAGTAATTTATAGCAACAAAGTGTATATAAATAAGCATTATTCTGAATTAGGACTACCTTTTTTAATAGAAAAAATGAGGATAAGATATCAACGTACCCACGAAATGCGTAGTAGAGGAATGGATGGACACTATACGGATAATATAGAAAAAATTACAGAACATTATAATAAACTTTTAAGTGATAGTTATTTATTACATGGCCACTAGTTATTTCAAATGTAAATGTCCTCAAAAAAAATTGATTAAATAATAATAAACATACTATTATGTAATATTTCGCTATGTTTGCTTTTCCAAAAATAAAATTCTCGTTTTCAATATGTAGAAATACCAATACAAACAATATAAAAACTCCTGACAAATTTATGCAAGACGGCACCGATATTCAATGGGAAGACACATTGCCTTTTACATTTCCCATCAAAGGCGGCAGAGTGATTAAGGTTTATGATGCCGACACATTAACCATTGCATCTAAATTGCCGTATGACAGTTCACCGCTTTATAGACTGTCTGTTCGGTTAAACGGTATCGACACACCGGAAATGAAGGGTAAGGATATTTCAGACGACGAAAAGACCGCCGCCAAAAATGCGCGTGATTTCGTATCTAACTTGGTATTACATAAATACGTTAGATTAGAAAATATAAATAGTGAAAAATATGGCCGTTTGTTGGCAGACGTTTATTATGGAGATATTCATCTAAATGAACTTTTACTCAAAGAGAAATATGCAGTTCCTTATGACGGAGGTACCAAAAAGAAGCCATTTTCTTGGTTACAATATAAAAATACATAAATATAACCATCTAAAATGCAATCATTTCTACCCACTTATATATCATAAACGGTAGTCAATGTGAGACAAAAACTAAAATCCATATTATTTAAATTCACGACCCTACCATATTCGTCCAATAATTGAATATTTAAATTTTGTATATTTACAGGGCCAAAGTATTCACGTGGTGTTATGATAAGGTTCAAATTATTTTGCTCTAATATATCAAATGTATTTGCTTGCAATGATATTCGAGCTAATATATTTTTATTCAATATAGAGGAGTTGAATGCGGCAAAAAAACTATTATTCACACTATTGTTGTAATCGTCTACAACTAAAAACACATATCTAGGTCCTGTAATATCAACAACACCCTCCGATACATAATTCAAATTATTCACATAAATCCCATTTCTAAAACCCAAGAGCCAACCGAATTTTAAAGGCAATGGGGTATAACGGTCTTCTACTCCGTTTCTATCTGCTTGGAAATTTAATTCGATAGTTGTTACTGTTCCACTAGTAATTTCGCCGACCATTGTTTGCCCACTACCCGTTCCATTTGTCAAATTAACAATAAATGCAATTAAATCAAATGGTGACCCCGCGTATGATAATTGATTATTAATTGCATTCATAATAGTGGATTGGTCATAATTACCATCAGGAATACTTATCACAGTTGTACTATCGTTGACAGTTAAACTGAAAAAATTATTTCCATATTGTTTAGAAACCACATAATATGTGGTGGGTAATTCTATTGCACCCAGTTGCATTTGTAAAACATTATTAAACATAATTGGCAACGTTATATTGAAATTTGACGATGAACTGGAGTAATAATTATCTCTAAATTTCGTGTCAATATTCAAATTTTTTCTTATAGTTCGCTTTTTAAGTGGATTGATTACACCTTTAAAAAATTCACTAGGATAAGAAGACAAGTATGGTTTTTCAGGTCGAACTTGTACCATATGTTCTTCACTATTTTCAATTTTCGTTGTTTTAAGCTCGTAACTAGAGTTATAAAAATCTTCTATCTTTTGTTGAAGACCTGTTTTGGGCGTAGGCGCCTCATTTAAAATAAGGTTTTTTGCTTTGACTAGAAAATGAATCGTTTTTACTTGAGTATCTTTGTTTATTTCTTGATTATTGACAATACTGTCTTTCAATTTTGCCTCTTTCATTTCTACAATATTTTTATCAAAATTTAGTGGTAATTCAAACATTTGGATTAATTCATCTCTTGTGTAATTCTCAATATTTAAATCAAAGTTCATATATATATTATAGCAAATTATTTAATATAATAATTAATTTATATGTTTTTATATAAAAAATGTCATATGCTAGAGCTTTATATAAATAAACATTATCAGGAGTTGGAGTAACGGGTCCTACAGGAGCTATGGGTTATACAGGACCCACCGGCTCAAATGGTACAAGTTATACAGGTCCAACCGGTACAATAGCCGGTGTAACAAGCGTATCTTCCTCCGGACTTGCCTATGGTGCTACCGTCACATCAAACGGTTATTTACAACTAGGGGAAGCAACCAACACTTATCCGGGGCTAGTCACTACAGGGTCGCAAATTTTTGCGGGCGCCAAATCGTTTGTTTCGGATGTATCTGTAAATCACTTGATTGTTGGTTCAGGGGGGTCTAAATATCAAATTGTCACTGTTAGTGATACTCCGCATTATTTGTCTTCTAGTGATTATGGAAAATTAATTAGGGTAACAAAAAGTGACGGTCACGTTTATTTACCAAACGCTTCAACTTCCCCTTATGGTTCTACCATTACTATTTATGCAGATAATAACTTTTATTATGTAAAAATATATTCAAGTGGAGGTTCTATATATTTGGGTATACAAACCTTCAGTTCTTTTTTTATAGAATCTGATAATATTATTACTTTTGTTAGCGATGGAATTGATTGGATTATTACAACTTACAATTATCCTTCGAAAACTGTAGCTAGTGGCAATACACATACTATGTATAGTCCTTGTAATTTACTCGTTACTAATATTACAATACAGGATATTTACTTACCAAAAACTGCTCCAACAGGAGCCCAAGTTGTTATACGTAAAAACTATCCGGATGCAATAATCGCGATTACGATTAGAAACGATTATGGCTATATATATAATTCAAGTAATATAACGAATACTATTAATCCATCTATTCATACTATGGGTACAGGCACATTTACGATTACATTAATTGCAGACGATTCGAACAATTGGTATGTTGAATAATAATTACAAATAAAAATTGATTATAAAAATGACGTATACATAAAATATAGAATATGGAACTATCAAGAGAACAACTCATAGCATTTGATAAATATGTTAAAGGAGATAACATATTTATTACCGGTCCGGGCGGGTCCGGAAAATCCGCACTAATAAAAATAATACATAAACACGCCTATCAAAAATTTAAAGAAATCCAAGTAACAGCCCTTACAGGGTGTGCGTCTGTTCTCTTAAATTGTAAAGCAAAAACACTCCATTCTTGGGCCGGAATTGGTCTAGGAAATGCAACCCCGGAACAACTCATCACAAAAATTAAAAAAAACAAATTTTCAAAAGCAGCTTGGAAAAAAACCGATATTCTAGTGGTTGACGAAGTTAGTATGCTTTCATTGAAATTATTTGACACCCTAAATGAAATTGGTAAGGGTCTTCGAGGAAATGCAAAACCATTTGGGGGTATTCAACTTATATTCTCAGGTGATTTCTTTCAATTGCCACCCGTAGGTGACGCGTCAGACGCCGATACCCAACGCTTCTGTTTTGAAAGTGCTGATTGGTACACTGTCTTTCCACCTTCCAACCAAATTCAACTGATAAAAATTTATCGCCAAACAGACGAAATTTATTCCGCGGTTTTAAATCAAATACGCGAGGGAAAAATCAAACGCAAATCCAACGATTTACTCCTTCAATATGTAGGGCGGCCTTTTGACCCGAATTTAGTCGCCGAGCCAACCAAATTGTACCCTACACGCAACAAGGTGGAAAATATCAATAATACCAAAATGTCCGCACTACATGGCGCCGAAAAAGAGTTTAAAATAAAGTATTTAAAGGATTTGGAAATGACCAAAAACGAACGACTACGACGACTAGAATATGGCGACAAAGAAGTGCAAATGGAGTTGGACTTCTTGGCGAGTAATCTCATTTGTGATAAAGAAATGAAACTAAAGGTGGGTTCCCAAGTGATGTGCATTGTCAATATACAGTCGGAAACAGGTATCGAAGTTTGTAATGGAAGCCAGGGAATTGTAACAGAATTTTGTGAAATCACGGGTTGTCCACGTGTAAAATTTAATAATGGTATAGACCGGATAATGATACGCAATGTATGGGCGAGCGATAAAATTCCGGGCATAGGTGTTTCACAGGTTCCACTGATTTTGGCGTGGGCATTGACAATACATAAATCTCAAGGGGCGACGATGGATACGGCCGAAATCGACGTCGGGAGTGGAATATTTGAATGTGGACAAACATATGTCGCACTGTCTAGGGTTAAAAGTTTGGACGGGCTATATCTTACTTCATATGATGTGACTAAAATAAAAATTAATAAAAAAGTAAAGGACTTCTATGAGAAACTTACCATGTATCACGAGGTAGAGATGCCTAGTGAAGAAACGCCTATACCTATAGACAATAATTTAGTAGTAGCAACTACGAAGGACCCTGTAGCTATAAATATATTTGACAAATATTGTTATAAGGAAGAAACCAATGATGAAAATACTAACTTGTAAAAGTTTTCACTATAATACCCTTGCATAATTCAATATTATTTTTATTTGTTCTAATACTACCTAGAGCATTGAATATTTTATCATATGTTTCAGCATCGACTTCAAAACAATTTATAAATTGACTACAATAAGCTTCAATAATAGGCTCTATTATTTCATAAATTTCTTTTATTTCTTTGTCAAACTTTATCAATTTGCGTAGGTCAAATAACAATTCGCGAAAGGCTTCTTTTCGTCTAGCGGTTTCCGTAAAATAATTGTTATAAATTTCGTCTTCGTATATCTTATTTTTCTCTTCAGACTCTTGTAAGCTAACATATAACGCTTCATCTAATTGCTTTTCAAAATCACTCCGGTTATCATCGAATAATCTCTCTCTTTTCACTTTATCGGGACGACGAATATCATCTTCATTATCCATATGTGTATTTATTATTTATTATAAAATATTATTAAATCATTTTGAATTATAACTTAAAATAATTACATTATAATGATAAATGAAAATTGGAGTAGCTATTCCAGCGTATATTGGACATATACATAGATTATTTGAATTATTGGATTCCATCGAGAAACAAACACGCCTTCCTGATAAAGTGGTAGTTAGTTGTTCCTCTACACGGGAATTTGTTAATAACAAAACTTATTCTTTTCCATTGCAAATAATACTAACAGAAGAAAGACAAAACGCAGCGCAAAATCGCAACATTGCTATTTCAAACTTAATGGATATGGACTTTATTACGTTTATTGATGCGGATGACATAATGCATCCCCAAAGGATTGAAGTCTTATTAAAGGTTTTCAATGAATATGACTGTGATATTATTTTACATAATTATTTAATAGATAGTGGTACATTTGAAACTATAGAAAATATGCAGGTTAGAATAGATTCGCTTATTCAATGCCATACAGGTTGTATAGTACATCGTGACAATACACGTAATTATGTTGACCATATTCATCACGGACAATGTACAATAAAAAGTCATATATTGGATAAGGTAAAATTTCCCGAAGAAGTTGCCTTTCTTACAAGAGAAGATTCTACTTTTTGTCATCGAGTTTTTGAGTTAGGAAATATACAAAATGCGTACATAGTCAACCCTTTATCATTATACAAACCATCAGCCACCGGTGGTTTCCGCATTTAAACCATTGAAGATGTAAAATGTGATATAACACATTTTTGTATCATTTATAAAAAAAATTGAAATAAAAATACTTATTTTAGTAATAATATACCCA
>Ga0209617_10000946_pt1 | contig 13253 bp, 6 predicted proteins | sample LakEriepJuly2011_2_FD_187459 | JGI IMG/M metagenome (GOLD analysis project Ga0209617, IMG submission 187459) | Freshwater microbial communities from dead zone in Lake Erie, Canada - CCB epilimnion July 2011 (SPAdes) (version 2) | ecosystem: Environmental > Aquatic > Freshwater > Lentic >... | reverse complement strand
CGCCGTCGTCGCCGCCAAGGAGGGCGAAGAGCAACGCATCCGCGAGATCATCGCCGAGGATCCGTCGCTCAAAATCCTCAAACCGATCTTTCTCCGCGGCGCGCTCAACGAGGGCTTCAAAGTCGCTTTCGGCCCCGCCCGCCCCGCGCTCCACTGGACCGAATTCGGCGCCAGTCCCGCCGGTCTCGTGCTCGTCACCGAGACCGAGATCTTCGGTCGGCAACGCGCCCGCCGCACCACCGGCATCGTTCGCGCCTCCGCCCAGCGCGCCCAAGTCGACCAACTGCTCGATTTCTCCGAACTCGTCGAAGGCGACTTCGTGGTCCATCTCCAGCACGGGATCGCCCTTTACCGCGGCCTGTCCAAACTCGATACCGCGCAGGGCATCCGGGAAGTCATCACCCTCGAGTTCGACGACCATGTCACGCTTCACGTTCCGCTCCAGGAATCCCATCTGATCAGCCGCTATGTTGGCCTCAGCAAGACCAAGCCCCAACTCGGCCGCATCGGCTCCGGGCGCTGGGAGAAAGCCCGCCAAGCCGCCGAACGATCGACCATCGATCTCGCCGCCGAGTTGCTCCGCATCCATGCCGAGCGCGAGGCCCAACCCGGTTTCGCCTGCCCGCCCGACACCGCTTGGCAGCGAGAGTTCGAGGGTTCGTTCGCTTACACCGAGACGCGCGACCAGCTCAAAGCCATCGCCGACACCAAAGCCGACATGGAGAAAACCCGGCCCATGGATCGCCTCATCTGCGGTGACGTCGGTTTCGGGAAAACCGAGGTCGCCATCCGCGCCGCCTTCAAATCCGTTCAAAGCGGTCGCCAAGTCGCGTTGCTCGTCCCGACCACCGTCCTCGCCCAGCAGCATCTCAACACCTTCCGCGAGCGCATGGCCGGCTACCCCATCGCCGTCGAGATGGTCAGCCGTTTCCGCACCCGGGCGGAGCAGAAAAAAATTCTGGAGGCCGCCGCCGCCGGCCAAGTTGATATCCTCATCGGCACGCACCGCCTCCTCCAGGCCGACGTCAAATTTCGCGAACTCGGGCTCGTCATCATCGACGAGGAGCAACGCTTCGGCGTGAAACACAAAGAAGCCTTCAAGCGGATGCGAGCCACCGTCGATGTGCTCGCCATGAGCGCGACGCCGATCCCCCGCACGCTCTACATGGCGCTCACTGGGGCCCGCGACCTCAGCGTCATCGAGACCGCACCCACCAACCGCCACCCCATTCAGACCATGGTCAAAACCTACGACGAGCAACTGGTGGTCGACGCCATCCGCCACGAAGTGCGGCGCGGCGGCCAAGTTTTTTATCTGCACAACCGGATCATGACGATCGAGCTCGTCGCCGCGCGCCTTCGCCAACTGCTGCCCGAACTCACCATCGGCGTGGGCCACGGTCAGATGGAAGCCGACGAACTCGAACACATCATGACCGATTTCGTTGCCACCAAGTATCAGGTTCTCATCTGCACCACGATTATCGAGAGCGGCCTCGATATCCCCAACTGCAATACGATCATCATCGAGGGCGCCGACCGTTTCGGCCTCTCCCAGCTCTATCAACTCCGAGGCCGCGTCGGCCGTTTCAAGCACCAGGCCTACGCTTACCTGCTCCTCCACCGTCACACCAAGCTCCTCGAGATCGCCCGCGAGCGCCTCGGCGCGATGCGCCAGCACAACCAGCTCGGCGCCGGCTTCCGCATCGCCATGCGCGACCTCGAACTCCGCGGCGCCGGCAACCTCCTCGGCTCAGAGCAAAGCGGCCACATCGTCGGCGTGGGCTTCGAACTTTACTGCCAGTTGCTCCGCCAATCCGTCGCCCGGCTCAAAGGCGACAAGACCGCCGCCGCCATCCGTGCTAGCGTAAAGCTCGACTTCGTCTTCGTCGGCGACGGCACCCCCCGGGACGCCCAAAGCCGCGGCCGCCACGTCGATAGCTACACGGCGATTCGCGATGCCGAAGACGCCGCCAACGAAGGTCCCGCCGTCGAGCCTATCCAAGCCCGGATTCCGGCCGCCTATGTCAGCGAAACCCGTTTACGCATCGACTTTTACCGCAAACTCGCCCTCGCCGATACCCTCGTAACCCTCAAGCAGGTGGAAGCCGACCTCCGCGACCGTTTCGGCAAATTTGGCGACGAGGTCAGGGCCTTGCTTCTGATCACCGAGATCCGAATTCGGGCGGAACAAAAAGGCATCCTTTCCGTCGAAACCGAATCGACGCGTCTGAAGTGTCGGCGTCAGAGCAGCCAGCGCGACGACTGGGTGATGCACGGCACCCGGTTTCCACGGTTGACCGCTCCGAAGCCACTTCTACGTTTGAAAGAAGTAATCATATTTTTGAATAACCTGCCGACCCCATGACCCTCTCTCGACGTCTCGCCTTCATCGGTTGCGCACTCGCCTCGCTCTCCTCCGCCCTAGCCCAAGACGACGGCTTGAACATGCGTTTCGCCAACGGCATCGCCGCGATCGCCGAGCAAAAAGTCATCACCGTCGACGACATCCGCCGCGAGATCGCCCCGCTCATTCCCCAAATCCAGCGCGACGCCCGCAACGAGAAAGAGTTCAACGAGAAACTCGAATCCCTCCAAGACCAAGTCATCCAAGACCTCATCGACAAGGTTTTGATCGTTAAAGAATTTCGGAAGGCCAAAGACGAAAAAGAGGTCCGCCGCATTCCCGAGAGCTACATCGACAATCGCATCGCCGATATCTTGACCGAGCAGTTCGACAACGATCGCTCCAAGTTCCTCGCCTACCTCCGCGGCAAAGGCGTTACCCTGCGGGAATACCGCTCGGAAATCGAAGAGGACATCATCTATCACTACATGCAGCAGCAGCAGCGGAAGTCGCAAAGCGTGGTCAGCCCCGTGCGCATCGAGATGTTCTACCGCGAAAACAAAGACCGCTTTTTCCAAGAGGACAGCGTCCACCTCCGCCTCATCCAGCTCTCCCGGGTCGACGATACGACCGACGCCGGCCTCCGGGCCAAGGCCGACGAGCTCATCGCCAAATTCCGCGCCGGCTCCAAATTTGAGGAGCTTGCCCGCGAATACAGTCAAGACTCCCGCCGCGCCAAGGGCGGCGATTGGGGCTGGCAAAAACGCTCGGACCTCAAAGAGGAATTTGCCAAGCCCCTCTTTGATCTCAAGGCCGGTGAAATCACGGCGGCCGTCATTCTTCCCGAGGGCTGCTTCATTCTCTTCGCCGAAGAGCGCAAGTTTGCCGGTAACCAAGCCATCGACGAGGTTCGCGACCAGATTGAGCGTCTCCTCGTGTCCCAGATGGCCCGCACCAGCCAAGAGCGCTGGCTCGAGCGCCTCCGCCGTAACGGCTACGTGAAGCACTACTGAGTCCGGCCCGCGCCCGCCTTCGCGCGGGCCAACCACGCCGGCCAGTTCCGCCTTTTCACGCCGGGAAGTTAACCGCAACTTTCCGTCGTGCCGCCCTCCCGGTTATCCCGCCTCTACCCGCTTCGCGGCCTGCCCCGCCAAGGCCAGCTCTGGTCCTGGATTTCCTTCGATGTCGCGAACCAGTCGTTCACGCTCATCATCAATACGCTGCTGTTCTCGATCTTTTTTCAAAAGGTCGTGGTCCGCGATCCGGCGAGAGATGACCTGATCTGGACGCTCACCTACGCCGCGAGCATGGTGCTCGTCGTCATCGTGTCGCCCTTTGCCGGAGCCCTCGCCGACGCCCGCGCGTGGAAAAAAGCCGGCCTACTGATCACCGGCTTCACCTGCGCCGCTTTCACCTGCGCTCTCGCTCTTATCCAGCCCGGCCAGATCGCCCTGGCCATTGCCCTCTACATCCCCGCGAACTTCATGTTTTCCCTCGGCGAAAACTTCCTCGCCTCCTTCATGCCCGAGCTTTCCGCGCGTGAACACTTCGGCCGGGTCTCCGCGTTCTCCTGGGCCTGCGCCTACTCCGCCGCCTTGCTCCTGCTGGTCGTCACCGCCGCCCTCATGATCGGCCTCAAATTAGAATCGCCCGACCAGTGGCGCCCAATCTTCGTCTTCGCCGGCCTCTGGTTCTTCGCGCTGTCGCTGCCCACGCTCCTCGGACTCCACGAACGTCCCGCCCCCGCCGGCGCGCCCGCGCACCGGCTCTTTACCGACACCTTCCGCCAGCTCAAAAGCACCATCGGCCAAGCCGCCCAATTCCGCGATCTCGCCGTGCTCCTCGGCGCATCTCTACTTTACGGCACCGGCATGACGGTGATCGTGATGTTTGCCTCGATTCTCGCCGCCGAGTTCGGCTTCAACGAGGTCCAACTTGTTCTGTTCGTCGCCGTCATCACCGTATCCGGCGTGATCGGAACGCTCATCCCGGCGTTTTTCCAAGACCGCTTCGGCCACAAGCGCATGACAGTCGTGCTCCTCTCGGTTTGGATTTTCGCCGCCTTCGGCTTCGCCTTGTTTTCGTGGCTCCGCACGCAATCCGCCGATCCCGCCGCCTACCCCCGCTGGCCGCTTTGGATCGTGGGCAACTTCATCGGCTTCGGCCTCGGCTCGCTCGGGGCCGCCAACCGCGCGTTTTTCTGCTACCTCACTCCGGCCAGCCGCTCCGCCGAGTTTTTTGGGCTCTGGGGTCTCGTCTTCAAGTCTGCCGCCGTTCTCACCATCCCCTTCGGCTTGGCCAAGGACATCCTCGGCACGACCGCCGCACTGCTCGTGCTGGCCGGCTTTCTCGTCGCCGGATTGATCGTCACCTGCTGCATCGACGAACGCCGCGGTCTCGCGGCCGCCCAAGCTGCCGACGCGCCCGCGACCACCTCCTGAGCCTCAGGCCTTCGGCGCGATCCTCTCCGGCGGATTCTTCGCATTCGGGCAGGAATCGACCCAGCCCGTCGCGGGCGGTCGCGCCCACTCCACGGCGTTGGCCAGCACCCGCCGCACGTTCGCATCGAAATACGTCGGATACGTTTCGTGCCCCGGCCGGAAATAAAATATTTTCCCGTTACCCCGCGTGTAGCAGCACCCGCTGCGAAACACTTCACCGCCCTCGAACCACGAGATAAACACCTGCTCCTCCGGCGTCGGCACACCAAACGGCTCGCCATACATTTCCTCCCGCGGCAGTTCAAAATACGGCCCGATGCCCTGCGCGATGGGATGCCCGGGATTGCAGACCCAGAGACGCTCTTTCTCGTCCGCCTCGCGCCACGTCAACGAGCACGTCGTGCCCATCAGCCGTTTGAAAATCTTCGAGAAGTGCCCCGAATGGAGCACGATCAGGCCCATGCCCTCCAGCACGCGTTTCTGCACGCGCGCCACCACCTCGTCACTCACCTCGCCATGCGCCTTGTGCCCCCACCACGTCAGCACATCGGTCTCCGCCAGCCGCGCCTCGGTCAGACCGTGCTCCGCTTCCTGCAACGTAGCCGTGCTCACTTCGGCCGTCGGCAGCAACTCCCGCAGACCGGCCGCGATTACCGTATGCATACCGTGCGGATAAACCGCCGCGACCTTGGCGTTGGTGTGTTCGTGCAGGTTCTCGCCCCAGACAACTACCCGCAACGTTGATGAAGCCATGCCGAGAACGGGAATTGCTCACCTCCGCCCTATCAACCAGAAACTTGCGCCACCCGATGAGCGACCCTGCCCCGCCCCCCTCCCCCGAGAATCGCCTGCAAGCGACGGCGCTCGGAGAACGCCCGCAGGAACGGCTCCAAAAATTCGGAGCCGCCGCTCTCGGCGATGCCGAACTCCTCGCGATGCTCCTCCGCAGCGGCACCCGCGGCCAAGATGTCCTTACTCTCGCCCAGCGCCTCGTCGCGGACGCGGGCTCGCTCGCCGGTCTCATCGGCTGGTCCGCCGCCGACTTCCGCAAATTCAAAGGCATCGGCCCGGTCAAAGCCCTGCAACTCGTCACCGTCATCGAAGTTGCCCGTCGGGTATTGGGCCAACAGACGGGCGAAGCCCCGCTGCTTACCCGCGCCGATCTCATCTTCGCCTACATGCAACCCATCGTCGCCGGCCTCGACGTGGAGAAGTTTTGGATTCTCAGCCTCAACCGCCGCAACCGGCTCATCCGCCGTGAGGAAATCACCTCCGGCACCGCCAACAGCACCCTCGCCCACCCGCGCGAGGTGTTTCGCGCCGCGATGCGTGAATCCGCCAGCGCCGTCATCTGCGTCCACAATCACCCCAGCGGCGACCCGTCCCCCAGCGCGCCCGATATCGCGATCACCCGGCAAATCTTCGCCGCCTCCAAGGCCGTCGATATCCCGCTCATCGACCATCTGATCATGGGCCGCCCCACCGCCGATCCCGCGGGCCTCGGCTACTACAGTTTCGCCAACGCCGGACTTATTTGAAGCAAAGCAGGGCGTGTATCCCAAACGAGCTCTTCCGCGTAGGGGCTCCGCTCGCCGACGCTCGACGTTTACTGCCGACGGACATCGGTCCCCCCGCAGCGACACCGAGACCGGCGCTCAAAAGTGCAGGAACACTCCGATTCAAAAACAAACCGACGGATGAGCCTGTCGAATTGCACAACCGTAAACAGGGTGATCGCGGGCCATAGACCCGGCCCTTTGCGGAAGCAGTTTCGCCAACACAAACAGTGCTGTTTTCGACAGGCAGCAGGAATCGGCGTCAGAACTCCAGCGTGTTCGTGACACTCCAGCTTCGGCCTTCACGGATCATAGCTCGTCGCATCGACCCATCGGGCTGAACCGCGGTTGCTGTCAGTTCGTCCTTCGCCTGGAGCACATTGTCGATGTTTAGCTGGATCGACCAGTTGTAGCGGTCGCGCAGTTTGCGACGGTAGCCAAAGCTTAGTCCCACCGTGTCGTAGGCTTCACTATTGAATGCCTGCGTGAGGTCCGTGACGACCCGTGTGCCTTCCATCCGGTAGCCGTAGCCGATCGTTTTCGGCGATTCGTAACGATAGTTTCCGCCGACCGAGAACCCTTTCAGGAGCCCGGTGCGAAAGCTGTAATTGTTGACGAAGTTGAAGCGCCACTCGCTCAGTTCGGACACCCGCTGACCGTTTTGCTGGAGTTGGACCTGATAGGCATCCCACAGCCCGGCAAAGCGTTCCCGAGGGGTATTGTTTACACCCGGGGCGCCGTTGTTGTCGGCGAAGATCGGCACGCGGCCCACTTCGGTCTGGAACTCCTCGTTGATGAACTCCATCACTTCCTTGAATCGCGGACCTGGAATGTTGTCGCGAATCGCCTCTGTTCGGGACGCATTGAAAGCGACGCGCCAACTCTGCGTCGGATTGGCCACCAATTCCACCTCCCAACCCTTCGAGACGGCATCTTCGGTGAGAACTGCATTTTCCGGATAGGTCCAACGCATGCCCGGGCTGTTGATTGACCCGGGGAACGTGCCGTCGGCAGGTTTCCACGCGGAAACCGCATCGGGGAACTTGTTGGCAAACCGCTGCTCAAACCCGAGCCACGCGTTGGATGCCGCCACGTTCTTGGGAATGTTTTCCCGCTGCAGGTTGAGGCGTGTCTGTTCGACCGCCGTAATCGTGCCCGCCGCTTCACGGGCCTCCAGCGTTGCCTGGACGGAACCGTAGAGTTCGGTCCTTTCGCCGAGCGTGCGATACACGCCTTGAAAGGCCTGGAAGAACGCCTGCTCGAGGAGGAACTTCTGGCTTTGTAGGGTCGAGGTGGAGGAAGAGTTCGCCACCGAAGTCTCATACCTCGTCGCACGCAGCGACCATTTGTTGTCCTTGGTTGAAACGACGAGACTGTGATCACTGGTCTTGCCTTGGGCGCTGAGGATCGGCTCACGGAATACGCCGATGCGCGAGGGATCGGGATTCGTGTTCTCACCTTTACCATAGAGGTAGGTCAGATCCAACGGCAGCTTCGGGAACAGTTTGTTGGCGTGCAGCGCGACACTCCAGTTGCTGGCACTGCCGGTTTTCTCAATCGGCGCGAAGCGGTAGTCGGCTTTTTCCCGGTCGAGCGCACCGAGGCTGTTCGACCACGAATATACCCAAGAACGGTAGTTGTCCTCGCGCCACCCCCAGGTGCCGACGACGGCGTCGCCGAGAAACTTACCCTGCCAAGCAAACGCCTTTGAGTCGGTTCGTTCTTTGAAATAGTCCCGGGCCCGAGTGAGGTATTCCCGCGAAGCCTCGTCGGTGGGCGCTCCGTAGAGCTTCACGGAACCGTTGGTCCAGCCCGCGTAGTTGGCCGGATTTTGCGCAGCGCGCCCAAAGAGGGCGTCCGTCGCCGCGGGATTTACGGCCGGGTTGAACTTCCGATAGTCGGCATCGAAATACCGGTAGGTATAGTTGCCGGTTACCGGCGGCGCCCCCGGGCCCACATTGCGCAAGCCGAGATCGGTGCCGAGTTGTTTGCCCGCGAGATTTCCCGAAATGTAGAAATAATTGAGCGTGCGAGCCGGGGTGTTGAATTGGTTGATCAGAAGCGGATTCGAGGCGACGAGACGCGAAGCAATCCAATCCTCCCCGACGCCGTTGGACATATAGTCAAACCGCCGTTGATCCACGTTTTGCTGCGAGAGTGTGCCCGTGACCATGTGGTGACCGAAGGCGCGCAGCAGTTTATTGCCGGCTTTTTTCCGGAAGTCATGCTGGGCAAACGCAACTGCCCGCCACGCCTCGCGATCTATGAACTGCGCGCGCGATCCGGTGAAGGGTGACTCCTTGATATAGGCCCGGCCGGCATTCGGATTGGGCCGGCCGTCGGGCAGCAGTTCGCCCGCATCCACCTCGATCGTCGAGTTCGAGCCGAGCGCAGCATAACGGTCGAACTCCATTGTCTCCGAAAAATATTGGAGATTATAGCTGAACTTGTTGTTCAGGAATGAGTGTGTGAGATCGGCTTTGCCGTTCGTCCAGGCGCGGTTCTCACGCTTGGATTCGCCGTCGATGAGCTTTTCGTAGAAGTTGTAGATGCTGGTGTCGGTCAGCACGCGATCCTGATAGCGGCTCGCAAACGGCAGGCCTTTGAGCGTGGCGTAAGCGGCGAACCCGTTAAAGAAGACCGGCTGCACGGAACCCGAAATCGAGGTTGCGCTCGATCCGGTCGCGGTGGGGCTGTTGATCACGGCAGCGTTGTTGGCAAAACGATACCCGTTCACCGAGTTGATCTCCTTCTCGAAAATCGACACGGGCTGGGCGGACCCGTCATAGACCAGCACGATCGTGCCGTTGCCCCATGCGTTGGAGAGCAGCGGATTCAGCCTCTGCGTCGGTGTCCCGAAATCGACGTAGAGCCGGCTTTCATGCGCCGGATTCAGACGATTGACGGTCTGGCCGGCGAGACCGCCCTCGGATTGCGGCAAGAAGAAATACGTCAGATTGTCGGTCGGCGGTTGTGCACGACGGGTGTTGGACTCGACGTCCCCTTTCTCGACCATCACCTCGATATTGAACCGGGAATTCCTCGACTGGAGAAACTTTGGCGCCCACTTCGCCGTGGCGTAAAACCGTTCATCGGTTTTAAAGGCGGCGTCCTGCTTGAATTTCTGGTCATTGTGCAGCAGGGCCAGACGGACACTGAGTTCGTTTTTTCGCACAACCTGATTGTAGTCGATACTGCCCCGCATGCTGCCGTGTTCGTCGGTGCGGAACTGAAAGCGCCCGCGGTTACGGTCGTTGGCGCGCAGTGTGGACGCATTGATGATACCCGCCGGGCTCCCTAGCCCGAACAGAATCGAATTCGCCCCGCGTATTACATCAATTCGGTCGGTATTGTAGCCGTCCCAAGGAGCGTCGCTCTTGAAGTAATTGGATGTGTTGTCGGCCGCCGCGAGACCGCGGATTCGGGTGTTACTGTTTCCGGCACCGAAATTCTCGTTCTCCTCTCCTTGCGAGTTTGCGTTCACCCAGGTTCCGCGCACACCGCCAACATCCGAGTTCACCGTAAACGCCAAGAGCGTCTCGTTGTCGAATGCACCGAGATCCTCGAGAAACTCTTTCGTGTATACCGAGATGGCCGACCCCACGTCGGAAAGATTGGTGCGGATCAATGTGCCACCGAGCGTGCTGGTCGCGACGTAACCGTTCGAGTCCTGCGCCGTCACCTCAAACGGAGAAAGCCGCGTGATTGATTCCTCGGCGGTAGCCTGCGGTGGCGGCTGCGGGGTTTGCGCTTGCCCGTTGTGCCACAGCGCGGCCGGCAGAAATAAAAGAAGCCGGGCCACGGCGCGCGGTCGGCGGAGGCTCGTCATAGGGGATGTTTTTTTCATAGGGGCGGGCTGGATGCTCACGCAGGCGCTCGAACAAACGGCACTAGGGGTTTGGGGTTGGTGACCAGTCCGAGAAATTACTCGGAATTTCATTCGGCCAACGGAGACGCTGAAGAACGCCAGCCAGCCGAACCGAACACACCCCAGCCTACTCGGTCACCGCGGATCCAACAGGTGTCCATTGGTATAATCGCCCCTTTTCCGGGATAACTTCGCTCCGAGGCACCCAGCTCGCTCTCTATCCCAACTTTGCCCTAATCCAAATGGATCACTCCACGTTGCAATGCCGTCGTCGCCGCCTGGGTGCGGTCGAGCACTCCGAGTTTTTCCAAAATGCGCCCGACATAAAATTTCACCGTGACCTCAGCGAGTTCGAGCTCCGCTGCGATTTCCTTGTTCGAGCGACCCCGCGCAATCGCCTGCAGGACCAATCGTTCTTTGTCCGTCAGTTTCCCTCTTGCTTTACCCGCCTCCAGTTTTGCCGCGATCAATGATGGAAAGACTGCCTCGCCCCGCATCACCGCCCGCAGGCCCGCGAGGATCTCCTGCCGCGACGAAGATTTGGGCAGGTAGCCCACCACACCGGCCTCCACCGCACGGGCAATATCCTCTTCCCCCTCGTAGACCGTAAACGACACCACCCGCGCCTTGGGAAACTCCCGGCGAATCGCCGCCGTCGCCTCGACGCCGCTCATGCCGGACAACCGCCAGTCCATCAACACCACGTCCGGCCGGTGAGCCCCATAGGCTTCGATCGCCTGTTCTCCGCTGCCGCATTCCGCGACGACTTCGATGTCGGGCTCGAGCCCCAACGATCCCGCCAGGCCCGCGCGCACCACGAAATGATCGTCCACCAGCATCAGCCGAATCTTCTCAGGTTTCGCCTTCATAAACTTTTCCCTCAGTCCGCACCCTCGCCGCCGGGCTCCGCGTTCGCTCGCATTTGGAGGTTCTCGATCCGGGCCGCGACCCGCGTGCCGGCGCCGGGTGTGCTGTCCAACACCAGGCTAGCGCCGATTCGCTCCGCCCGCTCGCGCATGCCTAGCCAGCCAAAATGCCCGCCCGCCAGCGTCGTCGCACGCGAGGCATCGAAACCTTTGCCGTCGTCATTCACTTCGAGCCGCACGTCGTCAGGCGTGAACACGATCCTCACTTCGATCCGGCGCGCTTCCGCGTGCTTCACCGCATTTGTCATCGCCTCGGTGCCGATGCGCAGCAGGTTGTTTTCGATTGCGGCGGGCAGGCGTCGCACCTCGCCCTCGCAGGAAAACACGAGCACAGGTCCGCCCTCCATCTGCCGCGCCGTCTCCCGCAGGGCCGACGCCAGATCACCCACTTCCAAGAGCGCTGCGCGCAAGTCCCACACCGAACGTCGCGCTTCGGTGCGCGTGTGTCGCAAGAGCGCCCGCGCCGTTCCCAGCGCCGCTGCGGCGGCCGGCGGTGAATCCGGGAGACGGTCGCTCGCCGCGTCCAACTGCACCGCGATTCCCGTCAACTCCTGTTCCAAAGTGTCATGCAATTCGCGAGCGATGCGTGTTCGGTCTTCGTGGACCGCTTCACGCGCAGCCTGCCCGCGAATCGTCTCGGTCTGGGCCGTCACCCGCCGCCGCAGCGCAATGTTCCAACCCAAAAACGCCAGGGCGAGCGCTGCGACCCCACCGAGCGCCGCCCAGATCCGCTCTGGTGTCCACCACTCCGGCGCGCGCACCACCGCCAGATCGCCCGCGGTTCCCACCAGCAGCCGGAACCCGACCTTGCGAGGCGTCACCTGCGCATTGGACACGCCCGACTCAAACGTAGCCCACCGCGTCTCCGTCTGTTTGTTCAGACAGGTTCCGGTCACCCGCACCACCGTGCCCGGAACGAGCTCGCGCAACGCCGTGGCCGCCCCCGCCGCGATCCATTCGGCCGTAAAGGTTCCCTCCGCACTTTGTAGCAGCAGACTCGGTGCCTCCGTTCCCGCAAACACCTCCCGCACTGTCGCCTCCATCGTCACCCGCCGACAGTCGAAATTGCCCGACATCGCCTCTACCGCGGTGATCGCCGGAGGCGTGGCCAACGCCACCACGCCTTCGTTGCGCATCAGCACGTCCTTGAGCACCGGGTTCCACGGGCCAAACGCCGGAAACCCCGCCACACTCACCCGTTGCCCCGCCGCCGGCAGTTCGTCCGCCGTCTCGCTTTCGACCCACACGCCGCGCTCCTGACTCTCCACGTAGACGCCGCGCCCTGGCACCACCTGTGTCACCGTTCCGGCAACACGCACCATCGGCGACTCGCGCAACTCACCCCGAAACTGCATCAGCGCCGACACGGGCGTGACCGGTAATTCCGTCAACGGGTCCGCCGGGCCCGGTTGCTCCACGGTGATGCCCTGCGCCGGATCGACGAATAACCGGAAGCCTACGAGCTGCCGCTGTTCATTGAAGGTCGACCCATACACGCCTCGCACCGTCACGCGCGAGCCGATGAATCTCGCCGGCAAGCGGCCCACACCGCGTGGATCGAAAAACTGCACCGTGAACGCCAGCGCGTTTGTGCCGACCTTGATCCACACCACCTCGGTCTGCGCAAAGTCCAAAGCGCGGCGATGCACCGCCCGCACAACTCCGGAGAGCTCGATGTAGTCGCTGTGAAACTGCGGGTCCGCCAACTCACCGATCGAGACCCGCCGCGGCGGCGGCAGCGCCTCGCGCCCCAGCACCCGCCACTTTACGGCCGCCTCCTTGCCCCTCCCCACATACGGCGCAAACCGCCCCGGCTCCGTCACGCCCTCGATCTCCACGGTGCTCCCTGCCTCCAGTCGATCCTCGGGTTTCACTCCCGCGTCGGGGTCGGTCCCGGAAAAATAGGTCCCGCCCGTCGCATCCTGCAAAAAGCGAAACGGCTGCCCGTCCGCCCAATACGTGATCACCCCGCGCAACTTCACCGGGTAGCCCCGCGCCGCTTCTTCCGGCGTCAATTGCCGCACCTGCCGCACCGTCGTGAGCGGCGGCAATTCGGCCGAACGCGTGGCCGCCACCGCCCACAGCACACCCCCGCACAACGCTCCGCAGCGCACA